>WNFX01002030.1_pt1 | contig 34622 bp, 32 predicted proteins | sample 5400111 | NCBI WGS metagenome assembly WNFX01 (sample SAMN13153363, study PRJNA577476) | soil metagenome | isolation source: 40 cm soil or saprolite under grassland replicate 1 | place: USA:California | collected 2016-06-15 | reverse complement strand
GCCGCCCTGATTTTGGTCTCCGAAAATCTCTGCAATGTCGCCCTCATCTGCCAAATAGACTTGGGCATGATGGGGAGGTACATTTTTGACAGGCAAAATGTGCGGTGGTTCTTTCAAGCCCGCGTTGATCATGCCCTGCCAATCCTTGTAATCGGGAGAGCCGGGCTCGGGCCCAATCTCTAACATCAAATTTGGCAGTACTTCCAAATTGGCATAGAGCGTCTGTCCATACAGAGCTTTGGCGATACTTGGAGGATAACGAATCTCGGTCTGCTCATCGGCAAAACGCGGATCAGTCGCGCCAAGCTGGATGTCAACTACAATGCCGTAGTAGTTCCAGTCTCCGCTTTGGATGACGACAAACGCGCCCTCCTGAATCTCCTGCGAAGAGACAGTGAGCCGCACGCGGAAATTTTCTTTCAATCCACCACCAACCAGATAGCCAATTTTTGTTCGTTGTACTTCCATAGTTACCTCTTCTCTAAACGCATTTTAAACACAAAGGTCACGAAGGACTCAAAGGATTAAACAACGAATCGTTTGATCCCATCCTTTAGATGTTTTACGTTGAAGTTTATGAGAAAACCCAAACGCACGCCGCTGAGACGGAGGTACGTCATGATCTGTGCCTCATAGATAGGGTTCATTGTTTCAACAGATTTAAGCTCCACAATCACACACTTCTCAACCAGCATATCCAATCGAAAACCTGACTCTAACTTCTGACCATCGTAAAGAATCGGCAATGCTACTTGTGTAGCAACAACCAGCTCACTTTTACGAATCTCATAAGCCATTGTTGTCTCATATACAGATTCTAAGAGGCCGGGTCCTAACGTCGTATGCACTTTGAACGCTGCATTTAAAACAGCTTTTCCAATTTTCTCCACATTGGGTGCTATAGGTTGGAAAACCTTCTTTCGTGATGAATTCATAATCTTTTCCATACTCATTGCTAAAATTCCAACCGACTTGCTCAACCTCGATCAAGCTAGGAACGAAATCTGCTCTCCTTAAAATATATAACACCTTAGTGTACTTTGTGCCCTTCGTGTTTAATCAACTTTATATTGGCACTTTATATATACGTGACGTTAAAATGTTATTTTGAATACTGATGAACCGATAATGGGGCGGGGCGAGAATGACAAGAACGTCATCTGTTTTTGCAAAGGGATAGGCTGTGGAACGCAATCCCAAAATCTGAATATCATTATATTCGTCCTCATAAGTGATGTGCACATGACCACAGAGGATGCCCAATATCTTTTCTTTGATACCTGGTGCTGTGATGATTTCCCAGAACTGATCAATCTCATCTGCAATAAAACTATCTAACCAACGACTGCCAATCGGTTTTACGTGGTGATGGGATACGATAACAGACGGCAACTCAGATTGTAATACCTGCGAAAGAAAGTTACGCGTCTCTGGCAGGAAGACTGCTTTTGATTCTGGACCCCAATCCATGAAAATGAACTGTATACCTTTGTGCTCAAATGTGAAATTGTACAAATCTACCGGCTTTGAATTTGGGAAAAGACAACGTGTAAGTAGTTCGCGATCATCGTGGTTGCCCGGTAGAAAATACATTGGATAATCATGCAGTCCTTCCACATTGGCATGCTGAGGGCCCGGCAGAGCCGCGGATGAACCCAAGCCAAGCAACTTCATCGCACACGCATAAGCAGCCTCGGTAGGCGGCTCAACCAAGTCCCCGGTGGAGATGATGAAATCTGCTTTGTCTGCAACATGTTCCGCGATATGCCTCATCACCATACGCAGCGCGTAGCCAGGGACGAATCCCTCTCGAAGTTGCTCTTCGGATTCGAGTAGATGATGATCAGTGATTTGGATGAACGAAAAGTCTGCCATACGATGTAATGGAGTCAAAGTCTCCTGACTTTGGGATTTTGAGATTCCAACGACTGGTCCCACGGGGATGCTGCGCCAAGTCGTTGGACTCCTTTATGACACTTCAGATAATACACCTATTACAGACATCAGAGTCGAATAGTCATCACGTAAGAGTGTAATCAATTCATGGATCGCGTTGTCTTTCCAGATCGCGCCGTTCTTCCCATGAGCCCTGCTGGCATGTGCCAAATGTGCGGCAACCATTTCGGCTACCGGGACATCCTTGTTGTGTAGGATGTGGCGGAAATATCCGAATCGGCCTGCAGATGTAAAGCGTGCCATATCTTTGTCCTCACACAAGTAGATTACATCCAGGCTCAACGGGGGACGCGGTGGAAGCAGATGATAGATCTTTCCATCCTGCTCGTATCCCACCGTCAGCACAGACATTTCCACAGGCACAATCCGTCGCTCGCGGTTATCCCGTAGAACTTCCTCGCTGACGTTATCCGCAGTGACCAGTTGGCGCACCAGCCCATCATCATCAATATGAATATCGTAGATGAGTCCATAAACTTGATAAGAATCGCCGAGATGGGCGCGCACGAGTGAGCCGAGGGCTGGGACAGTAAACTGAGAGACGCGGCACCCTGCAATAAAGCCCGTCGTCCCTGCGCGAAGTAGCCTTCCAATTTCAATTTGATGGTTCATGAGAATCATGCCTCCGTATTAGTAATAGCAGCACTGGCAGGCTGCTTAAGGGTAACTATGTACGGTGGAAGGCGAGAACACCTCGCCCAGTCAGTTAGCTATTCTTTTTATTTATCTTTTTACTTTCGTTCTTCCTGGCAATGCTTTTGCTGAATCCTTATGGGATCGATCGCCGACTTCTGCACGGACTCGGCGAAGTTCTAGCGCCAGTAATTGCTCAACCTGCTCTTTCTCTTCACGTCTTACCACTGCCGTCTCATGGGCGCGGTGCAAGAGATAGGGATAGGGTTTGCTTCCCATCATGTTGCACTGCTCAATCAGTACGGAATGTAATAACTCCAGTTTCTTTGTATCCTCTGCAACCCATTGAGGGACTTCGACGCGCACGGGCCAGGGATGTCCTAGCGTGCCAACATTTAAGTAGAAGAAGTGCAGAGAAAGTGGTCCCTTGTATTTTTTCACGGAACCGGATTGGAGCGCAAAGATCGCTGAGCGATGTCCGGGCGGCAGAAGCGGATTTTCACGTTCACCGTAGAGCCACCGATCGCTGACGCCGCGCAGAGGCTGATATTCGCGCAAGCGTCGGATTTGCTCCTGATCGGCTGTCGCGATCTCAAGTAAACGCACAACCAAGTCGGCAGTTGGCTTTTCCACATATCCTGCTGTGACTACGCCGCGCGCATGCAGATGCGTGAGCACTCTAATATATTTTTCTACAAAATCTGCGTAGGCTTGCGGATCATCACCTTTGGCTCCCCATAATTCGATCGTTCCGTCCGTGAGATTGATCACTTGTCCCTTGATGCCTTTTGATAAATCATCAAGTTTAACGCGTTCACTGATGTCACGTCGCATGGCAACCATGCCATCAGAAATGGGATTGCCGTTCGAAATCAGTTCATCCCCATACAGCATTTCTGTTTCAACACAGATCTCCGGCGCCTGACCGGAATGAAGCTTCATAATGATGATTCCAACGTTGATAATGGAAAATTGGATGGAAGCGTGGCGGTCCGGGTTGATTTGGGAACCATCTGCAGCGATGACGGTCACATCGTTAACGGGAGCAGGCGGTGGGTAGGTGGCTATAAGTGGCTCGTGTAGTGGCACTGCGCAGCGGATGTTAGAATCTATTGCTTTTGCATCCTCCACTTTGCGCTGTAGATAGTCCAACTCGGAGTCATAGGCACCGAGCAGCTTGCGTGCCAGTTCGCGTTTTTCTTCGAGAGTCCGCTTGTTTTCATCTGCCCCCGCGGCGATCTCTCGGATGCGAGCATAAATTTGCTGAAAGTTTATTGGCATCGCCTATCATTTCTCCAGGAACACGCATTCTTAGAACAAATGTATCAAGATTGTACAGGCAAAGCCGCGAAAATACAAGTCCTATAGCCCCCAAATCTGGGCATACTTAAGGGTGAGGCTCCCCTATTTGGGTATACTAGATGCACAGATTTTTTATTGCTCAAGCTGCCTTTTTTACTCATGCCGCCTCCTGTGGGACCTTAATGGCGATTACTAACTATTCCCGGCGCTGAGAGCGCAGTGCGGGAACTTTTTACACTATCTATCGTCTACTCACAGAGTAGAAATTTTCAACAAGGAGTTAATTACTATGAAGACAAAATCTCTTATTGTATTAGCGGTGACGGTACTCGCGCTTTTAATGAGCGCCTGCGGACCCACCACCATCAACCAGGAGGCGCAGCCACCGGCGCGGACTTTGAGTGTGTCAGGGAATGGACAAGCATATCTTGCCCCCGATATCGCTTACATCTATGTTGGTGTGCATACTGAGAAATCGACCGCAGCAGAGTCTGTCGCTGAAAACACGACCCAAACGCAAACAGTCATCGACGCGATCAAGAAATTTGGTATTGATGCGAAGGATATCCGCACAACGAATTTCAGTATTTATCCCCAGGATAAATACGATCCGCAGACTGGTACTCCTACCGGCGATAGGACTTACGTTGTGGATAACACGGTCTATGTCACCGTGCGCAAGCTTGACCAATTGGGTGACCTGCTCGATACGGTTGTACAAGCTGGCGCGAACACCGTCAATAGCGTTCAATTCGATGTAGCGAATAAGGCTGAAGCTCTCAAGCAAGCTCGTGCCGATGCCGTGAAAGATGCAGAGGCACAGGCTAAATCACTGGCTGAAGCGGCTGGTCTTTCCCTTGGGGAAATCCAATCCATTGGCTTCCTGGACAATCAGCCCTACCCGGTCTTTGACGGCAAGGGCGGAGGTGGAGGTGCTGCAGTAGAATCAGCAGCTGTACCAATCCAACCTGGACAGTTGAGCTTTACAGTGACCGTGAACATTACCTACGCTCTCAAGTAATTCGTTTGTTTTTCTCTGCCTGAACCTGCTTCCTTTACGGAGGCAGGTTTTTTGTTTTACCTCATCCCAGCCTCCCCCATTTTCAAGGAAAATGGGGGAGGTGTCGCAAAGCGACGATGGGGCAGGAGGTTATAATCCCAAAAACCCATAGGACAATTGCCAAATTGTTCTACACAAAAGGAGTCATCATGCTCAAAGTTGGTTATATCGGTCTCGGATTAATGGGCAAGTCTATTGCGCGCAATATCCTCAAAGCGGGATTTCCACTTGTTGTTCACAATCGCTCGCGTGCAGCTGTAGATGAATTAGTGTCTGAAGGCGCAGCGAGTGCTACCTCTCCAAAAGAAGTTGCTGAGCAAGTGGATGTGATCTTTACAAATCTTCCTGATACTCCTGATGTAGAAAAAGTTGTCTTGGGCGAACATGGGATCATCGAAGGTACGCACGATGGACTCATTTATATTGATAATTCAACGATCAAGCCTACCTCTGCACGCATGATCTCCGAGAAATTATCCAAGAACAATGTCTTTGCGCTGGATGCACCGGTCTCTGGCGGTGACATCGGCGCAAAGAATGGTACTCTGACCATCATGGTTGGCGGCGACGCGTCCGCGCTGGAAAAGGTCATGCCGATTTTCATGGTAATGGGAAAGACAGTCACTCACGTCGGCGATTCGGGCGCGGGACAAGTTGCCAAAGCTGCGAATCAGATCATGGTTGCTGCACAGATGGTGGCGATGGGAGAGTTGCTCGTCTTCTCGAAGAAAGCTGGCGTCGACCCACGCAAGGTTGTCGACGCAATCAAAGGTGGCGCGGCTCAATGCTGGACTCTCGACGTCAAGCCGTCGCGTTTGTTCGCTGGCAATCGTGCACCTGGCTTCAAGGCCCATATGCAATTGAAGGACTTAAAAATTATTTTGGATACTGCGCAAGAGTATGGCATTCCCATTTCGGGAACAATCGAAAACACCAAACTTTTCCAACAAATGATCGACTCGGGCATGGGTGAGTTGGATAACTCCGCAGTTGTCGGTGTAATTGAGGAACGCGTGGGGATAAAAATCGTTTAATGATAATCCGCTGGTCGAGCGTCGCCGAAGGCGATGTATCGAGACCAGCATTAAGAAGCAAACTTGAAAAGTGTGGTTTCGGTACGTGGCACTTGTGGCGCCACACTCGACCACCGTTAAGCTGAGTAAAAAAATGAAAAAATATTGGCCTACAATTCGTGATTACATCTTGATCATTATCGCCGCGTTCATGCAAGCTCTTTCATTGCGCTTGTTCTTTGTCCCTGCGAATTTAGCATTGGGCGGTGTAAGTGGTATCTCCCAATTGATCAATCATTTCACGGGCTGGCCCATTGGCTTGATGATCCTCTTGGGTAACATTCCGCTCTTTGCGTTGGGCTGGCGTTTCTTAGGCGGCTATCGCTTTGCTCTGCGGACAGCTGTTGCTATCTTCACGTATTCGATATTCACTGATCTTTTGTTGCAGACGCCTCTGTTTGCGTCAAATGGTGCAGGGACAAAGCTTATCCATGACTTGCAAGGTGATATCTTTTTGAATGCACTTTACGGCGCGATTGTCAGTGGTATTGGCTACGGACTTGTCTATCGGGCGCGCGGCACAAGCGGCGGCTCAGATGTCCTCGCGCGTATCTTGAATCATTATCGCAGTGTACCCATGACGCAAAGCTATCTTATGGTGGATACAGTTGTCATCCTTGGCGCAGGCTTTGTCTTTGGCTGGAAAGCGGCTTTATATTCGATGATCGCGTTGTATGTCAGTGGCTTGGTTGCAGAAACAACTCTGGAGGGTGGTGGGACTGTTCGTACAGCGATGATTGTAACCAGCGAAATTGAGGCGATATCGGAGCGTGTGCTTGAAGAACTTCAACGCGGCGTCACGATCCTTGAAGGGACAGGCGCGTATACGGGCGCGGCGCGTCCCGTTTTGTATTGCGTGATCACACGGGCAGAAGTGGCAACCCTGAAAGCGATTGTCAACGAAGTTGATCCGGGCGCGTTTATGGTGATTGGCGTGGCACATGAGGCGTTGGGCGAAGGCTTCAGGCCGCTAAAATCACATGAATAAAAATGGACGGCACTTGCCGTCCATTTTTATTCATCTAAACTGGCTAATCACTCCCGCGATTAATCCAATCTGCCCAAGATGATAAATGACGATATTAAACAAATGTCCATTTTTGATCGGAGAAACAAATTTATTCCATGCCAGGATCACATCTGACATATAAAATAAAAACGCACCCAAACTCACAAAGAGAGCTGCGTTCGTTTTCCAGGCTGGGTCGTAGAGCGTGGACATTGCAGCATATAACATAAATGAGATCGCCAGGCTATAGACAATAACAGGGCTGACCAGCGCGTTCTCTCCTTTCGCTCGCATTGCGCTGATGATACGCCGGACCACGCGCACACCATTCACTAGGACAAGTGCCAGCAAAATTAGCGACCACGCAGAACCAATTCCAAGCTCACTCCTAAACCCCACGATATAAAAGATATGTGCAAAAAGAAATGCAACCAATCCAGCTAGAAACATCGTGTTTGTTGGGTTCATCAATAGCACATCCCCTACCAATGAAAATAGAATCCCCACTCCAAACCAAAATGTGCTGCCATGCAGACTCGTGCTGAAATACAACCAGAGAAATAAGTACACCATGACGCCTGGCTTGGCAATATATTCTAATTTCGGCAAATTTCTTGATACGGCTAAGGCTTCAAGGAATGCAAAGATGAATGTAAGCACGAGCCAAATGTTCATATATTCCTCCCAGATCTATATTTCTTTTATTTTCTCTTCTTCTCTATTTTATACCCTAATCGCCTCAACGCGTTTTCGTCATTTCGCCAATCTTTTAGCACCTTTGCGCGTAATTCCAAAAATATAGGCCTGCCACCCATCTCTTCAATCTCTTGGCGCGCGGCTGAACCAATTTGTTTGAGCATTTTCCCGCCTTCGCCAATGACAATCCCCTTTTGCGATTCACGTTCTACAAAAATGGTCGCGGCGATATAAATCATACCATTCTCACGCTCGGTAAATTCATCTATACGTATGCCCACTCCGTGCGGCACTTCATCGCGCAATTTGTGCAAACACGCCTCACGGATCAAGTCCGCGGCGATATCGCGCTCATAGGAATCCGTCACTTGTTCTTCATCAAACTCGGGTGGGCGGATGGGAGATAACGACATCAATAATTCCTGCAATTGGTCAAGATTTCGGTTTTGCGTGGCAGATATGGAGATGACTTGTGCTTCTCTCTTCAGCGACGCTTGATAGGCTTCGAGATTCGGAGTCAACGCCTCGGCCGAGATCAAGTCTATTTTGTTCGCGGCAAGCACAAGTGGAGTTCGACGCGGGAGGCGCCCAAGCAGGGATGCGATCTGCTTGTCCTCTTCCGTCGGGCGAACGGACACATCCACTAGCCAGAGGATCACATCCACTCCTTCAAGCGCTTCTTCTGCTTCTTGATTCAAGAATTGCCCCAGCTTGTGCCGTGGAGTATGTAGGCCAGGCGTATCGACAAAAACAAGTTGTGCATTGTCCGTTGACAGAATTCCAAGCTGACGTTTGCGCGTGGTCTGTGGCTTGGGCGAAACTGCTGCGATCTTTTGTCTCAATAATGCATTCACCAATGTTGATTTCCCAACATTGGGACGTCCAATAATTGCAATGAAGGCTGATCGATAATCAGTCATCACTACACCTGCCCTGGCGGGCGGTGCGAGGGTAGTCCCGATGCTCTTCGGGAGTCCGTCCCTACTTGTTCTTCAGTGCTTAACTCTTGTTTTTGCGGTTGCATGTTCGCCACAACTAAACTCAAAATAATGAGCACTGCGCCAATCAATAATTGCCACGAAAGTTTCTCATTGAGGAAAGCTACTCCCACCCAGTGGAAAGAGATAGGTAACCATACTCGTGCGAGTAGGACCAATTTCATGAAGCAAGTAATAAGACAACACAAAGGCAAAACCTGAACCGAGGATGCCAAGAAAGAGCAGAGCTATCCACGTGATCCCCAACTGTGGAATTTTAACCGGCCTCTCGATCAAAAAAGTTGCTAGCCACATCACCGCAGTTCCTGAGATCAACGGTCCTGCACTTCGCAAGATGCCTGGCGTATCTTCTGTGGTCTTGCGGGCGAACACGGCACTGCCTGCATAAAATGCTGAGGCAAGCACTACTGCGAGTTGACCCAGTATGGAACCGAATGATGCACCAACATCTTTGCTCATAAGGATGACTACGCCTGCAAATCCCATTAGCAAGCCTAATACTTTTGGCCATGTCATTTTGTCATCATGCAATAAATAATGTGCAATCAAAATAGTGAATAAAGGTACGGTGGCATCTAGGATAGCAGCGACGGCCGAGTCAATGGATTGCTCACCCCATGAAATGAGGAAGAATGGAATAGCTACATTTGTAATACCTAGTAAAAGAAGTGGAAACCACTCCTTGAAGCTGCGCGGCAACTGAACACGCTGAATTAAAATGACTGTGATGCCGAATAAAAGTCCAAAGAGGGTACGAAAGGCAACCAGTGTGATTGGGCCTATCTCCTGCACCGCGATCTTGATCCACATGAAAGATGAACTCCAGATCGCACCCAGCAGAAGAAACACGAGCCAATGTTTAAGTTTCAAGAACGACTCCTAAATATAAAATGGGGAAACAAAGTTATGGACGCGCTGTTGTTCTATAATGTTACGCGATGACTGCCCCTTCCATTTTCAATAGCCATTCCTTTGTTTTCAATCCTTCTCCTCCACCATAGCCGTGAAGTTTGCCATCTGTCCCAATCAGGCGATGACATGGAATCACCAGCGGCATTGGATTCGTAGCATTCGCGCGTCCCACCGCGCGATAGGCATTCGGCCGATTGATTTCGATGGCGATTTCTGAATACGTCCGTGTTTCGCCCTAGGGGATGCGGAAGACTGCCTGCAAAGCTTCCCGTTGAAATGGACGGAGTAAAGTCCAATCGATGGGGATCGTAAACGCATGACGTTTCCCTTCAAGATATTCGGCAAGCTCTTTCAAGTACGGCTTGAGCTTCTTCACATCTGGTTGAACAGATCGTTTTAGGCGGTTGAGGTAGGCCTCAAACTGAGGCTGAGAATCCGCCCATTCAATGGCGACCAAGCCCAAGTCTGAGGTGGCGAGGCGCAAATCCCCAATAGAAGTATGGTTTAATTCGCCGATATAGATGGAAAGACTATAGGATTTCATTTCAACCTTGTTAGTTGTCCCCCGATGGGGGGTAAACGTAGGGCAATCGTAGGTTTCACGTCAAGCAGGTTTGAGTCTATTATGATAAATTAGAGGCAGTAAGGTGATTTCTCTTCTCCTCCTTTCTAAGAGAGCCGCGGTCGGCGTCCGCGGTTCTCGGAATTTAAAAGGAGGAGTATTGGCATTATAATAACTCTTCTATCTTTTCTTGTGAGGAACTTATGAGCGTACAAATCACCATTGTTGGTTTGGGGCAGATTGGCTCTTCTATCGGTCTGGCACTCAAGGCACATAATGTAGATGTTTATCGCGTCGGGCATGACAAAGATCCACAGGCGGCAAAAGAGTCACAAAAAATGGGCGCGGTGGATAATGTGAAGTATAACCTGCCTGCTTCAGTGCGTGAGGCGAAAATCGTAATCCTAGCCCTGCCTCTCGCGGAAATCCGTGAAACGCTCAAAATTATAGCTCCTGATTTACAAGAGGGGACGCTTGTTCTGGATACGGCTCCTGCGAAGGCGACAGTTGCCGCGTGGGCAAAAGAGCTTCTTCCTCAGAGACGTCTTTACATTGGTCTCACCCCAGCCATTAATCCCGAATATTTGCATGGGACAGAGTTTGGCGTGAAAGCCGCCCGAGCAGACTTGTTTGAGAATGGTCTGATAGTGGTAAATGCTCCTCTTGGGACGCCAGGGAATGCATTCAATCTGGCAATGGAGTTCGTGAATTTGCTGGGCGCAAAGCCCCTATTAATGGATACCACCGAAGTCGACGGTATCTTCTCTGCAATGCACACTCTTCCACAACTCGCGGCGGCAGCCTTGTTAGACATAACTGTTGATACACCGGGCTGGCAGGAAGCGCGCAAACTTGCAGGCCGTCCGTATGCGACAACTACAGCAGGAGTCGCCTATCATGATGATATGGCCTCTCTTGGAGAAACTGCACTCGAAAACCGTGAAAATATCATGCGTTTACTTAACGCTTATATTACGTCATTGATTAATTTGCGAGATGAAATCGATGCAAACGACCGTGAGGCTGTGACCACGCGATTAGAAGAGGCGCTGAAGGGCCGCATCCGCTGGTTTGATGAACGCATCGCGGCTGAATGGCTGAAAGGCGCAGGGCAATCGATTGATGCTCCTTCTTTTGGCGACCGCGTGAATCAAATGATCTTTGGCGGCCTGATGACGGATCGCCCAAGACAACGTAAGTGAGATGAGTTGTTATTGCTATATTGTTGAGTGTGCAGACGGAACCTATTACACAGGCTGGACAGTTGACCCCGAGAAACGCGTCGCAATGCACAATAGAGGACGTGGCGCTCGTTATACAAGAACTCGTTGCCCTGTGAAGCTCGTGTATGTTGAGGAATTACCAGATCGCAAGTCTGCGATGAAGAGGGAGATAGCGATTAAGAAGATGAGACGTGAGAGGAAGATGAAGTTAATTGAGAATGAAGTTTATAACAAGTGAGAAGTAAAAAGTACAGAAGTAGCGCCATAGTTGAATGAGAAACCCTGAAGGATTTTGAGGCCTTCAGGGTCCTTTTTACTTATTTCCTTTTACTTGTGTACTTACTTTGTAAATAACGGTAAATGTCCTAGTGCAATAATATGCATCCATTGGGCGCGGTCACCTTCAGTAAAGATCGCCGCCTCAGCCTCCACAGATGCTCTCGCCTTGTCCAGGACCATTTTCATGCCTTGAAGCGTTGAACCAGTACTGATAACGTCATCTACAATCACAACCTTTTTTCCCTTCATTAGTTGGATATCTTTCTCATCCAAAATCAAAGTCTGAGGCTGACCCGTGGTGATGGATAATGTCTCTGCTTTCAGCGCATCGCCCATATAGGGTTTATATGTCTTACGCAGTACCACATAGGGTTTTTTGGTTTCAACAGATAGCGCGTATACCAATGGAATGGACTTTGCCTCCGCGGTGACCAGCAAATCATAGTCAGTGTCCTTGAGTTTTTGAGCCAATTCCTTGGCGCAAGCCTGCACGAGTTCCGTGTCCCCCAAAATATTGAGAATCGCGATCTTCAAGCCAGGTTTGATTTCAAACAAACGCAGGTCACGTTTCAAGCCAGCAATTTCAACAGCATAGGTTTCATAGGAAGACATACTGTCCACTCCCAATTAATTTCGCTCAAGCCGTATCGGCAGCAGGCACGCGGCCTTAAGTGGTTTGAGAATTTCTCGTGCGTAGTTTATCACAATTCAATTTATAATGTTTGTACCAAGTCCTAAAAGCCAATTATTCAATTCCGAACAACAATGCTGCCTGACCTCCGTCTCAACGATCATCTTCGCCTCAGAAAACAACATCCATGTGGCTCCTATGAATGGACCGTCGTACGTCTCGGCGCGGATATCGGACTCGAATGCAAAGGCTGTGGACGGCGCATCATGCTCACGCGGCGTGAACTTGCAAAGAGACTTAAAGCCAACCTTACAGAGCATAAAGATGAACCATCAGATTCCTAGAAAACCCCATATCGTCTTTTACTTCTCCGATACAGGCGGCGGACATCGCTCCGCAGCCGAAGCTATCATTGAAGCCATCCATCTTGAATATAATGGCCAAGCCACAACCGAAATGGTGGATTTCTTCAAGAGTTATGCACCGCGCCCCTTTAACCGCGCCGCAGACCTGTATCCGTATATGGTGAAAGCGCCCCATTTATGGAGTGCGGGTTTCCATGTTACCGATGGACGTGCCCGCGCCCGCGTCCTTACCACCACGATGTGGCCGATTGCGCGTCAGGCGGCGCGCTCCCTCGTTCACAGCCACCCTGCCGACTTAATCGTTACCGTCCATCCATTTGCAAACTCATTTGCTTTACGCGCGCTTGGCAAGGATCGTCCACCATTTATCAATGTTGTCACAGACATGGTGACTACCCATGCCCTCTGGTATGACAACCGCGCGGATCTCATTCTTGTCCCTACTGAAAACGCTCGCAGACGTGCAATTAAATACAACATGCCACCTGAAAAAGTCCAGGTAGTTGGACTTCCCGTTGCAGATAAGTATTGCCAGCCGTTAGAAAGAAAAAGCACGTTACGGAAAAAACTTGGCTGGCCCCTTGACAAGCCGATTGTTCTACTCGTTGGAGGTGGAGAGGGGATGGGTCCCCTGGCAAAGACCGCACAAGCAATCGACGGTTCAGGCTTGGATATCGGGTTGGTCATCGTTTGTGGGCGGAATCAGCGCCTCAAAGCGACTCTTGAATCGCAGAAGTGGGAGAATTCAATTTTGATTTATGGTTTCACCCGCGACATGCCAGACTTTATGCGAGCCTCTGATTTCATTGTTACCAAAGCGGGTCCTGGCACAATTGCTGAAGCGCTCAACGCGCAATTGCCAATCATTCTTTACGCAAAGTTACCGGGTCAAGAAGATGGGAATGTCACGTTTGTGGAGGAGGAAGGCGCAGGAGTTTGGGCCCCCCATCCACAAGATGTAGTGCGAACACTTACCCGCTGGATCTCACGGCCAGCCGAAAAGCAAAAGGTCATCGAAAATTGTCGCCGCGCCGGTAAGCCCGAGGCCGCGCGGACCATCGCTCACATTATTGGAGAGAAATTGGGGTTGGAGGCGGTAGACACGTAAACAGGCACACAAGTCATACATGTTTACCTGTGTACCTGTTTACTTTTATACTTGTGTACTCATCACTGTCTGCACCGGATGGGGAATTTCAATCCCTTGTTCATTGAACGCAGACTTTACTCCTAATAGGGCAGCATCCTTTGCGTGCAGGGGGTCGTTTTTTGTCACATCAACCCAAAAATTAGCATTCAATTCCAACGCATGGTCTGTTAAGCTGTTAAATATGATCACGGGCTTGGGTTCGGCGACGAATCCAGCAGCACAGTCCCGTCGAAGCCTTTCACACCGATGGTTTCGCCTACATGGAATGGTTGCTGGAGCAGCAGGATAATTCCTGATGCGAAGTTCTTCATCACATCTTGCAATGCAAAGCCTACAGTAAAACCTAGAATACCCAGCCCTGTAAGGAAGGCAGTCACATCGAAGAAGCGCTGTAGAGCACTGATTGCGCCTGCAACGATAATTGTCCAAAGGGTCAATTGTCCCAGGAGATGAACCACTCCTCCGGGTGCTCTCCGCCTTTGAAGCACCCGCCGAAGCAGATTGCTGACAAGACGGGCGAGATATAGACTGAGAATAAAAATAACAACTGCAGAAATCAGGTTGGGAATCCCCGCAATAAAGTATGCGATCAATTGATCAAGATAATTTTCCATCTTCTATCTCCTTCATGAGCTTTTGTGTATCTTAACCGAAAGACAATCGGGCGTCTACTTGGGTTTGGGGTAGAATCCATCCGCTGATATAATCCTTGCGATGCCCATTCTGGATGCACCTACAATGGATTTTTTCAGCCGTAGCCCCGAGCAGACGCGCCGCCTCGGTATGTGTCTAGGTGGAGCTTTGCAAACAGGTGATGTAATCTGCTTGCAAGGCGAGCTCGGCGCGGGCAAAACAACGTTTGTACAGGGTGTGGCGCATGGTTGGGGTTCCGTGGATTCGGTCTCCAGCCCAACGTTTATTCTCGTCAATGTGTATCGACGTGGGGACGAAGCGCATTTATTTCATATGGACGCCTATCGCCTCGACTCCACGCCGGAAGCTGAAGAACTGGACCTCGACTCGATGCTAGCTCAGGGTCCCTTACTCATCGAATGGCCAGAGCGAATCAATGGCCTCGTCTCGGACGAACGTTTGTGGATCAAGTTTGAGCATGTCGATGAAGAAGAACGCGAAATGAATTTTAAGGCAACTGGCAAGCGCTACGATGACTTGCTGGAGGTAATCCGTCGCACGACTTACGGAGGCGACTGATGCTGTTGGCTGTGGATACCTCCACTGCACAAGTTGGCATTGCAGTTTATGATGGCTCACAAGTCATTGGTGAATATATTTGGCGCAGCGCTCAACATCACACTATTGAACTTGCCCCTGCAATTTTTGAGTTATTAAGGCGCTGCGGTTTAACAATGCAGGATATGCGTGCGTTGGGTGTGGCGCTAGGCCCCGGTTCGTTTACAAGTTTACGCGTTGGTTTGTCCTTGGCAAAAGGACTGGCTCTCTCATGTCAGTTGCCATTGATTGGTATTCCAACGATGGATATTCTCGCCGCGGCGCAAGCTTCGTCAAAGCTTCCGTTAGTGATTGCTATTCAAGCGGGTCGTGGCAGACTGGCTGTCGGCTGGTATAAAAGTTCGAAAAGCGGCTGGCAAGCCAAGGGTCCCGCTAGAGTTGTTACTGTGGAAGCGCTAATGAATGAAGTGAAGAGTCCTATGATTGTATGTGGCGAGCTAACTTCTCGAGAACGTCAAAAATTGGCTGAGAAGACTGAGATTCAGCTTGCATCGCCTGGGCAGTCAGTGCGGCGTCCTGCAGTTCTTGCAGAATTGGCGTGGTCACGCTGGCAAGCAGGCAATGTGGATAATGAGGCAACACTTGCACCAATCTATTTACATGTTGGTGAACCGATACCTACATGAAACTTACTATTCGTAAAATGACGCTGGATGACGTTCCCGCTGTGATCGAGCTAGATCAAAAATCATTCAGCCTGCCATGGCCTGAGAGATCGTTCCGCTTCGAGTTGACTGATAACTCTGCTGCGCGCTGTTGGGTGGCTGAAGTAGATGGAAAAGTTGTCGGAATGATTGTCGTCTGGCTAATCGTGGATGAGGCTCACGTTGCTACGCTGGCGACCCATCCTGATTTTCGCAGGCAGGGGATAGCAAAAATATTATTGGCGCATACTTTACGACGTTTAATTGATGAAGGTGCGCGCAGTTCTTTTTTAGAGGTACGTGAAAGTAACCTTATTGCACAGGATATGTATCGTAAATTTGGATATAAAGAAGTGGGTCGAAGGCGGCGTTATTATAGAGATAATGATGAAGATGCGATCTTGATGAATTTAGACTCATTAGGGGTTGAACACCTGATATTTGATGATCGGAGTTCAACCTTGGATAAGGAGGAACAAAATGAGCGATGAACAGGAACTAGAGAAGCTTGCAAAGCAGATCGTAGTCTGTACAAAATGTGAACTTCATCGTTCCCGTAAGAAGGCAGTCCCTGGCGAAGGGCCAACTCATGCGGAGATTATGTTCATTGGCGAGGGACCGGGTTTCCATGAAAACGAGCAGGGACGTCCATTTGTCGGCGCGGCGGGGAAATTCCTGGATCAATTGCTCGAACAGGCTGGCGTAACACGCGCAGATGTGTGGATCACGAATGTGGTCAAATGCCGTCCGCCAGGAAACCGTGATCCGCTGCCCAATGAAGTCGAAACTTGCACCAGCAATTATCTTCAGCACCAAATTGAAATCGTCAACCCAAGCATCATCGTTACGCTCGGTCGTTTCTCCATGGGCTTGTTTTTCAAAGCTGCGAAAATTACCCAGATCCATGGGCAGATGCGAAAAGTGGGTGACCGATTCGTAATCGCCATGTACCATCCAGCCGCAGCCTTACACCAAATGTCTCTTAAGCCTGCCATCATGGCTGATTTCGCCAAATTGCCTGAACTGCTCGAACAGGCGCGCGCCGAGTTGGGTAAGTCTAAAAGCAAAGAGCCTAAAAAAAAAGAAGAAGATGAACCGAAGCAGATGAATTTGTTCTAAACGCAAACCCTAAAAGGTTTCTGAATTGTCTCTTGGAATATATTCTGGTAAGCAAAACCTTGAGGGTTTCTGAATCAAAGGAAAAAAATGTCAATCAAAGAAACACTCATTGAAGACCTGAAAACAAAGAAAACCCATATAGGGATATTAGGACTCGGCTACGTAGGTCTGCCACTTGCAGTTGTATTCGCTGAGGCAGGATTCCATGTGACGGGCGTCGATCCTGACTCACGAAAAGTTGATTCCCTTAATAAGGGCGTCTCCTACATCCCCGACGTAAAGACCGAAACCACTGCAAAACTAGTCAAGTCCGGGCATCTGACAGCCACAACAGATTTCTCTGTTTTGAAGGAAATGGATGCAGTCAGCATCTGTGTGCCGACGCCCTTGCGCCAGACAGGTGACCCAGATATGTCGTTCATTCTCTCTGCTACCGAAGAACTGGCAAAGTATATGCACAAAGGAATGGTCGTTGTGTTGGAGTCAACCACCTATCCAGGTACAACGCGCGAAGTTCTTTTGCCGAAACTTGGTATCGAATGTGGACTCACCGTTGGTGAAGATTGGTTCCTTGCATTTTCTCCCGAACGCGTAGACCCAGGTCGTGAAGATTTTACAACTATTAACACGCCTAAAGTAATGGGCGGTATTACAGAGGCTTGTAGTGAAGTTGCAACTCTATGGTATGAAGGTGCAATCCAAACCGTCCATCGTGTCAGTTCGGCTGAAGCCGCTGAGATGGCAAAACTACTTGAGAACACCTTCCGCATGATCAACATCGGTCTTGTCAATGAATTGGCGATCATGTGCGAACGCCTGGGTGTGAATGTGTGGGAGGTGATCGATGCTGCGGCGACAAAACCATTTGGATTTATGAAGTTCACTCCCGGCCCCGGATTGGGTGGACATTGTATTCCGATTGACCCACTTTATCTTTCTTGGAAGATGAAGTCATTTCATTACAATGCGCACTTCATTGAACTTGCCTCTGAGATCAACACGAACATGCCACGTTATGTTGTCAGTCGTGTAATGGAAGCTATGAATGATCGCGGCAAGATACTCAAGGGCTCGAAAGTATTGGTACTTGGTGCGGCATACAAACCGGATATTGATGATGTACGCGAATCACCTGCATTCGATGTGATCGCTCTTTTGCGAAAGAAGGGCGCGGTAGTGGATTATCATGATCCCTATATTCCTCATATCCATCATGAAACTGATGGCTGGTATATGGACAGCGTAAAAGATGTGATGCAAGCCGTCGAAAGTGCAGACGCGGTTGTGATTATTACGAATCACAAGGTTTATGATTACCAGGCAATTGTGGAATGTTCAAAATTTGTCTTTGACAGCCGCAACGCGACACGCGAAGTTGCGAAGGGCCTCGAGAAAGTTGTAAGATTGTAGAATCTTGTATCAAAGAGAACAATCAATGGCACATTATTTAGTTACTGGCGCGGCGGGTTTCATAGGAGCGCGCACTTCTGAGCTGCTTATCAAAGATGGACATAAGGTTGTTGGCGTTGACAATATGAATGACGCGTATGATCTACGCATGAAGGAGTATCGCCTGCGTACGTTGCAGGCGATGCCCAGATTTACTTTTCATAAACTGGATATTTCAAATAAATCAATTATTGATCAGTTCAAAGATGACAAGTTTGATGGCGTGATCAACCTTGCCGCGCGGGCAGGTGTGCGATACAGTGTTGAGGATCCATGGGTCTATGTGGAAAGTAACATGATCGGAACTTTGAACATGTTGGAGATCTGTCGCCAGACTGATGCAAAGAAATTCGTCGTTGCTTCCACATCCTCTATCTATGGAGCGGAACCTCCTTATCCGACGCCGGAATCCGCTTCCAGCAGTGAACCACTCCAGCCGTACGCGGCTAGCAAAAAGGGGGCTGAGGCGATGTGTCACGCCTACCATCACTTGTATGATATTGATGTCAGTGTTGTTCGTTATTTCACCGTCTATGGTCCTGCAGGAAGACCTGACCTGGCATTATTCCGCTTCGTGCAATGGATCAGTGAAGGGCTTCCGGTACGCGTGAATGGAGATGGCGAGCAATCACGTGGTTTTACTTACATTGATGATATCGCGCGCGGCACGATCCTTGCGCTTAAGCTTGTTGGATATGAAGTCATCAATCTTGGTGGACATGAGGTTATTACTATCAACAATCTAATTAAGCTAATCGAAGAAGTTGTTGGCAAGAAAGCAAACGTGCAATACGATCCGCCCAACCCGGCAGATATGTTCACAAACTGGGCAGATGTGAGCAAAGCAGGAGAATTGCTTGGCTGGGAGCCACAATTTAATATGCGGGCGGGTGTTGAGAAACTTGTGGAATGGTATAACGCTGAACGCGAGTGGGCAAGCAAGATTCTTACCCCTTAGGCAAGGATTTGGGTAATGCAAAGAGTTTCAGTTTTATTAAGAAAAATCGTTTCACTTCCCTGGCTGCCTGCTCTTCTTACGGTAGCTGGTTTTATCGTCTATATTCTTCAAGCGGTCTATATGGCGCGCACAAAAACCTCCTTCCTGGATGAAGGCTTGTATGTCTATAAGGGCTGGCTTTTCGCTACAGGGAAATATGTGCCATTTCAGAAATATGGCTTGTGGACTAACCACGCTGTTTTATCTTTTTTGATCCCCGGTTATATTCAAAAATGGTTTGGTCCTGGTTTGGATGTGGCTAGGTATTTCATGATTGTTTTGGCTGTTTTAACTCTCCTTGGCTTGTGGGTTTTTGCTAAACGCTGGGGAGGGCAATGGTGGGCAGTAGGAGCGATTTGGCTAATAGCATTGAACCCAGCTGAGATAAAGGTTTATACGCTGGCACTTTCGGAGGGTTTGATCGCGGTTATGCTGGCATGGATGTTGGTGTTGACGGTTGGTGTCAAGCGTCCCTTATGGCAGATCATGCTGGGTTCCGGGTTGGCAGGATTAATGATCCTGACAAGAGAGAATATGCTATTTGTCCTACCCCTGCTTGTCCTGTACTTATTGTGGCAATATGGATGGAAGACCGGATTTCTTGCACTAGCTAGTGGACTGATGGTGGTGGCAATCGGCACGCTTTGGTATTGGCCTGATGTATTGTATCTTTGGGCGGTGAGATTACCATCTCCCGCTGCTCAATTTTTAAGTGAATGGAAGCCACCTTCGACTATATATGGGGAGAGGGCGATAAAAATAGAAGTTGCTAACCTCTACCGAACATTTCTTTATTTCTGGCTGACATTTCGTCTTCATTTTGTTGCTTTGATCAGTGCAGTTGTCGTCTGGCTATTATGGCCCCTGCAAAGGAGACATCGTCTGAGCGAGCGAATGCGAGCAGCAATTTTTTTATCGGTATTGCTTTTGGTGCTGCTGGCTGCACATATGCAAGCATCCTTTTTTGGGGACTTCTGCGTATCGTGCATTCTTCTTTATGTGGGCTATTTCGATTTTATCGGCTTCCTTCTCCTTGTAGTTGCTCATCGATTCCTGTCTAGAAATCTCTCTGCTTTTAGGCGGATGATCGTTCTTGCAATTGGCGCGATCATTATTGTTTCCATTGGTTCTACCACTCATGAGGATTTGAGTTCAACCTTTGCGAAAGCGATGATCGAACGACTTGATAAAGTTTACCTTTGGAACGCTTTAAGAAACGTAACGGGTCTTCCGCACCTATTGCTTTTCCGTGTCACATTTGTGTTGTTAGTTAGCATTCTAGTTGTCCTTTTGTTCGGGGTCGGATTGCTGTGGGCGCGCCGATTCTACACTGATCGTCGGGTTTGGCGGAGGAAGGTGGGAATTATCGGCCTGAATGCATTGCTTATTCTTGGATTGATCCTATCTCCCACAAAAGTGTTGGGCAAAGGAAATGACTTTTTCGATTGCGATGGTTCTAATGTGCTTGCCTCCTATGCGCGGGCCGGTGAGTATTTGCGCAGTGTTATCCCACCTGGTTCTCAAGTATATTGGGATGGTCGGATTGATGCTATATTCCTCTATTTACCGGATGTCAAAATATACCCTCCCCAGCTAAACCACCTGCATTCCTACTTCGTGGGTGGGGATGCTGACATGCTGCTGCGCACCGGTCTTTGGAATGATGTTCTGGCTAAGCAGTGGTTAACTGAAACAGATTATGTCATGATCGAATCGGGTCTAAAACAGGATTGGGAGATGAAGATTCTGGAAAGCGATAAATACGTTAAATTGAAGGCTTCTCCCAAAACGGAAAAGTGTCGCTGGCAGTCTGCAATCTTGGTTTATAAACGGGTGAACTCATCTGAGTGATAAACTGATCCAGTCATGGCGACCATCGAATGATCTCCCTTTTTCAAAAAATCTATTTTGGCTTGCGCGAAGACCCTTTACTTCACCGCGTGGTTCGTAATAGCGGTTATCTTTTTAGCAGTAATACTGTCTCCGCTGCGCTGAATGTTGTGCAAGGCATCTTTATTGTGCGCCTGCTTGGTGATTCTGGCTATGGCTTGCTAGTGATTGTCATGGATTTTGCATCGAATACAAACCGCCTGCTATCGTTCCGTATGAGTGAGGTCGTGGTCAAATATGTGGGTGAGGCGTTGGCGCAGGAGAACAAGGAACGCGCCGCAGCTCTCGTTAAAGGGATCGGGATTACTGAAGGAGTCACATCAGTATTGGCTTATCTTATTTTGTTCGCTCTCTCAGTATGGGGTGCGCAAACTTTTGCTGATAATATATCAGTCGTGTATCTTTTTCGTTTTTACGGTTTGTTCCTACTTGCCAATCTTATTTATGAAACCTCTGTAGGCGTACTTCAAACTACGAATCAGTTCAAACGAGTTGCATATGCCAATTTTTATCAAAGCATTGCAACGACAATTTTGATCATCACCTTTTCTTTTTTGAACTTGGGAATTTTTGGGATTCTTACTGCGTATCTCATTGGTAAGACAATCGCTGGAATCATGGTTGTTGTTTTTGCGATCCGTGAATTGAACAATAAATTAGGACAGGGGTGGACGCGCGCACCACTCAGCCAAATCACAGATTGGAGATCCCTTCTACGCTTTGCCTTTAGTACGAATCTGAATGGCACCGTCAACCTATTCGCACGCGATAACATTCGCCTTTATCTCGCTGTGTTTCTCTCGGACGCTCAAGTAGGATATTTCAAACTCGCATCCAGTCTTGTCAATCTGGTCATGTTGCCGATTGACCCCTTTATTGGGCCTACGTATGCTGAAATCGCACGTACGATTGCACAGCGGCAATGGCAAGCCACGCGCAGATTGTTGAAACAAGTCAGTACTATTGGAGGCACGTGGACGCTCATCGCGGGGGGTGGACTGGTTGCATTGGGTTGGTGGATCATCCCATTTTTATACAGTAGTAAAATGGCGCCTGCTTATCCATGTCTTGTTATCCTCTTGATTGGCTATGCTTTTGCAAATGTGATGAATTGGAATCGTCCCTTGCTACTCGCGTTAGGCCAGCCAAATTATCCTCTTATGGTTGCTGCACTTACTGGCGCAATTGAGATCGTCCTCCTCTTCATACTTTTGCCGAATGGCAATTATCTGGTAGGTGCCGCAATCTTTTCCGTTTATCTTGCTATTTCGGTAAGTTGGAATGTTTTACGCGGCCTCATACTGATCAAACGTGAAGAAGCTGCATTATGAATATCGTTGCCATCGCCGGTTCAACTATTCCATCTGATACTGCCAACAGTTTGCAAGTGATGAAAGCTTGCCAAGCTTTAGCGCAACTTAAGCATGAAGTGATTTTGCTTGCCCCTGGCTCTGAAAACATATCTGTCAATCTTCAAACACATTACGGGCTTCAAACCGAATTTCCTATTGAATGGCTTTCCTCTTCAAGCCGTCGTATATTCACTTGGAATGCAGTTCGCCGCGCCCGCACACTCAAAGCAGACTTGATTTATTCCTGGTTTCCGCAATCCGCGGTCTTTGGTTTGTTGAGCCGATTGCCTGTCATCTTTGAAATACATATTCAACCAACCGGGCTTTTCGGTCCAGTATGGCATCGCGCCTTTGCAAATCTGCGCGGACGCAAGCGACTTGCTTCCATTACTCGCGCGCTCGTCAATGTTTTGGAGCTTGACTTTGATATAAAATTTTCTGCGGCTGAAGTAGTCGTTGCTCCAAACGGAGTTGATTTGGAACGATTCGCTTCGCTTCCAGAACCCATCATTGCTCGCCGTCAACTTTGCCTTCCGGAAGCCCCAACCGTGATGTGCACGGGACATTTGTATGTGGGGCGTGGTGTGGAATTATTTCTCGCATTGGCAAAATCATTGCCGCAAGCACATTTTGTTTGGGTAGGCGGACGTCCTGATGATATAAAAAACTGGAAACAACACGTAGAATCCGATAACATCACATTTACTGGATTCATTCCCAACCGCGATCTTCCACTTTACCAAGCCGCAGCGGATATATTGCTCATGCCATATAGCCGTTCGATCATGGGCTCAAGCGGAACGACAGACTCAGCCAATGTGGCGAGCCCAATGAAAATGTTTGAATATATGGCAGCGGGACGCGCGATTGTTACCTCTGATCTGTTGGTCATTCGTGAAGTATTGAATAAGAAGAATGCGGTTTTTTGCAAACCTGACGAGATTAAAGATTGGAGGATTGCAATTGAGTCGTTGCTCGCAGACCAAGCGCGCAGGACCAAATTGGGAAACCAGGCAAGGCAGGATGTTCAAAGCTATACTTGGCTTGCCCGTGCAGAACGCATTTTGAATGGATTTGTATGAAAATAAAATACTTCGTTGCAAAGGATCTTTTATATATTGCCCCTGCCTCTCTTGCGTTGGGCGCATGGATTGCATCTGTTCAAGACGGAAATTGGTTAATAGGTTTTGTTTCCTTTTCTTTCCTGTTCTTTTTCTCATTCACGCTTCTCAAAATTTCTTCTCGTTGGGCAAATGGTGGGCGCACACTTGGACTGATTATTGCTCTTACCTTTGTTTTGCGTTTCGCAGTTGGAATAACATTACATTTTGCTTTACCGATTTATGGGCACGATGATGAAGATGACCGCGCAGGTTATGTCTTCACGGACGCCCATCGCAGGGACGATCAAGCATGGGAACTGGCAACCTCCCAACTGCCCGTTATTGATGCGTTCAGTCAACAATATGGTTCTGATCAATACGGTGGATTATTGGCATTCAACACTGCTGTTTACCGTTACTTTTCGCCTGATGCGCATCGTCCTTTGATGCTGGTTTTACTTTCAGCATTTTTTGCCGCATTAGGAATTCCATTTTTGTGGAAGGCAGTGAGTCAGGTGTTTGGTGAAAAAGTTGCCTGGGCTTCTACATGGATCTTTGCGTTGTATCCAGATAGTATTCTGCTTGGTGCGTCTGCCATGCGTGAGCCCTATCTGCTTACATTCAGCGCATTCGCCTTGTGGGGATTTGTTCATAGGTTTTATCGTGCTGAGGGAAATGCTTCTGCGAATACAAGTGGTGATGTCTTGAGTCTATTGAAGGATCGAAGTGGATGGATATGGATTGCACTTGGTTTACTTGGTATGTTGCTGGTTTCCCCTGCTATTGCTCTCGTTACAATCATCATTTTCGCAGGCTGGATGTTCTTCAATAATGAGCGCAGAGAAATTTCATGGAGAGGCATTGCGGGAATTGCAATTGTTTTTATCTTTAGCCTCCTTTTTCTTTCTTCATCCCTCAATCGTTCAGGCGAATTCGTCGCGACCTCTCCCTTACACGTGATCAATGACTGGTTCCAGTCTGCTGTCAAATGGGACGCTTATCAATTGGAGCGTGATTCAGGCTGGGTCCAAAAGATATTCGATGAAGGTCCTAGATGGATTCGGCTGCCTTTTGTCGCAGTCTATGGAATCTTCCAGCCTGTTTTGCCCGCCACAATTATCTACCCAACAAAATTAATCTGGAAATTAATTGGTATTTCGCGCGCGCTTGCCTGGTATGCGCTGCTTCCGATGCTGATTCTCTCATTCGTGGCCGCAGCAGGACAAGGGTCCAGAAAGATGCGGAACCTAGTCTTGTGGCTGTCACTTCTCGCTTGGATCTGGATTCTGCTTGCCGCGTTACGAGGTGGCGCGGACCTTTTCGATAATCCCCGTTATCGAACGATCCTATTTGTGTGGCAATCTATCATTGTGGGTTACGTCTGGGTCTGGTGGAGAGAAACTCACAATGCATGGTTCTCAAGGATTGTTGTCATGGAGGTGGTTTTCCTGTTGTTTTTCCTGCAGTGGTATGCCAGCCGTTATTTTTACTGGGGAGGGCAATTACCATTTGCTGCAATGATCGCCTTGATTTTGGGATTGTGGGGCATCATCTTGGGTATTAGCTGGTGGCGAGACAAGCGAAGCACGCCGCAAAGCGGCAGTGCGGATAAAAGCCGCGCTTGACAGGTATCCGCGTAAGTTTATAATTCAGCCGTTGAATTTTGGAATAAGGAGACTTAATGCCCACTGCTCTCATCACTGGCGTCACCGGACAGGATGGATCTTACCTCGCCGAACTGCTACTCTCAAAAGGATATCGCGTCATTGGTGTGGCTCGTCGTTCTAGCACCGTGACTTATGAGCGTATTGAACATTTATTAGACGATATTATCGTTGTCCAGGGCGATTTGCATGATCAGGGTTCTCTGCTATCTTTTCTCGAAGAATACAAGCCCACAGAAGTTTATAATCTTGCCGCGCAATCTTTTGTGCCCACATCGTGGAATCAGCCCGCGCTGACAGGTGATATCACCGCGCTGGGTGTTACCCGCATGTTGGAAGCAATTCGTTTTGTAAACCCGAAAATTCGTTTTTATCAGGCTTCTTCAAGCGAAATGTTTGGTAAAGTTGTTGAAGTACCACAGTGTGAGACAACAGCATTTTACCCGCGCAGCCCGTATGGCGTGGCAAAGGTATACGGACACTGGATCACGGTGAACTATCGTGAGTCATTCCATATGTTTGCAGCTTCGGGAATTTTGTTCAATCATGAGAGTCCGCGCCGTGGCCTAGAGTTTGTGACACGTAAGATTTCGAGTGGTGTTGCACGCATTAAACTTGGGCGTGCAAAAGAGCTGCGCCTTGGCAACCTTGAATCGCAACGTGACTGGGGTTTTGCTGGCGACTATGTGGAAGCCATGTGGCGTATGTTGCAACAAGATAAGCCCGATAGTTATGTTGTTGGAATGGGAGAAACCCACTCTGTGCGTGAGTTTTGTGAGATTGCTTTTGGCTATGTTGGCTTGGATTACAATGACTATGTTGTGCAGGATGAAAAGTTCTATCGGCCTGCTGAGGTCGATCTCCTGATTTCTAATCCATCAAAAGCGCGTGTTGTGCTTGGTTGGGAACCATCAGTCACCTTTAAGGAACTCGTGACCATGATGGTAGACTCAGATATTGAAAATTTAAGCCAAAGAAGTAATTATGCATGATTTGTCCTTGATCATTCCTGTGTTTAACGAGGCGAAAAATCTGCCTATTCTTTATGATTGCATTCAAGAGACGCTGCAATCCATTAAAAGTATATGGGAAGTTATCTTTGTGGATGATGGGAGTAGGGACAATAGTTTTGATGTTCTGAAATCCCTTGTTGAAAAAGATCCAGAACATATACGCGTTGTATCTTTTCGTCGCAACTTCGGGCAGACTGCTGCAATTACGGCTGGGATCGATCTTGCGCATGGCGAGACTATTGTCTTGCTTGATGCTGATCTGCAGAATGACCCAGCTGATATTCCAATGTTGCTTGCAAAACTTGATGAAGGATATGATCTGGTCAGTGGCTGGCGGAAAGAGCGCAAAGATAATCGCATTACGCGTACTATTCCATCCAAACTTGCCAATGGATTGATTTCCTGGGTTACTGGTGTTCATTTGCACGACTACGGATGTACGCTCAAAGCATATCGCAGAGAGGCGCTAAAAGGATTTCGCCTATATGGGGAGATGCATCGTTTTATTCCAGTATTTGCGCATTCAGTAGGTGCAAAGATCACTGAAATCCCTGTCCATCACCATGAGCGCAAATTCGGTAAAGCAAACTACGGATTGGATAGGACGATGAAGATTATTTTGGACCTATTTACAGTAAAGTTTTTGCTTGATTATTCACACAAGCCTATGCGTCTTTTTGGCGGTGCTGGAATGTTACTCATTTCTGGTGGTGGAGTTTTGCTTTTCTATTTGTTCATACGGCGCATGTTGGAAAGCGTCCCTGTGCTTGGTTCTCCACTTTTTCAATTGGGAGTGATGTTCTTAATTCTAGGTTTTCAAGCTATTCTTATGGGTCTGATTGCAGAATTGCTGGCACGCACTTATCACGAATCCCAAAGTAAACCTACCTATACCATTCGAACTGTACTGGGGAAAAAATAAACCTATGTCCTCCTGGTGGTCACGGAATCGTCAGCTCGTTTTGCAGTTGGCAGGAACGTTACTAGCGATCTTCCTCTTGTTTTTGCTTCTCAAAGAAGAAGAAGGGCAGGGAAATGAAATTTTAGCTGCCATGCGGAAAATCAAAGTGTCAGACCTACTTTGGGTGGCGGTTTTGTTTTTCATTTCCCGTATTGCAGTTACATGGCGTTGGCACGTTCTTTTGCTGTCTGGTGGGGTTAACATTCGTTTTAAAGACACTTTAGCACTGACCTTTATGGGTCTGTTTGCAGGAAATTTCCTGCCCACTACGATCGGAGGAGATGTAGTGCGATTGGTTGGAGTTATGCAAATGGGTTTTGATCGCGCGGTATCCCTTGCATCCATCGCGGCCGATCGGTTGATTGGAATGTTAGGTATGTTCATGACTGTTCCATTTGGGGTGGTCTATTCGTGGGATACATTGCGAAATATCTCTTTTACTATTTCCTTTCTATCCAGGTTTCATAAACCGTTTGCGTTTTTCAAAAGAACGATTTCCGTATTTTCCATTTGGTTTAGAAAACCGGTTTCATTGTTGGCATCCTTGGTGTTTACTTGGATCCATATGCTTTGTCTGTTTGGGTCAATTTATATCTTTGTAGCTGATCTTGGCACGCATGCCTCTTTCTGGATGATTGCAGGGTTGTGGAGTCTCACGTATTTCATAACGCTTATTCCAATCTCGATCAATGGTTATGGGGTGCAGGAATTGGTTTTTACTTTCCTAATGTCCAACGTGGTGGGACTTACTCCAGCGATGGGCGTTACAATAGCTATCCTTATTCGTGCATATTTTCTACTCTCCAGTTTGCCCGGGGCAGCTTTTTTGCCATCTATTCTTTCCGCAATGACGAAGCCAAAAACGGTAGTATCTTCGCCTGAATCATTCCTGTAGAAAACATAGCGATGCCTCGAACATCGGATCCTTCTCGTTCATTCTGGCTTACGATTCTTGTGCTAACTTTTACCGCCAACCTAATGGCGGCACGGTTGTCGTATTTGCGTTGGAATGAGCTTGGCGTTGATTTGTTTCGTTCTATATGGGGTGTATTGTTCACTATATATCTCGTGATGATCGTTGCATGTGTTTGGCTATTGATATATATTGTCCGTTTTGGCGAGCTGCACTTTCATATTCCTTCGCTTGTTAAGCCCGAAACCCCCCAAATACGTGTTCTAGGTCTAATCATCTTTCTCGTGATATTGTTTCTCATTCCTTATATTAAATTTACCTTCCATGTTGGGCAGAATGAAGAAAATCCATTATTAGTAGATGCGATATTGATGGCTGTCGTCTATTACTGGTTGTGTTGGTACGCGCTCCTGCTTGCGATGACCGCTTTGAAGGTGGCCTTCGATACGACTTGGCAAACCGGGTTTGCTTCTGCTCTGGTTTTACTTGGCGTGGTGTATGAAATCTTAATACGTTTCAATGCAGTGACAACTTATCCGCTTTCCATGGGTTGGTCGGAAGGGAGCCGCTATTATTACGCGTCGTTATATTTTTCGAAGTGGCTCTATGGTGAATCAACCCCTCTTTCCACGCTTCACCCGAGTCGTTACTTTTTACAATCTATTCCTTTTTTGATTCCGGGTTTAAGTATTACCGCTCATCGTTTTTGGCAATTCCTGCTATGGATTGGGTTGACAGCAGGGACTACCATTGTGCTTGCGAATCGAGCCTTTCCTCCCAAAGAGAAAGCTGCAAAATGGCTGTTTGCGGGATGGGCTTTTTTGTTTTTATTATGCGTGGGGGTCTATTATCATTTGGAAGTCGCCGTGATTCTTCCCTTACTGTTTGTGACGATGAAACGTCCGTGGCAGTCATTGCTCGCAGTCATCTGTGCTTCTCTATGGGCAGGGATAAGCCGGATTAACTGGTTCCCTGTACCCGCGATGATCGCAATTGCCATCTATTTACTCGAAATGCCCTTCAGACCGGCAACAGTCGATTCAAAATCAATACCATTCAAGCAAATATTGAGTTATCTTGCCCAACCTGCTTTATGGGCGGTGGTAGGTTTGCTTTCAGCATTGGCGGCTCAGGCGGCGTATATTCCTCTCTCAGGAAACGCAAATAATGTGGAGGCGTTTGCATCCAGTTTCGTATCTGACTTGTTGTGGTACAGACTCTGGCCCAATGCAAATCATTTTCTGGGAATTTTGCCGGCCATTTTGATTGTAACCGCTCCTCTGATCGTTACGATCCTAATAGCTGCGCGTCAGTGGACGTCACTTTATTCAATACGCTGGTCTGGATTGTTCCTGATGATCGGAATTTTATTTGTTGGAAGTTTGGTGGTAAGCACTAAGATTGGTGGTGGAGGCGATCTCCATAATATGGATGCCTATGCTATACTGATTGCAATCGTAGCTGCTTATTTCGTTGGCGGCCGTGTGCAAGTTGAGTTTGATGAGTCACCGTTGCAAATCCGCTCTTGGCCCGCTTTAGCAGTTGCTGTGCTTATACCGGTCTTATTCTTGATCCCCTTGCTCTCTCCTTATCCAAAATATGATAAAAGCAGAAATATGATGGCGTATCAACAGCTCACACAGACTGTGAATAAGATGGGAAAACAAGGCCCCATCTTGTTTATCAACGAGCGTCAGTTGGTTACTTTTGGCGATGTTGATGTGTCTCTTGTAGCTGATTATGAAGCGGTGACCTTAATGGAAATGGCAATGTCGAACAATCAGGCATATCTCAATAGATTTTATGGTGATTTGAAGCGTCATCGTTTTGCAGCAATTGTAGCGGCGAAACAAAATCTAGTCATTAAGCAAACAGGTGCATTAGTTGAGGAAAACAATGTGTGGAATTCGCGCGTGTCGCCGTACATCCTTTGTTACTATCACCCTCTATTAACGATAGAACCTCAGGGGAACAGAATCGAAGTTTATGTGCCTACAGCCGCACCGGCCAATTGCCCTTAGGCATAGCTTGGTATTTTGAGTGACAGCCAATGCGTATTCTTGTTTTAGTTCATGAATTTCCACCAGTTGGAGGAGGGGGTGGACGGGTGGCAGAAGATATTTGCAGCAAACTTGTCAAACGGGGACATGAGGTTAAAGTATTAACCACTCATATTAAAGGTCTGCTCTACGAAGAAGAACGAAATGGATTTGAAGTCATCCGCTTCAGATCTCTAAGGATGCAACCTTACCGAGCCACTTTTCTATCAATGGCTGTATACGTTCTCGCGGGACTTTGGATGGGACTCCGTTTAATTGGCAGTTTCAAACCCGAGGTAATTCACGCGCATTTTGCTGTCCCTGCGGGTGCATTGGCATGGATGCTTTCACGGATGACCAAGATTCCTTATGTTTTGACCGTTCATCTCGGAGATGTGCCAGGAGGCGTCCCTGAAAAAACCGATGAGTGGTTCCGATGGATTTATCCGTTCACACCTAGTATTTGGAAAGATGCAAGTGAGATCGTTGCAGTGAGTGAATTCACAAAACAACTTGCCTTAAAGACATATAAAGAAAAAATTCAGGTTGTTCCCAACGGAGTAGATTTAATTGCCTTGATGCCCAATCGAATTTCTCTGAATGACCCACCCCGAATTATTTTTGCCGGTCGCTTTATGGCACAGAAGAATCCATTGCGGTTTGTACAAACTCTAAATGAATTAAAAGAACTCAAATGGCAATGTGTAATGCTTGGAGATGGGCCGCTCATGCAAGATGTCAAGTGTGCCATTGAAGAGTTTGGCTTGGAAGATCGGTTTCAACTGCTGGGTTGGGTCGACCCACAAGATGTGTTGACTTGGTTTGATAAGAGCGATATCTTATTCATGCCCTCCCAGTCTGAGGGATTGCCGGTGGTTGGAGTCCAGGCATTGGCAAAGGGGTTGGCAATTGTTGCTAGTCGTGTTGGTGGATTTGTTGATTTAGTGGATGATGATAAGAATGGATATTTAATTCAGGAAACAGACATCCCTAAATTTTCGACCTCATTATCAGATTTGTTGTCAGACTCAAATCGCTTGCTTTCATTTCGCATGTCCAGCCTGGAGAAAGCAAGGACCTTTGAACTCGAGCAAATCGTTAAGGAATATGAGCAAATATTTCTGAGAGTCAAACATGGCTGAAAAACAAACTGTTCTTGTCACTGGCGGAAGTGGATTTATTGGCACAAACTTAGTGCGCTTCCTAGTGAGTGGCGGAGGATATCGTGTCGTGAATCTAGATGCGCTCACATATGCTGCCAATCCACTCTCTTTGATAGATATAGATAGCAATCCGAACTACGAGTTCGTGAAAGGGAATATCACAGACCGCGCACTAGTTGCCTCCCTGTTTGAAAAACATCAGCCTATGGGTGTTTTCCATCTCGCGGCAGAGTCACATGTGGATCGTTCTATCGTAAGCGCTGATGATTTTGTTCAGACCAATGTGATTGGTACATATTCCATGTTGGAATCCGCGCGCGCTTATTGGCATGATTTGCCGAGTGATTTGAAGAATACATTTCGCTTTCTGCATGTTTCCACAGATGAAGTGTTTGGTTCATTAGGTGAAGAGGGATATTTCTCGGAAGAAACACCGTATGCGCCGAATTCCCCTTATTCCGCTTCCAAAGCGGCAAGCGATCATTTTGTACGTGCCTATCACCATACGTATGGATTGCCAACGGTTATCCTCAATTGTTCCAATAATTATGGTCCTTACCAATATCCTGAGAAGGTAGTCCCGTTGATGATTTTGAGCGCGCTGTCTGGCAAGCCTTTGCCTGTGTATGGAAATGGTGCGAATGTGCGGGATTGGATTTATGTGGAGGATCATTGCAAGGCAATAAAGCTGGCTTTTGAGAAGGGTAAGCCAGGCGAAGTTTACACGGTCGGCGGAGGAAACGAGCGAAAGAATATCGATCTGGTGAATCAAATTTGCAACATTCTTGATGAAATTGCACCACCCTCCGAAGTTCACCAATTGCATGAACAAGGACTGAAGAGTTACTCTGAATTGATTAACTTCGTCCAAGATCGCCCGGGACATGACCATCGCTATTCAGTCGATTCAGCCAAGATCACGCGTGAGCTGAGCTGGCAGGCTGAAATGGGATTTGAGGCGGGCTTGCGTCGCACGATTGAATGGTATTTATCCAATCTCGAGTGGGTAAATCAAGCCAGCAGCGGGTCATATAGTGATTGGATCGAAAAGAACTACGCCTGGCGTTGGCATGCTCAGAAGGGGAAAAGATGAAAGGGATCATTTTGGCAGGTGGGAAAGGCACGCGTCTTTATCCTCTAACAATTGCCACCAGTAAACAGTTATTACCTGTTTATGACAAGCCAATGGTGTATTATCCGCTTTCCACGCTGATGCTGGCGGGAATCCGAGAGATCCTCGTAATCAGCACACCAGATGCTTTGCCTGCCTTCAAAGAGCTTTTGAAAGATGGTTCTCAATGGGGGCTGAGATTCGAATATGCAGAACAGGCTGACCCTCGCGGCCTGGCAGATGCGTTTTCGGTTGGAAGTAAATTTATTGGCAATGGATCAGTTTGTTTAATCTTGGGTGATAATATTTTATATGGCGAAGGAATGATCTCGCTATTGCACGAGTGCGCCTCTTTGGAGAGAGGCGCTATCATTTTTGGGTACAAGGTGAATGACCCCGAACGTTATGGAATTGTGGAATTCGATGATGAGTACCGGGTTTTGAGCGTTGAAGAGAAACCCAAACAGCCTCGTTCAAGCTATGCCGTGCCGGGGCTTTATTTCTATGATAACCAGGTCATTGATATTGCCAAATCCCTTAAACCTTCTATGCGCGGCGAATTGGAAATCACTGATTTAAACAGGGTTTATTTGGAAATGGGACAATTGAACGCCAAAGTATTTGGGCGCGGTATCGCCTGGCTAGATGCGGGCACTCATGAATCTCTGCTTCAGGCGGGTTCATTTATTCAAACGATTCAGCAAAGACAGGGATTGATGATTTCATGCCCTGAGGAAATTGCTTATCGAATGGGCTATATCTCGAAAGAGCAATTATGTGAATTGGGAAAAGAGTTAGCTGGGAATTCATATGGGGAATACATTCTTGCGCTGACAAGAGATGCTTTAGAACTAAATGGGAAATAAATATAAATTTCCGCATTAGTGGGAGCGTTGGCAGCTGCCAAGGCGCAGATTCTGTCTGCATATGGGGAAGTATGTTTGAGTTTCTATTTGCGTTTTCCACGGGTGGAAAACAACAAAATTGTAAATATTGCCCCTTCTTTCCCAATGCTTTTCTGCCTGCTGTCGTTATATAATGAATACAAAAGTCTCTGACAGAGACTCTTATCCAGTAACAATCAACAATGAAGTGTCCGGAACAAGACATATTAAATTTAGATGCTAGCAAGGCGTTGACTAAAGCGGCACTCCACGCAAACTTTGGATGAAGGTAATTATGAGTTATTTATAAGTCAATTAGAAAAGGAGGCTGTCAGAAAATATCTACCAAGTCATATATTTTTATTATACAAAAGCGCGCCTGAGGGGTTGCTTGCAATACTAAAGGAGAAAGTAAATGAAACGCTCATTTAAAAATTTATTTGTCATTATTCTGATCCTCATATCGTTAATTGCTGGCGGTATTGGGGTCATACCTGCCTATGCAGCCGGGAGTTCCATGGTAGTTGTTTCCCTTGACCTGCCAACGGGGTGGACCTATGGCTATTTGTCTGGCTTATGGGGCTCTGGTGCGAGTGATGTGTATGCTGTGGGATACGGCTATAACGGAAGTTCCGTTAATCTGCCCCTGATGTACCACAGAGATAGTAGCAATTGGACAGCCTCCAATCTTTCTCTACCGATTGGTCTGAACTCTGGGATTTTATATGGTGTATGGGGTTCGAACGCGAATGATGTATATGCTGTAGGTTCCGGCAATGGTGATAATGTGCCGCTGCTCTATCACAAGGATAGCAGTGGTTGGGCGGTATCCAGTCCTTTGCCGCCATCCGGATGGAGTCATAGCTATTTAAATGCCGTATGGGGTTCCAGTGCTGCTGATGTGTATGCCGTGGGATTCGGTTATAACGGGAGTGCCACTATGCCCCTGCTTTACCACAAGACGATCAGTGGCGAGGGTATATCCAACCTCTCTCTACCGGGATGGAGTTCTGGCTATTTATATAGTGTGTGGGGTTCTAGCGCTGCTGATGTATATGTGGCAGGAGAGGGCTTTAAGGGAGCGGCCTTTCTGCCTTTGCTATTCCATTGGAATGGCAGTAGCTGGACTGATGTCAGCCCTTCGCTGCCAACTGGATGGAGTTCCGGCAATTTTAAGGGTTTATGGGGTTCTAGTGCTAGCGATGTGTACGCGGTGGGAT
>WNFX01000647.1_pt1 | contig 34664 bp, 29 predicted proteins | sample 5400111 | NCBI WGS metagenome assembly WNFX01 (sample SAMN13153363, study PRJNA577476) | soil metagenome | isolation source: 40 cm soil or saprolite under grassland replicate 1 | place: USA:California | collected 2016-06-15 | reverse complement strand
CCTCCGGGCGAGGGCCGAATCACGAGTGATAATCACGGGCTAAGTCGTTTATAACGTCCACTCGCTGAATATCACCGCAATCCTCCGAGGAAGAGCCTTGGCCTTCCTTCGGGAGAGCGGAGCTTCGGACCGTGAGCGGGTACCTGCGCGACAGCCAGCTTCGGCGCCAGCTCGAGGACAAGGTCAAGGAAGCCACCCGCACCCGCCAGGCGGCCGAGGACGGGCTCCGGGCGGCGCAGGAGCTGATCGACCAGGCACGCCGGATCGACGCGAACGTCGGAGACGCGGAGAGGGCCTTGGCCGAGGCGAACGCCGCGATAGCATCGAAAGACTACCAGGTTGCGGTCGACAAGTCGAACGAGGCGCTTGAGCGCGGCAAGAGGATCTACCGGGATCGGGCGCGGGCGATCGTCGACTCGAGCTCGGCCCTCGCGACCCTCGCCCGAGGCCTCGGCGCGGACCTCGGGGAGACGCAGGCCGGACTCGCCAAGGCGGAAGGGGCGCTCGCGTCGGACGACCTCGGCACGGCAATCGACCTGGCGAAGAAAGCATGGAAGCGTTCCGAGAAGATCCTCCAAGAGCACCTCTCCTCCTCATTCTCGACGGCCCAGGCGCTCATCCTCTCCGCCAAGACGATGGGCCGCGACGTCGCCCCGATTGAGGACCTCCTCTCCCGCGCGAGGAGCGCGATGGAGAACAACGACTTCCGGAGCGCGCTCGACTTCACGCAGGAGGGGCTCGACACGATCAAGGAGGACCTGACGTCCGCCGTGAACAAGGAAATCCGCGACGCCGAGGACCTCATGCGGACGGCGCAGGAGCTCGAGGCGGACACGACGAAGCCCGCGGCCTTGGTCGAACGGGCCCGCGGGGACGTCGCGAACCTCGACTTCGAGAAGGCGAACAACGCCTTGCGGCAGAGCCGCGCGGAATCGGAGAAGTCGCTCCAGCGTTCGCTCGACGGGAAGATCGCGGACTTCTCGCGCTTCCTGCAGGAGGCCCGCTCGCTCGGCGTCGATCCGGCGGCGGCCCAGGAGTCCTTCGCGAACGCGGAAGCGGCGATCAAGAAAGGCAACTACCGGGAGGGCGCGCAGCTCGCGAAGCAAGGCTTCCAGGCGCTCCAGCAGGCCCAATACCAACGGGTCGTCGGCGTCATCGCGCAATCCCGCGAGAAGTTCATCGCGGCGACGAACATCGGGGTCGACCTGCAAGGCCCTGTCGCGGACCTGAACCGCGCGCGGGAGGCGATCAAGCGGAACGCGTTCCGGGAGGCCCTCGACAGCGCGAAGCGGGCCGACGCAGCGGTCGACGAGATCCTCGAAGGATACCGGAAGATCGAGGGCCGGCTGAGGGACCTCCACCGCGCCTTCGCCGACGCCGAGGCGTTCGGCGTCTCGACGATCCGCGCCCGCGAGTTCGCCGGCGCGGCCCGCGACGCGTACCAGGACCGGAACCCGGCCGCGGTCGCGAAAGCCGTCGACCAGGCATTTGACGAACTCCGCCGCGCGGAGCGCGAGCGGGTCATGCAGGCCATCGAACGCGCGGAATTCGTGCTCACGCTCGGCGAGCAGAACGGGGCGGACCTGTCCGAGCCGTCGAGGCTCCTCCAGGAAGCGATCGTCGCCACGAAAGCCGACGAGTTCCGGAAGGCGTTGCAGATCACGGCCGAGGTCCAGGCGAAGACCGAGCAGGTCCTCACGGACCAGGCCGCACAGCGGATCTCGGCGCTCCGCGGTTCGCTCCCGCATCTCGGCGACGACAGCTCGAACCTGAAATCGCTGCTGAACCGCGCCGACGCTGCGATGGCGTCCCGCGATTTCGACGGGGCCTTCGATGCGGTCATGGAGAGCCAGCGGTTCGTCGAGAGCCGGACCCGGAGCCGCTCCGAGGAACTCGTCGCCGACCTCGCCCTCGCCGTCCGCCTGAGCGTCGAACTCGGCGTCAACGTGACGGCCCTCGAGGCGATGCACCGCGAGCTGAACGGCCTGCTCCTCGGGGGGCGCGTCGCGGAGATCCTCGCGGTCCGGGGACGGGCCGCGGAAGCGCTCGGCGCGGCGGCGGAGACCTTGCAGGGACTGGTGATGGCCCGCATCATGACCGCATCGGGCCTCAAGATCGACGTCGACGAGATGGGGGACCTCCACCGCCGGGCGCGACTCGCGTTCGGCGTGCGGAACTACCACGAAGGACTCCGCCTCCTGATCGAGGCGAACGAGGACGCGAACAAGGCGACCGTGCTGCACCGCCAGGCGTACAACGCGATCGCGAGCGCGGCGGCGTTCGTGGCGGACGCGAAGAAGCGCAACGTCGACGTGTCGAAGGTCGTCGAGATGCTCGTCGACGCGAAGAAGGCGTTCGAGCGCCTCGACTACGACCGCGCCCTGAAGGTCGCATCGGATGCGAGGGCGGAGACGGACAAGCTGACGGTCCTCTATTCATCGGCGCAGAAGATCCTCTCGAGCCGCGGTCGCCTCGAACTCGCCGGGAAGCTCGGCATCGACGCGCCGCACCTGCGCAACCTGTTCAACGAGGCGAAGGAAGCGATGAAATCGAAGGAATACGACAAGGCGCTCGCGCTCGGGCAGCGGGCCGAGGACGAGTTCACGTCGCTGATCCGGGAGCGCCTGTCGGGCTCCCTCGCGGCGTCCGAGGGAATCCTCGGTTCCGTCGAAGGGTTGAACCTGGCCCAGGCGAGCAACGCCGTGATCCAGGCAAGGCAGCGCCTCGATGCGGGCGAGTTTGAGCAGGCCGCCGACCTCACGCTCGGGCTCCGAGACCAGCTCGAGACGCTCAAGCGGCGCGGAGAAGAGGCCGCGACCGCCTTGCGGCGGACCAAGGAGCTCGTCGCCGACGCGGAGGCGATGAACCTCTCCCTAACGTCGACCGCGAGGCTGCTCGACAAAGCCGACCGAGCGCACAAGATGGGCCAATTCGAAGCGGCCCTCGACCTCGCGGCGCAGGCGGAGATCGAGGCGACGAGGGAGCGGGACCAAGGCATTGCCTCGATCATAAAACAGTTCGAAGACGGGATCACGCGGGCGAGGACGCAAGGCACCGACACGCGGTCCGCGGAAAAGCTGTTCGAGCGAGCCCGTGAGTTCTTCCGCGCGAAAAAGTACCGCCAGGCCGTCGCGACCGCGATCCAGAGCGAGGCGGAGGCCGAGCGGGTCGCGCTCCAGCAGGCGATGGCGAAGCAGGCCGTCGAGACGGTCGAGCGGAAGCTGCGCGCCCTCGGCAAGGCCTCGGAGGACGTCATGGGGCTCGCCGCGGACGCCCGCAACACGTACGACGAGGCGGACTTCGTCAAGGCGCTCGACACCGCGATCCGCGCGTCCGACGCGATCGCGGACTTCCGGATCCTCGTCGAGGAGACGCAGGGCATCCGGGACCGCGCCCAGCGGCTGCTCCAGACCGCGTATGCGGCCGGCGCGGACGGGGCGAAGATCGAGCGGTCGTTGCAGGAGGGGGAGTCGGCGCTCGAGTCCGGGAATGTCGGGCGCGCCCGGGCCGCGTTCTCGGGGAGCATCGAGTGGGCGATCGGCCTGTTGCGATCCCACCTCGCGGCCGAACTCGCGAAGGCCGAACCGCTGATCGAGACGTGCCGCAAGATGGAGGTCGACCCGACGCGAGCCCAGAACAAGTTCGCGGAAGCGCGCTCTTACCTGGAGGCCGAAGACTTCCCAGCCGCCACGGCGAGCATCCACGCGGGCCGCGATGCCGCGCAGACGTCGCTCGCGGCGAAGCTGAACCACGCCCTCCAGGAGGCGGCGGAGAACGTCGCCCATGCGAAGAAGCTCGGGTCCGACGCGAGAGATGCGGAGGCGCTGCTCCGCCAGGCGAACGAGCGAATCCTCCAAGGGGAATTCGACGGGGCGATGGACGTCGTCGAGGCCGCGCTCGAGCGCGTCGAGTCCGCGAAGGTCGTCGAGAAGCGCTTCGTCGATCTCACGTTCAAGGCGGAGACGACGGTCCGGAACGGCCGCAAGTTCGGGATCGACATGAAGGCCGCCGAGGCGAAGCTCGCGCGGGCGGTCCAGCTCCGGAACACGGACTTCCCGGAGGCGATCAAGGTCGCGGAGGAAGCGTACCGAGTCGCCTGGGACGCGACGGAAGCGTTCGCGCCGAGCATCCGGGGATCGCTCGAGGTCGGTCCGACGACGCGGAACGAATGGACCGAGGCGACGCTCACCCTGGAGAACGTCGGGAAGGGGCTCGCGAAAGACGTCCGCGTACGGATCCTCGGCGACGCGGAGACCGACGGCGCGACCGAACTCCCGGCCGTCCGGGCGCACGCGACCGAGGTCCTGCAGTTCCGCCTCAAGATGACCGCCTCCGGGAGCGTGCCCCTCGCGATCCAGATCATCTCACACCGGGTGTTCGACGAGAAGGAATACACGCAGGAGATGATCGCCCAGATCGACGTCTCCGAGATCCGCGCGGAGAAGGCGAAGCGGCTCGTCGCGGACCTCGAGACCCGCTGTCCGACCTGCAAGGGCCTCATCAAGATGGGCTTCAAGGTCACTCGTTGCGGCTGCGGCCGCGACTTCCACGAGCTGTGCGCGAGCCGCGTTGGGCGGTGCCCCGTTTGCTTCCGCTCGCTCCAGGGAGCGACGGAGTAGTCAGGCGAGCGATCCGGCGGCGCCCTCCGCGGCCGCGACGAGCGCCCCATCCCGCATCCACGCCAGGACGCGTTCGACGTCGTCCGCCATCGACCGGTCGGCCTCGAGGGTCGCGATCTCGCGCCGGATCGCGGCGTGCGCCGCCCGCGGGCCGAGACCCGGCCGCAAGGGCCGGAGGAACTCCACGCCTTGGGCCGCGGCGAGGTACTCCATCGCGACGACGTGGCTCGCGTTCTCCGTCGCCTGCCGGAACTTCAGGGCCGCCGCCATCCCCATCGGCACGAAGTCCTCCTGGTTCGCCGACGTCGGGATCGAGTCCGCGGAGGCCGGATGGGCGAGCACCTTGTTGTCGCTCGCATACCCGGCGGCGACGTACTGGAGGATCATCATGCCGGAGTTCAGGCCGCTCTCCCTCGTCAGGAAGGGCGGGAGCTCGCTGAGCCGCGTGTCGACGAGCCGGGCGATCCGACGCTCGGAGAAACCGGCGAGGACCGCCATCGCCAGCGAGGCGTAGTCCAAGGCCATCGCCAGCGACTGGCCGTGGAAGTTCCCGCCGCTCACGCTCTCGTCCGGGAAGATGAGCGGGTTGTCCGTCGCGGCGTTCATCTCGATGCGCAGCGCCTTGGCCGCGTGGTCGAGCGCGGCGCGGCATGCGCCGAGGACTTGCGGGATGCACCGCAGCGTGTAGGCGTCCTGGACCTTGTGCGGCCCCTTGTGGGACGGCACGATCTCGCTGCCGCGCAGCAGGCGACGGAGATTCGACGCGACCTCGCGCGCGCCGGGTTGCGGCTTGAGGGCGATTAGGCGGTCGTCGTACGGTCTCGGCGAGCCGCGGAGCGCCTCGAACGAGAGGGAGGCAGCGACCTGCGCATCCTTCAGGAGCCGCAGGCCGTCGTGGAGCGCCAGCGCCCCGACCCCCGCCATGACGGCGGTCCCGTTGACGATCGCCAGGCCCTCTTTCGTCTGCAGGACGAGCGGGTCCACGCCCGCTTCCTTCAACGCCTGCCCGCCGGACATCGTCCGCCCGCCGAATTCCGCGCGGCCTTCGCCGACGAGCACAAGGCCGAGGTGCGCCAGCGGCGCGAGGTCGCCGCTCGCCCCGAGCGATCCGCGGGACGGGATGACGGGATGGACGCCCCGATTCAGGAGGTCGAGGAGACGCGTGACGACGATCCTCCGCACGCCGGAATAGCCCATCGAGAGCGTGTTCGCCCGCAAGAGGAGCGACGCCCGCACCTCGTCCGTCCGGAGCGGCTCGCCCTGACCGACCGCGTGGCTCCGGAGCAAGTTGAGTTGGAGCCGCTTCGCGTCCGCCTCGGAGATCGCGACGTTCGCGAGCTCGCCGAACCCCGTTCGGATGCCGTACGCCAGCGGGCCGGACCCCGCGAGCTTCTCGAGGGATTGCCGGCTCGCGTCCACGCGCCGCGCGGCCGCCGGCGCGAGCCGGACGCGCTCTCCGCGCCGGGCCACCGCGACGACGTCGGCGAGGTCGAGCGATCGGCCGTCGAGCGAGTGCATGCGCGGACCGCCGCGGCATCCCGCTCCCGCGATATAGCCTTGGCGCGGACGTACAAAAGGCGTTAAGACTCCGCGGCCGTTCGGGACCCGAACCCATGCAGATCGTCTTCCTCGGCACGTCGGGATCGTGGCCGACGCCGAAGCGGAACGTGAGTGCGGTCGCGATCAAGCGCGGTCCCGAGGTCATCCTGTTCGACTGCGGCGAAGGCACGCAACGTCAGTTCATGCAGAGCAAGCTGAGCTTCATGCAGGTCTCCCGCGTCTTCATCTCCCACTTCCACGGCGACCATTTCCTCGGGTTGCCGGGGATGGTGCAGAGCATGTCGATGAACGGCCGCGAGGCGCCCCTCGACGTCTACGGGCCGCGGGGGATCGAGCGGCTCGTCACGGACCTCCTCTCGCTCGGATACTTCACGCCGGGCTTCGCGGTCCGAGGGAAGGAGCTGCCTCCGGGCGGCGAGGTCGATTGCGGGGAGTACGTCGTGCGGGCGTTCGAGGCCGTGCACACGGTGCCTTGCCTCGGCTACGTCCTCGAGGAGAAACCCCGCCCGGGGCGGTTCGGCCTCGAGCGCGCGGAGGCTCTCGGGGTGCCGAGCGGGCCGCTGTTCAGTCGCCTCCAGGAGGGACAGTCGGTCTCGGTCGGCGGACGCGCGGTCCGTCCGGAGGACGTCCTCGGGCCTCCCCGCCGCGGCCGCAAGGTCGTGTACACCGGCGACACGATGCCGCACGACGCCCTGATGGACGTCGCCCGGAACGCGGACGTCCTGATCCACGACGCGACGTCCGATGCCGCGCTCGAGGAGAAGGCGAACCGGTACGGACACTCGTCCTCCCGGCAGGCCGCGGAGATCGCCGCGAAGGCGAACGTGGGACTGCTCGTCCTGACCCACCTGAGCCCGCGGTACGAGGATCCGACGACGATCCTCGAGGACGCGAAGAAGGTCTTTGAGGACGTCCGGGTCGCCGAGGACTTCATGGAGATCGAGGTCCCGTACCCGGAGTAGGAGTAGGAGTAGGCGATGAGCCTCCGCCACCAGGTTCTGTTATCGTGGAATAACGATAGCTTACCTCCATGAGCCGGAAGCCATCTCGGCCTGAGCGAGCCGGACGAAACGCGCCATCTCGGTCTGGGCGCGGTTGGCATACGCCGCGACCCGTCGCGCGACTTCCTCCCGCGCCCGCGAATCCTTCGACGGACCGACATATTCTTCGACCTGTGCCCTCCGACCGCCCCGATCCTCGTAGTGCCAGAAGTACAGGTATCGCCCCTTTCGAATTGTCTTCACACAGTATCCGCAGCCCACCATCATAGCCGGATCACCGAAACGTCCAGTGAGTTGTAGGTCGTTATCGTTATTTAACGATAACAGCCGGGTCCGCGAACCTGCTTGCAGGAAAGTACTTGGGCCCTGTCGCGCGTTCCTACGCGACCCATGCTCACCGCACTCAGGCATCTGTTGGCCGAGAATCCGATGGCGGTTGTCGTTGGGATCGTAACGGTTTTGTCTCTTTCGACTCTAATCGCGTTCCAAGCCACAGTCCCAGCGACCTTCAGCTTTCTGGGGCTGCTCGCTGGCGGCGCCGCGGTTGGATGGTGCTGGAGAGAAACAAGAAACGCGATAGCCGCCGCCTTCCTTGCCGGCTGGACCGCCTACTTCCTCGGCAGCGTCGCATTCGTCTCGAGCAGCTCGATTGCAGCGGGATATTCGGCGGACCGGGTTGCAGCTGAGATTGGCGCCGGGGTGTTCGTGGGTCTCGTCTTCGGCATGGTCGCAGGTGGATGGGCCGCCGGCGGAGGCATACTGGGGACGTTTTTCCGCCGCCGGCTGCGCGCCCGTTGAGGCGGCCGGGTGCAAACGCGACTCACGACTTAGTTAGGTAGGAATAACGCGCCGGATTCAAGGTCGGTCGCCCCTCTCACAGGAGCTTCATCAGGTCCGACTTCGTGACGATGCCCGTGACCTCGCCCCGCGTGGTCACGAGGACCGCGTTGTAGTGGCGCAACAGGCTCGCGGCGAGCTCGACCGGGGCTTTCGAGTCGACCTGGGGGAACGCGGGCTCCATGACCTCGTCGACGCGGATCCGTGCGAGGTCTTTCGGGTCCCGACCGCTCAAGATCAGGTTGTTGATCACCTTGTCCGAGATCGAGCCGACCGGATGCCCGTTGTGCATGACCGGCATCTGAGAGAACTTCCAATGTTGCATCTCGCCGACCGCCGTCTGCAGGGGCAGCCTCGCCTCGACGTACTGGACCTTCCGCGTCTGGATCTGGTCCACGAGCGCTTTCTTCTCCTGCTTCTTCAGCTCCGCCTCGAGCGAGTTCATGATCCGCCGCACGACGTCGTACGAGGGATTCATCTGCCGCTTCTCGATCTTCACGATCGTCGACTGGCTGACGTTCGCGAGGCGGGCGAGCGCAGTTTGCGTGAGGCTCAGGGCCTTGCGGAGGCGCGGGATCTCCTCCAGGTCGGGCATCATCGGCCGGGAGAAGGTGCGGGGGTACATATTCCTGCCGGAATTTTCGGGTCAATCGTATATTATTAGCCAATCGAACGTCCGGGGGGCGCCGCGTCACGTTTCCATTGATGCGGCGCTCGGTGGCCGCACTCGTGCGAAAAAAACCATATATGCACCCAGGCATCCACGCGGCACAGCCGGGAGGGCTCTCCGTGGCACGCAACATCTACGTCGAGGAACTCATTCACACGCCGATCGAACAACAGGGCACGGAGATCGTCGAGCGGAAAGGGATCGGCCATCCGGACAGCGTCGCCGACGGGCTCGCGGAAGCCGTGTCTCGGGCGCTGTGCAAGATGTACGTCGCGCGGTTCGGACGGATCCTCCATCACAACACGGACCAAGTGGAGGTCGTCGGTGGGCAGAGCGCCCCGAAGTTCGGCGGGGGCGTGTTCCTCGAGCCCGCGTACATCCTCCTCGTCGGCCGCGCGACGACGATGGTCAACGGCGAGCGACTCCCGTACCGCACGACGGCGATCGAGGCCGCGCACGACCACCTCACGCAGACGTGCACGAACCTCAACGTCGACGCGGACGTGACGATCGACTGCAAGATCGGCCAAGGCTCCATCGACCTCCGGGGGCTGTACGACACGCAGAAGCAGCTCGCGAACGACACGTCGTTCGGCGTCGGCTTCGCGCCGTTCTCCGAACTGGAGACGGTCGTCTTGCAGACGGAACAGCTCATCAACGGGCCGCTGAAGGACGACCTGAAGGCGGTCGGGCAGGACATCAAGGTCATGGGGGTCCGCCACGGGGACGCCATGCGCCTCACGATCGCCGCCGCGATCGTCGACAAGCACGTGCCGGACGGCGATGCTTACGTCGGCGTTATCGAGGAGCTTCGCGAACGTGTCCTCGACAACGCGGTCAAGTACACGGACCGCGAGGTGAAAGTCGACATCAACACGGGAGACAATCCCGAGGCGGGGATCTACTACCTGACGGTCACCGGCCTGTCGTGGGAGAACGGGGACGATGGCAGCGTCGGCCGCGGGAATCGGGTGAGCGGACTCATCACCCCGTACCGACCGATGTCCATGGAGGCTGCCGCCGGAAAGAATCCCGTGACGCACGTCGGCAAGCTGTACAACATCCTCTCGTTCGACATCGCGGACCGCCTCGTGAGAGAGCACCCGGGCAAGGTGAAGGAGGTCTGGGTGCGCATCGTCTCGCAGATCGGGAAGCCGATCGACGAGCCGCAGGCGGCCACCGCGCAGATCATCCCGGAGAAGGGGACAAAGATCGGTTCGCTCCAAAAGGACGCCGAGGCCCTCATCGACGAGGAACTCTCGAAGATCTACAAACTCACGGATCGGATCGTCGCGGGCAAGGCGCGTTGCTTCTGAACGTGGGCCGGGCCCATCGGCCGAACTTATTTATCTCGACGCTCGGTTCTCACCGCGGTCGGGACGATGGACGAGGACGTCGCATTCATCGAAGAGCAGGTGGACCGCCACCACGCCTGGTTCTCCAAGTGCCTCCCGCTGATCGCGTCGGAGAACATCATCAGCCCGATGGCGCGGGAGATGCTCCTCACCGATTTCGGAGACCGCTACGCGGAGGGCCTGCCGCACGAACGGTACTACCAGGGCAACACGTTCGTCGACGAAGTCGAAGACCGCGTCGTCGCCCTCGCGAAGAAAATCTTCCGCGTTCGGCACGCAGACCCGCGGCTGATCAGCGGCACGGTCGCGAACATGGCCGTGTACTTCGCCTTGCTCGAGCCGGGCGACATCATGACGTCCGTCGCCCTGAGCCACGGCGCCCACATCAGCTCCGCGAAGTTCGGCGCGGCCGGGATGCGGGGCGTGCACAACGTCAACTATCCCTTTGATGTCGACCGAATGAACATCGACGTCGACGAGACGGCGAAGCTGATCAAGCAGGTCCGCCCGCGTGTGGCCGCCTTCGGCCAGAGCGTCTTTCTCTTCCCGACGCCTCTGCGGGACCTCCGGGACGCGTTCCAGGAGGCCGGGTGCGACGTCTGGTACGACGGCGCGCACGTGCTCGGCCTGATCGCCGGCGGCAAGTTCCAGGACCCGCTCCACGAAGGCGCCGATGTGCTCACGGGATCGACGCACAAGACGCTCCCGGGGCCGCAGCACGGCATCCTCCTGTCCGACTCCGACGATGAGAAGTTCGTCAAGAGGCTTCAGCGGGCCGTCTTCCCTGGCGTCGTGTCGAACCACCATCTGCATGCGATGGCGGCGCTCGGAATCGCGCTCGCGGAGTGCGCCGAGTTCGGCCGCGCTTACGCCGACCAGATCGTCCGGAACTCGAAGGCCCTCGCGCAGGCGCTCCATGAGAGAGGCGTGAAGGTCCTTGCCGAGAAACACGGATTCACGGAGAGCCACGCGATTGCGCTGGACGTCGGGGCGCTCGGCGGCGGCGCGAAGGTCGCCGCGGACCTGGAGAAGGCGAACATCATCACGAACAAGAACCTCCTGCCGTGGGACACGTCCCCGGTGAAGCCGAGCGGCATCCGGCTCGGGACGCAGGAGCTCACGCGCCTCGGGATGACGGAAGCGCAGATGCGGGAGGTGGCGGACCTGTTCGCCCGCGTCGCCGTGAAAGGGGAGCCGGCGGAGAAGGTCGCGGCCGACGTCGCCTCGATGCGTGCGGAGTTCAACACGGTCCACTTCTGCTTCACGGAAGGCGCGGAAGCCCACCGCCGATGGCGGATCGCATGATCAGTCGCGGCCCACGAGGACTTGCGTGACAAGCCCTTGGAAGATCTCCTCGACGCCGCGACCGCTCCTCGCGCTCGCGTACGACCACGCCCATCCCCGCGCGCGGAAGAACGACTCGACCTCCGCGGACGTCATCGCGGCCTGGGGATGCAGGTCTTCCTTGTTCACGACGCCGTACGTCGGGATGTTGCCCGCCACGGAGCGGATCGAGGCCGCCCACGCGTCCAGCGCGTCGAGGGTGCCGCGCCGGGTGACGTCGGCCACGGCGAGGATCCCCCGGGCCCCGTGGTAGTACGCCTCCTTGAGGAGTTCCCGCAAGGTCGGGGTCCCCATGATGTCCCAGATGATCACGTCGACGGGCACGTCGCCGGCGCCGGACGGGTGCCGGACCGCGACGCTCTTCTTCGTGACCTTCGTGCCGAGCGTGGCGACGTATCGGTCGTCGAACGCGTCCTGGACGAACCGTCGGATGAGGGAGGTCTTGCCGACGCCCGCCTCGCCGGCCATGCAGATCTTCACCTTCGCGAGGACGCCGGGCGCGCTCATCGCTCCGCCTCATCCGCCTTGCGCTGCGCCGACCGCTCGGCGTCGTCCTGGCCTTGCATCCGGTGCAGGGTCGCCTTGAGCCGCCACCCCCCCGGATACCTGGGGTCGATCTTCAGGACGCGGTCCAGGATCGTGATTCCCTCCTCCACCTTGCCGTCGCGGACGCGGATCACCGCAAGGACGAACAGCGCGTCGACGTCGTCCGAGTCCTCCGAGAGGCGTCGCCGCACGAGCGCGGCCGTGTCCGGGTTCTTGAACTTCGCTTCCGGAAGCTCCTCGCGTCGCGCGCGCGGCGCCGACCCGTGCGGGATCGCCTTGGGACGCGAATCCGGTCTCGCCGATGCAACGGTCCTTGCGCGCCGTCGGCGGCGCGGTGGCTCGGGTTCCCGGACCTCCGACGTGTCGGGGTTACGCACCGTGCCACCCCCGGACCCGGCGGAAACCCCCGCGGAGGAACCGCTGGAGGATCGGATCGACGTGATCGAGGCCCGTCAAGCGCCCATCCCAGTCGACGAGGGCGGGCCCGTGCGCCCGCTCGAGGGCGCGCTCGGCCGCCTTCATCTGCGGGAACAGGTAGCGGGGGTTCCCCCTCGAAGTGAGCGCGGCCAAGATGACGTGCTCTCCGCGGAGCACCCCGGCCCGGCGGCCGCCGAACGACATCTCGTCGAGGGTCGCCTTCGTGTCGAACGAGTCCCGGACGAAGTCCTGGATCGCGACGAACATCGAGGCCACGAGGTCGTCGTCTTTCCGCAAGTCGGGGCCTCGGCTCATGTGTTGGATCAGGATCCCGCTCCGGTGCATCAGGAAGACCTCGTCGATGACGATCCGCCGCTCGCCGAGGCCCGCGCTGAGCCCGACCGCGATGACGATCGCGAGGATCCCGAACGCCACGATCACGATGACGTTCGTGAAGTTCGGCTGGAACGGTGGCGGCGCCGCGACGGTCAGGATGCCCCGCGCGAACCTTGGTCCGATCGAACGGTTCGTGGCGTCCTCGTACACGAGAGACGCGTTGAGCCAAACCTGGGTTCCGATCGGCGCACCCTCGCTGACGATCGCCGTGATGTTGACGCTGACCGAGCTCCGAGGAGTCAGGGTGTAGTTCCGGTAGACGAGCGGGGTGCTCGCGTTGACCCCGAGGTAGGGACCGGGCTCCACGGTCACGGTGACGTTGTGCGCTGTCAAACGGGTCTCGTTCTGGGTATCGTTCGCGTCCATGAAGTTCGTCACGTTGATCCCGAACTCCGCGAGCTCTCCCGGGTGGACGGACGTCGACGGTTTCGGTTCGATGCTCACGGCGAGCACGCCGATCACGATCCAGACGTCGACCCGCGAAGTGCGGGGGGTGGCCGAGCCGCCGCCAACCTCCAACGCGGCCGCAGAGGCGGTCCGGTACCGACCGGCCGTCGCGGTCGCCGCGACCGTGGCCGGGATCGACCACCCGTAGCTCCGGCCCACGCGGAGCGCCGTGCACTGCCATTCGACGAAGGTCCCGGACGCCGTCAAGAGGGAGCAGTCCGGCGGCATCCCGAGCGCCGCGGTGTCGATCGCGAAATCCGAATCGACCGTGAAGTTCACGCGCGCGAGCTGGAGTTGCCCGCCGCCCGTGACGTTCAGGTAGAGCGCGAACGCGATCGTCTCGTTCCGCTCCGCGGAGGACCGGTCGGCAGTGAGGGCGAGCGTGAAGCTCGAGGCCTGCGGCCGCACCGCAAGAGACGCGGCCGCGATGGGGACGACCGACGAAAGGCCGAAGAACATCAGGGATAACCATGCGAGCGCAGCGGGAGGGCGGCCCACGGAACCGCGTTCCGATTGGCCTGACGCTATTTGAGCTTGCGACCTCGTTATCGCAACTGGTCTTTCCCGCGCCGGACGTCGATGCCCGAAGTTTTATATGGGGACCGCCTCTTGGCAACGACCCTACAGCCCGTTGCCAGAGGGTTTCGTTGCTCGATGAGTTGCAGCTGAAGCGGGAGCGCGAGAACCAAGAAGCGGAACGGCACCGCCGGCGGCGCGACGAGCTGAACGATAAGACGCGGGAATGGGTCGAGAAGCGGGATGCGCTGAACGCCCAGGTGCGGGCCCTCGTCGACGAGGCGACCCAGCATCGGATCCTGCGGGACGAGTTGAACGGCCAGGTCAAGGCGGCGAAGGAGGAGCGGGACAAGTTCAACCGACGGGTGAACGAGCTCCAGGACGCGCTGTCGGACCTGAAGCGCCGGAAGATGCCCCGCGGCGCCGTGCCGCTCGGGAAGCTCCAGCAAGAACTCAAACGGCTCGAATTCCGGCAGATGACCTCGGTGCTCAGCGTGGACAAGGAACGGGCGCTGATCGAGGAAATCCAGCGACTCCAGGGCGAGGTGAAGAAGCTCGAGAAGTCCCTCGAAGAGAACGAGGACGTGCGGACGATGCGGGATGAGCTCCGTTCCGGGCGGGAGCGGGCGGAGGACGCGCACAAGCGCGTCTCGGAACTCGCGGAGAAGGCGCAGGAGGAGCACGACCGCATGACGGCGCTGTACGAGCAGAGCGACGAGCTCCGACGGGAGGCGGATCATGCGCAGGAGGAGTTCATCAAGACGAAGATGCTCGCCGACGAGGAGCACCGCAAGCACATCGAGCGCATCCGCCAGGTCCACGACTACGACAAGATCATCCACGGGATCTGGATGAAGAGCCGCGGGATGCCCGCGGAGGCGACGGTCGAGGTGGACGCGAGGCGGGAGGCGGAGATGATCTTCGAGCGGTTCAAGAAAGGCGAAAAGCTGTCGACCGAGGACCTCATGACCCTCCAGAAATCCGGCTACCTGTAGCGTCGCGAGCGCAGGGTCGGCTCTCGGAGGGAGCCGCGGAAACGGTCCGATCGGCGGGGGCATCCGTTGCCGTTGTCTATCCGGCGGATCCGGTCCTCCGGGCTCGGCGGGACGATGGGGTCCGGGGGTCGGCCGAGTCCACTTTACAAAGTGTTAAATACGGCACCGAGAATACATTGCCGGGGGAATTTTGGGCTAGTTCGTTAGAGTGCATCCCATCCCTTCTGACAAGGCTAGCCCTCCCTTCCCTTTTTGATCCGATTCGCTTCGTACAGCCCATCCGCCGCGTTCTCGGTGCTCCCCCGGTCCGGACGTCTCCCGGAGGGCTGACCGCGTGCATCGAATTGATAGCTTTCGGTGGAATCCCGCGAAGCCGCTCGGTCAACCTTAAGTCCCGAGGCCTCCTTGGCATGCGGCGATGGTCCTCGAGAAGCTCGGCGACTCCCTCCGGGCCGCACTCCGCAAGATCGCGGGCGCGAGCTACATCGACGAGTCCCTGATCAAGGAGATCGTCCGCGACATCCAGCGATCGCTCATCCAGGCGGACGTGAACGTCCAGCTCTCCCTCTCGGTCACGAGGGAGCTCCATCGGCGTGCGCTGGAAGAGAAGCCGCCTCCGGGCATGAGCCCCCGCGAGCACGTCGTCCGGATTATCTACGAGGAACTCGTCAAGATCCTCGGGACGAGCCGGGACGTGCCGCTGCAGAAGCAGCGGATCCTGCTCGTCGGGCTGTACGGCCAAGGCAAGACGACCACCGCGGGGAAGCTCGCGAAGTACTTCCAGAAGAAGGGGCTGTCCGTCGGCCTCGTCGCGGCGGACGTTCACCGACCGGCCGCGTACGACCAGCTCAAGCAGCTCGCCGCCCAGATCAACGCGGGCTTCTACGGCGATCCGGCCGCGAAAGATGCGGTCAAGATCGCCAAGGCGGGCGTCAAGGCGCTCGAGGCGATCGACGTGATCGTCGTCGACTCGTCCGGTCGGCACGCGCTCGAACCGGATTTGATCAAGGAGATCGAGTCCGTGGGCAAGGCCGTCCAAGCCGACGAGAGGCTCCTCGTCCTCGATGCGACCGTCGGGCAGCAGGCCGGGCCGCAGGCGAAGGCGTTCCACGACGCCGTCGCGATCACCGGCGTCATCGTGACCAAGCTCGATGGGACCGCGAGAGGCGGCGGTGCGCTCTCCGCGGTCGCGGAGGTGAAGGCCCCGATCGTCTTCATCGGGGTCGGGGAGAAAATCGACGACCTCGAGAAGTTCGAGCCGCCTCGGTTCATCTCGCGGCTCCTCGGCATGGGGGACCTCGAGACCCTCCTCGAGCACGCGCAGGAAGCGATCGACGCGCAAAAGGCCGAGGCGCTGACGAAGAAGATCATGGCGGGCAAGTTCACCCTCCACGAGATGTACGAGCAAATCGAGATGCTCACGGACATGGGCCCGATGCGCAAGCTCGCCTCCTTGATCCCCGGCGTCGCGGGCAAGATGAAAGAAGCGGACATGGAATCCACGCAGGCCCGCCTACACCGGTTCAAGATCATCATGGACTCGATGACGGACGAGGAGATGACGGAGCCGAAAAAGGTGAAGTCGTCCCGCGTGCAGCGGATCGCGCGAGGCGCCGGCGTCTCGCCGCGGGAAGTGAAGGAACTCTTGCGGAACTACGAGACGTCCCGCAAGGCGATCAAAGGCTTCGCGGGCAATCGCAAGATGCGGAAGCAGCTGCTCGCGCAGCTCGAGGCGTCAGGCGTCAACATGGGCGAATCGTGAGACCCGGCGACGGCGCCGGCCTCGCGGCAATATCTTAATGAGGAACTCGACCGTACGCCGCCACGGGCCACGAGGTGATGCGGTGGGTTTGAAGGAGTGGATCATCCCTCAAGAGCGGCAGTTCTTCGATCTCCTCGAGAAACTCGCCGCGACCGTCGACGAGGGCGCGCTCGCGTTGAAGGACGTGTTGCACAACTTCGACGACGTCCAGGCCAAGTGCCGAAAAATCAAGGGCATCGAACACTGGGGAGACGAGACCACGCACGATGTGTTCGAAGAGCTGAACAAGACCTTCATCACCCCGATTGACCGGGAGGACATCCAGGCGTTGGCTTCCTCGCTCGACACGATCCTCGATATGATCGAGGCGGCGGCAAGCCGGATCGCCCTTTATGAGATCGATCGACCGACCAAGGCGATGGTGGACCTCGGCGATGTCATCGCGGACGCGACGCACCTCCTGAAGGACGCCGTCGGCATGATCCGCCACATGAAACGGGCCCGCGACGTGGAGCGGATTGCAATCGAGGTCCACCGCCTCGAGAACGTCGCAGACGACCTCATGAACAACGCAGTGGCCGCCCTGTTCCGCGAGAAGGACCCGGTGCGAATCATCAAGTTCAAGGAGATCACCGAGGTGCTCGAGCAGGCGACGGACGAGTGCGAGGACGTCGCGAACGTCCTCAGCGACATCGTCGCCAAGAACCAGTGACGCGCCGAGGTCGCTCCGATGTCCCCCCAGGCCGCAATCCGGGGAGGCCGCGGTACCCGATGAGCGACCTCCTCGCTCTCCTCGTCATCGCGATCCTCGTCGTGTTCTGCTTCGACTTCTTCAACGGCTTCCACGACGCGGCGAATGCGATCGCGACGGTGGTCGCGACGAAGGTCCTGACACCGACAAAGGCGGTCGCGATGGCCGCGGTCGGCAACTTCGTCGGCATGGTCTTCATCACGAACGCGATCGCGGAGACAATCGGAAAAGGGATCATCGACACGAGCGTGCTTGGCGTCGGCGCGGGCTCAATGACCGAGACGCAAATCCTCCATGCCATGGCGGTGATCATGGGAGGCGTCGTGGGGGCGATCGTCTGGGACCTCCTCACATGGCTCTGGGGGCTCCCGACGTCGAGCAGCCACGCTCTGATCGGAGGCCTCATCGGATCGACGATCGTCGCGGCGGGCGTCGGCGCGGTCTTCCTGCCGAGCGCGGAGAACATCATGCTGTTCCTAGCCTTCACGGGGGTCGCATTTGTAAGCGGCGCCGCGGCCTTCAGCGTTTGGAGCATCCTCCGGCACAACCGGCCTTCGGCCGGGACGGTCCTCCTCGCGGGGCTCTGCGTGGGCCTCATCCCCGCGGTCCTCCTCGCGAAAGTCCTGCTGAAAGGGCTCGTGCAGGTCGTCGTGTTCATGGTGGCCGCTCCCCTGTTCGGCCTCGTCTCCGCCTTCGGGCTCTCCGTCGCCGCGATCTGGGTGTTCCGCCGGTCCACGCCGACGAGGGTGAACCATGAGTTCAAGCGGCTTCAGCTCCTTTCGAGCTTTTTCTACAGCGTGACCCACGGGACGAACGATGCACAGAAAGGGATGGGCATCATCACGCTCATTCTCCTCGTGGCGGCGATCGGGCCGCCGTGGGGGCCCGCGACGGGAGAGTTCCGCGTCCCCTTCTGGGTGATCCTCGGGGCCCACGCGTCAATCTCCCTCGGCACGTTCTTCGGCGGGTGGCGGATCGTCCGGACGATGTCGCAGCGGGTGACGGCCCTCCGGCCGTGGCAGGGGTTCTCCGCGGAGACCGGAGGCGGCATCGCCCTCGCGACCACCGCCCTCGCGGGCATCCCGGTGAGCACGACCCACGTGATCGCATCGGCCATCATGGGTGTCGGGGCGACGAAGCGTCTGTCCGCGGTCCGATGGGGCGTCGCTCGCCGAATCGTCTGGGCGTGGATCATCACGATCCCCGCCTCTGCGGGCGTGGGGATGGCCGCGTATGCGCTCCTGCGTCTCGCGTTCGGCGTCTGACCCTCGGGTGATCCGTCGATTCCGACGCTTGGCCGATGTTCGACGGCTCGCCGTGCGGGGGCATCGTTCGGTTTGATGCTGCGGGCCCGCGGTGTCCCCTACGAGCCTCTAATCGGACGACTCGATCCGAGGCGCGAGGAGAAAGCGCACATCGCCCTTGCCGCCCGCGATCTTGAACTCAATCTTGACGGGATAGTCGGACCCGAGGTACAGCGTCACGTTCGGCGCGGAGCTGATCGCCTTCACCATGTTCGAAAAGTAGTCGAGCGGGAACAGGGACCGGACCGCTTCCTTCGCCTGCAGCTCCTCGAGGAGGTCCTTCGCGACCATATGGGACACGTTGTCGGTGTCACCCTCCGACGCGATCTCGAATCCGTCCGGCGACGCCTTGAGCGCAATGTGGTCGCTGATACTTTCCGAGGCACGGATCGCCTGGCGCAACTCGTCCGTCCGCACGACGACCTTCGCGGGGAGGTTCAGGCTCGGCACCTTCGGGTCGCTCATGCCCGCGGTGTCGACGAGGGCCATCCGCCGGGTCGTGTTGCCGACCGTCACGACGAGCCGGTTCTTGTCCTCGTCGTGGCTCACGGAGATCGTCTCGCCGGCCTTCGCCAGACGCAGGATCTCCTTCATCTTGTCCATGTCGATCCCGAGCTCGCCTTCGTCCGCCTTGAACGCCTCGAAGGCCCCTCGGTCGAGCGAGAGATCGACCATCGCGACGTGCGCGGGGTCGACGGCCTTGACGATGACGGAGTCCTTGCCGACGTTGAATTTCGCCTCATCGACGAGCGTCGATACAACGTCGACGATCTCCTTGAGAACGTCCGCCTTGACCTTGGCCTCGAACAATTCGCGCTCCCCCATGAATTTCGGTCCGCAATCCTATCGACGATTATAAAGGTTCCCGGGCCTTCGGCCCGCCGCGTCGTTCCGGTCGCGCGGACGCACGGCCCCGGGACCGGATGCTCGGCAGACAATCGCTCAGTATTCTCGCCACGTGTGCCCGCATTTCACGCACCGGTAGATCCGCGTTGTCGGCTCGTCCGCCGCGCGCGTCTGCCGCATCACCCAGAACGCCTCGTAGTGACCGCACTTCGGGCACTCGACGCGCGTCTTCGGGAGCGTCTCCGTGATCTCGTCGAGGACGAGCGTCTCCGCGGGCTTCTCCTTCCCCGCGCGCGCGACTGGCGCGACGTTCGAATCCTTGCCCGACAGGGACCGCTCGTACCCGCACGAGTTGCAATGCACCCTCCCCTTCGTGGGGAACATGAGCGAGCCGCATTTCGGACAGAACATTCGGGGCGGATAGAGTCAGAGGACCGTTCGGTAAAAAAGTTGTCGCTCGCAACTCCGCGAATCGAAATTCAGTGCTCGTAATTCTTCAGCGCGCGCTCGACGAATCGCTGAATCGCGCGCTCCTCCGCTTGGCTTCGGAGCCGCGCAGGGCGACTCTCCCGTTCGCGCGGCTCATCGTCCTCGTCTTCGTCCGGCTCCTCGCGGGCGCGGTGATGGCGGGCCCGCCGATCGTCTTCGTGGACGCGACCGGAGCGATGCAGGTGCACCTCGACGACCTCGCGCTCGTCGTCCTCTTCTTCCTCGTCGTCGTCCAGACGACGACGGAGGCGGGTCGCGTGCCGACCGCCCTGCGTGTCGAGCACTTCCGCCGGGACTTCGCGATAATCATCGAAGCGGTCCAAGCGCCCGCGATGCCGCCGACGGGCTTCGGGGACGACGATGGGGCGTGCGTGGCCGCGGGCGCGCGCCCGGATCGGGTGCCGCGATCGGACGACCTCCTCGTCGTCATCGTACGGCTCTTCCTCATCGTCGACGTACGGCCGTGCGCCGAGGATCGGTTGCACGAGATTCACGCCGACCGAAGATCCGGTGCCGGAGCCGAACGTCAGCTCCCGTCGCGTCTGCTCCGCGATCAAGCCGCCGATGTACGCGAAGATGATGACCATGAGGTAGCCGTTCGTCCCCATGCCGAACGTCGTGGTCAGGGCCTGGACGAAGCCTTGCATGTACGCGACCATGAACTCCTTGTACGGCAGGAGGAACGGCAGGATGCTCGAGACCGCGTCGCTCAGGACCAGCGGGATGGAGCCGACGAAGTCGATCTGCCGGGACGCGAAGTTATGCGCGTACGCCGCGTTCGCGACGTAGATCGTGAGGACGGGCAGGAGCGCCGCCGTCACGCCTTTCATCGGGGAGCCGGAGCGACGTCCGCCGACGAAGCCCGCAATCATCGGGCCGGCCGGCTGGACCCACCACAGCAGGAACGAGAGGATGAGGATGATCCGGGAGGACGACCAGAAGGAGAACGGCGGCCCGTCGCCGTGGAACCGGCTCGCCTCTCCGTCCACTTCGATCCGGTAGACGCCGGGACGATGGCTCTCCCGCATCCCCTTCGACGTGTGCCGGCGGCGGGGCGGATTGCGTTCCTCCGCCCTCCGATCGGTCCGGAGCGGCCAGAGGAGCCAACGAAGGAGTCCCATGCCCATCCCACCAAGGCCCGCCAGTCGGACCTTTGTCTGACGGCTTTCAACGGCCGCGAGCGTATTAATAGATTTGTCGCGGGGACGACTTGACAAACGGCGCGCGGAAGCGCATGCGTCTCCCGCTCGGCACGCCGACGGTTCGCCACGTATTCGTTCGAGAGATACGCACGGGACGACCTTTAAATTCGACAAGCCCTCTCGACGCCGTGCGATGGCGGACCCGTGGGTCTTCCTCCTCGCCGGCGCGTCGCTCGTCTTGCTCGGTTTCGCGGCGGCGCAGATCTTCGATCGGTTCCGCGTTCCAGACTACTTCATCCTGATGGCGCTGGGGCTCCTCCTCGGATCCGGGCTCCTCCCCCTCGGCGCCCTCGATCCGCGCGCGTCCCTCGCCTCCGTCGCCCCGATCCTCACCAGCGTCGCGCTCGCCTTCATCTTGTTCGAGGGAGGGCTCGTCCTCCATGTGCGGGGGATGGGCGGGATCTGGGCGGTCACTGCGGCGCATACGGCCGCGGCGATGGCGCTGTCGATCGCGGGCACATGGCTGGTCGCCACCTAGCTACTGCAGCTCTCCTCGACGACCGCTATCATCCTCGCCCTGGCATTTTGCGGGCCGAGCGCGACGATTGTTCTGAGCGTCCTGCCCCGAAGCGGGGGTGGAGACGCGCACGCGTTTCACGCTCACGGTCGAGGGGGTGATGGGGAACATCGTCGCGACGATCCTGGTCCTCCTGCTCGTCCGCCTTCCGACCGATCCCGCCGGCTCGTTGGCGTGGGCCCCGTTCCTCATGGATGTCGGCGCGACCGTGATCGTCGCGTACCTGGTGGGGGAAGGGTGGTCAAGAGCGGTCCGCGGTCCGCGGCCCCGGAGTTTCGCCTTCATGACTTCGGTCGCGCTCGCCGTCTTCCTGTACGCCGTGGGGGAAGGGTTGCTCGGCGGCAATGGCGGCCTCGCCGCGTTCGTGTTCGGGCTCGTCCTGGGCCACCGACGCGTCCTGCTCGCCCCGCAACCTGGGGCGCCGGGGTCCCGAGGCCTCCAAGAGTTCCACCGCGAACTCGTGTTCCTTCTGCGCACGTTCTTCTTCCTCTACCTCGGACTCCGCGTCACCCTCTCAGGCATCACGGAGACCGTCTTATTCGGCGCGATCGCGTTCGGGCTGGTCTTCTATCTCTCCCGGCTGCCCTCCTCGATCGGCCTCGCGCGAGTCTGGAGACTGCCTCCCTTAGACGCCGGCATCTTGCGGGCGACCGTCGGCCGGGGCATGACGGACACGGTCCTCATCCTCTACGCCATCGAAATCGGCGTGATTGGGCCTACCGAAGCGTCGTTCGTCACGGACCTGCTGTTCCTCATCATCGTGGTGGCCGCAGCGTTGTCCGCCGCCCTCGTCATGACAGCGGAGCGGACGGCCCGCGCGGTCGCAGTCCGCCGACCGGCGGTCCCCCAAGTTTTCGCGGCAACGGGGGAACCTTCGCTCTCAGTCCCGGAACAAGTCGACCGCGCGCTCGCACGGTTCCTCGACGATCCGCTCGTGAAGCGCGGCCGCGTCGACTGACGACTCCGCGGCTCACGACTTCCGCGCTCGGTACCGGTTCGGATCGTCGAAGAAATCGATGACCCTCACGCCCGCCTTGAGCTTCGCCGAATGAGGGACTCCGGCCGGCACGAAGTACTCCTCCCCGGGCGCCAGGACGCGCGTCTTCCCTCCGATCGTCAAGAGGAGCTCGCCCGCGACGACGATTCCCCACTGGGCACCGTGAGCGTGTTCCGGCACCTCGGAGTCTTGCATCGCCTCGACGAACGTGACGCAGGCGGTTGGCCCTTGCAACAGGCGGAGCGTAATACCACGCAGCGACGCTTCCGCCTCGGGAAGTCGGCGGACGATCTCCGGAAATCCGGCCATGGCGTCGGGAATGGAACCGCGGTTCTTGAACTCCGAGGGCGGCGCGATCGGGAGTGACTCAGCCGCCGTAGTGCCACTTCAGGCCATCGAGGGGCATCAGCTTACCGCGCCCTTGGTGGACCTCGACGATTTCCGCAAGGGCGATCCGATGGTCCCCGCGGTCCAAGATGTCGACGGTCTTGCACTCAATCCAGCCTGCGCCGCCGTTCACCACGGGCAGGCCGGAGGGGGTGTAATCCGTCTTGACCTTCTCGAACGAGCCATCGACGACGCTCTCCGCGATCTCCTTCATGCCGTCCGCGAGGAATGAGACCGCGAACGCCTTCGATCGGCGAACGTGAGCCAGCGTACGGCTGTCCTCGGAGAGCGCGAACGCGACGAGCGGCGGCTTGAACGACGTCTGCATCAGCCACGTGCCGAACATCAAGTGGTCCGACCCCTCGTCCGTCTTCGTCCCGACGACGTATGCGCCGTATGGAATCATCTGCAGGACGGCCTTCTTCGCCTTCTTGTCCATCGACCCACCGCCCCGCCCATTGCGTCCGCGAGTAATGAATTCCGCGGCAACCGGTCGGCCGGCAAGCCCCGTCCCGAGTGCCGCTGAAGCGAAAAGACCATAAGGGTCGGCCGTTCAAGTGGAAGTCGCGCATCCTCGAGGAGGCGGATCCGCACGGTTTGGTTCCCTGGATCGACCGATGTGGCGGCTCTCGTGCTCCGAGTCTTCCTGGGGGCCATCATGATGGTCCACGGGTTCCCGAAGGTCTTCGATTCCGAGAAACGCACTCAGACGATCGCGTACATGGAGCGCCTCGGAGTCCCCGCCCCACTGACCTTGACGGCCGGCGCCCTCGAATTCTTTGGGGGGCTGGGGCTCGTCGTGGGTTTCCTCACGCAGGTGGCGGCGACGTTCATCGCTCTGGAGATGGTCGGCACGACGATTCTCTCCCGGACCAAAATGGGCAAGAAGCTCGTCCTCGGATACGAGCTGGACCTCTCCTACCTGGCCACCGCCGTAGCGCTCGTCTTCCTCGGCGCCGGGGCGTGGTCCCTCGACGGCGCCCTCGGGATCGTCGTGGCCCCGTTGTGGCTCGCGGTGGCCGTCGCGCTTGTTGCCGTCCTTGCGTCCCTATGGCTCAAGACGGAGCGAGCCGAGGGACGACGAAGATAATCCCGCCTACCTCGCGAGGTCACCCTCGCCGCATCGCGGACATCCTGGCGGAGTGGAAATAAGGAGATCCCGCCTCCCGGATTTGAACCGGGGGCCTGATGATGGCAGCGGGCACCGCGCACGTGTGCACGGGAGCGCTCTACAGTCACCCGCTCTGACCAGGCTGAGCTAAGGCGGGACGGCCGACGAAGGATCCGCGCGGTAAAAAGGTTGCTGCACATCCACCGGAGAAAGTGCCGCGGGCCGGGCTCGAACCGGCGACTTCGAGATCTTCAGTCTCGCACTCTCCCAAACTGAGTTACCGCGGCGTGCGCGGACCATCAGGCTGCAGGAGAAATAGTTTTCCGCGAACCGCCGGAACGGTCGGGTCAGTGGACCTGCAGAGGCATCGAACCAACCGGAACCGGCGCTCGAAATCGCGGAGCAAAATGCCGACGTAGATCAGGTACAAAGCCCTCGCCTCGCGGTCTTCGGGACGCCATTCGAGCACGACGTCGGACGCGATGCGGCCCTCGAACGCGTGAAACCTTATCCGATGACGCACGTTGCCAACTCCGATGCAGCGACCCGCTCCGGACGAAGTCTACCGCGCCTTGGAGTCGCGCTTTCCGCAAGCGCTCGAATCCACGCGGGCCTTGCTTCGCCAACCGTCCGTCAGTGCGACGGGCGAGGGCGTCCAGGATTGCGCCGAGACGGTCCGCGCGATGATGGCGGAAATCGGGTGCAAGACCCAGATGTGGTCGAGAGGCGGCCATCCGCTCGTGATCGGCGAGCTCGATGTCGGCGCCCCGGTGACGCTCGTCGAGTACGAGATGTACGACGTCCAGCCGGTCGGCGATCTGAAGGCTTGGACATCACCGCCGTTCGCGGCGGAGATCCGGCAGGTCCCCGAGGTCGGCGAGGCGATCATCGCCCGAGGCGCCACGAACTCGAAGGGGGCCCTGTCGAATCACCTCTTCACGTGGAAGACGATCCGCGACGTCGACGAGATGCCCGTGAACCTGAAGATCCTCGCCGAGGGCGAAGAGGAGATCAGCAGCGCGAACTTCATCGAGTTCATCCGGACGCACCGACGCGAGCTCCGAGCGGACGGCGCATTCGCGAACGACTACTCGGAAGACCTGCGCGGCGTGCCGACGATCTACCTGGGCGTGAAAGGCTGTCTCTACCTCACGATCTGGTCCCGCGGCAACCCCCAAGCCGGGGGCCCGATGGACAGCGAGATCCACAGTTCGAATGCGGTGTGGATCGGGTCTCCCGTCTGGCGGCTCCTGCAGGCTTTGAACACGCTCGTCGACCGGGACCAGCGGCCGGTGATCGACGGCATCTGGGACGACGTCGTGCCGCCGACGAAGAGGGACATCGCGATGATCAAGGCGCTCGCGAAGCGGTTTGATCCGAACGCGTGGCTGAAAGAGGAACGAACGGCGAAGTTCAAGTACGACCGGCCGAAGGACAAGCTCCTTCGGACCTACCTGTTCGAGCCGACCGTCAACATCTGTGGCATCTACTCCGGGTACATCGACCACGGCGGCACGAAGACGGTCCTGCCGCACGAGGCGTACGCGAAGATCGACATCCGGCTCGTGAAGGACATGACGGTCGATGGCACCCTCCGGAAGCTGGGGGCCCACCTGAAGAAACGGGGTTTCGGAGACCTCCGGATCGAGGTGCACGGGCCGTACGGCCCCGCGAAGACCGATCCGGACTCGTGGATCGTGAAGGCGGCGATCGAGGCGGTCGAGTCGCACGAGAAGGATCCGGAGATCTGGCCGTCGAGCGGGGGCACGATGCCCGCGTTCGCGTTCGACGAGTACCTGAAGCTGCCGTGGGTCTCGACGGGCCTCGGACACGGATCCCGAGCCCACGCGCCGAACGAATACGCGTCGATCGAGGGGATGAAACGGTTCATGGCGGGCGAGGCGTCGCTCGTCTACGCGGCGGCGCGTCGGCGGTCGAAACGGGCCCGCTGAACCGTCCGACCGTCTCGAAAAATGAGGTCGAAATTCGCCGTCAAAATGAAGGCCCATTTCATGGAGAAAATCGACGTATTCTCAAGGTCAGCTTTTCAGCGCGACACCTATAAATAGCGTCACCCGGGATGGGCCGACAGAATGTATACGGAGGATTCTCCTCGGGTGAATCCATGCGTGTTCTGATCCGCGAGCTTCGGTCGGATGAACGGGGGGTCGCCTCGACGGTCGGCACGATCATGGCGCTCCTCGTCTTCCTCACGTTCCTCAGTTTGATCGTCAACCAGTACGTCCCCGTGTGGATGAAAGACTCCGAGGCGTCGCACATGAACAACGCCCTCGGACAGTTCGGCACCGTCAAAGGGTCAATCGATCTGCAAACCCTCGCGGCCCAGTCGGCCCGGAACGCGGGCACGTTCTACATCCCCACGACCGCATCGTCCGCCGTCGGCCTCGGGGTCGATGGAGTCCCCATCTTCGCCGCCCCCACACTCGGCATGCTCCAGTCGAGCCCCGATTCGGGCGCGTTCACCGTCCAGTTCAACTATGTGATCCGGGGGGTCAGCACCCCCGTCCGCGAGCAGTCGAATGGCACGATCGACCTGGACGTTGCGAACCGATACTACGTGCCGCAGCGTATCGCCTATGAGAACGGCGCCGTGATCCGTTACCAGAACGACGGCCAGGTCATCCGGGCCCAGCCGACATTCGCCGTCGTCAAGACGAACACTTCGCTCGACATCTCGTTCGGGCTCGTCAGCCTCTACGGCGCAGGCTCGATCACCGGCACGAGCACGGAGGTCGTGAACACGCAGGTGTTCTCGTTCGATCGACAGGACTACAGCGGCTTCGCGAGCAACGCGGTCGTCTGGATCAACCATACCTCGAGGTATGGACTGGCGTGGTACGCGTTCTTGAACCAGACCCTCGCGGACGCGTTGAAGCTGGGCGGCACCTACACGTCGACGCCGCTCGACCAGTCCTTCACGGCGAAGATCGGGCTCCTGACGGTCTACAAGATCACTTCGAGCTTCAATCCGACGACGAGGCTGTACACGTTGCGGCTCGAGATCCACAACAACGCCCTCGTGATGCCCCTGAGCGTCTTCCGCCTTCAGCACGCGCAGGTCCAGGTCGGCGTCGGAGAGAACACGCAGAACGTGCAGTTCTGAGGGGGGACCACACACGCCGAAGCAACGAAAGGTCATGATGCCGAGAGGCGCGATCCAGCAGAAGGCGGAGTGGTCCGGGACGCGAGGATCGTATCTCACCCGGATCCCGAACCTCACGCGCGACACCCTCGAGGAGATTGAGGTCTTCCCGATCCGCGAGCCGCTCACCTACTCCCGCGTCGTCTACGACCACGACCGGTCGGAGTATGTCTACGAGGTCTGGGAGCCGCAGCTCGACGCGCGGGAGAAGGAGTTCCTAGACATGATCAAAGACTCCCTGAACCGCACCCTCGAGTACGAGTGGGACAAGATGGCGGAGAAGGACAAGAAGGAGTACCTCCAGGAGGCGGTCGACTCGTTCATCAAGTCCCGCGGCCTGCGCCTCGAGCCCGCCTCGAAGGACAAGATCGTCTACTACATCATCCGCGACTTCGTCGGATATGGTCCCGTGGACGTCCTCATGGCCGACCTGCGGATTGAAGACGTCTCCTGCGACGGCACCGGCATCCCGCTCTTCATCTTCCACCAGAAGTTCGAATCGATCAAGACGAGCGTCATCTTCGATGACGACGACGCTCTGAATTCGTTCGTGGTCATGCTCGGCCAGCGCTGCGCCAAACAGATCTCGGTCGCGAATCCAATCCTCGACGGCACGTCGGTCGAGGGCCACCGCGTCCAGGCGACGTACAGCCACGAGGTCACGACCCGCGGCTCCTCGTTCACGATCCGGCGGTACAAGGAGAAGCCCTTCACGCCGACGGAGCTCGTGAAGTTCGGCACGGCGAGCGCGGAGATGGTCGCGTACCTCTGGGTCGCGGTCGAGAACGGCAAATCCATGATGGTCTGCGGCGGCACCGCGAGCGGGAAGACGGCGACGCTCAACAGCGCGGGCCTCTTCATCCGGCCGGGCGCGAAGATCGTGTCGATCGAGGACACGCGGGAGATCAACCTGCCCCACGAGAACTGGATCCCCGGCACGACGCGATCCGGCGTCGGCGAGCGCGGAGCCGACGGCAAGGCAGGCGGCGAGATCGACATGTACGACCTCGTGCGCGCGGCGCTGCGGCAGCGGCCGAACTACATCCTGGTAGGAGAGGTCCGCGGCGCGGAGACCTACACGATGTTCCAGGCGATGGCGACGGGCCACCCGACCATGTCGACGATGCACGCGGACTCGGTCAAGTCGATGGTCAACCGGCTGGAGAACCCGCCGATCAACACGCCGCGTATCCTGCTCACCGCCCTCAACTTCGTCATCATCCAGACGCACGCGCGAATCGGCGATTCGATCGTCCGGCGCATCAAGCAAGTCGTCGAACTCGTCGGGTTCGAGCCGGAGACGAACGAGCTGATCACGAACACGGTGTACGAGTGGGATGCGGCGACGGACACGTTCGTATACAAGGGGCACTCGTTCCTCTTCGACGAGATCATGGAAATGAAGAACATGACCCACGAGGAGATGGAAGCGGAGTTCCAGCGCCGAATCGACATTGTCAACTACATGGTCCAGAAGGGGATGGTGGACTTCCGCGAGATCGCGAAGATCGTCGTCCAGTACTACCAATATCCGGAAGAGACGGCGAAGCGCCTCCGCGACGAGATGGGCTGGGCCGATCACGGCGCCATGAAGGCCGTCGAAGCGGGAGGTGAGACCGTTGGGTAGCTCCGCCTTTGAGAAACTCGAGACCCGCGGCACGCTCACGAAGACGAAGCGATTCCGCCCCGGCGAGGAGGCCGGCAAGGGCCACCACATGGTCAAGCTGCCGAAAGGCGCGAAGCCAGTGAACGTGAGCCTTTCGCCGAAGGAGCAGGTCGCCTGGCGGATGTTCGGGAAATTCGTTCAGACCCGGAAACGGGACGATACCGAACTCGAGGACAACCTACTCAGCGCACACATCCGGCTGCGGCCCGAGGAGTACCTGGCCGTCGCCTGGATGAACACGACGTTCGCCGCGGTCGGGGCCGTCGTGGCGGCGTTCATCGCCTCGATCTTCCTGTTCATCCTCCGGATCGACATCATGACCCTGGTCATCATCCTCGGCCTCGTCGCTGCGCTGCCGATCTTCTTCTCTTCCATGTACTACTTCGGGCTCCCGGTCGGGTACCACGGCAAGGCGGCCTCCATGGCGAAGAAGCGCGGCCGGAAGATTGACAAGAAGATCTCCGGCGCCATGTCGTTCATCTCCGCGATGGCCTCCGCCGATGTGCCCGTGGACGTGATCTTCAAGGAACTCTCGAAGCAGACCGTCTACGGCGAGGTCGCCAAGGAGGCGGAATGGATCACCCGAGACACGGAGCTCCTCGGCGTGGACATCCTGACCGCCATCCGGAAGGCGGCCCAGCGCTCCCCGTCCTCGAAATTCCAAGATTTCCTGCAAGGCGTGGTGACGACGTCCACGAGCGGCGGCCAGCTCAAGCCGTACTTCCTCGTGAAGGCGGAGCAGTTCGAGAAAGAAGACCGCCTCGGGATGCGGCAGAGGATGGAGACGCTCGGGATGCTCGCCGAGTCGTTCGTGACCGTCGTGGTGGCCTTCCCCCTGTTCCTCGTGGTGATCATGGCCATCATGGCACTCATCAGCAAGACCGGCTCAGGGTTCGTCCTCCTCCTATTGTACGTCGTCGTCGGCCTTATGATTCCGATGAGCCAGTTCGGTTTTATCTTCGTCATCTGGAACATGGAACAGGAGAGCTGACACATGGCGAACGTGGAACTCGAGAAGGCCCGTGTGCGGCTGAACGAGAAGGCGGACCGGCGCCAAGCGATCATCGCCCTCAGCTCGGTGCTGCTCGTCCTCTTTGGCTTCGTCGGATTCCTCAACCTGATCAACTCGGTGAACCTGGGCTTCCGCGCGGATCAATCGCCCGCGGAGCGCTTCATCTATTGGATGGTCGTCGGAACCCTCGGGTTCATCGGTCCGTACGGGTTCTTCCTCGCGAAGAAGCAGCGGGAGATCAAGCTGATCGAGCGCCGCCTCCCAGACTTCCTTCGCGACGTGGCGGAGGCCGGGCGGTTCGGCATGACCCTCGCTGAGGCCATCGTGGTCTCCTCGGGAGGGCGCTACGGCAAGCTCACGCCGGAAATCAAGAAGATGGCGGCCCAAATCAGCTGGGGCGTCCCGGCGACGGAGGCGCTCCGTCTCTTCTCGGAGCGCGTGAAGACCCCCATGGTGCAGCGGGTCATCGCGATCATCGTGAAGTCGTCTGACGCGGGGGGCGATGTCGCCGACGTCCTGACGATGGTCAGCCACGACACGAAGGAGAACCAGCTGACGGAAGACGAGCGGCGGATCGCAATGTCCACGTACATCGCGGTCATCTACATCTCGTTCATGGTGTTCCTCGTCACGATCTGGATCTTGAACGTGACGTTCCTGCCGAAGATGCTCGAGGCGAGCAACGCCTTGGGCCAGACAGGGACGGCCGTGGCGAGCCCCTTGGCAACGGACTTGGTTGGCGTCGTGGCGAGCATCCGCCTCGCGTTCTTCATCGCAATAATCGTGCACGGCCTGGGTGATGGCATCCTCGCGGGAGTCCTGGACACCGGCAGCATCCCGAACGGACTGCGCCACAGTTTCGTCATGCTGCTAATCGGGTTCGTAGCGTTCCTGATCATCTGAGGTGACCGAATGGCCCAATCGATGCAGGAAGAGTACGCGGGGCAGAGCGAGCCAGCCGGCGCGCAGGCAGCGAAGCAGAAGAAGCCGACGCGCAAGGCGTTCGACTCCGCGAAGCGACGTTACTTGAGCAAACTGCTCGGCGAGAAGGGCGTGAAGGTCAAGGCGCCGAAGGTGAGCAGCATCGAGGAGACGACCCTCGGCAAGATCACCACGATCCCGAAGATCGTCCGACGCAACATGAACGAGATCGAGATCCAGCCGATCCTGAAGAACTTCTCCTACGTCCGGATCCTGTACGACACGATGGCGAACGAGTACTTCTACGAGGCGATCGAGCCGAAGCTCCTCGAGGAGGAATCGGAGCTGCTCGAGGTCTTGAAGGAGATCCTCGTCGAGAATCTCGAGATGCTCGACGATGCGGACAAGGAGCAGAAGCAGAACTACCTCCGGCGGATCGTCGACGGCCTCTTACGGGAACTCGGGGTCGAGCTGAACCCGGTGTCGAAGGAGCGCGTCATGTACTTCGTGTACCGGGACTTCATGCGGTACGGGCCGATCGACGTCGTCATGACGGACGTCCAAGTCGAGGACGTCTCCTGCGACGGCGTGAACGTGCCGTTCTACATCTACCACCGCAAGTACGGCTCCATCCCCTCGAACCTGAAGTTCGACAATGCGGAGGAGCTCGACTCGTTTGTGATCTGGCTCGCCCAGCGGTCCGGCAAGCACATCTCCGTCGCCAAGCCCATGCTCGACGCGACGATTCCCGACGGCTCGCGACTTCAGGCGACCCTTGGGATGCACGTCACGAAGCGCGGTTCCTCGTTCACGATCCGGCGGTTCCGGGAGAACCCTTTCACCCCGCTCGACCTCGTGCGATTCAAGACGATGTCGCCCGAGATGATGGCGTACATGTGGCTCGCGATCGAGAACGGGCAGTCGATGCTGATCTGCGGCGGCACCGCGTCGGGCAAGACGACGACGCTGAATGCGATCCTCCTGTTCATCCCGCCCCAGATGAAGATCGTGTCCATCGAGGACACGCGCGAGCTGAACTTGCCGCACGAGAACTGGGTGCCCCTCCTCACGCGCGCGGGCTTCGGCGGCAAGTCGCACGTCACGGGCAAGCCCGCAGGCGAGATCGACATGTTCGACCTCCTGACCGCCGCCCTCCGGCAGCGACCGCAGTACATGATGATCGGTGAGGTCCGTGGGCCCGAGGCGTTCGTGGTGTTCCAAGCGATGGCCACCGGCAAGTCCGCTTACACGACGTTCCACGCGGACGACGTGCAGGCGATGGTCCACCGGCTCGAGAACGATCCGATCAACCTGCCGCGCGCCCTCGTGGCGGCGCTCGATATCGTCCTGCTGCAGGCGCAGGTGAAGGTCGGGACGGACATGACCCGCCGCGTCAAGGCGATCGTCGAGGTCGTCGGCACGGACCCGGAGTCGAACGAGCTGATCACGAACTCCGCGTACACCTGGAACCCGGCGGATGACACGTTCAACTACTCCGGCCACTCGTACGTCTACGAGAAGATCTCCCTCGCGCGGAACTGGAACCAGCGGCGGATGGAACAGGAAGTCAAGCGCCGTCTGGATCTCTTCGACTACATGAAGCGGATGGAGATCAAGAACTACCGCGACGTCGCGAAGATCGTCTCGTCGTACTACCGGGACCCGGACGGCATGATCAAGATCGTCCGAGAGACGCTGCAGGCGCAGGGCGTCGCCCTGCCCGCATCGTAAGATCCCGCCTACGACGATCGCGCGCCGCGCACTCCGAGGGACATGCCTCCGGAGACGGCCAGGCACGCTCCGAGCACCGCGAAGAGGCTCGCCGCGGCGTTTTGGGCGAGCATCCAGCCCGCCAGCACGGCCCCGAGTGAGCCGACGCCGAAGACGCTCAAGAACGCGAATCCGAAGGCGAGGCCACGGAGGGGGCGCGGGGCCTCGCGCGTGACGAGAGTGTTTTGGAGCGGCTCAAGAGAGAATAGGACGAAGCCGAACGCCAGCGCTGCCACGGTGAAGGCGCCGGATGCCGGGAGGAGCGCAAGGGCGAGCAGAATGCCCGCCGCGACCAAGCTCAGGCCGAACAGGATGCGGTCCGGACGCGTTCGGTCCGCCAACGTGCCCGAGAGGATCTGGCCGATCGCGCCGAGGCCGAGCGCAACGGCGAAGACCCTCGCACCCACGAATCGCGGCAGGAACGTCAGGCCGCCCTGGTAGGCGAACCCTGCGAACATGTAGACGAGCAAGATCCGGACGTACGGGAGCGTGAAGAGTCCGCGCAGGGCCCTCCGTGGATCCGCCAATGGCTCGGCGGCCGTCGAGGGAAGCCGCTGGGCCAGCAGGAGCGCCGTCGCGATGAGCGGGGGCACGATGAGCGCGCCCGCGGCCAAACGCCATGACCCGCCGAACGCGAGCACGGCGCCAACCGCCGCGGGGCCCGAGGCGATCCCGACGCTCCCGCCCATCCCGTGCCAGCCCATTCCGCGACCCTGCTCGAGGACGGTCCGCGAAATCACGGACAGCCCCGTAGGATGGTAGATTCCGGAGAACATCCCGAGCGTCCCGAGTCCGATCGCGAGCGTTGGAATGGACGGACTCACGGTGATCCCGGCAAGAGACGCGGCCGTCCCGAGACCGCAGAGGACGAGCAGCCGCTGTGGCAACTGGCGATCCGCCAAGAATCCGAACGGCACGCTGCCGATGCCGTATCCGCCGTACGCGATCGACGCGAGCAAACCCAAAGTCACGTCGTCCGCCTGGAACTCGGTGCGCCATGCGAGGAGGAAAACCGGAATCGCCAAGACGTTCGCATGGACCGCGCCATGGAGGAACGCGAGGAGGGCCACGACCCTCCGATCCTCCTGCCGCATCCCCCGCCGCATCGCGCGGGCCCATAAAGGACTTCGCCTGCGTCACACGGCCGCGACGGCGGCGATCGAACCGGGGACCTCGAGGGCGAGGCTCACGATCAGGAGCGCGACGATCCACGCGGCGCGAGGAAGCTCCACGGAGCAGCGGAGGGACCGGCAGGTCCATCGTCTTTCCGGATTCGTGCGGGACACGCCGAACCGCAGGACGCCCGTAGCGCGCTTTGACCGCAAGGAGGCCGACTCACAGGTCGTCTTCCGAGGACTTCTCGCCACTCGACTGGCTCTCGGAGCCCTGATCTTCCTGTTTCTCGACCGTCTTCTTGATGATCCTCCGTTGGACGACCGGTTGCGCGGACACCGGCTTGCGGATCACGCGGCGCGGGATGACCTCCGTGCCAGCAGGAGGTGCGGCGGCGGGAAGCGCAACGGGCGCGGCCTGGGAGCCTGAAGGCGCTTCCGACGATGCCGCCGCGGGAGCGGCGGGACGCCGCGCCGTTGGCGTGACCACCGCGACGCCTCCGCCGCCACCGCCGGGCGGGCGCTGGTCCCGCATGAGCGAGCCGCACTTGTGGCACACCTTGGCCGTCACCGAGTTCAAGGTGCCGCACACGGGACAGGGCCTCGACCCCATCTTCCGCATCTCCTCTTCCTCCCGGAGCCAGTCTTCAAACGTCACGAACGTGGGCTGTTTGCGCCACCACTCCTGGAACTCGCGGTCGGACAGGGACCGGCCGAGCTGGCGGGACGCCTCGTCCCTGAGCTTGCCAACGACCTCGTCGTACTGCACACGCATCTTCTCCTGGTAGCCCGCCATCTCCACCTGCCCGGTCGCGAACTCGACGCCGCACTCCGGACACTGTTTCACGTCGACGGGGATCCACGCCTGGCAGTTCGAGCACTTCGCCATGTCCTTCTCGAACTCGACGCCGCACTTCGGGCACGTCGTCGCGTCCTCGGCGATGAAGGCGC
>WNFX01002526.1_pt1 | contig 34689 bp, 33 predicted proteins | sample 5400111 | NCBI WGS metagenome assembly WNFX01 (sample SAMN13153363, study PRJNA577476) | soil metagenome | isolation source: 40 cm soil or saprolite under grassland replicate 1 | place: USA:California | collected 2016-06-15 | reverse complement strand
CTCCGCACGCCGCGGCCAGGCCCGCGAGCCACGTCATCCACAGCCACTTCGCGCGCATCGAGAGCCTCCTAATAGATCGAGAACGACGTCGCCATCGTGACGCCGCGCTCGTTCGAGAGCGAGTTCGTGTGCGTCCAGAACCCCACATCCAGGCCGAGCGGACCCAGCCGCACGCCCCCGCCAAAGCCGAGCTCGATCCGTTTGCGCTGGTCGCGCGCCACGCCGCCGCGCACGGCGATCAGGCCGATGCGCTGCTCGCCACCCACGTGCACCGTCGCGCCCCGGCCGGTGTTCAGCACGTCGGCCCCCAGCGTCGTCTTCCCGACCGTGTAGGTCACGTTGGCGATGTACGACACCGGCAGCTTGGTCGTGGTGGAGACGTGGTTCGCGACCGGCTTGGAGAAACTCGAATCGCGGTAGAACACGCTGTCCTGTCGGGTATCGGACCACGTCAGCGTCGCCCCGATGTCGTTCACGCCGATGCCCAGCTCGATCGGCCCCGAGATCCAGGCGATCCCCACGTCACCCCCCACCCCATGGCCGAACGCGTTGCCGGGCTTCGAGTAGCTGGTCAGGCCGCTGTCGAACGGCGTCGCGGGGTTGCTCCCCCCAAAGATGACGCTGTCGGTCCTGAATCCCGCCGTGACGTCGCTGCGGAGGTATGCGACGCCGAGGTAATAGTGCAGCGCGCCGCCGAGGTATAGTCCGGTGCTCGAGTCCCCGGCGATCCGACCAGAATAACTGATCGTCGGCGCGAATCCGCCCTCCGCGATCCCGCTACCCAGCACGCTGTAGCCCGTGCTGTCTTTCGCCGGGACCGAATCGCGCAGGAACGCGAGCAGCGTGTCTCCCAACTGCATGCCGAGATCGTAGTGCAGCCACCCCAGGACGCTCACGCGCACGCCCTTGATCGTGAGCCCTGGATCGAGCACCCGGCTCGAGCCCCCGAATCCGAACTGATCCTCTGGTACGAGTTGCGCCGCCGCCCCGAGGTTCACTCGAAGCTCGTTCTTGCCGATGCGGAACAGGACGTCGTTCGTCGGCGTCGGAGCCTTCTTCACCTCCAGGAAAATCGGGAGGTTGAGCAGCGTGTTGGCCACGAGGATCGGGTTGAACCCCGCGGAGTCGCGGTGAAAGGCCGGGTCGGTGGAGAGGTGGGGGTGATCGTGCAGGAACTGGATGATGCCCAGGGGAATCGGGATCGTCACCCGGGGCCGGCCGCGCCGGTCGGCCGCTTCGGGCACCGCGCGGTAGGCGGGGTTATAACGGACGAGACTCGCCGAGCGGCCCAGCGTGAGGCCGCCCATCCCGATCCGCCGCGCGTCGAAGATCAACCCCTGACCTGCGGCATGCGCCGCCGCACCGACCGTCAGGGCCACGAGCCCGATACCGATCACCGAGGTCCGCACGATGCTCCTCGCAAGAAGGGGTGCCCGCCGGGCACCAAGATTGCCAATCATCGTGAATTGCGCCACGGTCGGGCGTGAGCCCCGTCACGAATCCGACCGCGGGGGCGCCCCCTGGAACGTGATGGTGACCGTCGCTCCCTGGCCCAGGACACTGGTGAGGTCGATGGTCCCGCCCCAGCTTTCGACCAGGCGCCGGGCGATCGCGAGCCCCAGCCCGGACCCACTCGAGGTGGTGGAGAAGGCCGGGTCGAACACGCGGGGCAGCGCGTCCGGCGCGATGCCCGCGCCGTCGTCCTCCACGGCGAGCCGCCGTCCTCCGTCCGAGACCCGCACCGCTACCTTCCGCGCGCCGGCGTTGCGCGCGTTCTCGAGCAGGTTGACGAGCACCTCCTTGACCTCGTCGCGACGGGCGCGCACGGGCGGACCGGCAACGCCCGCGATCTCGACTCGGGCCCCCGCCTCGGCGCCGCCGAGCGTGTAGAGGCGCACGACCTCCTGAGCCACCGCGTACACGTCCACGGGCTCGAGCGGCTGCGCCTCGACCGAGGGCGAGGCGAAGCGCGAGAAGGCTCGCGCGATCGCGTCGAGCCGGTCGATTTCCGCGAGGATCCGCTCCGCGGTCTCATCCAGGGTAGCGTCGAAATCCTTCCCATCTTTCCTCTCGCGGGCGCGCTGCAGATGTTGGATGCCGAGACGGATCGGCGTGAGGGGATTCTTGATCTCGTGGGCGACCTGGCGGGCCATCTCCCCCCACGCCAGCACACGCGCGGCGCGGGTGAGGGCCGTGGCATCGTCCAGCGCGACCACGCAGCCGTCCGGGGCCGGCCCGAGCGAGGCGAGCTGCATGCGGATCTGCCGACGACCCACGGCGAACTCGTGCTCGGCGATACGCTCCCTGCGTGAGCGCAGGAACTCGGCCACCGCAGTCCACACGGGCGACCATTCGGCCGGCGCCGCCTGCGGCAGCAGGTCGCCCGGCGCGAGCGCGGTGCCGAGCAGCTCGGCGGCGCGCGGGTTCGCCATCGTGACGCGTAATCCCTCGTCGACCGCGATGACACCGGTTGCGACGTTGGCGAGCACCTGCGCCGTCCGGCTGCGCGCCTCCTCCAGCGCGCTCTGGCTCCGCTTCACATCGGTCGCCATGCGCTGGAATGCCGACAGCACCGGCTCGAACTCGCGCGGCGCCCCGGGCGGGAAGGCCGGCAACGGCGCCCCCCGGCCCACGGCGCCGGCCGCCTCCCGCAGCGCGGCGACGGGCCGGGCGAGCCCGCGGGCCGCGACACCCGCCAGCGAGACGGCGGCGACGAGCCCCGCCAGCGTGGCGAGAGCCAGCCCCAGCGCCAGGTCCTCCTGCTGCTGGCGCACGCGCTGGTCGTCGAGCAGCTGCGGAGCCGCCAGCACCTCCTGCACCTGAGGCGACTCCGACAAGACGACGAGATAGCCGACCCGGATCGTGCGGCCCGCCACCCGGCTGTCGGCGGTGCGCTCCAGCTCGTCGCGCAAGGCCAGCCGCACGAACGCGTCGGGCGCGAGAAACGGATCGACCACGCCGAGCTCGCCGAGCACCGGGGCGCTGATGCCGGCGAGCACGCCGTCGCGATACAGCCAGAGATCCGCATCGAGCCGGTTCCCGAGCTCCACCGTGGACCGGCCGATCGCGGCCCCGCGCTCCGACGCGAGCGTGGCCGCGGTGCCCGCCGCGTCGCGCAGCGTCTGTCCAATGAGCAGGTCGCCGTCCTGGCGGGCGTCGTCGCGCAGGCGGGCAAAGCTCCAGAGCGCGAGCACGAGCAGCGGGACGACGAAAAACGCGGCGAGCGCCACGGCCAGACGTGCCCGATAGCTCGTCCGCAGCGCGGCGAGGACGGGCGGCAGCTGCGGACGCCACCCTCCCGTGAGGGCGAGGCTCAGGAGCCAGCAGCCCGCGAGCAGGGCCACGTCGACGACCACCACCAGCGCGCCCCGCACCAACAGCGCCCACGGATCGCGCAGATCCACCGTGAGATGGACGTGGCTCACGAGGCCGCCTGGGACCGGGATGCGGCGCTCGCCTCGCGCGGACCAGGCGACCCTGGTCCAGATCACACGGGCGCTCGGTGCGGCGGGCGGCGGCGAAGGCGGCGAGAGCCTGATGTCGTACGGGGGCTCGACGCCAGCCTCTCCCTGCAGGAACCGCGCGACCCGCGACGACGGGATGTTACGGGTGCGCGGGCCCACCCCCACGGTCAGGACGTCGCCGCCCGCGAGCGGCGCGATCAACACGTAGTACCTGCCCGGGTTGCCGTCGAGCTGCTCCACGCGCGGACCGCGTGCCGTCTCCGGTGAGCGCACCCACGCGGCGAGGAGGGACGGCGGCAAGTCGACGCTCGCGAGCCGGATCTCCGCCGTCGGCTCGCCCGAGCGATGCCACACGGCCAGGCTCGCCGGGTACGAATCGGCCGCGAGCGGCGACGCGAGCCACCAGGCGTACAGCTCACCAGCCGTTCGCGGCGACGTCGCGGGTGGTGCGGCCCCGAGCCGCTCCAACAACGACGCGGCACGCGGATCGGACACGGCACCCAACCCCAGCGCGTCCCGCTCCGCGAGCAGGAGCCGGCCCTCCACGGCCGCGCCCCAGGTGACGAGCGCCGCCGCCGTTCCCGCGACCGTCGCGATGCCCAGCACCGCCCAGGGCCGGGGCGCAGGGACCAGCACGCCCACCAGCGCGGGGAGCCAGACGAAGGTGTACCACTCGGGCCACGCCCCGTAGGGATTCCACAACCACAGGCCCGCGAGCGCCGCCAGGCCGGCCCAGGCGCACGCCGCCGGCAAGATCCAGGGGAGGCGCCGTGGCTCGGTGGTGCCGCGCACCAGCGCCGCGGCGGCGAGCACCAGCGCCATCGCGGAGGTCGCGATGGCCACCTCCCACGACATCCACAGCGCGAACCCCACGCCGCCCGCCGGTGGCGTGATGCCCCGACCGAAATAGCGCACGACGTACGGCGCCGCGAGCACCAGCAGGCCCGCACCGGCGAGCGACCACCAGCGGCGCGCGAAACCGCGGCGCCACACCGCCGCCGCCGTGAGCAGCAGCACCACGCCGAGGGCGGTGAGCGCCCCCGCCGAGGCGCTGAATCCACCCAGCATGGGACGGTAGAACGACGCGGGCGAAAACAGCCCCGCCCAGCGGGTCGAGTCCTGCATGGCGCGCGCGACGGTCCACGCGGCCGCGACCGTCACCAGCCAGCGCCACCGGCCCGCCGGGGCGGTGACGACCACGAGCAGCAGCACGAGCGCGAGAGCGGCGCCGGCACGTCCCGTCGCGGCGCCCAGCGCGACGAGCTTGGCGTCGCTCTGGGTCGGCGGTGCCGGCTGCACGCTCAACAGCGTGGCGCCGGGCTCGCACCTGGTCGGGCAGAAGTCGAACACGTCGTCCCCGCGCGGCGCCAGCCCGGGCGCATAGAACCGCAGCGCGACGCCGTGAGCCGCTTCGAATCGCGCGCTCAGGGCGTGGTCGCGGTCGGGCACGGCCTGCGTCGCGTCCAACAGCACACTTCCCACGGCGCTGCCGCCGCCCGGCGTCTGGCGCCGGGCCTCGAGCGACACGTAGAATGGTGTGATGACGGCGCGCAGCTCGGCGGTGTCCCGTGCGGGAACGAAGCGGTGGCGACCAGCCCATGCGAGCGGCTCGCCGTCGGGGGCGAGAATCACCACGCCCCGCTCGACACCGCGCGTGCGCGTGCCCGACACCACGGCCTTACGCAGCTCGTCGAACGCCGCCTCGCGCGAGAGGAGGGCCGCCGTCATGCCCCGCCCGGCGAGCCGCCGCGCTTCGGTCACCGCGACAGCGAGCGCGTCCTTGAGCTGGGACGAGTCCCGGGGCATCCGGCCGGCCCGCACGGCGGGCCAGCAGCATTCGATCCCCCGCACCTGCAGCATGCCGGTCACGACCACGGCACCGAGCACGAGACTCGCGACGGCAGCGGCGCCGGGCAACGCGGCCCGAGGCCGCCGCGCGGCGAGGGCCGCCGTCACGAGCGCTCCCCCCGCCGCTCCCGCGGCCCAGCCCCACCCCGCACCCGTCCCGTGGAGCCACTCGGCCGCGGCCACGGCGACGACGCAGCCCGCGAGCGCTACGTGAGCCCGCCGCTCCACCTGAAGGCCCTGGTCCCCGATGAGGTCCGTTTCATTCTCGAGCGCGATGCGCGCCTCCTCGTTCCCGTGGGGACGTGCGAGCAGCACGGCCCGCACCTGCCGCTCGGCTGCGACACCATCATCGTCGAGTGCCTGGCCGACGATTTGTCCGGCGCGCTCGAGATCCTGCGCGCGCCCACCATCGAATATGGTGTCAATACGTCCACCCAGCGGCCGTTTCCCGGGAACGCCTCAGTGCGCCGCAAGACGCTGCACCGCTGGATGAACGACCTGCTCGGCTCGTGGGAGCAGGCGGGCGTCGACACCTTCATCATCTTGACCGCCCACGGCTACGATCCGCACCAGGAAGCCCTGTCCACCCTGCGTACGCACCAGGCACGGATCTTCACGGTCGACGTGTTCGACCTCGATTTCAGCGGCTTGCTCGAGGATGGCGACGGCCCGATGCACGGGAGCGAGCTCGACACGTCCCTGCTCCTCTACCTCGCGCCGGAGCTCGTCCACATGGAGCGCGCCCAGGACTTCCTGCTGCCCGAGCGGCAGCTCACGCGTTACCAGCGCACCCGGCTGGGCGCGCTGCCGAAAGGGTCGCCAGGCTCGCTGGGCCGGCCGTCGCTCGCGACGCGGGAGAAGGGCGAACGGCTGTATAAGATGATCCGCGAGCGTATCGCCACGCGAGTGCTGGGGGCACCGGTCCCGTGAGCGCGCTCCTGCTCGCGCTCGCCGTGGTCCACAGCCAGGGCCAGGGGTCGGTGGACGAGGGAACGCTGCTGGTGCGACAGGACACCGTCGAGATCGCGCGTGAAGCGTTCCGGCTCACGCCGGCCCGCGCCGCCGCGGGCGGCTGGACCCTGGCGACCACGATCCGCTTCGATCGCACCCGCCCCGTGGTGGTGCTCGACCCGATCCTCGAGCTGGGCCCCGATTCCGGCGCCACGACGCTCGAGTACACGGTGGCCGACCCGCGCGACCCGTTGCGCATCGTGGGCCAGTTCACCCGCGGCCGGTTCGTGGTGCGGATGCTGGGACGCCGCACCGAGCGGGCGCGGGAGTTCCCCACGCCTCCGCCCGCAGCCGTGCTGGACGACTCCGTGTTCGCCCTCTATCTCCCGGTCGCCTGGCTGGCTCGAGCGCAGCCGGCCCAGGTGACCGCGGTGTTCCCGCGGGCCGGCCGGCGCGAGCTGCTGGCGGTCCGGGACCTGGGCATCGAGGCGACGACGCTGAACCGCGACCCCGCGGAGCTGCGCCACATCACGGTAACGGGGGGCGAGAACCGGCTCGTGCACGTCTGGCTCGGGGCCGAGGGACGCCTCGCCAAGGTCGAGATTCCCTCACGCGGCCTGGTCGCGGGGCGGCAGCCGGCGCATTGAGCGGGTCGTCGCCGCCCGCTACCCGGGTTAGATTGTCGCGCGTCGAAACTTGCGGCGCTCGCGCCGCGTACGAGGTGTCGTCCCAACGACCGGTCCAAGGATCGCCATGAGGCTTCTGTTGTCCTCCGTCGGGCTCGCCGTCTGCCCGGTGCTCGCGGTGTGTCAGCGCTCCGTTCCCGCGAACCTGTCTCTCGCCGATGCTGTCGCCCTCGCCCGTGCCAACAACCCGGTGTACCGGCAGGTCATCAACGACCGCGCCCCCGCCGCCTGGGCGGTGCGGAGCGCATGGTCGACCCTGCTGGTGCCGAGCGTGAGCGCGTCGGGGGGGATCGGGTACGCCGGCCCGGGTCAGCAGACGTTTCTCACGTCGAACTTCTCGCAGAGCGTCTCCACCTTGTCCTCGAGCTATAGCGTCGGCCTGGACTGGACCTTGAGCGGCCAGACCCTCACCCAGCCGGGGCTCCGCAAGGCACAGCTCTCGGCGGCGGACGCCGACGTCGCGGGCGCGGAGACGAACCTCGTCACGGGCGTGACGCAGCAGTACCTGACGGTACTGCAAGCGCGGGACAACGCCGAGGTCGCGCGCCAGCAGCTGCAGCACGACGAGGAGTTCCAGAAGCTCGCCCAGGCGCGCTACGACGTGGGGCGCGCGTCGTTGATCGACGTGCGCCAGGCGCAGGTAGCCCGGGGGCAGGCGGAGGTGGTCCTGCTGCGGGCGCGCACGGCGGTGCAGGTCGAGAAGCTCCGGCTGTTTCAGCAGATCGGCGTGACGGCACCGGTCGATCTGGCGTCCGTCCAGCTCACCGACACCTTCACCGTGCAGGCGCCCACCTGGCAGCTGAACGACCTGCTCACGATGGCCGAGCAGCAGAACCCGGCGCTCAAGGCGCTGCGTGGGCGTGAACACGCCGCCGCCTGGGGCGTCCGGGCCGCGACCGCGAGCTACGGCCCGTCCCTGTCGGTGTCCGCCGGCTGGTCGGGCTTCACGCAAAAGCTCTCGGACATCAACCCGACCATCGCGGGCGCGCAGGCCAGCGCCACGGCGGACTCGACCACCTGCGCCTACGCCAACAGCGCGTGGCTCAACTCGGGCTCCGGGCCGCCACTCGACTGCACGCAGTACTCGTTCACGCCCGCGGCGGAGCAGGCGATCCGCAGCCGCAACGCCGCCTATCCCTTCCAGTTCACGCCGGAGCCGTTCCAGGCGAGGCTCACGGTACGGATCCCGTTGTGGGGCAACTTCCAGCAGCCGCTCGAGGTGTCGCAGGCGAAGGCGCAGCAGCAGGATCTGCAGGAGTCGGTGCGGGCGCGCGGCCTCCAGCTCCAGACCGACGTGAGCGGCGCGTTCTTGACGCTCCAGACGACGCATCAGGCAATCGCCATTCAGGACACGAGCCGCACCGCGGCGCGCGAGCAGCTGCAGCTCGCCACGGAGCGCTACCGCGTCGGCTCGGGCACGTTCTTCGAGCTGCTCGACGCCCAGGTGGCGGCGCTGCGCGCCGAGACGGACTATGTCAACGCGGTATACGACTATCATAAGGCGCTGGCCGCGCTCGAGGCGGCGGTCGGTCGGCCGTTGCGGTAACGGGAGGAAGCGACTGCGATGTCCAAACGAAACAAGGTGCTGGTGGGCGCGGGAGCGGCAGTGCTGATCGTCGGGCTGGTGGCGATCAGCGCCGGCGCGCGCCGCGACCGCGGTCAGGAAGTCCGCTTCGAAAAGGTCGCCCGGCGCGACCTGGTCGCGGCCGTGACGGCGAGCGGCAAGATCCAACCCAAGAAAAAGGTCGACATCTCGGCCGACATCACCGGGCGGATCACCAAGATCGCCGTGCGCGAGGGCGACCTCGTCAAGCAAGGGCAGTTCCTGCTGCAGATCGACCCGACCATCTACGAGGCCAACCTGCAGGCGGCGGCGGCCACGCTGGCGTCGTCGCAGGCGGCCGCGGTGCAGGCCAAGGCGAACCAGGATCAGGCCGAGCGCGCGCTGCGGCGCACCAAGGAGCTGCACACCCAGAGCCCCAACCTCGTGTCGCAGGAGCAGCTGGAGCAGGCGCAGACGGCGTTCGACATCGCCGAGGCGAACCTGACCGCGGCGCAGCACCAGGTCGATCAGGCGCGCGCGGCGATGCAGTCGGCGCGCGACAACCTCCGCAAGACCACGCTCGTCGCGCCCATGGCCGGACGGGTCACGCGCCTCGCGGTGGAGGAGGGAGAAGTGGCCGTGCCGAGCACGTTCTCGAAAGACATCGGCCTGCTGATGACGGTCTCGGACCTGTCGGTGATCCAGGCCAAAGTCAAGGTGGACGAGACCGACGTGGTGCGCGTGCATCTCGGCGACTCGGTCGAGGTGTCGATCGACGCCTTCCCCGACACCACGTTCACGGGCCAGGTGACCAAGGTGTCCAACTCGAGCGTGCTCAACGCCGGTCAGGCGGCGACGGGCCAGAGCGACCGGGCCGTCGACTACGAAGTCGAAGTCACCCTCGACAAGCCGCCGGCCGACACGCGCCCGGACCTGTCCGCCACCGCGCGGATCGTCACCGATACGCGCAAGCAGGCGCTGTCGATTCCGATCATCGCCCTCACGGTGCGGGAGAACAAGCCGGTGTCGACCGAAAACCGCCCGGTGGACACGACGGGCGCCCGCAAGAAAAAGGAGACCGAGGGCGTGTTCACGGTGAAGGACGGCGTCGCGACCTTCCGCGCGGTCAAGGTCGGTATCGCGGGGGACGAGTATTTCGAGGTGACCGACGGCCTGAAAGAGGGCGAGACGCTCGTCGCCGGACCGTATCAGGCGATTCGCGATCTCAAGGACGGCGCCCGGGTGCGCGCGATGAAGCAGCCGGCCGACTCGACCAAGAAGAAGGCCGCGGCGTGACGCTCCCGCAGATGTTCCGGACCGGGGACACGCCGCTCCCCGACGTCATCATCCTCACGCACAAGCTCACGCGCGCCTACGACATGGGGGGTGAGGTCGTGCGGGCGCTGCAGGGCGTGAGCCTGCAGATCCGCAAGAACGAGTACGTCGCTGTCATGGGACCGTCGGGATCGGGCAAGTCGACGCTCATGAACCTGATCGGCTGTCTCGACACGCCCACGTCGGGCGAGTATTGGCTGAACGGCCAGAAGGTCTCCGACCTGGACGACGACGAGCTGGCGCGGATCCGGAACAAGGAGATCGGGTTCGTGTTCCAGACCTTCAACCTGTTGCCCCGCGCCAGCGCGCTCCACAACGTGGAGTTGCCGCTCATCTACGCCGGGCACGGCGCGCGCGAGCGGCGCGCCCGGGCGGCGCGGGCGCTCGAGCGCGTGGGACTGGGCGACCGCATGGAGCACCGGCCCAACGAGCTCTCCGGGGGGCAGCGCCAGCGCGTCGCGATCGCGCGCGCGCTCGTGAACGACCCGTCCATTCTGCTGGCCGACGAGCCCACGGGCAACCTCGATTCCACCACCAGCGCCGAAATCATGGCGGTGTTCCGCGAGCTGCACCGGCAGGGGCAAACGATCGTCATGGTGACGCACGAGCACGACATCGCGGCCCACGCGGCGCGCGTGGTGACGCTGCGCGACGGGCTCATCGCCAGCGACCAGCTGCAGGCCGCCTAGATGCCGCTGTTCGAGGCGTTGCGCCTCGCCCTCCAGACGATCCGGACCCAGAAGCTCAAGAGCGGCTTTTCCCTGCTCGGCGTGTTCATCGGCGTCGCCTCGCTCATCGGCGCGTGGTCGATCGTGAACGGCGTGAACCGGTACATGACCGAGAAGTTCGCGCAGACGCTGTTCGGCGTGAACACCTTCCAGCTGCGGCGCCGCCCGATGTTCACCCCCAACGTGCCCGACTCGGTGTGGCGGGCGTGGGCACGACGGCCCCGCATCCGCTTCAGCGACGCGGAGGCGCTGAACGCCGGCTTCACCGTGCCCGTGGTGACGGCCTGGCAGTCGAGCGATAACCAAACCGTCTCCTACCGCGACAAGCAGGCCCGGGACATCGAGCTCACCGCCGCGAGCGAGCGCTACTTCGACATCAAGAACCTGCGGCTCGCCCTGGGGCGGGCGTTCACCGCGCAGGAGAACCGCTCCGGGGCGCCCGTGGTCGTGCTGGGCGACGCGGTGGCACAGCGGTTGTTCGTCGATCGCTCCCCGCTGGACCGCAGCGTGCGGATCGGCGGCAGCCCCTATCGCGTGATCGGGGTGGTGGAAAAGCAGGGGAGCATCCTCGGCTTTCCGCTCGATCGCTTCGTCGTCGTGCCGGCGCTGTCGCCCGCGCAGAATCTCGTCAATCCTCCCGGGATCCTCGACGCCTTTCTGGTGAAGGCGCAGAGCGAACCCGAGATGCACCTGGCCATGGACCAGGCCGAGGGCATCATGCGCAGCCGCCGCCATCTGCGGCCGCGTCAGGATGACAATTTCGCGCTCGATACGTCGGAGGGCGTGCAGCGGTTCTGGGCGGGCATCAGTCGGATCCTCGTCGTGGTGCTGCCCGGCGTGGTGCTCGTCTCGCTCGTGATCGGCGGCATCGTGATCATGAACATCATGCTCATGGCGGTGGCGGAGCGGACGCGCGAGATCGGCCTGCGGAAGTCGCTGGGCGCGCGGCGCCGCGACGTGCTGCGGCAGTTTCTCGCCGAAGCGGCGGCGATCGCGACCGTGGGCGCGGCGTTCGGCGTCGTGGCCGGCATCGGGCTGACGTTCCTCATCGCCGCCGCCTCTCCCCTGCCGGCCAGCGTGTCGCCCGTGTCGATCCTGTTGGGCGTGGTCATGGGCGCGGGCGTCGGCGTCGTCGCGGGTGTCTATCCCGCGAGCCGCGCGGCGCGGCTCGATCCCATCGCCGCGCTGCGCCAGGAATAGCCGTGACCGCCCTGTTCGAAGGCGTCGGCATCGCGCTCGCGTCGCTCCGCGCCCACAAGATGCGCGCCGCGCTCACGATCCTGGGCGTCGCCATCGGGGTCACGGTCGTCATGGTCATCGGGGCCTTGATCAGCGGGTTCAACAAGGGCATCTCCGACATGCTGTCCTCGCTCGGCCCCAAGACATTCTGGGTCGGGCGCTATTGGGGCGGGCAGGGCGACGTCGACCCGGAAGACCCGGACCCGTGGCGGCGGCGTCCTCCCATGACGATGGACGAGGCCGCGCGTCTGGGGCAGCTGCCCTCCATCGCCTTCGTGGTGGTGGACGAGAACACGTCGGCGGACATCGACTTCGAGGGCCACCGCATGGCGGCCATCAGCATCCGGGGCCGCAACGCCGACTGGCCCAAGATCGAAGGCGGTGCCATCCACCCGGGCCGCTCGTTCAGCCACGTCGAGGACGCGGCCAACAGTCACGTGGCCGTGGTCAACACGAAGCTCGCGGAGAACCTGTTCGGCCAACGGGACCCGGTCGCGCGGCGCATCAAGATCAGCGGCGTGCCGTACGACGTGATCGGCGTGTACGACCCGCCGCCCCACCTGTTCGGCGGCGAGGAGCGGCCCCAGGCCATGATCCCGCACGGGACCTTCGCCAAGGAGCTGCAGTACTGGCGCGGCTGGATGGACATGTTCGTGGTGCCGCAGGACTCGGTGTCGCTGGAGCGCGCGATGGACGACGTCACCATGGCACTGCGCACGATGCGGGGCTTGCGGCCGGGCCAGCGCAACAACTTCGATGCGGTCACGCAGGAAGTCTACGTGAAGGCCATCAACAGCTTCACGCTGGTGGCCCGGGTCCTGATGATCGCGCTCTCGATGGTGGGTCTGATGGTCGGCGGCATCGGCGTCGTCGCGATCATGATGATTTCGGTCACGGAGCGCACGCGGGAGATCGGCGTGCGGAAGGCGCTCGGCGCGACGCGGCGCGAGATCCTGTGGCAGTTCCTGGTCGAAGCCGCGACGCTCACGCTGGTGGGCGGCATCGTCGGCATGGTCGTGGGCTGGCTCATTTCGCTGGTGCTCGCCGGCGCTACGCCGGTTCCCGCCTACGTGCCGCTCGGCTCCGTCGTCCTCGCCCTGGGCGCTGCCGCGGTCACGGGGCTGCTGTTCGGTATCTATCCCGCGAGCAAAGCGTCGCGTCTCGACCCGGTCGAGGCGCTGCGCTACGAATAGATGGCCTTCTGGGAGGCCGTCCGTCTCGCCCTGCAGACCATCCGGGCACAGAAGCTCAAGAGCGCCTTCTCGATCATCGGCGTGTTCATCGGGGTGATGTTTCTCATCGCCGTCGTCTCGGTCGTGCAGGGGATGAACCGCTACATGACCGACAAGTTCGCCGGCACCCTGCTCGGCGTGAATACGTTCCGGCTGCGGCAGTTTCCCGACGTCCAGCTCGGCAATGTGACCGACTCGATGTGGCGGGTGTGGCGCCGGCGGCCGCGCGTCAGCTACGACGACGCGCAGGCGGTCATGCGCGGCGTGACGGTCCCGGTACTCGCGGCGTGGGAGTCGAGCACCCGCACCACGCTGGTGGCCGGGCACAGGCACGCGAAGGACGTGGAGGTCACGGCGGCGACGGAGCTCTACTTCGACATCCGCTCCCTCGCGGTCGAGCGCGGCCGCCCCTTCACGGGACAGGAAGTGCAGGCCGGCGTGCCCGTGCTCGTGCTCGGGTACGAGCTGGCCGAGAAGCTGTTCGAGGGTCAGGATCCGCTCGGCCGTGAGGTGAAGATCTTCGACCTCCCCTACCGGGTGATCGGCGTGGTCGAGAAACAGGGCAACCTGTTCGGCCTGTCGCTCGACAAGTTCGCGGTGGCGCCGGCGAGCGCCCCGCTCAAGCGCTATGTCAGCGAGCCCCGCGTGGTGGACGCCGTGGCCATGAAGGCACGCACCCAGCCCGACATGCGCGAGGCGCTGGGGCAGGCCGAGGCGATCATGCGCAACCGGCGCCACCTGCGGCCGCGCCAGGCCGACGATTTCACGCTCGAAACCGCGGACGAGGTGCTGGATTTCTGGGGAAAGATCAGCCGGGTGCTGTTCGTGGCGCTGCCCGGCCTCGTGGCCGTGTCGCTCGTGGTGGGGGGGATCGTCATCATGAACATCATGCTGATGGCAGTGGCCGAGCGGACGCGCGAGATCGGCATCCGCAAGTCGCTGGGCGCCCGGCGGCGCGACATCCTGCGGCAGTTCCTGGTCGAGGCCGCGACGCTCGCCACGGCGGGGGCCACAGGAGGCGTCGTCCTGGGCATCGGCCTGGCGGGCGCCGTGGCGTCGCTCACGCCGCTCCCCGCCGCGGTCGCGCCCTGGTCGATCCTGGTCGGCGTGGTCCTGGGCGGCGGCGTCGGGGTCGTCGCCGGTGTGTACCCGGCGAGCCGCGCGGCGCGACTCGACCCCATCGCCGCCCTGCGGCACGAGACATGACCGGCGGGGGAGGGGCCCTGTTCGAAGGGGTCGGCATCGCGCTCGATTCGCTGCGCGGCAACAAGCGGCGGGCGGCGCTGACGATCCTGGGCGTCGCCATCGGCGTGACGGTCGTCATGGTGATCGCGGCGATGATCAGCGGGATCAACCGCAGCGTGTCGAGCGTGATCGAGTCCATCGCCCCGCGCACGTTTCTGGTGTGGCGCTTCTTCCAGGCGGGGGTGAACGTCTCGGACGGCTCCGACGAATCGAGCCCCTGGCGGCGGAACCCGGAGATCGTTGAGCTCGAGGCGGACCGGATCGCCGTGCTGCCCTCCGTGCGCTACGTCACCCGCCGCGACGAGAGCTCCGCCACCGTGGAGTACGGCGACCGGCGGCTCGAATCGGTCAACGTCTCGGGGTTGTCGGCGCAGTGGGTGGAAGTGAACGGCGGCGACGTCCATCCCGGGCGCACGTTCACGCGGCTGGAAGACGTGGCCAACGACGCCGTGGCGGTCATCAACACCAAGCTCGAGGAGCAGCTGTTCCGCGGGCGCGACCCGATCGGCCAGACGATCCACGTCGGCGGGACGCCGTTCAAGGTGATCGGCGTCTATGTTCCGCCGCCCAGTCTGTTCAGCGGCACGACGCCGCCGTTCGTCGGCGTTCCGCACGGCGCCTTCGTCAAACACGTGCCGTACCGGAAGGGATGGATGCGGCTCGCGGTCGCCCCGGCGCCGACCTACACCCAGCAGGAGGCGATGGACGAGGTGGTGGCCACGTTGCGCTCGCTGCGCGGGCTCAAGCCGGGGCAGGAAAACAACTTCTCGATCGTCACCCAGGACAAGCTGCTGGACTCCTGGAACAAGGTCACCGGCATGTTCTTTCTCGTCATGCTGGTGCTCTCGTCCATCGCGTTGATGGTCGGGGGGGTCGGCGTGGTGGCGATCATGATGATCTCGGTCACCGAGCGCACGCGGGAGATCGGCGTGCGCAAGGCGCTCGGAGCGACCCGGCGCGCCATCCAGTGGCAATTCCTCGTCGAGGCCTCGACCCTCACGCTCGTGGGAGGCGCCGTGGGGATGCTCGCGGGCGGTGTCGTCGCGTTCGGGGTCGCCAGCCTGACGCCGATCCCCGCGCACGTGCCGCTGTGGTCGGTCATCGCCGCCCTCGCCGCCTCCGCCCTCACCGGCATCGGGTTTGGCCTGTATCCCGCCAGCAAGGCGGCGAGATTGGATCCGGTGGAGGCGCTGAGGTACGAATAGCGGGACGGGGGACGAGGGACGGGGGACGGGTCAGCAACCGATGCACCCGTCCCTCTTCCCCCGTCCCCCGTCCCGTTAGATTCTCCCGCGCCATGCCCCTCTCCGAAGCGATTGTGCAGGCGCTCCAGACCGCGTGGAGCCACAAGCTGCGCTCGTTCTTCACGCTGCTCGGCATCATCGTGTCGGTCGGGTTCCTCGTGGCGGTCGTCGCGGTGATCCAGGGCATGAACGCGTACGTGCGCGAGCGCATCGCGGGCGCGATCGTCGGGGTCAACGCGTTTCAGATCCGTCGCGACCCGATCCAAGTCGGGTTCATCGACGACGAAGAGCTGAAGCGGATCCAACGCCGGCCGATCATCGGCCAGGAGGACGCCGCGTACGTGGAACGCGCCCTGCCCGACGCGGAGGCCATCGCCCTCCAGTCCGGCTGGCCGACGCCGATGGCGGACGTGCAGTGGCGCAACCGCACGGTAGGTGACGTGCTGGTGTTCGGGGTCACGCCGCCGTTCGTCGTGGTGCAGGACTACGCGTTCGCGGCCGGGGCGCCGTTCACCGACGTGGACGAGCGGCAACGGCGGCTCGTCGCGGTGCTGGGGTTCGATGTGGCGGAGAAGCTGTTCGGCGCTCCGGAGCGCGCCGTGGGCAGCGCGATTCGCGTCCGCGGTGCGCAGCTCACGATCACGGGGGTCGTCGCCAAGAAGGGCACCGTGCTGGGGCAGTCCTGGGACGGGTTCGTCATGCTGCCGCTCACCACGTTCGAGGCGCTGTACGGGCGCCGCCAGACCACGGTGATCTCGGTCAAGATGCCGGCGGCCGCGCGCGTGGCCGACGGTATGCTCCGCGCCGAGGAGGCGATGCGCATCGCGCACCACCTGCGGCCCTCGCAGGAGGACGACTTCACCGTCGACACCGGGGAAGGGCTGATCGCGTTCTGGGGCAAGCTCACCCGGGTGATTTTCACGGTCGTGCCTGCCGTGGTGGGCATCGGCATCGTGGTGGGCGGTATCGTGATCATGAACATCATGCTGATGAGCGTCACCGAGCGCACCCGCGAGATCGGGATCCTCAAGTCGCTGGGCGCCTCGCGGCGCGACGTGCGGCGCCAGTTCCTCGCCGAGTCGGCCATCCTGTCCCTGCTGGGCGGCGTCGCCGGACTGCTCGCGGGGAGCGCGCTCGCCGCCCTGGTCCAGGTGGCGTCCCCCCTGCCCGCCCGCGTGACGGCCTGGTCGGTGGCGGTGGCGCTGGGACTCGGCGTCGGCGTGGGGATCGTATTCGGCGTTTACCCGGCGCACCGCGCGTCGCGCCTCGACCCGATCGAAGCGCTGCGCGCCGAGTAGCATGGCGTTCCACTCGATTCGCGAAGGCTGGCTGATCGCCGTCGATCAGCTCCGCGTCAACAAGCTGCGCTCCGGGCTCACCATTCTCGGGGTCGTGATCGGGATCGCCACGGTCATGGCGATGGCCTCGATCGTGGCGGGCTTCCGCGAGCAGATCGTCAACACGCTCGAGGTCGTGGGGCCGACCACGTTTCGCATCCTGCGGTTCTTCTCGTCCACGCCGCTCAATCCCGACGCGTTGCCGCGCGAGGTGCGCATCCGCCCCGCCCTCGCCCCCCGCGAGGCCGAGGCGATCGCGCGCCTGCCCGAGATCCATTACGCGGCGATCTGGACGCAGCTGTTCTACCGGTTCGAATACGCCGGGACCCGCACCCAGGTCCTGGGTGTGTTCGGCGCGGACGATCGCTACATGGAAATCCTGGGCGGCGAGGTGGTCCGGGGCCGGGTGTTCACGACGGCGGAGCTGCGGGGCGGCGCGCCGGTCGCGGTCGTCGAGCAGCGCACCGTGGATCGGCTGTTCGGGGCGCGCGAGCCCATCGGCGAGATGGTCCGCATCGGCGGCCATCCGTTCCGCGTGATCGGCGTGTGGCAGCGTCCCACCAACATCTTCGAGGTGCCGGGGGCGCCGGAGATCGCGGGGGTGGTGCCGTTCGAGGCAGCCCACGCGCGCTTCCCGATCGACCGGGTGAATGGCCTGATCATCCTCGTCAAGCCGCGGCCCGAGGTGAGCGTCGCGCGCGCGATGGACGCGGCCACGCTGCAGCTGCGGCGCCTGCGCGGGCTGCGGGTGGGCGAGCCTAACAGCTTTGACCTGCTCACGTCGGATCAGGTGCTCGGCATCTTCGACAGCCTCACGTTCGCGTTCTTCTTCGTGATGCTGGTGCTGTCGAGCATCGCGCTGCTGGTCGGCGGGATCGGGGTAATGGCGATCATGATGGTGTCGGTGACGAGCCGGACGCGGGAGATCGGGCTGCGCAAGGCCATGGGCGCCACGCGCCGCGACGTGCTGTGGCAGTTCCTCGTGGAAGCGGCCACGCTCACCCTGATGGGCGGCCTGCTCGGCATCATGCTGGGGACCGTGACCGGGGAATTCCTCAAGCGGCTGCTCGATTTCAGCACGACCGTGCCGGTGTGGAGCGCCGCGATCGCGACGGTGGTGTCGATCGCCGTCGGGCTCGTCTTCGGCATCGCACCGGCGGCGAGAGCGGCGAAGCTGGATCCCGTCGAAGCACTGAGGTACGAATGATGAAACGCGGAACGCGGAAGTGGGAACGCGGAACTGTCCGAGCCTGTTCCGCGTTCCGCGTTCCGACTTCCGCGTTCGGGGAGGACTCGTGAACCAAGCGGTCGACCTTCTCGCCATCGCCGCCCACCGCGACGATGTGGAACTGACCTGCGGCGGCACACTCGCCAAGGCCGTCAAGGCAGGCCACCGGGTGGGCATCGTCGATCTCACCCAGGGCGAGACCGGGACGCGCGGTGACGCCGCCACGCGCGCCGCGGAGGCCGAGCGCGCGGCCCAGGTCCTGGGCGTCCATGTCAGGCTGAATGCCGGACTCCCAGACGCGCATCTGGAAAACAATGAGACGTCACGCGCGCAACGTCACGCGCGCAAGTCGTCACGCTGATACGTCAAACAAAGCCGCGGGTCGTGATTCTTCCCTTCCCGATCGGCCGGCACCCCGATCACCGCGTCGCTTCGGAGCTGGGGCGCGACGCCTGCTATCTGGCGGGGCTCGCGAAGTACGGATCTGGCGGCACTGCGCACCGGCCGTTCAAGCTGCTCTATGCCCTCGCGTACCGCGAAGACCCCGTCAAACCCTCTTTCGTCGTCGACGTTTCGGAGGTGTTCGAGACCAAGATGGCGGCGATCCGTTGCTACGCGTCGCAGTTCGACGGCGCGCAGGCCGCCGGCGAGATCCATCCCACCGGCCAGGACCTGTACGAGCTGATCCGCGTGCAGTCGGCGCATTACGGCTCGCTCATCCGCCGGCCGTACGGCGAGCCGTTCTTCTGCCACGAGACGCTCGAAGTCCAAGACGTGCTGCAGCTTGGCGTGCAGTCCCTGTAGCGTCTAGATTCACCCGCATGCCCAAGCGGCTGGTCTATCTCGACAACGCGGCCACGACGCCGGTGCGTCCCGAGGTGCTCGAGGCGGTGCTGCCCTATCTCGGGCGCGAGGCCTTCGGCAACCCGTCCTCGGCGCATCGGTTCGGACGCGCGGCGCGCGCCGGCATCGAGGAGGCCAAGCGCACGATCGCCGCAGCGCTGGGGGGGGGCGCGGAGCCGGGCCAGGTGATCTTCACGTCCGGCGGCACCGAGGCCGACAACCTTGCGGTGATCGGGTGCGCGCTCGCCGCGCGCGCGCGCGGCGGGCCGTTCCGAGTGGCGGTATCCGCGATCGAGCACAAAGCGGTCCTCGCCGCGGCGCACGCCGTGGCCCGGCTGGGCGGCGAGGAGATCGTGCTCCCGGTCGACGCGTCCGGCGCCGTGGCGGAGGACGCGCTGGCCGCCGCGCTCGCCCGCGGCGTCGCCGTAGTGAGCGTGATGTGGGTGAACAACGAGGTGGGAGTCGTGCAGCCGGTGGCCCGGCTCGCCGCGCGCTGCCGCGCGGCCGGCGTCCCGCTCCACGTCGACGCCGTCCAGGCGCTCGGCAAGATCCCGGTCTCGCTCGCCGAGGTGGACTGCACCTTGCTCACGATTTCGGGCCACAAGATCGGCGCTCCCAAGGGGGTCGGCGCGCTGATCGTGCGCGATCGTCACGCGGTCGAGGCCATCATCCACGGCGGCGGCCAGCAGTTCGGCATCCGCCCCGGGACGGAGAACGTGCCGGGCATCATCGGGCTGGGAAAGGCGGTCGAGCTGGCGGCGCGCGAGCAGGCGGACTTCGCCGCCCGAGCCGCGGCGCTGCGCGACGAGCTCGAGCGCCGCGTGCTCGCCGTCGTGCCGGATGCCGTGGTCCACGCCGCCCGGGCGCCGCGGGCGCCGCACGTGTCCAACGTGTCTCTCCCCGGCACGGACAGCGAGGCGCTGTTGATGCATCTCGACCTCGCCGGGATCGCCTGCTCCTCGGGCTCCGCCTGCAGCACGGGGGCGGTCGAGCCATCGCACGTGCTCACGGCTATGGGCGTGCCGCCCGAGCTGGGCGTCGCGGCGCTGCGCTTCTCGTTCGGCAAGGAGAACACGGCGGAGGACGTGGACACGCTCATCGCTGCCCTGCCGAAGATTGTCGACAAGGTCCGGCAGCTGTCCGCCGTGTTGCACCGATGATCGAAACGCGGAACGCGGAACGCGGAATGCGGAACAGAGCTAGCGGGCGTCGAGTTGCGTGGCCGGTTCCGGCGAGCGAACCCTCTCCTGCTGTTCCGCCTTCCGCCTTCCGCGTTCCGCGTTCGGGGATGGGGGGTTAGGTGGCGGAGCGGGTGCTTGTGGCGATGTCCGGCGGGGTTGACTCGTCCGTCGCCGCAGCCTTGCTGGTGGAGGCGGGGTACGACGTCGTCGGCGCCACCATGAAGCTGTTCTGCTACGGCGACGCGGTGCCCGACCGGCCCTGCTGCTCGCTCGACTCGATCAGCGACGCGCGGCACGTGGCCCACCGGCTCGGCATCCCGCACTACGTGTTGAACCTGGAGGACCGGTTCGGTCGCGACGTGATTGCGGACTTCGTGAGCGAGTACGCCCGCGGCCGCACGCCCATTCCGTGCGTGCGCTGCAATTCGTTCACCAAGTTTCGCGCCTTCCTCCACCACGCCGACGCGCTCGAGTGCGCCTACGTCGCGACAGGCCACTACGCCATCGCCCGGGACGGCGCGCTGTTCCGCGGCCGCGACCCGCAGAAGGACCAGTCGTATTTCCTGTGGGGCATCGACCGCTCGGTCGTGGCGCGCATGCTCACGCCCGTGGGAGCGCTCACCAAGCGCGAGACCCGCGCGGTCGCCCGGCGGCTCGGGCTCGTCACGGCCGACAAGCCCGAATCGGTCGAGATCTGCTTCGTCCCCGATGACGACTACGTCGGCGTCCTCGAGCGCCATCTCCCGGTGGACGCCCCCGCGCTCGTGCCCGGCCCGCTCGTCACGGCCGGCGGCGAGATCGTGGGCGTGCACGCCGGCTTCGCGCGCTACACCATCGGACAGCGCCGCGGCCTCCCCGGCGGATTCCGTGAGCCGATGTACGTGGTCGCGATCCGACCGGATACGCGTGAAGTGGTGATCGGACCCGGGGACGAGCTGTTCGGCCACGCCGTGGAATTGGCCGAGGTGAACTGGCTCGCCGAGCCGCTGGCGCCGGGCGACGCCGCATTCGTGCAGTGCCGTTACCGCGCTGCGGCCGTGCCGGGCCGGGTGCGGGAGCGCGCGGGCGACGGACTCGTACTCGATCTCGCCCAGCCGGTGCGGGCGATCACGCCGGGGCAGTCCGGCGCGCTGTACGACGCCGACGGGCGGCTGCTCGGCGGCGGCGTGATCGCGTAACCGTCTCCCGGCCAAGCGGTTCGTCCGCTCGGCAGGGGTGGTGCGCCCCGTGACGGTCCGATCTCCGAACCGCGGGGTAGGTTTCAGGCTGGACCATTCCGCCGCGGCGCTCTCGCCCTGAACGTCGCCGGCACCGCCCACATTTCGGAGGACCAGCATGCCCGCTCGTCCAGGTCGTCCCCGGTGGGGCCTTGCGGTCGTCGCCGTGCTCGCGGCTGCCTGCAGCAGCACCACCGCGCCCCAGGCCCATCTCGCCAACCCCCAGCAGCTGAGCTCCGACCTCCAGGCCGTGTCGGGTGTGCTGCAATCGTCGGTGCTCGCGAGCTTCGGTGTCGTCGGCTCGGCGGCGGGCTCTCCCGCCACCGTGGCGACGCCCGCCGGGGCCCTGCTCCAGGCCGCGCCCATCACCACGCCGCAGACCGCCGGCCAGGCGTACCTGGACGCGCCGCGGCGGCTGCAGGCGCTCCGCCTGGCGGCGGGAAGGCTCGGCTCCGGCATCAGCGCCAGCGCCAGCGTGATTCCACCGCCGTTTCTCGGCCAGACGTTCGTGTGGGACGACGCCACGCATCAGTACGTCGTCGGCGCCGACGCGGGACCGACCAACGGCGTGCGGATCATCCTGTACGCGCTCGACCCGACCGGCAATGTGGCCGAGCCTTCCAACGCGGTAGGCTTCGTGGATCTGCTCGACGAGAGCACCACGAGCCCGGCCGTCAACAAGCTCCACGTGATCGTGCAGGGCGGCACGCCCGCGAGTCCCGGCGTCACGTACGCGGACTATACCGTCAGCGGCAGCGTCACCGGCAATCCCGCCACGGCATTCAACGCCTCGGCGGTCGGCTTTGTGAGCGACGGCACGCATCCGCTCACGTTCAACGCGACGTTCGCGGCCACGAACCTCACGACCGACAATCCCGACGCCCAGTTGGACGTCACGTGGGACCTGGCCAACCCCGTCATTCACGTGGAGCTGCACGAAACGCTCGCCACGTCCGATGCGAACCACCTCACGGTGACGATCGATTTCAGCGTGGTCCACGGGAGCGAGACAGTGGCGTTGACGGGTACGATCACCGTCGTGTCGTTCCCGCAGAGCGTGAGCGCGAACCTGTTGATCACGGTGAACGGCGTGGCCTACGCTCGTGTCAGGGGCACCGCCACCGCCACGACGAACACCATCCAGCTGGTCCACGCGGATGGCAGCGCCCTCTCGGGCGCCGAGCAGCAGGCGGTCACCGATCTGTTCGATCTGCCCGGGCAGATCGAAACCGCGATCGACAACGTGTTCAGCCCGTGTGAGCATCTGATGGGCGCCTGAGGGCGCGCCCGCGGCGCAAGCCCCCGCCCGGCCTGGCCGGGCGGGGGCTTTCGTCATATAAGGGGGAGTGAAAATGGTCTCCGCCTTCGTCGCCTTCGTGATGCTGGGTGGATTCCTCGCCTGGCGCTGGCGCGCCGTGCTGTGGGCCCATGTGCCGGCGGCGTTATGGGGGGCGGCCATCGAGTATGCCGGCTGGATTTGCCCGCTCACGCCGCTCGAAAACGCGCTGCGGGCCCGAGCCGGACTCGAGGGCTATCGGGGCGGGTTCGTCGAGCACTACGTGATCCCGCTGCTCTATCCGGCGGGGCTGACCCGGCCGGCCCAGGCGGTGCTCGGGACTGTCGTGGTCGTCGTGAACGTCGTCGCCTACACCATCCTTATCCGCCGCATCCTTCGGGGAGGCTGACCCTATGACCACACGCCGCGGTTTCCTTGAGTCGCTCTACGCGGCCGGTGCCGCCCTCCCGGCGCTCCGGGACGACGCGCTGCCGCGGCTCGCCCGCGTGGCCCGGCACGTGGATCGCCGGCCTGCCGACGATGTCACCCGCGACGAGGACTTCTGGCGCGAGGTCCAGGAGGCCTTTACGCTCGATCGCACGATCATCAACCTCAACAACGGTGGGGTGAGCCCGAGCCCACGCATCGTGCAGGACGCGATGCGCCGCTACCTGGAATACTCCAACACGGCGCCCGCCTATACCATGTGGCAGGTGCTCGAGCCGGAGATCGAGGCCGTGCGGCGCCGCCTCGCGGCGAGCTTCGGCTGCGACGCCGAGGAAATGGCGATCACACGCAACGCGAGCGAATCGCTCGAGATCGTACAGCTCGGGATCCCGCTGGAGCGTGGGGACGAAGTGTTGACGACCACTCAGGACTATCCGCGCATGCTCACGACGTGGCACCAGCGCGAGCGGCGGGAGGGTATCGTGGTGCGAGAGATCGGTTTTCCCGTGCCGCCGCCGTCCCAGGACGACCTGGCCGACCGCTTCGCGCGCGCCATCACGCCGAAGACCAAGCTGATCCACGTTTGTCACATCACCAACCTCACGGGGCAGATCTTCCCGATCCGCAAGATCGTGCGACTGGCGCGGGAGCGCGGGATCGAGGTGATCGTGGACGGCGCGCACGCGTTCGCGCACTTCCCGTTCACCCGCGACGAGCTCGACTGCGACTATTACGGCACCAGCCTCCACAAGTGGCTGCTGGCACCCCACGGCACCGGGTTCCTGTACGTGCGGAAGGCGAAGATCGAGCGGCTCTGGCCGCTCATGGCGGCGCCGCCCGAGATGAACCGCGACATCCGCAAGTTCGAGGAGATCGGGACCCATCCTGCCGCGAACCACAACGCCATCGCCGAGGCGCTGACATTCCACGAGGGGCTCGGGGCGGAGCGGAAGGCGGCGCGGTTGCGCTACCTGTTCCAGCGCTGGGCGAAGCGGCTGGAGCAGCGGCCGGGCGTGAGGATCCTCACTCCGTACGACCCGGCGCAGTCGTGCGGGCTCGCCAGCCTCTCGGTCGAAGGGCTGGACGTGAACAAGCTCGTCGCCTTCCTTTGGGACAAGCACCGGATCCTCGTCACGCCGATCGTACACAAGGAGTTCAGCTGCGCGCGCGTGACACCGAACGTGTACACGACACTCGCGGAGGTCGATCGCTTCGCGGACGTGATGGAAGACGTGATTCGAAAGGGGCTGCCGGCATGAACGGGACGATCGCGTGGATCGCACTCGCTGTGGCGTTGACCGTGAGCGCCTGCGGTAGCGGCCGGTCCGGCAAGGCCGGCACCGCCGCCGGCGATACCCTCACCGAGCGGCAGCGGGACTCGATCCTGGCCGGGTCGCGCATCCCGGGCGCCCGCGGCGTGGGCGCCGCGTTGCGCGCCGCCGACTCGACGAACGCCCGGATCCGAGCGGCGGACAGCGTCACGCCATGAAGCCGGTCGCCTGGGCCGGCCTGTGCCTGCTGGGGGGGTGCGCCCCTACCAACCCCTGCAGCGCCGCGGCGATGCACCTGCAGACCCGCTACGCGCAACGCTACCTCGCTCACTGGGTGGTGGCCCGGGGCGACACGCTCACGCTGCCCGAGCTGGGCGACCGCTTCAAGTTGACCGACGTGATCCTGGACAGCACGCGGGTGGTGGTCGGGCGCAGCTGCCACTTCCGGGGCACGCTCGTGTTCCGCGTGCCGCGCGACACGCTGCCGGTCACGTGGATCGGCTACCCGGAGCAGGCGCTGGTGTACGGGTGGCCGGCCGCGCTCGGGCCGTTCGCCGGCATCGGGGCCACTCGGGTGGGTGACTCGCTCGTGGGCGCGATCCTGTTCGACTCGCGCCTGGGCGTGCGGGCGCGCCCGGGCGCGACCGCGCGCTTCGTGGCCGGTCGCGCGCGCAGCTCCAGCGAATCGGGTATCTTCTTCCGGAGATTCTGACATGCCTCTCACCGCCGCCGAGCGCGCCTCGATGATCGAGCGCTACGCCAGGGGACCGGGACTCCTCGCTGCTGCGCTCGCGAACGTGCCGCGCGACGCGCTCCAATGGAAGCCGGGGCCCAAGCGTTGGTCCGCGCACGAAATCGTGGTGCACTGCGCCGACAGCGAGACCAACGCCCACATGCGGCTCCGCTATCTGCTGGCGGAGCCCGAGCCGCTGATCGTCGGATACGACCAGGACCGCTGGGCGCAGCGCTTCGACTACCACAAGCATCCGATCGACGCGGCGCTGGCCACCGTGACGGCCGTGCGCGCCAACACCGTGCCGCTGCTCGAGCGCGCGACCGAGCAGGACTGGCGTCGCGTGGGCCGGCACACGGAGTCGGGCGCGTACGGCGCCGAGGACTGGCTGGCGGTCTACGCCGAGCACCTGGAGAAGCACTCACGCCAGATCGAGGGCAACATCGCGGCCTGGCGAGAGAAGGCGAAGGACCGATGAAAGGCTTCTTGTTCCGGCTCGTCATCACGGCTCTGGGCCTCTGGGCCGCCGAGACCGTCATCCCCGGGATCCACATCGACCGCTGGGATCACCTGATCGTCGCCGCGCTGCTGCTCGGCATCGTGAACGCGGTGATCCGGCCGGTCATTCTCATCCTCACGCTGCCGCTGACGGTGCTCACGCTGGGGTTGTTCATTCTGGTCGTGAACGGGATCTCGTTCTACCTCGTGGCCTGGCTCGTGCCCGGATTCTCCGTGAGCGGCCTGGGCGCCGCCGTGCTCGGGTCCATCGTGGTGGGGCTCACGGGATGGCTCGCGTCGGCGTTCGTCGGCGGATCGGGCCGGATCGAGCGCTATCGACGCATCGAGGTCACGGGGCGCCACCTCGACTGATGGACCGTCTGTTCGCCCCGCTCGGCGCGGTGTCGGGCTTGCTCGCCGGCTGGGCCAGCCTCGCCCTGGGGATATGGCGGAGGTAACGCCTCGAGCGTGGCGCGTGCTGCTCACGCTCGGCGGCGTGTACGCGGCGGTCGATGCGTTCATCGGCGTTCACTCAGGCGGCGATCTAGCGTTCCACCTGCGCCTGTCCGAGCGCCTGCTGCACGGGCAACCGTTATACGCCGACTTCGACGGCTCAATCGGTCTTCCATGGCCACCGTTTGCAATCGTTGCGCTGACGCCCTTCGCTTTGCTCGCCCGCATCAGTTTGCCGCTCGCCAAGTGCGTATGGGCGATCGGGAACGTGGCCCTGTTCGGCTGGTGCCTGGTTCGCGGGTACCGCCACGTCGGCCGCTGGACACCTATCGTGCTGGCCGTCGCCGCGATCGCGCAACCGCTCCAGAGCAACTTCCAGCACTTGAACATCAATCTCGTGCTGCTGGCATTGGTCGTCCTGGCCATCACCGATCTCGAGCAGCGGCAGGACACGCGCGCGGCGTTGTGGATTGGGGTCGCGACCGCGCTCAAGGGCTACCCCGGAGCCATCTTCTTGTATTTCCTCGTCCGCGCCCGGTGGCGACCGTTGGCCGCAGGTGTTGCCGCCGCGGTCGGACTCACGTTCCTCGTCGTGCTGCCCGCGGGTCTCGGGGCGACGACCGTCTCCGACTACGCGCGCCTCGCTTTGACGGCCAAGAGCACGCAGGCGCTCACGGGGCAGTCGATCGGTGGACTGGTGACGCGCTTGGGTGGTAGCCTCACGACAGCCGTGGTGCTCGATGCGCTCGCGGTGGTCGCGGTCACGACCGTGTTGTGGCGCGGCCCGGCGTCTGCCGAGCCAATGTACCAGGTCGGCATCACTGCGGTACTCGCGGTGCTGCTCTCTCCGCTCGACCGACTCCACTACTACGTCCTCGCCTTACCAGCGTGGATCGTCACCTTCAGTGCGCCGTCGCCGGCGCGCGGGCGCGGAGTCTGGTTCGCCGCACTCGCGGTAGCGGCCCTGCTCACCTCCGGAATGCTGAGCCACATCCATAGCCCCCTGCCCACGATGCTCGCAGTCGTCCGCCAAAACACCTATAACCTCGGCGCGGTGCTTCTCCTGATCGTCCTGTTGGCCCGTCACACGACGCTCTCCCAATCACACGACCCTGCTCCGGCGCCTCGACCCATATGACCTTCGCCGCATTCGCGCTCTCGACGCTGCTGGTACAAGCGCCCAGCTCCATGCCTGTCCTCACGCCGCTGCCCGACCGGCCGCTCGGCAGCTTGCGCGAGCAGGCCGCCGTTGAGCAGGACTGGCTGCGCTATCGGCTCGACTCGGTGCTGCCCCGGCTGATGCGGCAATATCACGTCGCGATGTGGGTGGTCCCGATGCGGGAATACAACGAAGACCCCGTCTTCCGGTCGCTCGTCTCGGCCACGACGTTCTTCGCGCGGCGCCGCACGATCTACGTGTTCTACGATCGCGGGCCCGAGCGTGGCGTCGAGCGGCTCGCCCTGGGCGGCACCTCCCAGGGCGGCCTGTACGACGCCTACCACGCCCGGGAGGCCATCGACCCGTCGATCGGCCGCCGCCCCGAGCTGGTGGGCCAGGCCCAGTGGGAGCTGCTGCGTCGCGTGATCGAGGAGCGCAATCCGCCCACCATCGCCGTCGACATCTCGCACGCGCACGCCTTTTCGGACGGGCTGTCGGCCGGCGAATGGGAGCAGTTGCAAGGGGCGCTCCCGGCGGAGTACCGCGGCCGCATCGTGCGCGCCGAGCGCCTGCCGCTCGAGTACCAGGAGATCCGCGCGCCCGGAATGCTGCCCGTGTACCGCCGCCTCATGGAGGTCGTGTGGGGGGTGATCGACACGGCGTTCTCGAGCCGCGTGATCACTCCCGGACGTACCACGACGGACGACGTCGCCTGGTGGATGCGGCAGCGCGTCAACGACCTCGGCTTCGGCACCTGGTTCCACACCGACGTGGACGTGCAGCGGCGCGGCCGGGACCTGTCCGATTCGGGCGCCGTGGTGATCCAGCGCGGCGACGTGCTGCATTGCGACTTCGGCATCACGGCGCTGGGCCTGAACACCGACACGCAGCACATGGGCTACGTGCTGCGCCAAGGTGAGACGGACGCGCCCGGCGGGCTCAAACGGGCGCTCGCGAACTCGAACCAACTACAAGACTTCCTGCTCGCCGAGATGCGGCCCGGCCGCACCGGGAACGAGGTGCTCGCGGCCGCGCTCGCGCAGATGCGCGCCGCGGGGATCAACGGGACGATCTACACCCATCCCATCGGCGACCGCGGTCATGGGGCCGGGCCGCTGATCGGCCTGTGGGACCACCAGGAAGGCGTTCCGGACCGCGGCGACGTCCCGCTCGTGCCGAGCAGCTGGTTCTCGATCGAGCTGCAGGCGACCACCCCGGTTCCCGAGTGGGACAACCAGGGAGTCCGCTCGGCTCAGGAAGAAGACGCGGAGCTCGGTCCCGACGGCCGCATGCGCTGGATCCTGCGGCGGCAGACCGAGTTCCACATCGTCAAATAACCGGGAAAGGGGAAACGGGAAACGGGAAACGTGAGGGCGTATGACGTCGAGACGCCGGCGCTGCTGCTGCACCTCGATATCGTGGAGCGCAACCTGGCGCACATGGCGGCGCGGGGCCGTGAGCTCGGCGTGGCGCTGCGGCCCCACGCGAAAACCCACAAGTGCGTCGAGCTGGGCCGTCTGCAGCTCGAGCACGGGGCGCGCGGGCTCACGGTGTCCACGCTCGTGGAGGCCGAGGTGTTCGCCGGTGCCGGCATCACCGACCTCACGTGGGCGTTTCCGATCGATCCGGGCCACGTCGCCCACGCGCGTCGCATCGTGCAGCAGACCGGGGCGACGCTGCGCGTCGTCGTCGACGACCTCGATGCGGCCAAGGCGCTCGCCGGCTCGGGGCTGCACGTGTGGCTCAAGGTGGATTGCGGCTATCACCGGGCCGGCGTGGATCCGGCGTCGGACTACGCGGTCGCCGTGGCCCGCGAGCTCGGCCGGGAGCAGGGACTCTCGTTCGACGGGATCTTGAGCCACTCCGGCCACGCGTACCGCACGACGGGCAAGGCCGAAGCGGCCGCGGTGGCCGAGAGCGAGCGCGACGTCATGGTGGCGTTCGCCGGGCGACTCCGTGGTGAGGGCATCGCGGTCCGCGAGGTGAGTGTCGGATCGACGCCGGCGATGGCGGCGGCCAGCGATCTCACGGGCGTCACCGAGGCGCGACCGGGGAACTACGTCTTCTACGACCGCACCATGGTACTGATCGGGTGCTGCGAGCCGGCGGACGTGGGAGTGAGCGTGCTCGCGACCGTGGTGTCGCATCAGCCGGGAGCGTCACACTTCGTGGTGGACGCCGGGGCGCTCGAGCTCTCGAAGGACCCCGGCCCCGCGCACGTGGGGCCCCAGGCGATGGGCACGGTGAAAGACGCGCCCGAGCTGACGGTGGCGACTGTGTCGCAGGAGCACGGCCTGATCCGGGCCGCCTCGGTCGCCGCCCTCGACGGGCGCTACAAGGTCGGCGACAAGGTCGAGCTCATTCCCAACCATTCGTGTCTCACCGTCGCGCACTTCGACGCCTATCACGTCGTACGGGGGACGGGGGATGGGGGAGGGGGACGGGTGGTGGACCGGTGGAAGATCGAGCGGGGGCGATGAGCGCCCCACCCCCGGCTGTGGCGGCGCTCGCGTGGGCGGTGGCGGGGCCGCCTCTCCTGATCTACGGCGCCACGCGCATCCGCCGCGGCAAGGTCGCCGTGCATGTGACCCTCATGAGTGTGAGCGCGGTCATCGAGATCGCCGTGGTGGTCGGATTCTCTTTTCTCATGGTTCCCAGTCCCCGACGAGCCGCCCTCGTCGCCCTGCCGTTCTTCAAGATCCATCTCGTATTCGCCATCACGGCGCTCGCAGGGCTCGCGTGGCAGCTCACGAGCCGCGCTGTGGCGCGCCTGCGGCCGCTGCATCGGCACACCGGTCCGTATGTCGTGCTCGCGTGGTGCCTGGCGCTCGTCACGGGGATCTACAACTACGTCTTTCTTTACGTGATGAGCTTCCCATGAAAACCTTTCTCCGTCACCTGGTGCTGTGCTCCCTCCCGCTCGTGTTCGCGACGGGCTCGGGCCACTACTTCACGACGATCCAGGGGTCCTGCGGCGCCATGGTCGGCGCGCTGTTCTCGGGCAAGTGCGCCGGGCGGCAGCGCCAATACCTCGCGCGCTTCCAGCTCGGCGGTGGGGCGGCCGGGACCGTGATCGCGGCCACGCTCGGGGCCTGGCTGGAACTTCGTCGCCGGCGGGCCGTACAACGGGCAACCGACGAACAACCAACAACTCCAGTGGGAGAGCCGTCATGATGCGCATCGCTCCGATTATCGCGCTGGCCCTGCTCACCCGTGGCCTCGCGGCCCAGGATACGACGAAGGCCGCGGCCCCGGCCCCCGCCCCTGCAGCCGCGCCCACCCCAGCTGCCGTCGACGTCGCCGAGGCCGTGGTCGCCAAAGCGGTGGTCGATCGGCAGCCGCAGGATACGGGCAGCACGTTCACCGCCGACGTCGGTCAGGTAGTCTGCTGGACCAAGGTGTCCGGTGCCGGGGGCGCGAGCATCCACCACGTATGGTTCCATGGGGACACCCAGGTGGGCGACGTGGAGCTGCAGGTAGGTGGGTCGCCGTGGCGCACGTGGAGCAAGAAGACCGTGCCACCCGACTGGACCGGCGCGTGGCACGTGGAAGTGCGCGACGCAGCCGGGACGGTACTGAAGCGAATCGATTTTACGGTAGGACAGTAACGACGCTACGCCGCTACGACGCTACGTTATACGTACGACTTAGCGTCGCAGCGACGTACGACGGGTATACCCCAAGACCTCTCGCGGAATCGCGACGCCTTGGGTTGGACCCCGCGCCGCTCCCTCACCGCTCCGGGCAACCGCCACCGCGCGCGAGCGCGGGTCTGCGGAGCTCGCCGCCGTCGGCGCCTCGCGCGCCCGTTCCCGCACTGCGACATCGCCACGCGTCACCGCTCGACCGGGCAGATCGACACGAGCGGGTGCGAGGCCGCCCCCTCGAGCCACGAAGGCGAGCGCGGCCCCGGCGGGCAACGCAACGGCGGCGATCGCGCGATCCGGCCCGGGAGCCGAGAGTCGGGTGTATCGCACGTGGGTGCGCGGGCCTGCGGCACGCGCGCGGGGCTCGATCGGGGCGGGCCCGGGGGTGTGGCGGGGTGAAGCGAACCGCGATCCAGGCGAAGCCGGCTGCGGTCCGGCGATCGTCTGGGGACCAAGTGCGAGTGCGAGCGCGCTCGTCGGCCGGCGCGGCTCAGGCGCGCGCTCCCGCCGGAAGTGGCGACGGCCGAGCACCGTCTCGTAGAGCACCAGCTGTTCCCCGATGAACGTGCAGTCCACACACGTCGGATACGCGTCGTACGCCGGTGCAGTCTCCTGCGGCGTCATGTCCTGCTGCGCGTAGACCGGTGGGGCGACACGGTAGGTCACGACGTCGTAGTTGAAGTACCCGTCCCCCAGCATTCGCTGCACGATGTCGCTCATCGACCCCGCCGCGTCCGCGCCCGACCAGGTGGGGACCAACGCTTCCGAGTCCCACGCGGCGGTGCGCACGAACTCGTCGAACCTGAGCGGGTCGGGCGACAGCGCGGCCAGGACCATCCCGCTGCCGTCGGGCTCGGCGACCACCCAGGCGGCCTGCTCGTCGCGGCCGCGAATCTCGTAGGTGCCTGCCCGGACGAAGGGATCGGTGTCGGGATTCTTGGGGAAGAGGACTTCGATGCGGCCGTCGGTGCGGCGGTGCAGGACCACGAGGTTGCCGTCCTCATTCGCCTCGACGTACACGCGAACCGCCGCCCCGCGGACGAGCGGGCTGGCGGAGCCGAGCCAGACGTGTACCACCCGCGCGGGCACGGCAGCGGAGGCCGGCGCTACGGGGTTCTGCAGCAGCAGTGCTACCAGCGGCACGATCACGGATTGGGCCAGGTGGCTCGCTTGGTCGTAATGATGATAACCCCGTTGGCCCCGCGCGATCCATAGACACTGGTGGCGGCGGCGTCCTTGAGCACGTCGATGCGCCCCACGTCGCGCGGGGCCATGCCGGCCAGCGCGCTGCCGAGTGAGCCTTGCGGCACCGGTACGTCGTCGATCACCAGCAGCTGGTCGTCGGGGGTCGGGACCTCGACCCGGCGCGATCCGGTCGGCCCGCAGCCAGTGACCAGCGCGACGGCAAATCCGCAGCAGATGGCTCGCTTCATGTCTCCCCCTCAAGTCAGGGTAAGGCAGGTTCAACACTGTTCGGGATTGTCGGTTCCTTCGGGTTCCTTTCGGCAACGCGGTGGATGGTGTTGCGAAGATACAACAGTCGGGAAAGAACCGCACCCCGCCGCGGCTAGCGGCGGGGTGCGGGCGAGGTGCGGGCCGATCAGTATCCGGGGTTCTGCGTCAGGGCCGGGTTGGTATTGATCTGCGTTTGCGGAATCGGGAACCGCTTCTTGAAGTCAGCGAGCGGATGCAGCTTTTCCACGTTCGGGTCATGGGCCCGGAGGCTGTTTGCCCAGTAGCCCGGCTCTTCGGAGTCGCGGCGCACCAGGTCGAACCAGCGCTTCGCCTCGAAGGCGAACTCCCAGGCTCGTTCCATATAGATCGCCTCGCGCACCGACAACTTGTCGATGGGCTCCCCGGCGGTGCCATAGTCGTGGGGCTCGGCCCGGTTCTCGGCGCCCGTTCCTTTGCGCGCACGCGCGCGGATCATGTTCAGGTACTGCACCGCGACCGCCCCGTTGCCCAGCTCGTTCTGTGCCTCGGCGTACATCAGAATCGCCTGGGCAAAGCGGTACAGCGGCGTGTCCACGTCATTCAACATCCAGTTCAGACCGTTGTCGCTCTTGCGGTACTTGTACGGCATCGGCCCGTCGGCCAGGGTATCGTGGCGCACGACATGTGTCACGGTGTCGTTGAAGGTCGGGCAGACACCGCTCACGCTGCAGCCGCCCCAGACGTAGGCCTTGGTGGACGCCCAGCCGGTGTCGGCTCCGCGACGGTAGTCACCGAGGAGGTAGCTGTTGAAGAACCAATTCGTGGGGTGGATGAGGCCCCACCCACCGCCTTGCCCCTGATCGAGCCCCCAGTCGCGCGGATAGTAGAACAGCTGGAACAGACTCCTGGTGTTGGTGGTCACGCCCGAATTACTGATTACGAAGATCATCTCCCTGTTGCCCTTGTTCTGGGGCAGGAACGTGCTCAAGTAGTCGTTGTTCAGGGCCCAAACGCCCGACCGGATCACACTGTCCGCCCAATCGGAGGCCTGCTGCCATTCGTTCTTCAACATGAAGCTGGAGCGCCACTGGTACAGGTCGGCGAGCGCCATCTGCGCCGCTCCCTTGGTGACGCGCCCCAGGGTCGGATTCCCGTACCCGTCGCTGGACGGCCAGGTGGCGGGCAGTGCGGCCGCAGCCTCTGTCAAATCCTTGATGATCGCCTGGTCGACCTGCTCGACCGGGGTCCGCGTAGGTTGAGGGTTGGCCTGCTCCGCCGGCGACAGGAGCAGCGGCACGTCGTCGTACACCTTGACGAGCCAGAGGTACGCGTAGCCGCGCATGAACTTGGCCTCGGCCAGATTGTACGCTTTGATCTGTGCGTTGGGCGCGTCGATGCCCGGCCCGTTTGCGAGCACCAGATTCGCCCGCGTGATCATGGAGTATGCCGTCCCCCAATACCCGCCCGTGTTGCCCGTGCTGGCGTCCCAGTCCAGGAAGTCTGGCCCGCTCGTGCCGAGGTTCGGCTCGCGATTATCCGCCCGCGCCTGGTCGGAGGCAAGCTCGGGCGTGGTCCACTGCGCCTGCCCCTGCATGCCGCGCAGCGAGTTGTAGATCGCGATGGTGGCGCTGTTCAGATCCGCTCCGGTCTTGTAGAAGGTGTCCGTCGTCGTAAAGCCCTTCGGATCCTCGGTGAGCAGATCGGTGCAAGCGCACACGACGTACAGCGCGGCGACCGCGAGGGGGGCGGCGATCAATCGGTTGCGTCTCATGGAGTCTCTTCCTCGCTCAGAAGGCCACGCTGACGCCGAAGTTCCAGACGCGCGAATGCGGGTAGGCGCCGATGTCGATGCCGCCGAACCGCGGGTCGCCGCCCATGCTGTTGACGTCCGGGTCGAACCCGCTGTAGTCCGTGAACGTCGTCAGATTCTGGCCGGTGAGAAACAGCCGCGTCGTCTCGGCGCCGGGGATCAGTCGTGCGGGCAGGTCGTAGCCGAGTGTGAGCGTCTGCAGCCGCAGGTAGGACCCGTCCTCCACCAGCGTGCTGTAGAGCCGCCGCGGCCGCGCCGCGTTGGCCCGCGGCACGTCGGTGTTGGTGTGCGTCGGCGTCCACCGGTCGAGCACCGTAGCCCGCTCGTTCGCCTGCCCAATGGCGAGGCCGCCGTAGGCGTTCCCCGCGTTGATGATCTTGTTGCCGTAGTTGAAGCTGAAGAACAGGTCCAGCGAGAACCGGCCGTAGGTCAGGGTGTTGCTCAAGCCGCCGTAGAACTTGGGATCGCCGTACCCCAGGATGACGCGGTCGGCCGCAGTGATTGTGCTGTCACCGTTCATATCCGCGATCTTGTACTCGCCCGGGACGCACGATTGCGCGGGGTTCTTCAGATAGCACTGGTCCCCCTGCTGCCACAGGCCGTTCACCTGATAGCCGTAGATCGAGCCGAGCGGTTCGCC
>WNFX01000883.1_pt1 | contig 34752 bp, 29 predicted proteins | sample 5400111 | NCBI WGS metagenome assembly WNFX01 (sample SAMN13153363, study PRJNA577476) | soil metagenome | isolation source: 40 cm soil or saprolite under grassland replicate 1 | place: USA:California | collected 2016-06-15 | reverse complement strand
GACAGCATGTTAGCCACGGACCTGTCGGCTTAGCACACGTCCAGGATGCATATGATCGGTATCAGCGGACGCTGTGCAAGCGGCGCGCGTGCGCCTCCAGCGGCCTCTACCCCTTCCCCTTCGACGCCCGCGCACGTCGGGGGTGCACGTCTCGCCTCCGAACGTAAAACGGGATGCCAATGGCGCAGAGCCCTCTGCTCGGAGACCCGGTTCCTTACGGCGTGTGGATATTTAATCCTTGTCTCGCGGCGGTTCCCTACCGGCCCGAGGAGGCGACGGCGCGTGGGGGGATTGCGGACCGGATATGCCGCGAGACTCCGCGGATTCACCCGGATGGCGTCGACCGATGCGAGCCGAGCCATCGCGTCAGAAAGCCCGCCAACGGGACGTTTCATCGGTTCCGACCCGGCTTTCTTATGCGGGCGTCGGGTCGTCCCGACCGGATACCGCCGATCAACGCCTCGTTCCCACGGGACACGTTTTAAGCGGGTGAAACCGTTAGTCCTCATCTCGCGCGTCACCGGACGCGCGGACCCAAGGGGAGGATCGCGCGCCCGCCCGGTCGATCGTCGGGGATTGGAAGGCGTATCGCTGGGCCGTCGACACTCGCCGCTACCATTTCGATCTCCGCCATCCCCGTCTCCGATGGATGCCGGTGCTGATCGCCTTCACGTTCGTCGGCACGACCGCGACCGCGATCGTCCTGAACGGGGCCTCGCTCTCGCGGGGTCTGAACACCTATCTGCTCGGGCTTCTTGTGGTCGACGGCGGCATGGTGGCCGTCGAGGTCATGGCCTGGCTCATCGGACGGAAACTCTGGCGGGAGGACCGCGATTTCCGGTATGTCGGGATCGTCGTGGGCTTCGCCTCCCTCCCGGTGTGGGGCTCGGTCGAAGCGCTGTGCGTCAGCTGGATGATCCCGGTGCTCTCGGAGTCGAACGTATGCGCGGTGAGCGGCGGGCTTTCGTGGGCTGCGTTCGTGTGGCTCGTGACAATCCCGAATCTTGCGGTCCTCCTTGATTTCCGGCGCTTCCTCGCACGCGGCGCGGAGCGCCCGGGGTGAAGCCGTCGATCGATTGCGCTTACGGCCGCTTCTTCCGCCTGCGGACCGCCCACACGATGACGACGATGGCGAGCAGCACCGCCAGCGTGATTCCGAACGGCAGCGCCCATCCGAGCGGCTCCGAAGGCGGCGTTGCCTGCGTCGCCGCCGTCGTGAAGGAAATCGAGTAATCGCTTGCGAGCGCGTTGCCCGCGACGTCCCTCACGCCGGACGCGTGAACCGTGACCTGGTATGTCGTGCCGCTTGCAATCGCCCCGGACGGCGTGAAGACGAGCGTGTTCCCGTCCCACCAGAACGTCCCCGCCACAGAGGGCGTGATCGAGAACGCGGCCTCGGCGGTCGCATGAACGACCGCCTCGCTGAACGTCACCCGGACGGTCAGGCCAGCCGTGGCGACGCCTGTCGCGCCGTCCATTGGCGCGGATGAGAGGACCGTCGGCCCGACCGTGTCGACGCCCAATTCCACCTCGCCCGTCGTTGGCTTCGTCGCGATGGACTCCAGATTTCCCGCGACATCCCTCCCGACGACCCAGAATCGATATCGGCCGTCGCCTGACGACGGAGTAACGGTGAAGGCGAACGGCGGGGACGTAAGCTCCGCCGCATAGGCGGGCACGGACCAGGTGGTGCCGTCCGCGCTGTAGCTCACGTAGAGGCGGACCGAGGCGACGCCGCTCGTCGCGTCGCTCGCGTCCACGGTCAGGGGAATCGGCAGGATCGACTGCCAGTAGCCGCTTGGACCGGAGAGCTGCGTCGTCGGCGCGACGGAGTCGAAGCCCGCCTCGATCTCCCCCGTTGCCGGTTTGCTCGACAGGGATTCGGAGTTGCCGGCTCCGTCCGTCGCGAGGGCCCAGAATCGATAGAGGCCCTCTCCCTGCGAAGGTGCGTAGTCGAAAGCGAACGGCTCGGCGTCGTCGGAGGCCACGACAGCGGGTGCGGACCACGCCGTCCCGTCCGCACTGAACGCGACGTAGAGGTCGACCGACGCGACGCCGCTGCGGTCGTCGGATGCGCTCGCGTCGAGGTGGAACGGTCCGGACGTCTGCCAATAGCCGGAGAGGGGGCTCAGGCTCGACGTGGGCGAGGTCGTATCTGGAGGTGGGGGCGAGACGAAGACCATGAAGGCGCGACTCGCGAACACCGCGGTCGTCGTCTCGTTGCCCACCGCCGCGGCCTCGAACTCGTACGTTCCGGGTGCCAGGGTCGACGTGAACGAAGGATCGAGGTCGACCCGCCAGGTGCCGGAGCCCACGAGGGAGGCAAATCCCTCCCGGAGCGGCGTGGCGTTGCCCGCCGCCGAGATCCGATACCGGACGGTCGCGTTATCGTACGGCGCGGCGTTCACAGTCGTGGTGAGGTTCACCTGCGCCGCCTCTCCGACGATGACGTCCGGGATTGGCTCGATTGCGAGATCGGGAACCGGATTCGGGAGGAGGTAGTCCCACCGGTCCGCCGGGAACGGATAGGCGTCGAAAGCCGTGACGGTCGCCTGGACGCTGATTGGGTCGACGGAGGTCAGAACGAACGGCCCGTTGCTCACGTAGAAGTGGCCATACGTGCTCCGGAAGTTCTGCAGGTCAGTCCACCGGCTCGCGGCCTCCGTGGGGTCGAAATTCAAACCGGGTGGCAGGTGCGACATGTAGGACGGCAAGTTCGCGTCCATGTCGGCAAGGCACGGGCCTTTCGTCAGGTCGAGCGCGTACTTCTGTTCGTTCTCAGCGGTGACCTCACTCACCCGACAGGTGTCGTCGAACACAGCGCTCAGCGCGAGTTCGCTCGCCGTCCATGGAGTCGACGGGAACGCGGCATTGATCAAGGAGGCGATTGTTGCCGGATCGATGTGCCAGTATTCGTACCAAACTTGGAGGTGGGTCGCATCGACGACGCGGAACCCTCGCAAGCTGTTTCGAAATAGGATCGCGGCGTAGGACGCCGCGTCGAGGTCTTTCGTATAGACGTCCCCGGCGGGATCCGCCCGGCGGAAGACGAGGGCGAGTTCGTACAGGACGTCGTCCATTGTGAAGTTCGATCCGTCGTGCCACTTCCCGAACGTGAACGTGTAGTTGACCAGCGACTTCGCCGTGGTCCCGGCGGGGACAACCTTGAAACCGAGCGTCGAGCTGTCCCACTCTTGGGCGTCCGTCGGGACGTCGATGGAACCCGTTGGGCCGGCGGTCGTCGTCTCGAACTCGGCGCGGACCCCGATGTACTCGCCGGTATGCGGATGAATCGTCAGGGCGGGGTCCGAGAACGTTTGCGCGACGATGTTGTCGTAGAGCCAACCGAATCCCTGCCACGGCTGCCACGGCGATAGCATCTGAATCCGCTGGCCGACTTGAAGGGTTCCTCCGGGCGAGGCGAAGCGGGCGGTCCGTAGGACGAAGGGGCCCCAGAGGCCCGCAGAGACATCCGAGACGAACGCCGTGACCCGGGGCGAGTAGACGAACGTCTCGTCGCCGACAAGCCAGACGCGAACGGAATCGTTCAGGCCGAGCGTCACGGCGGACTCCACCAAAGCCTCCCGCTCGGCCACGCTCGAGTACTGCCCGTTCAGGAGATTTGTGCATGCGGCCTCGAGGTTCGGCGGGGAGCGTACACGGTCCACACGTTGCTCCCTTCCCCACCGCAATAGAAGAAGTCGGGATCCGAGTCGGCCCACGTCTGAATCTGCGTGGGAGCCCATCCTTCCGTGTACAGCATCCAGGCGCCCGTGTCCGGCGGTCCGTTGTACACGATCGAGAAGGCGATTGCACCGGTCTTGTACATCCGGTTCACCGTCAGGCCGAGGCGCTCGACCTGATTCGCAACGTAGTCGCCGATTCGCGTGCGTGCGTCTTCGATTCGGATGACGAAGTTGACGACGATCGGGTTGCCCTGCCAACTCCATGTGCCGTTGAATGTCGCCCCGGATGCGTTGAGGGCGTTGAACACGAGGTCGTGCGCGCGGGTGATGTTGTATCGGGCGTCTCGGTTCAGGTCGCGGAAGAAGAACGGGTCCCGCGCGACTTATGGGCTCGAGTTGTTCCACAGGGCGGCGTGGGTCGTCCCGTACCCGCCGAACAGCTGGTCGTTGATGTACTCCCGGTCGATGAGGTAGTTGAGCGCGTTTCGGACATCCCGCAGCTCGAAGGGGTTGAACACCCCGGGCGCCAGCGTTTGGTCCACGGGAACCGGATTCACGAACAGGTTGTCTTCCTGCCCGTAGACATCGTCCGTCCGGAGGTCGGGGTCACTGTGCGCGGCCGCGATGTCGGCCGCAGTGCGGAGCGGGAACGTATACATGTCCATGTTGCCGTTCTTCAGGTCCAGCAACGCATGCGCTTGATTCGGCTGCTCGAAGAATCGAATCGAATCTACGAAGCCGCCGCTGCTTGGCGAAGGTGCGGTCGCCGACCCGCCTGCCCTCGGCACGACGATGAGCGAAGCCGCAACGAGCAATACCACGACAATCGCGCAGACGATCGAGCGCCGCATCGAGTTCCCTCCTTCCCCGCGGAGACCTCAAGCAGCGCCTCGGTCGCAGCGAGCCTCGCTCGCCGCGGATCCGGGAAGGCCCCCAACCGGGTGGTACCGCGTTCCGATGGCAGGACGGTCGTATATGACTTTCCGCCGTTCTTGGACGGGAGACGAACTCAAGCAGCCGAACCCGCAATCTGGACGATCCGTGCTTTCCCGCGGTCCACGAGGATCTTCGCGATCGTCTTCGGCAGGGTGACGAGGTCCTCCTTCTTCAGCCGGTAGGTCGTGTCGATCCCTGCAAACGGGGGCAGGTCCTCGAGCACATGGACGAGGACGTGGTCCTTCAGACTCGGCGGCGTCGTCGTGCGCCGCGTCTCCTCCGCCCGTACGACCTTCATGCGCGGAGTTTCCGGGGTCGGACCGGCTTTTTCCGTCGGCGGCTCGGGAGGTGGGGCGGCCGGTTCCGAGCCGAACGGCGATCCGCCGAACGACTCGGCGCGGGCTTTTTTCAGCAGGGCGACCATGCTGTCGAACAGCGCCCGGTCTTGCGCGGGGAGGTTCGGGATCTCGACCTCGGCGCCGCTCGCGCGGCTGGAGGCGAGCAGGGCGAGTTTCCGCTCGCGGTACGTGAAGATCTGATCCCTACGCTTCCGCACCTTTCGGAGCTCGTCCTGGAGAAGGAGGGCTTTCGGAGAGTTCGGATTTTTCTGTGCCTCTTTGTTCGCCAATTCGTCGAGTCGGGCGATGTACGCCGCGAGCTTGTCGTAGAAGTCCGCCTCGAGGCTCACGAGCGTCTTCTTGCCGCTCTCCTCGCGGTAGACTTTCGTCACGCGCTCGAAGTTGACGTCCTCTTCGCCCGGCACGCGTCGCACATCCGACCCGGCGTATAAGATGGCGTCGCCGCGCCGCGCAATCCTTATCGGCCGGGCCTTGCTTCTCGGATTCGGCATGCGCGCGGTCGTCGGCCCCCGCGCCTCGGGAGCGTGTTTCTGATGGACTGGGAGCGACTGTACGAGGACCTCCGGCGTGCGGTCGAAGACCTGCAGGAGCGGAGCCGGACCGCGCCGATCATCGTCGAGGGAGAGTACGACCGGCGGTCGTTGCGGGCCCTCGGGGTCGACGGCGACATCCGCCTCGTGAACGAAGGTTCGACGATCTTCGCGCTGTGCGAATCGATCGCCGCGGGCCACCGCCAGGCGATCATCCTGACCGATTGGGACGTGCGAGGGGGCCGCCTCGCCCGGCAGTTGCGGGACGGGCTGAGCGCGAACGGCGTGCGGTATGACGAAGAAATCCGCGCGCGGCTCACGCGGTTGTGCCGAAAGGACATTACCGACGTCGAATCGCTCCATGGATTCGTCGCACGGGTCGAAGAACACGCGAGCGTCGGGCACCGCCAGCGGCCCTCGAAGCGGTGGTACGCGGACCGGGTCCAGCGTCGCGATACCCGCCGACGATCCCAAAAGTGAGAACCATCGTCCGAACCCTTAAATAGGCCCGCTTCCAGTTTGGCACCGGGATAGCGGCCTGCGCCGCGATTCACCGATCCCCCTCATCCGAATCATCCTTTCCTGCCTCCTGGGAACGGGAGGCTGTGGCGCCCTGCGGGGCCGAGATTGTCCGGATAGCGGGACGTAAACCGCGAGCGAGGCCCAAGTCCGGACAGTGCGAGCATGAACATCGATCCGAGTACAACGAAATACCTGATCCAGGCCCGTATGGAGGCCGAAGGGATCGTGGAGAAGCCCGACGTCGTCGGCGCCGTCTTCGGCCAGACCGAGGGGCTTCTGGGAGAGGAACTGGACCTGCGAGACCTGCAGAAGAGCGGACGCATCGGCCGCATCGAGGTCGACGTGCAGAGCAAGAAGGGCCGGAGCGAGGGGACGATCCTCATCCCGTCCTCGCTCGACCAGGTCGAGACGTCGATCTTGGCGGCGGCGCTCGAGACGATCGACCGCGTGGGGCCGTGCAAGGCCTCGATCCGCGTCGACAAGGTCGAGGACGTCCGCGTGTCGAAACGCAACAAGATCATCGAACGCGCGCGGGCGCTGCTGAGCCAGATGGTCGAAGAGTCGAAGACGTCCGGCACGGACCTCTTGGACGAGGTCAAGATGAGCGTCCAGGTCTCCGAGATCGTCTCGTTCGGGGCCGAGCGACTGCCCTCCGGACCGAACGTCGCGGACAGCGACGCGATCATCATCGTCGAGGGACGCCAGGACGTCCTCAATCTGCTCCGCGCGGGCATCAAGAACGCGATCGCGGTCGAGGGGACGAACGTCCCGAAGACGATCCAGGAGCTCTCGAAGGAGCGAGCGCTCACGGCCTTCGTCGACGGAGACCGCGGCGGCGACCTCATCCTCAAGGAACTGTTGCAGGTCGCGGAAGTCGACTTCATCGCGCGCGCGCCGCGCGGCAAGGAGGTCGAGGAGCTCACGCAGAAGCAGATCATGAAGTGCCTGCGGAACAAGATCCCGGCGGACCAGTACGTCGAGATGTACGGCCTTGGCGGCCAGATCTACAAACCGGAATCCGAGTTCCCGGAGCCCCGCCCCGCCGGCGGACCGACGGGACGTTCGGAGGGACGGGCCGAGCCGCGGCCGATCGCCGCAACGCCGATCGAGACGCCGGCGTTCCGAGAGGAGAGCGCCCCCGCCCCGCTCACGCCGACGACGAAAGCGCTCAGCCCGAAGCTCGAGAAGTATCGGGACATGCTCGTCCAGCTCGGCGGTTCCTCGACCGCGCGGCTCCTCGACGATTCGGACGTCGTGTTGTCGGAGGTCCCGGTGCGCGAGCTCGTCGACACCCTCAAGACGAAGAAGAACACCCGCGCCGTCGTCTTCGACGGGATCATCACGCAGCGGATCCTCGACATCGCCTCGGAGATGAACATGCACTCCGTCATCGGCACGAAGATGGGCACGATTACGAAGCAGCCCGCCGGGGTCGAGATCTGGACCCGGAGCGACCTCGCGCCGTAGGCCCCGGGGTGGACCGTATCGCACGGACGAAGTCGCTCGCGGCGGACGAGGGATTCGCCCTCGACGACTTCGACGACACGTCGGAGATCCCGATCCCGGACGATCCGCTGAAGCGGGTGGTGGGCCAGGACGAGGCGGTCGCCCTCGCGCGGATCGCGGCGAACCAACGACGTCACTTCCTGCTCGTCGGGCCGCCGGGCACGGGCAAGTCGATGATCGCCCAGGCGCTCTCCCTCCATCTGCCGTCCGTGACGGAGGAGATCCGCGTCGTCCACAATCCGGAGAACCCGGAGCGGCCCTTTGTCGAGGTGAAGCAGCGGGACGAGGTCGTGCAGGAGCGAAGCCGGCTCGCAGGCGCGGAAGGCGACCTGATCGACCCGAAAGAGGCGCCGATCAACGTCGCCGAGCGGCTCGGCTACAAGTGCGTCCATTGCGGGACGTACTCGTCGCCGACGGACCGGATGTGCCCGAAGTGCGGCCGACCGAAAGCCGCGGCTCAAGGCAACGTCGGCAATCCGTTCGGCGATCTGCTCGGCGGCATCTTCGAGGTCACGTTCGCGCAGATGGGCGGCCGGGATCGCGTCACGACGACGCGACAGCAGTTCGGCAAGGAGGAGGTCGTCGTCTACGAGCGGGCGGGCGACATGATCCGCGTGCTCGATCAGAAGGCGCTCGAGAAACGGCGGGAGATGGAGAAGGAGAGCCCGCGCAAGGTCCTCGTGCCGATCGCCCGACGTCCGTTCGTGCTCGCGACCGGGGCAAGCGAGACGGAGCTCCTCGGCGACGTCCGGCACGATCCGTACGGGGGACATCCGCAGCTTGGCACGCAACCGTACGACCGCGTCGTGGCGGGCGCGATCCACGAGGCCCACCAGGGCGTCCTGTTCATCGACGAGTTGCCGCAGCTCGGTCACCTGCAGCGGTTCATCCTGACCGCGATGCAGGAGAAGCGCTTCCCGATCTCCGGCCGCAATCCGCAGTCGGCGGGCGCGAGCGTGAAGGTCGACAGCGTGCCGTGCGACTTCATCTTCGTCGGAGCGTGCAATATCCAGGACCTCCCGCACATCCTCTCGCCCCTGCGGTCGCGGATTACGGGCGCGGGGTACGAGGTCCTCGTCGAGACGACGATGCCCGACACCGGATCGAACCGAGCGAAGCTCGCGCAGTTCGTCGCCCAGGAGATCATGGTCGACAAACGCATCCCGCCTGCGTCGCGCGACGCGGTGCAGGTCGTCGTCGAGGAAGCCCGCCGCCGCGCGAAGTCACTGGATAACAAGGACAAGGCCTTGAGCCTCCGGCTCCGGGAATTGGGCGGCCTCATCCGGTCCGCGGGGGACATCGCGGTGACCGAAGAGGCCAAACGGATCGAGGCGGACCACGTTCGGCGGGCGGTGAAGGTCTCGCGATCGATCGAAGACCAGATCCGCGAGCGATACGGGTCGTATTCGGCCGGCGTCGGGACGGACCTGTCGTCCGCGCAGCGGGAATCCTCTCCGTACCATTACTGGAACGAGCACAAGGCGGACGACGTGCAAGGCTATCAGTAGGCGGGGATCGGCCGACCGCCGCAAGACGCAGTCTCGGCGCCTCGCGCCTTGGCGCCTCGACGGCTCACCCGACGGAGGGCTCGGGCCGATCTCCGTCGTCTCGCGGGTCATCCTCTTCTTCGGGGGAGCGAGAAGACCGCTATCCCGGCGACTTCCCGGTTGGCGGCGCGCCCTCCGGCGCTGGGTTTCCCAGGTGCGCCAGGACGGAAGCTCTCTCGCTCAAGGCCGTCGGATCTCCGGGGCTCAGCTGCAAGCCCTGCTCGTACGCGGCGAGGGCCTCCTGGTAGCGCTGCATTCCCTTCAGGGCACGCCCCTTCTCGTACCAGAAATCGGGATCGTGGGGGACGAGCCCGGTTGCCTGGTCGTAGGCCGAGACGGCGTCGCCATAGCGGCCGAGCTCTCGCAGCAGGCCGCCCTTCTGGGACCACAGATCGACGGATCTCGGTCGCAGCTCAATCGCGCGATCGTAGCAGCCGAGGGCCTCGTCCTGACGCCCGAGCTTCCGCAGCGAGTCGGCCTTCGCGGACCACGAATCCGCGTCCGTGTCGACGAGGTCAATCGCCCGATCGAACGAGGCGACCGCCTCCTCGTACCGCCCGAGCCCGTGCAGGAGATCGCCCCGACCCGCCCAGGAGTCGGCGTCTTCGGGTCGCAGTTCGAGGGCGTGGTCCAGGCAGGCGATTGCCTCCTCCGGCGCTCCAATCTTTGTCATCACGAGGCTCCGGCTGCGCCACACGGGAGGGTAGTCCTTGTCCAAGGCGATCGATCGGTCGAAGCTGTCGATCGCGTCCACGAAGTCCCCGAGGCCGAACGCGGCGAGCCCCCTCTGGTACCACGCCTCCGGGTTTTCGGGCGCCATCGCCGCGGACTTGGAGAAGGCGTCGCGGGCCTCCGCGAACTGCCCCTGATTGGCAAAGCCCATGCCCCGGTTGAGGAACACGTCCGCGCCTTCCTTCGGGGCCGAGGGACGCCTGCGCACGAAGATATGGGTCCGGTCGCGGAGGAGGCTCAGGACCAGGACCGCCAACAGGTCGTACGCGAGGAAGATCGCGGCGTTCGTCACGGAACGGTTCGCGAGATTCCAGACGAACAGGGACGTCAGAGCGAGGACCGCGAATACGAGGGATGTCGCGGACAGCTCGACCCAGAGGGACCTCCACGCCACGATGACGAAGGCGAGGACGAGCAATGAGACCCATAAGGCGAGGCGGTCCAACGGCGTGCGCCACAGGGCGATTCCCACCGCCGCGAGAGCGATGACGCCGCCCATGCTGACGGCGACGGCCACGCGGACCGGGGTCGTGCGGTCCCGGGCGACTGAGACCTCCAAGTTCGCCATCAGGCCACCTCCATCCTTGCCGATGCGGCGGAGTTCCCGATCCGGAGGTACGCTTCGCGGACCTCCGAGAGCGTGGCGACGGGCGTTCGACGAGAGCCTTGCGAGGAGTCACAGTGGTTCATGGTTCACCTTTTCGTTCGATTCGAGCGTCACTTCCTCCGCCTTGCGCGATGCCCGACCTCTTCCCTTTCCGCGCCGGTGGGCGAGAGAGGGGCCGGAGTCGCATCCTCACCGTCGCGAGGGGGACCGGCCGGACTTTCGGTTTCGCGACGACGATTGCGGGGAGCGTCACGGAGGGAACGCCTTCCCCGGGTGTGGCCGGGTCGGGTGTGACCTTCAGTGCTACGGTTCCAGGGGTCGAGGCGGTCGCCCGTTTGGGGCGTCGCCGAAGAGCGCCCCCGATGATCGTGCGCCCCCGCGCGACGAGGGCTCGGAACGCCTTGACGGCCGCGCTCCCGACGTCTCGCGAGGTGGCCTGCCACCTCTCTTCATGGGTGCTGGAGATCATGGTGCCTTCGGTGAAGGGGACGGTCCGGACGTTCCCGACGGCGGAAGAGGCTCCTCGGGACGTCGGCCGCCGCACGGGCAGGGGCGAATGACTCCGCTCCGGACGCACGATCTGTACGGCCGGTGCCGCTCGGAGTTGTGAGAGCGATGAGTATTCGTTTCTCTGCATGACCCAACCTCTCGTGTTCGCCTGCCGACCGATGTCCAGCGGATGGAGTGGCTTCAACCCGATGTTGCCAATGGTCTTCAGGTATCCTCGCAGCTTCCTGGCGACGCTTCCCGAGCAAACTTCCGTGATCCTGTACGTTCGCAGGCCCAGCGAGGCGTGGAGGTCCCGCTGAATGACCTTCGCATCGGGTTCGCCGATCGCGAGAACCTGTCCGACCCCGGTCTCGCCTTGTTTCAGCCTCGACTTCAGGTACGTTTCCTTGATGCCTCTGTATACCCACCGGCCCGCTTCCATGCCGTACACGAGGCCGCCCACGGCGATGGCGGCATCCTCGACACCCTGTGCACTCTTTGCGTCGCCGGCCCGGTGGAAGGTGATCACCTCGACCTCGGTCCGCAATGCCGAGCTCCGAGGCGTGACGGTGACGTATCCGCCTCCGTGTGAGGGTGCCGGAGCTCCCAGACCCGGCCAGCTTCGGCGCTTCCGGTCCGCTCTCCCTGCGTTGGCCGGACGCGAACTCGTCCCGCGATCGGCCCGGTCGACTGGGGTCGATGACCGCGCGTACCGATTAACCATGACGTTCAGCCCTCCAACGAGGGGATCGCGCCCGACCCCGCAGGCTCCCTATGCTGGGGGCGCCGCATAACGGTTTCGATGCCTCGAGTCGATATCGCTGTCTCTCGCTCACGATGCTTGATCCCCCCCGTCCAACGCGGCAAGGGCGCGTTGCGCCGCCGCGTAGCGCTCGACGTCCGCCGCTCGGCACGGCGGCGGATGGGACACCTGGCGGCCGCACGATCCGCACACCGGGCCCGTGCCCTTGCGGACCATGGAGTCGATGGCGCTCGCGAATCCGTTCGTCATGCACTCATCCCTCGCTTCGTTTTGTTTCCACGGATAGCAACTCCCCTCACCTGTGGCCCGGCCGGCCGTCGCTGAGCTCGCCGTCTCCAAATTGGGGGACCGGGCTCTCCGGACGTATCCGCAGGGCGACCGATTCCTTCCGCATGGGTGCCTCGAGCTTCTCGATCTTCAAGGTCTCGATGTAGGCTCGCATGATCCTCCCGTAGGCCCCGTCCTGGGCGAACAGCTCCCGATGGGTGCCGCTCTGCACGAGCCGTCCGTCTTCCAAGACGAAGATCCGTTTCGCTTCCAGGACGAGCGACATGTTGTGGGAAATCAGGAGCGTCGTCCGGCCCTCGCAGACCCTTCGGAGGGACACGTCGATTTCGCGGACGGCGAGGGGATCGATCGCCGCGGTCGGCTCGTCGAGGATCAAGACGCGGGGGTCCTTGAGGAACGCGCGGGCGATCGCGAGGCGTTGCCTTTGTCCCTTGGAGAGCGCACTCGCGGGACGGTCCATGCCGACGTTCGCGACGAACCCGCCCAGGCCGACCTCATCGAGGGCGTCCCACATGTCCGCCTCCGTCGCGCCCTCCCGGACCTGAGTCAGGTTGTCCCGGATCGTGCCGCGAACGTAGTGGTCTTCCTGGAGCACGATGCCCACGTGCTGCCGGATCTCCGATTTCGTCAGGTCCCGTAGGTCGACGCCGTCGAGGAGGACCCGGCCGGCGTCCGGATCGTAGAACCGGAGCAGCAGTTTCGAAAGGGTCGTCTTGCCCGCGCCGTTCAGCCCGACGAGCGCGTACAGGCCTCCGGGTTCCAGATCGAGCGTCACGTCGCGCAGCACGGGAGAACTCGGATTCGACGGATAGGCGAACGACACGAGTTGCACCGACACGTGTCCGCTCACGGCCTTGAGGCTCTTCGGGGCCGCGGGCTCGGCGAGCGCGGGTTTCTCGTCGAGCACGCCGAAGTAGCCGCCCGCGAAGTCGACGGCCTCCTGCTGCTCGTCGAAAATCCGGTGGAGATGCGTCACGGGAGCGGCGACGTTCCGATACAGGAGGAGATGCAGGAAGATCGCGCCGATTGAAAGCTGCCCGGTGACCACCAGATATCCCGTGATCCCTAGGATGGCGACCTCTCCGACGTTCTCGAAGAACTTCTTGATTCCGTCATACGTTCTGTTCACGTAGTGATGGCGAATCTCGTCCGCCTCGAGACCCTCGTTCATGGCCCCGATCCGGCGCGTCTCGAGCGGCTCCCATCGGTAGGCTTTGATGAGCATGATCGCCTCGAGGAATCCGATGAAGATTCCGGACCGCTTCTCCTTCTGCTGCATGATTGCGACGCGCGTTCCCGCGTTGACTTTCGCTTGGCGGATCGAGGCGTAGGCGAACAGCGGAATGATGAGCAAGGTGACGACGCCGACCAGCCAATTCGAGATGAACATGAGGATCAAGGCGAATGCGGACATCAAGAAGAGCGGCAGGATGTCGACGACGAGGTTCTTGACGAACTTCGACATGCCTTCGATCCCGCGATCGATTCGCTCGACGACGGCCCCGGGCGAGTTCTCCGGCGCATCGAAGAAGGCTTGGTCGAGCGTCCCGAGGTGCTGGCTCACCTTGTTCGACATGTCCGTCGCCGCCACGGTCCTGATTTTCTCACCGACGCGACCGACGGCGATCGTCAGGGCCTGCATGCCCGCTTCCTTGGCGACCAGGACAGAAATCAAGACGGCCAGCAGGAGGATTGCGGATCGGATTGCTGCATCTCTCGCCGCGGGATCGGTCAGCGCGCCCTGCTGCGTCACCTGAGCGGTAAGGGTGTCCGTCACGTACCGGAAGACGAGCGGATTGACTTGTGCCAGGGAAGCGGAGACGACCATCAACACGACCGAGATCAGGACGAGCCTCCGATGGGGGCGCATGACCTCGAAGCTCTGCCGAAGCACATAGCGCCAGGACCGCACCGGCGGTGCGGTCTCGCTCCGGGCCGCCGCGCCGGCCCGTTCCACGGAGGCCCCCAGGGCAGGCTCGGACACCTTATGTTCCCTCCGTCGTTCCGCGTCGATCGAGACGGGTCTCCGTGGGGCGAATCAGCAGCGGGTACGATAGGGCAGGTTGCGGAGTCGCTTCCCCGTTTTGGGCGTCGAGGATCACGGAGCCAAGCTCGCGGATCAGCTGGTGCGCGTCAGGCCCCGGCTTCTGCCCGAACTGGAGGGACTTCGAGTTGGACCATCCGAATCCCCTCCGGGCGGTGACGTAGATTTCCGAGGAGAGCGCCATCGTCTTGACGGTGACGTAGAACAGGTGGCGGAAGCACAAGACGATCAACATGATCCCCAGGAGGATGAGGATGTACCAGAGGAAATTGGTCCGAGAGGTCGCGAGGTGCGAGATTGCGGGGATCAAGTTCGTGTACGGCAGTAGGCCCAAGGCCAGCAACACCATCCCTGCGCCCAGCATCAGGAGGTTGAAGCTCCACCCGAGGAACGATTCCACGCCGACGACCTTGTCGAGATGGACCTCCTGCACGAATCGCGAACGCCCGAGGACGCCCCTTCCGCCGACGCCGTACATGAGAACGCGGAGGTTCGTCACGAGGATGTTCGCGCGGGCTCGGTAGGGGAGCCAAAGCCGTGCGACGTAGAAATTGCGGAGGGGATATTCCCCGACCGCCAACCGGATGAACCGACGCCAGTCCAGCACCTCGGAGGCCGGGTTCAGCTCGTCCTCCGGCACATCGGGGGTCGGTTCCCCCTCCTCGTCCAGCGCCGCGAAGGCCCGCTGCATCTCGTCCTCGAGCCCCTCGGAGGCCGGCGCCGTCTCGCTCTCCGCGCGCACCTATCGGCCTCCCGCTGGGTTGCCTTTCTGCGCGGACGTCGGGCCACGTTTCCGTCCTCCCCGCCCGTTCGCGCCTCCCGTGCGGCGGCGCAGGCGCGGCGGTCGCGCCCCTCCTGGAGAAAGCAACACGTCGACGCCCCGCCGGAAGACCCCGCGCGTTTCCGCGACGGCGTCCCCCAGCCGATGGGTCGGAAGACTTGCGGTGAATGTCATGAAGGCCACTCGCGGACCCCGGACCAGGATCGCGCGGAGCCGATCCTCCGGTCGTTCCAGGCGGACGAGCCCCTGTTGCGCGAGCAACCGCGCATGGTATGTCGCGAGCTGGCGGCTGATGCCGAGGATCCCCGCCACGTCGGAGATCGGGGCGCCCGGAGCCCGGGCGAGCGCGCGGAGGAAGCGTTCCTGGGTTCGAGAGCGGCCGTCGCCGTTCGCCGGTGCGCGGGCTTCGGCCGAGCGGTGCATCTTCCGTCCGTTCTGGGAGCGGGAGCGGATGAGCCCCGCCCGCTCCAAGACGCGCAGGTGGTGTGTCAACCCTCCCGTGCTCAGTCCGAGGGCGCGCTTGATGTTCGTGAACGTCTCGCCCGGGTGGGCCCGGACGTGGTCGTAGATCCTCCGGCGCAACGCCTGCTTGAGGGTCGCCGGGAACGCCGTGCCGTTCTCGAAGACGGGGCGCAGGACCGAAGTCCCCTTGGCACCGGCTCGCACATCGTCCGGGCCGCCGCGCTTCGTCAGGAGCCGCGCCGCGGGCACGGGCTTCAGACTCGCGATGGCGTGGCGGGCGTCCTGGTGTTCCATCCCTCCTCCTTACTTCCTGAAGTAGCCGTGGGTCCTCAACCAGATAAGGCTTACGGGAACTAGGATAATGAGGAGGGGGGCGTACTTCGAGGAATGAAGCGACACAATGATCATGCTGTTGACCCACCCGGGGAGGCCCAAGGCCATGACGGAGGCCTCAAGCGCCTCCGGCGTCGACGAGTCGGCGTTGATCGTGACGCCATTCAGGACCTGCACTGTGACGCACGCGGGTTCTGAGTACAGACTCCCGTCGAGGGAACGCGCGCACACCTTGTGCTCCCCGTTCGGGACCACCAAGGTGTTCCACTCGAACGCCCACGTGCTCCAGGCGAGCGCGGGTCCGGTGTCCGTGGCGCTCGACCACGCGCCGTTGTCGATCTGAACCTGGACGAGCTGCACGCCCGGGGTGATGCCCGTGGACCCATGGACGAGGTACAGCCCCTGCACCGTGTCGCCGTTCGTCAGGTTCTCGAACGCGATCGCGGGCCGGTCGTTCCGGTTGTCCACGCACGCCGTGATCGTCGCGGGATCGGAGAACATCGACCCAGACCACGCGCGCGCGGAGAGGTACAGGCAGCCGTCGTTGCGGGCCGTCGTGTCCCACGCGCTGGCCCACGTCGTCCACGACGCGTCCGGGGATGTGTCCGTGGCGCTGTTCCACGGGCCGCCGGCGATGCTCACCTGCACGAGCCAGACCAGACCGTAGTCGTTCGACGCTCTCCCGTTGATCAGGACGAACCCGCGGACCGTCTCTCCGTCCGTCGGTTCTACGATCGATAGCGTCGGCGGGCCGGAGCTGTTGCCCACGTAGACCGCCGCGCAGACGATCTCGGAGTACTGGCTCCCGTCCCAGGCGCGGACGCACACCACGTGGTTCGCGTCGGCGTATGCCGTCGTGTCCCATTGGTACGCCCAGGAGGTCCACGACTTGTCCGGCGACGTATCCGTCGCGTTGCTCCACGCGCCGTCGTCGATGCGGACTTGCACGAGCTGCACGCGACCCGCGTCAGCCGGGCTGCCTGCCGTCCCGTGGACGAGGAGGATTCCCCGCACGGTCTCCGGGGGCGTGACGTTCCCGCTCGGCTGCACGAGATGCACGAACGGCCGGTTGTCCACGAAGTACTCGTTCAACCACGGCCTCGAGTACAGGTCGCCGTCGAACGCGCGCGCAGCCACGACGTGCTGCCCCGTATTGGCGCCCACCGTGTGCCAATCGAACGACCACTGCCCCCAATCCGAGGTTGTCGGGGTCGCATCCAACCAGTTCGCGCTATTCGGCGTGGGGTCGATTGCGACCTGGACGAGTTGGACCGCACCGCCCGCGCTCGGGTCTCCGGCCTCCCCGACGACGGTCACGTTGCCGGCGGCGGTGGTCCGGTTCGCCGGGGTCAAGATGCGGACCCAGGGCGGGTTCGCCACGATCACGCGGGTCGTCGCCTCCTGCGCCTCGTCAGAGGTCCACGCTCTCACGGTGATCGCGTGCGACCCGTCGGTGGCCGACGTGGAATCCCACAGCATCCTCCATGTGCCCCAGGTCTTGTTGACGGAAGTGTCGTTCGCGATCCACCAGTCGCCCGCGTCGACGCGGACCTTCACGCCAGTGAGCTGCGAATCGCTGGAAGCCTCGCCCCCGATCGCCACGGTCCCGCTTACCGTGGCGCCCGCTTTCGGGGTGCTAATCGACACGTGCGGTCCCGCATCCTGGATCAGGAAGAGGACCGTAAACGCGCTGAAGGCTAGCGCGATTAAAACGGCTGGAACCGGCCCCCTCTCTACCTTATCAACTCCACTTTCTAGGGAATGTATGCGACTACGCGGGTATAGCCGTTTCCGGTACGCGGTTTTCGCACTATAAGTAGGTTGTGGAGGCCGTTTTCGCGCCGCGCGGAGCCCGTCAGGGCGTTCGCTTGCTTTCTTCACGTAGTTTAGGACGGTCGGAACCGCCTGACCGTCCAAGGCGACGTGCGGATCCATGTCGGACGATTCAGTGTGGCGTCGTTTACGTACTTCCCGATCGAGGGATGCTCCGTGGCCTGCGGAAGTCCGTCTCCGGCGACTTCATCCAGATGAACGGGCGCGGGCTCTCGGCGTTCGCGGCCCGGTACTCCCGGATCGCCGCTTTGAGCTCGCGGACGTTCCCGGGGTTCCGCCGGCGTGTTCGCCCGTCCATGAGGTCGGTGAGGCACCGTTTCGTCGCATTGTGCCACGAGGACCCCGCCGGGACGACGTGGATGCGGAATCGCGGGTGGTGGGCGAGCCACCGCTTCAACCGTTCCTCCGTCCGCACGGTGACGTCGTCGAGGACGATGTGGATGTCACCCTCCGGTGGGACCGCCTCGTCGATGGCACGCAGGAACGCGAGGAACTCCTGACCCCGGTCGCGATGGTGGAACTCCCGGATCGCGGTCCCGTCCACCAGGTCGAGTGCGTCGAGGAGGTCCACGGAGACCTCGTGCCGATGTGCCCGGCTCCGCACCTTCGGGGAGCTGCGCCTGATCGGGATGGCCGGCGTGGGCTCTAGGACCTCGGTCCGCGTCTCCCCGTGCACAGCGAATACGACGGCACGCTTAGGCGGGTCCAGGTACGACCCGACGACGTCGACGTGCCGTTCCAGGAACCGAGCGTCGCTCCTGGGCGTTGGCGACCTCGCTTCAGGTGTGAGCCGATGCGCCCGCCATAATCGAGAAACGGTCATGTGGCTCACGCCGACGGCCTCCGCGAGCGTCCGCGTGGACCAGCGGTCGGTCCCGCGGCGTCGCCCTTGCAGCGTCTTCTCGAGGATGCGCCGTACGGTCCGGGCCGGGATCTCGGGCGTCCGCCCCGAGCGCGGGGCTTCCCGTTCGATGCCGACGAGGCGGAGGCGGTGGAATCGGGAGCGCCACTTTCCGACGAACGGATCGCTCACCTCGAGGCGTCCCGCGATCGCTCGGTTGTCCAACCCCTTCGCCGCCAGGAGGACGACCTGGGACCGGAGGACGAGGCGGTGGGGCGCGGTCCGGCTCAGCGACCAACCGAGCAGGCGCCGCCGCTCCGCTCGAGAGAGTACGATGGTCGGAGCGACCCTCACGGCCCCGCATCGAAGTCCGCGATATTAGTTTACCGCTTTTGTGTTACACGCACATGCGAAGGAGCCTGATTGAGCGTGGCGTCCTCCGATAGAGCGGGGTCTTGCCCTCATTTCCCGCAGCAATGCATAAATAGACCGCCACTCATTCATATCGATGGAGTGCAGGGGTTCCCGGGGGTTTTAACATGACGTGGCATCTATGTCATAGCTGTGGAAAAGTCGTTGACGTCGACCCGTACGTTGAAGCGTGCCCCGAATGCGGGGTCCACATCCCGGTTCCGCCCCACGAGCGCGGCTGGATGGGTCCGCCGCCGCCTCCGCCTCCGATTCCGCCCATGTCCAGGATGTACGGCCCTCCGGGGTACGCCCGTCCGGTCAACCCTGCTTCGGTGGCGGCGTCCAGCCGGCCCGAGAACCCCGAGATTCGAACTCTCCTCGACAAGAACGCCGTGCTCGAGGAGGAGAACGCCAAGCTGAAGAGAGATCTGGCAGAGAAGGAAGCGGCGCGAATACGGGGAGTGGGGGAGGGGAACTAGCCAAGTGGACGTTGACGTACGCCTCCGGGAAGAAGTCGCTGGCAACCTGTACATCAGGACCATCACGATGGGCGCCTCGCCGGCGGCCATGGAATGGTATTCCCGACGCCTGCCCGAGTTCGCGAAGCACGACTTGCCGAAGTACCGCGACCCCGGAGCGGCGTTCGCGGAGTTTGCCAGCATTCCTTTCGCGAACGTGCCACTCGCAAGTCCATTGCCCAGCGGCATCATGGTGAACCTCGCACAACGGGGCTTCTCCGGGATGAAGGGGATCTCCGACGTGCGGTTGTTGCAGACCGAAGTCGTACGGATGGGCCGGACGATCGGGGCGGAAATCCTCGCCTCCGAAGAGTCCGTGGCCTCGCGTTTCGACCGACTCGTCTACCCGGAGGAACGCATCGTCACGATCGGCTCGAGCAGCCTCTGCGAACGGGCGCTTGTGAATGCTCAAGCGCGCGGAAAGAAACCATCGGTTACAGTCTTGCTGGCGTCCGCCAAGCCCGAGACTCTGACGATCGGGAACCGCCTCACCCAGTCGAATCTCGACGTGTCCTATGGTTTCCTTGCCGACTCCATCCAACACGTTGGATCCGCTGATCGCGTGGTCGTCGGCGCGCATCTGATCACGGAAGACGGCGACGTCGTCTCGTCACAAGGTGCGGATCTTCTCGCCCTTGCGGCGAAGCGGCTCGGCAAGCCGGTCATTGTCCTCGCGGGGCCGTTCAAGGCGGTCGGCCGATCGACCAATCATTATTCGGACTACCTTCGGATGGTCGACCTCGAACTGGACTTCACGGTCGACCGCTACGCCGTGGGCACGCGCGACTTTTCGGTCGTCTCCCGGGACCTCATCGACGCGATTCTGTAGGCGATAGGCTTATCTGGTCCGTCGCTTGAGGGGGCCCTCCGGTCTCCGTGATCAACGAAGTCGTTTCCCTGACCCTCTTGATTGCGCTCCTCATCAGCGTCGCTCTCGATGCGGTCCACCGGACGAGCATCGCGATTGGAATCGCGTTTGCCGGCGTAGTGATCGGCTCGATCCTCCCGGAGACACGGGACGTGCCGGGGAAAGGGCTCCCCTATTTCGGCCCCGGGACTGCGCTCGGGGCGGTCAACTTCCAAACCCTCGTCTTCCTGGTGTTCATGGGCGTGTTCATGGCGATTATGCAACGAAGCGGCGCCTTCGACTGGGTGACGAAGACGCTGGTTCTGAAGAGTCGGATGCAGCCCGGCATCCTTTTCGTCCGGATCCTCCTCTTGTCGTACGCGATTTCGCTCTTCGTGAATAACGTCACCGTCGTCTTCATCATGGTTCCCATCACGCTGAACATCTGTCGGCAGTTCGGCGTGAATCCCGTGCCGTTCAGCGTGGCACAGGTCGCCGCCATCAACCTCGGCGGTGCCTCGACGATGGTGGGCGATTTTCCGAACATCATCATCGCGACGTCGCAGAAGCCGATCGAACTGACCTTCTTGGATTTCCAGACGAACATGTTCCCCGCCTGCTTCGCTCTCCTTGTGGCGGAGATCCTCCTGTTCAGCCGCATGCACCCCGAATACTTCACGCGCTTCGAGCCGGGGCCTGCGGCCCGCGCCTTTGCGGCGGACCTCGCCGAGCGTCGAAGCACGGCAATCACGGACAAGCGCCTCCTCCAGGTGTCCGTGTTGGTCCTGGCCGCCATGTTGGGCGCATTCGTCGTTTCGACGACGCTTCGGATTCCCATTGCGCTGATTCCGGTTGCCGGAGCCGGCAGCATCCTCATGATATACGAGGTGCGACTGCGATCGAGGCACCCGCTAGACGCTACGTTAGACAAGCTGCAACGCAGGAACATCATCGGCGACGAGATTTCCAAGGTCCTGAGCGAGGTGCACTGGGACGTCGTGCTATTCCTCGCGGCCCTGTTCGTCGTGGTCGGATCGCTGGAGCATACCGACGTCCTCACGTGGGCGGCCAATTTCATTCTCGGGACCTCGCAAGGGAACCCTGTGCTCGCAGTCATACTCATCGTGGTCCTTGCATCCATCATCACCATGGGCGCGGAGGCGGGACCCGCGACGGCGGTCCTTATCCCGGTGATTAACCAACTCACGGTGGCTGGGCTCGGGTCGGGGGGTTTGCTCTACTGGGCACAGTCGCTGGGTGTGCAGGCTGGGTCGAGTACCACGATGATCGGGGCCAACGAGGGTCCTCTGGCTGCACGGATGATCGAGCAGGACGCGCGGATACACAACGCTTCGGACAGACTGACTGCGAAGGGCTTCACCCGGATTGGCGCGCGCATGTGGCTCCTTTTCATTCCGCTTTCCATCGTTTACCTGACGGGCTTGATCTTCTTTGGTTGGATGGTCTCAGGGGCTGCGTTCGTCCTCGCCCTTGTCGGGTCCCTTTGGATTGCGGCCCGCGGACTTGGGGGGGGGGGCGGCCCAGGACCGGCGCCGAGCGTGGCGTCATCCCAAAGGGGACCGACGGCGCCGCCAGCGTCGCCATCCCGACGGACCCGCTGAACCGCAACGTACGGCGGTACGCGCGCTGAAGCCGGATGCGGGCGGAGAGGTGGCCTTCCCGGACCGGGTCGAGACTCGTGTCCTTGCCAGCCCCTGCCAGCCCGAGAACCTCACGATTGAGAAGCCAAACGCACCGTCGAGTCCCGCGGGGTCCAGCGGCTTCCTGGGCGACGCGATGAATGTCGGGTCCGCCGATCCGGTGACCATCGGCGCCCGGCTGACTACCGAGTTGATGACGTGATCAACGAAATCGTTTCCCTAGTCCTTCTGTTCTCGTTGCTCATCGCGGTCGCACTCGACGTGGCCCACCGGACGACGATCGCGATGGGGGTTGCGATTGCCGCAGTCGTGGTCGGCTCAATACTCCCATACGAAGGCACCGACCCAGCGAGGTTTGGCCAAGGGTACTTCCCGCCATGGGTCGCACTCCAAGCGGTCAACTTTGAGACCCTCATCTTCCTGGTCGGCATGGGGGTGTTCGTGGCGATCATGCAACAGAGCGGCGCTTTCGACTACGTGACGAAGACGCTCGTCCTCAAGAGCAAGATGCAGCCGGGCATCCTATTCGTCCGAATCCTACTCTTGTCGTACGGCATTTCGTGCTTCGTGAACAACGTCTCCGTCATCTTCATCATGGTCCCGATAACGCTCAACATCTGTCGGCAGTTCGGCCTCGACCCCGTGCCGTTCAGCGTGATACAGGTCGCCGTCATCAACCTCGGCGGGGCCTCGACGATGGTGGGCGATTTTCCAAACATCATCATCGCTACGTCGGGGACGAACCTGTCCTTCGTGGACTTCCAGGTGAACATGTTTCCCGCCTGCTTTGCGCTTGTGATCGCGTCGATTCTCCTGTTCCGTCGCATGCACCGCGAATACTTCACGCGCTTCGAGCCGGGGCCTGCCGCCCGCGCCTTTGCGGCGGACCTCGCCGAGCGTCGCGACACCTCAATCACAGACCGGCGCCTCCTTCAGGCGTCCGTGGTGGTCCTAGTGGGCATGTTGGGCACATTAGTCTTCTCGACGCAGCTTGGGATCCCTCTCGCCCTGATTCCGGCCGTCGGGGCCGCCATCATCCTCATCCTATACGAAATGCGCCTGCGCGTCAGGCAGCCCTCGGGCGCCGCGTTAGACAAGATCCAACGTAGGAACCTCATCGGCGACGAGGTCTCCAAGATCCTGAGTGAGGTGCACTGGGACGTCGTCCTGTTCCTCATGGCCCTGTTCGTCGTGGTCGGCTCACTGCAGGCGACCGCTGTCCTCGACTGGGCGGCCGATTTCATTCTCGGTGCCTCGTCAGGCGACCCCTTGCGAGCTTCGATGCTCATCGTTGTCATCGGATCCATCGTTTCCCTCAGCGCTGCGGCAGGACCCGCGACGGCGGTCTTCGTCCCTGTGATCAAGAAGCTTTCTGGGGTCGGGTCCGGGGGGTTGCTTTACTGGGCTCTGTCGTTGGGGGTACAGGCTGGGTCGAGCACCACCTTGATCGGGGCGAACGAAGGTCCCCTGGCCGCTCGGATGATCGAGCAGGACTCGCGGGCACACAACGCTTCGAGTCGATTGGATGCCAAAGGTTTCAGTCGGATTGGGGGGCGCTTGTGGCTCATGATGATTCCGCTCTCCATCCTTTACCTGGCGGGCATCATTACGCTCGGCTGGATCGTCTCGGTGGCGGCTCTCGTCATTGCCCTCGTCGGGTCCTTCTTGATTGCCGTCCGGGGAATCTAGGTTTCGGCTTCATGGGTCGGCGCGGGGCGAGCGATCGCGTCGGGATTGGCGAAGGCCAAACGATGGCGAAGGCCGGTCTCCCTTTGTCAACAAACGCGGCGGGCAGACGCCCTTCACAGGTGTCGCAACATCTTGTATCCGTCCTCGCCGTCCGTGTAGAAGTGTGGTAAGGCCGCCGAAATCTCGAACCCGTATCGCTTGTAGAACTGAATCGCCTCGGCGTTCGATACGCGGACCTCCAGCTCGATCCGCTTGAGGCCGCGCATTGCGCACGCCCGGAGGAAGGCGTCCATCATCGCGGTCCCGACGCCGCGGCGACGGAAACGCGCCGAAACGGCGAACATGAGGACGCGCGCCTGTCCGTCGGCCGTGATCACCGACGCCAGGAATCCGACCGGATGGCCGTCGAGATCCGCGACGAGGAAACCGTCCCGCCACCAGCGGTGGATGTCCAAGTACAGGGACGTCGGATAATTCTCCCGCAACGCCTCGCGCACGATCGAGGCGACCGCGGGGATATCGTTCGGGACGAACGGCCGGATGCGCACGCGGGCAAACCGAAGGGCCCGCCCCTTTTCAAAATGACGGTGGTCGGCAAGCTCATGTCCTTCCGGACCGTTCGAAGGCCGTGCGCCTCGCGATCGAGCTCTCCGGCGAACACCCGACGCTCCCCCGCGCCGAGGTCTACGCGGCGATGGCGGCGGAGGGCGTGGAGGTCCGTGCGGCAACCTTCAACGCGAGGCTCCTGCGGTTGGAGGTCTCCGGCCCCGCGGGCCGCGCGGTCGGACGGCTCGGACTCGCCCACCTCGCCTCCGAGGAGGTCGCCGCGGGGGATTTCGAAACGGTTCGGTCGTTCGCTCGGGAGGCCGACCTGGAGGGACGCCGATTCCGGGTGCGCGCGGAGGGGATCGGCGTCGACATCGATGTGCGGTCCCTGGAGGGCGCCCTCGGCGCGGACTTCGCGCGGACCGGGAAGGTGGATCTCGATCGACCCGAGGTCGAGTACCGGCTGCTCGTTGGAGACGAGTTCGTTCTCGGGCGGGTCGTGCATCGAATGAACCGGTCCCGGCTCGAGGCGCGCAAAGTCGCGAAGCGGTCCTTCACCCTGCCGATCTCGCTGCATCCGAAGCTCGCGCGCGCGCTCGTGAACCTCGCCCGCGTCCCCCGGACCGGCACGCTGCTCGATCCGTTCTGCGGCACGGGAGGGATCGTCCTCGAGGCGGCCGACATCGGCATCGGAGCGTTGGGCACGGACCGTGCCCGCCGCATGATCGTCGGGACCCGCCGCTCGATGCGTGCCCTCGACCTGTCCGCGGCGCTCGCCGTCGCTGACGCGGGGCTCCTCCCGATGCGACGGGGGACGATTCAAGGGATCGCGACGGACCCACCGTACGGACGGGCGGCCTCGACGCGAGGCGAGCCGATCGGGCGGCTGTACGCGCGGGCGTTCGACTCCTTCGCGGCCGTACTCCCGGCCGGAGGCCATGCGGCGGTCGTCCTGCCGAGCCCGAAGGCGATCGAGATCGCGTCGGCGCGGATGGAGCTCATCGAACGCCACGAGCTCCGCGTGCACCGGTCCCTCGTCCGGCACTTCTGCGTCTTCGTCACGGCGTGATGTCCAGGATGACGACGAGATCGGCCGTCGCGGTCTCTCGCAAGGTCGTGGCGTGGACCTCGAACCGGACGGTCGCGGGGAGGGGCACCGGCCACGACGGCGGCGCGGTGATCTGAAGATCGAGGAGCGCGCGTTCGGAGGCGTTGAGTTCCACGCGCACCGTATCATTGTTCACGGTCGTGTTGGTCGAACCGACCACCACGTCGAGGAATTGGAACGAAAAGCCGAAGCTCGCAAGGTTCGGATTTTTCGCCGTGACGACGACGATTTCGGACGCTGCCGCGGTATGGTTCACGGCGAACCGGGTCAGCCCGATCGTCGCGCCGATGCGGATCGTCTGGTTGATGGCGACGAGCGGGCTTCCGTCGAGCTTCTCGAATGTCAGGCCCGGTCCCCCGCCGATCGCGACGAACGGCACGGGGACGAACGTCAGGAAGAGGATCGCGACGGCGCCGATCCCGACGAGTTTGCGGGCCGCGTCGAGGCGCGTGATGTCGTTCAGTGGCGGGGGATGGCGCGCGCCCAGCATCAGGATCAGGAAGGCAAAGAAAATCCAGCCGATGTACCACGCGCTCATGATGAAGAGCAAGAGGATCGCGGCCCACGACAGGTAGAACTGGTTCCGCCCGAAGAGGGCGCGGGCGATGTGGCCGCCGTCGAGCTGTCCGGCCGGGAGGAGGTTGATCGCCGTCACGAAGAGGCCGACCCATCCCGCGAAGGCGAGGGGATGCTTGAGGACCGGGTTCGGGAGGGGGAAGAACAGGGAGAGGAAGTTGAAGAGCAGGGAACCTTGGATCGCTTCGCCGGGCACCGTCGGCACGACGGGAGGCGTCCCGGTCGAGAGGGCGAGGCCCGCGAGCGTCACCGGGATCGCGATCGCGAAACCGACGAGCGGCCCGGAGACGCCGATGTCCAGGAGGGCGCGGCGGTTCGGGATGGGGTCGCGCATGCTGATGAACGCGCCGAGCGTGCCGAGCGGCGGCAACGAGGGGAGGAAGAACGGCAGCGAGGCGTGGACCTTGTACTTCTTGGCGACGAGGAAGTGGCCCATCTCGTGGGAGCCGAGGATCGTGAGGAGCGGGAGGGAGAAGAACAGGCTGCCGTAGCCGATCGAGGCGGCGGAGAGGATCGGCTCCCCCGAATAGGCGGACCAGTTCCAGGCGCCGCCGAAGAACACGATCGAGGGGATCGTCAGGAGCAGCAGCAGGAGGTTCACCTGTCGCCTCGCGAATCGCATCCGCGGCCGGCGCTGCACGTGGAGGAGCGTCTCGCCCCGTTCCTGCGTCACGGTCGGGATATAGTCCCTCGGGACGAGTTCCTGGCGGAGTGCGTCGAACGGCGCATCGATGCTCCCGCTCGGGGAGGTGACCTGGAACGTCAGCGCGAGCGGCGTCACGACGACGCCGTATACGGTGAAGTACTTCGCCACGACGGTCCGGATCGCCTCGATCTCCGCTGCGGGCGAGTCCATCGGCCGACCGAACCTTCCCGCGTATTAAAAGATACGTGGCAGTGCATCCTGCGGATGGAGGCCACGAAAAGCGTATTATATCAACGAGAATATCGGGGAGCAGCGAGGAGGGGTAGAGTCGATGGGGTCTTGGTCTGGTTTCGTTCGCGATAGCCCGAACGCGGTTTATCAAAAGGCCCAAGGAGCGGTCACGTCGAAAGGGTTTGAATCGAAGGTGGCCCTTCCCGGTCAAAGCTTGACTGCAGAGGGGGGTCGAGCGTATCGCTTGGTGGTACTGATCATCCTTGTGGTCGTGATCTGGCCTGTGGCGCTCATCTACTACTTCACTCGCAAACGAAACTCGATCACGGTCCAGATACGGCCTCAAGGTGAAGGAAGCGCGGTGCAGATCAACAGCTTCGGCGAGAAGGCCGACGATGCGCTGGGAATGATTACTTCGGGATTGTCGGCTCAGTAGCCGGTCGTCGGTCGTGTCGGGAAATGCGAGACCCGTTGCGTCCGCCGTCGGGTCGCCTTGGAATCCGGTAACCAGCCTGCGGCCCAAGAGTCTCTTCTCCCTGACTAGACTCCCGCTCCGAGACCGACGGACTATGCTCATCCTTAACGATTAATCGGCTTGCTCTGCTCGCGGTCGTTCCAAAGGGGGAAAAGGCCGTGCGGGCCCGGAATGCTGCGAGCGAAAGGGACGCGAAGCACGCTGCTCCGAGGCAGCGGGGAAGCTACGAATCCTCCTCCCGGTGTGCGCGTCTGGAAAACCGGTGATACGAGGTTCAGAGGCATCGCCAAGTAGAAAGCGCGGGCTCACCGGGGCCGCGCGCCGAACAGCCAAAGGAGGACCGCGGTCCCGAGGCCCGCGGCGACGAACCGCAAGCCTGTGACGACGAGCCGCTCGCGCACGAGGGTCCCGAGGTAGGCGCCGATGACGAACAGGATCGCGAGGGTCAGGCCGATTGCGACGACGGTCGCGGTCCGGATGTCGAAGAACAAGAACGGGATGAGGGGGACGAGCGCCGCGATCATCGGGGAGACGCCGTGGACGAGAGCGCTCACGATGGCGGCGAACTGAAACGCCTCCTTGTGTTCCTCGCTGAGCCGCGCGAGCAACGCCCGCTCGATCGAGCGCACGTCGAGCTTCTTCTCGACGCGCTCCGCCTCGTACGCTCCGACGGCGCTGCTCACCGCGAGGGCGATCCCGGCGCCGAGCGATGCGGAGAGGATGATCGTCTTGTGGGATTCGTCCGCGCCGGCGGCGACCGTGCCGATAATGATCCCGAGGATCGTCAGCGCGCCGTCGAAGGCCCCGATCACGAAGTACCGGCGGACGATCGGCCCGACGTTCGTGATCTCGTCGTACTCCCGGATCCGGCGGCCCCAGGCGCGGAAGTCCATGTCATCCGCTCTCGATCCCGAGTCGCTGGCGGACGAGTTCCTCGAGCCGCGCCGCGGCGGCCCTCGCCTGGTCGGCGTTCGGGAAGCTCGCCTGTGCGAAGTCCGGCTTTCCGCCGCCCTTGCCGTGGAAGTCCGGCGCGACGCTCCGGACGAGCTCCGCCGCGTCGATCGGCACCTGCACGCCGCGCGTGAGGACGAGCTTCACGTCGCTCGGCGACGGCGCCCAGTAGATCCCGATCGCCCGCGACTCGGAGGCGGTCGCCTTCGACATCGAGAGCATGAACCCGACCCCTTGTGGGACCTCGGACCGGAGGATCGGCCATGGACCTTTCGCGGTCTCGATTTCCTGTCGCGTCTTCGCGGCCGCCTGCTCGTCCGTCGCCCGCTGGGAGATCTTGCGGTACTCCTTCCACTCGGCCACAATCCGCTCCGCGGCCGGCACGACGCGGTCCCCCGGCACTTCGAGGATCTCCGCGACGCGCGCGAGCTCCTCGGCCTGCTTGCGCACGGCCTCGAGCGCGCCTTTGCCGGCGGCGTACTCCAGGCGGACGACGCCGTCCTGGATCCGGGTTGATCGGAGGATCTTGATCAAGGAGACGTCGCTCGTCCGCGAGACGTGGGTGCCGCCGCATGCCTCGACGTCCCACTTCGGGATCTCGACGACCCGCAGCTCGCCCCCGGGGACGGAGCCACCCTGATAGAGCCGGAAGCCGTACTTCCGCTCCGCGACGTCCCGGGCGAGGAACGTCGCCCGCACCTGGCGCCGCGCGAGGACCTCGTCGTTCGCGAGCGCCTCGATCTTCGTGACTTCCGCGTCGGTCAGGGCGTCGAAGTGGGTGATGTCGAGACGCGCCATGTCAGCGGCCTTGTGCGCGCCCGCCTGCCACACGTGGTTCCCGAGCGCCTTCCGCGCGGCGCCGAGGACGATGTGCGTGGCGGTGTGGTTCCGCATGAGTGCCTCCCGCCGCTCGCCGTCGATCGCGCACGCGACGCGTGCGCCCTTGAGCGCGGACGCGTCGCCGCGGACGAAGTGCAGCACGCTGGCCCCGACCTTCTGGACGTCGTAAACCTCCCGGTCCCCGATTGTCCCGTGGTCCGCCTCCTGGCCGCCGCCTTCCGGGTAGAAGTACGTCTGGTCGAGGACGACCGCCTCGCCTTCGACCGCGAGGACCTTGGCCCGGAAGGCGCGCTTCCGCTTGTCCTCGTAGACGCGGAGCTTCGTCGGGGGGAGCGCCTTGGAGACCGTGACCTTCTTCGTCGCCTCGGCGGCCGCGGGCCGTTCGTGGCGGGCGGCGACCCGCGAGTAGAAGTCGTCCGGCACCTCGACGGGGGCGTCCGCGAATTCCCGGACGACGTCCGGGTTCAGTCCGTGGCTATCGTAGAGCTGGATCAACGTGTCGACGTCGAAGGCCTTCCCGGCGGCCTTCAGGTCCGCCGCGATCTTGCCGACCGTGGCACGGCCCTTTTCGAGCGTCTCACGATACCGGGCCTCCTCGACCTTCAGGAGTTTCAGGATGTCGCCTTTGTTGAAGAAGAACTCCGGGTAGTCCTCCCGCATCTGGTCGATCATGAACGAGACGGTGTCCGCGAGGCTGTACGTGATGTTGAGGTCCTTCAGCGCTCGCAGCCCGCGGCGCACGAGGAGGCGGGCGAAGTACCCCTCCCGGCTGTTCGACGGCACGACGCCGTCGCCGAGGAGGAAGATCAGGGCGCGCGCGTGGTCGCACACCGTGTACAGTGCTTCGAGGGGCGAGACCTGGGCGACGAGCTCGTCGACCGAGAGGCCGACCCGTTCTGCGGTCTGCCGGCGGATCTCGCGGATGTCCGCGAGGCTCTCGACCTTCAGCAGGCCCGCGACCTTCGAGTACTCCCGCAGCACGCGGTCGTCCACGCGCTTCGCCCCGGTCGCGCGCTTCAGGTATGCGAGCGCGTCGCCGAAGACGGCCTCGTACGCCGACGTCGTGCCTTGGGAGAGCCACGTGAGCCGCTCGAGGCCGTAGCCCGTGTCGACGACTTGCGTGTCCATTGGCACTCGATGCCCGTTCACCTCGCGGTTCATCATGAACACGAGCGTCGCGGCTTCCGCGCCGCCGAAGACGACCTCGAAGCACGGCCCGCTGTTCCCGCCGCCCTCCCACCACGACTCCTTGTACCGGACGACATCGGGCTTGAGGCCGAGCCGATCCGTGAGGAAGTGTGATCCTTGAAGTACAGGAACTTCCCCGGAAAGTTGAACGCGTGGTGGGCCATCATCTCGAACATCGTGAAGTGCTGCCCCGTCTTCCCGACGTTGTCGACATCGAGGAAGCGGACGCACGGCTGCGAGAGTGTGAGCGGGTTCGCAGGCGGGCTCGCCTCGCCGCTGATCACCCACGGCTGGAACGGGTAGACGCTCGCCTGCACGAAGAAGACGTCGTCGCGCCAACGGGCGACAATCGGGTAGCGCTTCACGCGAGTGTGGCCGTTCTGCTCCAGGTAGGAAAGGAAGTCCTCCCGCATCGCGCGGTAGGTGAGCTTCTTGGCGAACGGAGGATTCCCGATGAAGTCGTACTCCTGGCACGGGGCCTCGCCACACGTCTCGTGCTGACCGATCGCCCAGAAGGCCTTCCCGCACTTCGCGCACGTCTGGCGAGTGAATCCCTGCTTGCGGAACAGCTCGACCTCGTATTCACTCTCGGGCATTCCCGGCTGGATGAACGCGCTCGATATAAAGATGTATCAAGAGTGACCGCGCCTGCACCTCCAGGTGCCGTCCGGAGGCCAGAGGCGGCGTTTTGTAGGATTCTTCAAAACGGTCACTCGACCCGAACGTCGAGATGGCCGTACGCCACACTCTTAGCCTTGTAGACGTTTTCAAAGCCGCGCGGAGCGTGGAGACGGTTTTGCAAGGTCCTTCAAAACAGATTCGTGGCCCGACTGGGGCGATCGCCTGATTTCGAAATATCCTACAAAAAGGGCAGGCCGCGTTTCGCATTTTTGAAGGACTCTACAAAAGGGACTCAAGTCACTCTCGTATCAATTCGCGAGCAATGACCATCCGCTGGATCTCACTCGTGCCTTCTCCGATTTCTGTGAGTTTCGCGTCACGCAACATCCGTTCTACGGGATAGTCGGCGATGTAACCGTATCCGCCGTGGATCTGCACCGCCCGGTTCGTCACGAACGACGACATCTCGCTCGCGTAGAGCTTGGCCATCGCGGCCTCCTTCTTGAATGACTTTCCCTGGTCTTTCAGCCAAGCCGCGCGCCGTACCAACGCCCGCGCCGCATCGATCCTCGTCGCCATGTCGGCGAGCATGAACTGAATCGCCTGATGCTCCGCAATCGGTTTGTCGAACTGAATCCGTTCCCTCGCATACTTCACGGACTCCTCGAACGCGCCTTGCGAAATCCCGACCGCCATCGAGCCGATTCCGATCCGGCCGCCATCGAGGATCTTCAGCGCGTTCGCGAAGCCTCCCGCCTCGGGTCCCAGGAGCGCGTCCTTGGGGACCTTGCACTCCGTGAGGATGACCTGCGACGTGGCGCTGCCGCGCACCCCGAGCTTCTCTTCGACCTTCCCGATCGAGAGGCCGCGGTTGCCTCGCTCGACGATGAAGGCGCTGATCCCTCGGTTCCCCTTGGTCGTATCCGTAACGGCGTGGATGACGAACGTCCCCGCGACCGGGGCGTTCGTGCAGAAAGTCTTCGTGCCGTTCAAGACCCAACCGTCCTTCGTCCGGATGGCCGTGGACCGCATCGCGGCAGCGTCCGATCCGCTTGTTGGTTCCGTGAGGGCCCACGCCCCGACCTTGCGGCCGCTGGCGAGGTCCGGGATGTACCTTCGCTTCTGCTCCTCCGTCCCCGCGAGCCAGATCGTCCCGGTGCACAGCGAGTTGTGGGCCGCCATGATGAGCGCGTGCGATCCGCACACGCGCGCGACCTCCTCGATTCCGATCGCAAGCGCGACGGCATCGAGGCCCGCACCTTCGTACTCCTGGGGGATCGCCACGCCAAGGAGCCCGAGGCCGGCCATCTTCGCGACGGTATCCTTCGGGAACTCGCCGGTCTTGTCGACGCGTGCCGCAATCGGACGGATTTCATTCTCGGCGAAATCGTGGACCGTTTGGCGGATCATCTCGTGTTCGGGCTTCAGCTCGAAGTCCATGGGACGCCCATGAGGCCTAAACCCAAACGTGCCTTTAGGGCTTCGCTCCCATCGTAGCCGTCGTCTTTGGTAGGATCCTACAAAAGGGCTCGTTGGGCCGACGCGATTTTGTAAGGTTCTTCAGAATCCACCTTCAGCGCCCGAGGCTTGCGGCGGCCTCCGCCGCTTGTCCCCAAGGTCTCCCAAGACCCCGCGACTCTCGTCCAACACGTCCATCAAGGCGTCGCGCTCTCGCGTCACGTACTCGATGATCTCCGGATACCGTCCGTCCCGGTACATCTTCGGGACGCGGGCGCCGCTCTCCTTGTCCGCGTACCGATGGAGGCTCGATCCCTCGAACGAGCCGCGGTTGAGCAGGACGAGCACGGAGGAGAGGTCGAAGTACGGCTTCGTGAACCAGTAGTACTTGAGCTTCCCGATGTCCCAGTCGACCAGCTTCCATTTGGTCGCCCGCTCGATCAGGAACGTCAGGTCGAACCGAAGGCGGTTCCCCACCGGCACGAAGTCCCACGTCGGCTCGAGGACGCCCTTTTCGAGGACCGTCTGGATCGCCTGCCTCTCCCCCCACTCCCACTCCGCGACGACCTGGAAGGTCCCCTTCGGCGTGAGTTCGTCGGTGAGCGGCTGGTACTGCACCGTGATGATGCGGTCCTGCTGCGGGCCGTCCCCCGTCGTTTCCGTATCGAAGTAGTATAGCGGCACGCGGAGCCTTCGGATTGCACGAAGGCCTCTGACGGGCCTTAAGTCCTTCCACCGCTCGCGCCGTGCGACAGTCTTTTCTCCGCATCCTGCGTTGCCGCGCCGGACATGCGAGTCGGGATCATCGGCGTCGGCATGACCGCCTTCCGGCCGTCGACGCCGGACGTCAGCTGGAAGGAGCTCATGTTCGAGGCCGCGTCCCGCGCGTACGCCGACGCGGGCGTGGACCCGCGGGCCGACGTCGGCTCGTTCGTCACGTGCGCCGAAGACTACTACGAGGGATTCGGGATCTTCGACGAGTTCGTGCCGGACCAGCTCGGAGCCGTGCTCCGGCCGACGTGCACCGTGTCGGGCGACGGATTGCAGGGCCTCGCGAACGCCTTCATGCAGATCCACACGGGCCTGATCGACGTCGCCGTCGTCGAGGCGCACAGCAAGATCTCGGACGTCCTGACGCCGCTCGGCATCGTCGAACACGGCCTCGACCCGATCTGGAACAAGCCGCTCGGATTCCATCCGTACGTCGTCGCGGGGCTCGAGGCGGACGCCTACCTGCGTGCGACCCGCACCCCGACGAAGGCGCTCGCCGCGGTCGTCTCGAAGAACCGGCGGAACGCGTTGCACAATCCGATCGCGGCGTACGGCGCGGCGGTGGACCCGGATCACGTGACGTCGTCGGAACCGCGGTTCGAGCCGCTGCGGTCGCTCGACATCAGCGGGCCCGCGGACGGCGCCGTCGTCCTCGTCCTCGCGTCGGACCGCGCGGCGCGCCGCCTCCACGCGACTCCCGTCTGGATCCGCGGCGTCGGCTGGGCGAGCGACTCGCCCAGCCTCGAGACGAGGGACTGGGCCTCCGCGACGTACGCGCGCCTGGCGGCCGCGATGGCGTACCGGCTCGCGAAGGTCCGTCGGCCGGCGACGGAGGTCGATTTCGCCGAGGTGGACGACCGCTTCTCGTACAAGGAATTGCAGCACCTCGAGGCGCTCGGCCTCGCAAAGCCCGGCGAGGCGGGCCGGGAGGCGCTCCGCGGCGCATACGCGGCGGACGGCCGGCGGCCGGTCAACGTGTCCGGCGGCTCGCTCGGCTGCGGCAACGTCTTCGAGGCGACGGGCCTGCATCGCGCGGCGGAGGCGACGCTCCAGCTCCGGGGCGACGCCGGCTCCCGCCAGATCGACGGGGCGAAGATCGGTGTCGCGCAGTCGTGGCGGTTCATTCCGAGCGCGACCGGTGCGGTCGCGGTCCTGGGGGCGGGAGCCTGAGGAAAGTCGGCGTGATCGGCGCGGGCATGACGATCTTCCGACGGCGTCTCCAGGAGACCGGGAAGGAGATGTGCTTCGAGGCCACGCGGATGGCGCTGGATTCCGCCGGCCTCTCGATTGGCGACGTCGAGATGGTGGTGAACGGCACCGCTCCGGACGCCTTCGACGGCGTCCACATGAAGGGCGAGTACCTCCTCGACGGCTGCGGCGGGTACCGCAGGCCGTACACCCGCGTCTTCACGGGCGGCGGGACCGGCGTCTTCAGCACGATCGCGGGCTGGTGGCACGTGGCCTCCGGCCTCGCGGACGTCGTTCTGGTCGTGAACGAGGAGAAGATGTCGTCCTGCCAGCCGCATCCGCAGTCGGTCTTCGCGCACATCTGGGATCCGATCCTGGACCGCCCGCTGAAGCCCAACCTGGTATGGATCTTCGCGATGGAGATGAACCGCTACATGACGGTCTACGGGATCAAGAAGGAGGACATCGCCCGCGTGGCGGTCAAGAACAAGCGGAACGCGGTCGGCCATCCGTGCGCCCAGCTCGCGGACCCGAACATCACGGTCGACGACGTCCTGAAGAGCGAGGTCATGGCGTGGCCCGTCCAGCGGCTCGACATCAGCCCTCCCAGCGACGGCGCGTCCGCCGTGGTGCTCGCGTCGGACGACTTCATCCGCCGACGGCGGATCAAGGACCGCGCGTGGATCTCCGGCGTCGGGTGGTGCATCGACTCGACGATGTGGACGGATCGGGACCTCGTCTTCCCGGAGTACGTCGCGCGCGCCGCGA
>WNFX01002448.1_pt1 | contig 34772 bp, 42 predicted proteins | sample 5400111 | NCBI WGS metagenome assembly WNFX01 (sample SAMN13153363, study PRJNA577476) | soil metagenome | isolation source: 40 cm soil or saprolite under grassland replicate 1 | place: USA:California | collected 2016-06-15 | reverse complement strand
TACCCCTCCGCCCGCGCCAGCGGGAAGACAACCGCCCGCGCCCCCAGCGGATCCAGCGCCGCGACGAGCTCCGCCGCGCCCAGCCGGTACCCATCGGGATCGCCCGCACCCGTATGCGTGTGCGCATCGAACGGCCGCCACCCCGGCAGCGCCTCGGCGAGCACCGCCAGCCACGGCATCAGCGGACCGTCCGCGTACACGCCCGCCACCGTACCGGTCCGCCCGCCGGGACCGGGCCGCGCGACGACGTCGGGGCAACCGCACGTCCAATCAACGCCAGGACAGGAGGCCTGGCACGCGGGGCTGCCTACGGCAGCTTCACGTATCCGTGGCGCGCCTTCCACAGGAAGTACTTCTCGAATGCGATCTTGGCGGCGTGGGACTGCGGACCGGGGATCATCACCCCGTGCTTGCGAGGCGGCAGCATCTTGTCGGCGAGGATGACCACCCCGTTGTTACCGGCGTCCATGATGCACACCGCCGGGATGTCGCCGAAGTTCTCCTCCTTGGTGGGCTGCTCACCGCGGATCTGCATGGCGATGTTCTCGGCCGCCACCCGGGCCATCGTCTCGGCCGGAAACCCGGTCTTCGGCACGCCGACCGCGTTCGCCGTTGTCCACGGCGCGTTGACGGCGGCGGCGATTCCCACCGCGTACACGTTCGGGTGGCCGAGTGTCTGGTAGGTGTCCTTCACCTCGATGAACCCTTTCGGGTTGCCCAGGCCCGAGGCGTTCACGACCTCGGCCCCGATGAAGGGTGGAACGACCATCGCGTACCTGAACGGCAGCTTCCGGCCGTCGGATAGGCGCATCTCACCGGGGACGATCTCGTCCATGGCCACGTCGAAAATCCCGTCGATCTTCTGCCGCTTGAGGAACATGCCCAGCATCTTCTCGCCACCGGGCAGTCCCCCGATCCCGAAATGCCCCGGGAACGGTTCGGCGCTGACGTAGGCGACGGGTACCCGCAGCCGCTGCTTGCGTAGGTGGTAGGCGACGTTGAAGACGAACTCATACGCCGCACCGAAGCACGCCGCGCCCTGCGTCGCGCCGACCACGACCGGTCCGGGATCGTTGAGGAACCGGGCCCAGCCTTCGGCGGCGTCGACCGCGCCGTCCAGGTAGGTGATCGAGTACGCGCTCCCGCCGGGCCCAAGGCCGGGCACCGCGTCGAAGTCGTTCAGGTAGCCGGTGGCGATCACCAGGTAGTCGTAGTCGTGCGTCCCCTGGGACGTCTCGACCCGCTGCCCCGCGGGGTCGATCTTCGTGGCCTCGCCGTGAACGAAATCGACCCCGTGCGACTCGAACGTCTTCGCCAGCGGGAACGCGACGTCCTTGGCCTTCCGCTTGCCGAACGGGATCCAGATCAAGGACGGGTTGAACTGGAACTGGTCTGACTTGGAGATCACCGTCACGTCCGCGTCTTTGCCCAGCTCGTGCTTCACGCTCAGCGCGGCGGTGAGTCCGGCGAAGTTTCCGCCGAGGACGAGCACCTTCTTGTTCGTCATCGCGCGCCTCCTTCCGGTCGACTTACATCCTAGGGCGAAAGGTGCAGCTTCCAGGTCGACGTCACGACCAGGCACCTACCGTGGCTGTGGCGACACCGGGCAACGTATGCGACGTCCGCCCGGTCTCGCCGGCTGCGGGAGCTGCGCACGTTCCCGCCGCAGGGGTCACCGGTTCGGCCCGTCCGCGGACCGTACGTGATCTCACTCGTGCCAGTCGACCGTCCCGGCAGCGCGGCACAGGACCTCGTTGCACCAGCGGGTATCGGCGTACCACGCGCGGCAGAGCAGGCTCAGCGGGCATAACCGGGCCGGCGGCTGACCGACGTAGCCGCCCAGATTGCGCGCGGCCTGCCGGTAGGCCCGGATGACGGTTGTCGGCGTACGGACTCATGGGCTCTGTCGCTGATCTTGTGACGGCGCCGGACCATAATGATCATCTTCGGCGTGTTTCCAGCGTTGTTGGAGAAGCTTCTTCCTCGTCTGGCCAATGTGGTCGTGGAATGCGTGGAGCGGTCTGCCGACGGACTGGTACTGCGGGCCCGCGCTCGCGCCCGGCTGAGACGGTGTCCGCGGTGCGGTACGCCGTCAAGACGGGTGCATGGCCGATGCCGCGCTCAGTGGTTGCGCGGTAGTGATCGAGTTGCTGGTGCGCCGGTACAAATGTCTGTCCGACCGGTGCCCGGCGGTGACGTTCGCCAAACAAGTGGAGCGTCTGACCTATCCGCATGCCCGACGCACTCCGCTGCTGCCGCAGGTCCGCACCTAGATCGCGGTGGTGCTCGCGGCCCGACCGGCGGCCCGGCTGGCACGCCGCCCCCGGCCTACCGGCCGCGAAGGACGCTCGCCGCGCTCCAGGATCAGCGTCCCCTCGCCATAGCACAACTACGCGCCCTGCTGTGCAGCGCAGGCATCCGTGACGACGCCGACTGAATCCTTGATCATGACCTGTCGGATCGGAGGCTCATGCCGGCCCAGGCGAGAACCCCGGCCGCGAGCGGGATCGCCAGGCCTTGTACCTGGCGGCCCAGGCCAGGTTCCGCACCACCTCCGGTACGACGCCGGGGCACGGCCGGATCACCCCGGCGACGCCGCACCGCTTCGACGAGGCGAGCACGACCCCGGCCGACGCTGTGGCCACGTCCGTGCTGGCACCGATTGCGATGCCCACCTCGACACGGGCCAGCGGCGGCGCGTCGTTGACCGCGTCCCCGACCAAGGCCACCCCGCAGCCTGGGCGGCCTGCCGCCCTACCACCGTCCGGCCCTTGTCGGCGGCAACACCTCGGCGTACACCTCGTCCCCGTCGGACGTGAAGCCGAGGTAGCGGCGGCACGACCAGCCCGGTGGCCTTGCCTGGGTGAACTGACGGGCTACGGTATGAGCCTCATCGTCACCTTCGGGCCGTTCGGCCTGCCCGGATGCCCGACGCGCGTGGGTTCCGTTTCCGCCAGATCCGCCCGGTTGATCGACAACAGTTGATGCGGCGCGAGCCCAGCCTGGACACCCAACAGACTTGTCTCATCAGGAGGTGTTCGGATGGCGATCAACAGCGTGGTCTTCAAACGGTACGGATGCACTGACCCGGTAACCCGCACGCGTCTGGACCGGGCCTGTCCCCGGCTGGCTCAGTCCAGTCAGGGCTCCTGGTACTTCGCCTGCTCCACAATGGACGTCTTCGGGTCCGCCACGGCGGCTACCCGTCGCGGACGGCTGCGCTGCGGGCGCGGGACGAGTTTCTGGCCCAGAGCGCGCAGGAGCGCGCGGCGGGCTGGAGCGGGGCGGTCCGCCGGCCACCGCACCGACGAGGCCGCCGCGATCGTGTTCGACCGCCGCCTCGCCCAGGCGAACACCAGGGGATTGCCCATCGGCACCGCCCAGATCCTCGCCCCGCCCAGGCGAACACCAGGGGATTGCCCATCGGCACCGCCCAGATCCTCGCCCTGCTCCCCGCCATAAGGCGGTCCGACGCCACCGTGGGCGCCGGACTGACCGAAGAGGACGCCGCCCGGTTCGCATTCCTGGTCGCCACCCCAGCCATCGCCGTCGCCGGCATGCTCAAACTCCCCGGCCGGACACGCCGGCCACGGCATCCTCGGCCGGGTGATCGCCGGCGGCCTCGCCACCACCTGTCCCTCCGCTTCCTGACCAGACCCGCTCTCCCACCCCGTTCACCTTCTACTGCCTCGTGGCGACACGGGGTCACCGCCGGCTGCGCCGCCGTGCTGGTCATTGTGGGCTGCGCGGTCGGCGTGAACGCCTACTACGGGCAGTACCCGACCGTCCGCGGTGCGATCGGCCTGCCGCCCCGCGACCAGGTGAGTTTCGCGCAGGCGGTCGGACACACGGTGGGCACGGGCCGCGTCGCGAGCGTGGAGACCCCGGGTACGGCGTCGGGGTTTCGTCCCCGCACCGGGCTGGTGTACCTGCCGTCGGTCTATCAGGCGCCCGGCCGGGTCCGTTGCCCGTACTGGTGCTGCTCGCCGGCCAGCCGGGGAATCCGCGGGACCTGTTCGCCGGCGGGCGGATGGCCGAGGTACTCGACGCGTACGCAAGCCGCCACAGTGGCCTGGCCCCGGTCGTGGTCGTACCCGACGACCTCGGTGCGACGATGGCGAACCCGCTCTGCCTGGACTCGCGCCTGGGCCGGGTGGCCGCCTACTTCGCCCGGGACGTACCGGACTGGATCCGGCGACACCTCGCGGTCGATCCGGACCCGGCCCACTGGGCGGTGGGCGGTTATTCGCATGGCGGTACGTGCGCGTTGCAGCTCGCGGTCGGCCACCCTCACGTGTACCCGACGTTCGTCGACGTGTCCGGCCAGCGCGAGCCGACCCTCGGCAGCCGGGACAGGACGGTGCGGGCGGCGTTCGGCGGCGACGCGGACGCGTTGCGGCGGGCCAACCCGCTCGAGGTTCTCCGGCACCGGCGGTTCCCGCAGGTGTTCGGCGTACTCGTGGCCGGCCGTGAGGACCGGCAGTACCTGCCGCAGCAGCGTGCGGTCCGTGCGGCATGTGTGGCGGCCGGCATGACGGTCGCGTGGGTGGAGCTGCCCGGCGGCCACAGCTGGGCGGTGTGGGGCCCCGGATTGGCAACTGGACTCGACCGGATCACCGGTCGCCTCGGATTGGAGCAGGCAAGAGCGTGACCGTGTCGCGCGAAACCGATGCTCCCTGCAGTGTCGTTTCCTGGGTACCCAGCGCGCGTGCCGCAGGGCGGGTGACCTTGCGACGTGGACGGGACACCCGCGAGTACACAATCCGGGAGTTGCCGTCCGCGTTCAAATCGGCGAATTCATCCGCGGCGAACATCCACCGCGCCTGCTCGACCAGTGGCGTGTCGGGACAGCTCGACTTCGTGATGCCCAGCTTTCATTCGCGCGGCCGGACGATCGTCACCGGGCACGGGGCGTGCTCGATGAGCGTTCGCCCGACGGAGCCGAGCAGAAGCCCGCGTAGTCCACCGAAGCCGCGCGAGCCGACGACAATGAGCCCGGCGGCGTCGGCAGCGCGGGCGAGGACTGCGGCGGTCGAGCCGCCAGCCACGACTTTGGCGTGTACCGGTACCTGTGGGTAGCGGCTGGGAAGATCGCCGAGGCTATCCACCACGGAAGGCGCCGGCGGACTGGGGTACCCGGCGGCGGCGACGGCGTCGGGCCATGCTCGGTCGGTCGGCCACACGGTCACCGCCATCACCGGCGCGCCGCGCTGGGCGGCGGTCGCGAAGGCGAACTCGGCCGCGAGTCGCGCGCCGGCCGAGCCGTCGAAGCCGAGGATGACCGGTGCGTCAGAACTAGTGATCTTACCGCGGACGACCATGACCGGGCCGTGCGCGTGGGCGGCGGCATGGATCGCGACCGAGCCGGCGAGCAGCTCGGTGAACCCGCCGGCGCCGCGGTGCCCGACGACGACCAGGGCGGCTTCTCGCGAGGCGTCGACGAGTGCCGCCGCGGCGTGCCCGTCTACCAGCCGCGTCACCACCTTGGGCCCGCCGTCCTCGCCGCGCAGATGCTCGGCCGCCCGGGCGAGCAGTTGGTTGGCTTTCGTGCGGGGCAGCGGGTCGGTGGGGTGGAACTCCTCGGTCAGCGGCGGCCAGATCCACGGCCAGGTGAACGCGTGGATGAGGATCAAGGGCACCTGTCGCCGCCGGGCTTCGCCGGCCCCGACCTCGGCAGCGGTGAGCGCCTCGTGGGAGCCGTCGACGCCGGCCATGACAGGCATTCCCAGCGGCGATGGCGTCGTCTGTTCGTGGTGACCGGACTCGGTGCTCATCGCTGCACCTTCCTTCCGTGCCGCGGATGCACGGCCGCGGGGTGGCATGTCGACCTGCGTGCCGGAGTGGTTCGGCTGCTTCCAGCGTTGCCGCCGCAGCCGTTGAGTACCGGGGCCGTCTGGCCGGATTCGGATGGGCTAAGGTCCTGTCTCCCAGGGCGCGGACCGAGCCGTCGTGACCTCGCGAACGGGCTGGGTAAGCGCTTGGACATCCCGGTCGATCTCGCAGCTCAAGCGCCGGTTGGATGTGCCGTCATGCCGCTCAGGTGGACCTGCCGGCCGTGCCGCCATCCAGTGGTCGGACGGGCCGTAGGGAGACTGCGGTCAGCTTGTATTCCGGGCATCCCGTGACCGTGTCCGTCGCGTTGGAGGTGAGGGCGTTGGTAGGGGTGTCGGGGAAGTGGAACGAGGTGAATACCTCGCCGGGAGCGACCGCGTCGGTCAGGTGGACGGGGACGATCACGGTTGTGCGGCGGCTGGCCACCTCGACGAGGTCGCCGTCGGTGAGCCGGAGGCGGGTGGCGTCGTGCGGGTTGAGGTCGAGCGCCTCTTCGGGGAGTAGTTCGGTGTCGGGTGTGCGGCGGGTCATCGAGCCGCTGTTGTAATGCACCAGCCGGCGCCCGGTGATCAGGATGTACGGGAAGCGGGTGTCGGGCCGCTCGCCGGGCGGCAGGTATGGTCGCGCGGCCAGTGCCGCGCGGCCGTCGTGGGTGGTGAACGAGTCGAGGTAGAGGACCGCCTCCCCGGGTTGGTCCGGGGCGCGGCATGGCCAGTGTAGCGGCCCTTCCCGATCCAGTCGGGCGTGTGAGACGCCCGCGAACACCGGGGTCAGCTCGGCGCATTCGGCCATGGCCGCGGCCGGGGTGGGGCAGCCGAGGTCGACGCCCAGGGTCGTGGCGAGCAGGTGAAGGATCTCGAAGTCGCTCTTGGCCTCACCGGGTGGGCTCAGTGCAGGGCGGACCCGCTGGAAGCGCCGGTCGAAGTTGACGAAGGTCCCGTCCTTCTCCAGGAAGGACACCGCGGGGAGGACCACATCGGCGCGCTCGGCGGTTCGGGAAAGGAACAGGTCATGGCATGCCACGAGGTCGCAGGCGATCAGTGCGTCCTGCACGTGTCCGCTGTCGGGGTCGGTCTGTGCGATGTCCTCGCCGATGACGTAGAGCGCTCGCAGCCGGCCAGCGACCGCCGCGTCGAACATCTCCGGAATGCGCAAGCCGGGCCGCTCGGGCAGGTCTACGCCCCATGACCGTCCGAATCGGGCGCGGACGTCAGCGTCGGCGATGGGTTGGTAGCCGGGCAGCAGGTCCGGGAGCGCGCCCATGTCCGACGCCCCCTGCACGTTGTTTTGCCCGCGCAGCGGCAGCACGCCGCAGCAGCCGGGCGTGCCGACCGCGCCTTTGAGGATCGCCAGGTTCGCCAGTGTGCGGACACCGTCGGTGCCGTGGGCGTGCTCGGTGATGCCGAGGCCGTAGACGATGGCGGGGCGTTGCGCGCGCCCGTACAGGCGGGCCGCCGCGGCCAGGGTCCCGGGTGGGACACCGGCGAGGTCCGCCGCGTGCTGCACCGGGCAGTCGCGGAGCAGGTCGGTGAGTTCCGCGAGCCCGCTGGCACGCTGGCGGAGAAAGGCCTCATCGAGGTACCCCTCGTCGAGGAGTACGCGGGCGATGCCGTTGAAGACCGCGACGTTGGACCCGGGCCTGGCCTGCACGTAGACGTCGGCGAAATCGGCAAGGTCGATGCGGCGCGGATCGATGACGATGAGGCGGGCACCCCGCAGCACCAGTTGCTTGATCCGGGCTCCGACGACCGGGTGTGCCTCGGTCGGGTTAGCGCCGGCAAGCAGGATGCAGTCGGTGTGGTCGAGGTCGTCGAGGGGGTTGGTCCCGCCGGCGAGGCCGAACGACGCGGTCAGGCCGGCGGCCGACGGGGCGTGACACAGCCGGGAGCAGTTGTCGATGTTGTTCGTCCCGATGGCAACGCGGGCGAACTTCTGGGCGAGGTAGTTCTCCTCGTTGGTCGCCCTGGCTGAGGAGATCATCCCGACCGCCTCGGGACCGTGGCTGGCGCGGACGGCTGCCAGCCGCGTCGCGACGACGGTCAGTGCTTCCTGCCACGATGCGGGTTGCAGGGGCGAACCGCGGCCATCGCGGCGAACGAGTGGCGTGGTGAGCCGGTCCCGGGATCGGGCGAAGGCGTGCGCAAAGCGTCCCTTGACGCAGGCGTGTCCACGGTTGACGTGGGCGCCGTGGACGGGTGTGATCGCGGCGACCTGCTCGTCGCGCACGTGCACCTCCAGGCTGCAACCAACGCCGCAGTACCCGCAGGTGGTCGTCGTGGTACGGCTCACCGGGCGGGGGTCGAGCAGCCCGGATTCGGACAGCGCTCCGCTCGGGCAGCTGTCGACGCAGCCGCCGCAGGCCACGCAGGGCGACGACACCCAGGGGCCGCCGGTGCCGGCCGAGACGACGGTGTCGAAGCCTCGCCCGGTCATGGACAGCGCGAAGGTGCCCTGCACCTCCGAGCACATCCGCACGCACCGCCCGCAGGCGATGCACAGGTCCCTGTCGAGTTTCACGTAGGGGTGGGAGTGGTCGACGCCACTGCGGTGGATGGCGCCGTGGAACCGGCTTTCGGCCACGCCGAAGTGTTCGCAGGCGCGCACCAGTTCGCTGCGCTCGGCGGGGATCTCCAGAGCGCGGGCCGGCAGTTCGGAGACGAGCAGTTCGAGGGCGAGACGTGCCGCGTACCGGGCGCCCGGGTCGCCGGTGTGAATGATCATGGCGTCGGCGGCAGGAGTCGTGCAGGCGGCCACGACCGGGCCTCCGGCCAGGCCCACCAGGCAGACGCGACACAACCCCTGTGGGGAGAGCCGCTCGTCGTAACACAAGGTCGGCACAAAGACCCCGGCGGCCCGTGCAGCGTCCAGCACGCTCGCGCTCTCGGCCACCTCAACCGGTACGTCGTCGACCCACACATGCATCACGCGACTCCCCGCCGCAGGTCGTCGGAGTAGGCCCGCACGAGGCTGCGCACCGCGCCGGCTACGCCGCGGCCGAAGCCACACAGGCTCGCCACGGCCATGACGTCGAGCAGCGGCTGCTGGGCGGCGAGTGCGGCTGCCGCCTGGGATGGCTCACCCGCCTGCTCGGCGAGTTCTAGCCCGCGGCGGGTACCAACCCGGCACGGCGTGCAGGCACCGCAGCTCTCCGCCGCCCCGAATGCCCACACGTGCCGTAACAACGCAGCCGCCGGTACCGTCGAGTCAATCGCGACGAGGCTGCCGTGGCCCAGCGCGACGCCGGCGTCCACCAATGCCCGCGCCAGCAGCGGCAGGTCAAGGCGGTCCGGGGTGAGCATGCCGCCGAGGGGACCCCCGATCTGCACCGCGCGTAGGGTGTGGGGTCCACGCAGCCCTCCGCCGAGGCCGTCCACCAGGTGGCGCAGCGGCACGCCGAACTCGACCTCGTACACGCCTGGCCGGCGAAAACGCTGGTTCAACGACACCAGCTTGGTCCCGGGTTCGCCCGGCTGACCGAGGCGGGCGTAGGCGGCACCGCCGTGGCGGACCACCCACGGCACGGTCGCAAGCGTCTCCACGTTGTTGACCGTGGTCGGCCGCCCCAGGAAGCCGCGGCTGGTCGGGTACGGCGGTCGGGACCGGGCGTCGCCGCGTAGCCCCTGCAGGGTGTGCAGCAGTGCCGTCTCCTCGCCTGCGACGTAGGAGCCGCCGCCCTCCATGATCTCCACGTCGAAATCGAAATCCGATCCGTGTACGCTGCGGCCCAGGTGGCCACCCGCCCGAGCCTCCACCACCGCCGAGCGCATCCGGATCGCCGCCGCGGGGTACTCCGAGCGCACAAGCACCAGACCGTGCCGGGCGCCCGTCGCGAAGCCGGCCAGCGCCAATCCCTCCAGCACACGATGCGGGTCGCTTTCCAGGAGCAGGCGATCACAGAACGAGCCGGGGTCACCCTCGTCGCCGTTGGCCACCACGTAGCGGGGCGTCGGGCCACGAGCGGCCGCCGCCCACTTCGCCGCCACCGGGTACTGCGCCCCACCACGCCCCCGGAGGCCGGCGGCGGCGACCTCAGCAAGGACCTGACCGGGCGAACCGCCGGTCACGGTGCGCGGCCAGACTTCCCACGGCCCCTCGTCACCGACCAACCCGGCCAGCACGACGGGACGGCCCCGGCTCGCGTACGGCAAGGCGGGCGGACTCGCCTCCAGCGACCTGGTGGCCGCGCCCGGCCCCGCCAACCCTTCGGCGGGACGGTGGTCGCTGAGTAATCCGCCGAGGTTCTCACCCACACACGGCTGCTGACCATCCAAGGCCGCGGGCGAGGCGTAGCAGTACCCGAGGCACCGCACGCCCTGCAACGACACCGACCCGTCCGCGGCACATTCCCCCCGCCGCACGCCCAGCACCTGCTCCAGGCGCGAAACATGCCGGCCCAGCGTGGTGACGAAACACGAGGTCCCCTCGCACACCCGGACATGGCGGCGGCCACGGCGGCGCTCGGCGAAGTCCGCGTAGAACGACACCGTCCCGGCCACGGCAGCCACCGGCCACCCGAACTCACCGGCAAGCCGGTCCAGGTCCTCGTCGCCGACGCCACCACGCTCGATCTGCACCTCCCGAAGCCGGTCGAGCATCGGCGTTCCCGGCCTGTCCAGGCGCTCCTGCAACTCGACGAACGCCTCGCGCGGCTCGCTCATCGCTCCTCCCCGGGACCGGTCGGGGACAGGTGCGGGGCCCGGTACCGCACGTCCGGCACGCCCCGTCCCGCCTTCCGGCAGCGCAACGTCCCCGCCGGCCGGAACACCCGTCCCGGGACCGGGCACTTGCCTTTCCGCAGCCGGGCGTCTCAAACCATCCGAAACAGTCAGCCTTGGTCCGCCCTCGGCGAAGCCGGTAACCCTACCCACTGTTCAGATCACGAAACCCGGCAGTAACGGGCATCGCGTTTCTACCCCGTCCGTGGCCACAGGAAAGATCACTGCCGCGTGCGTTTCACAGGCTGTCGCACCGTGGCTGGTCAGCAGGAACGGGCACGCGAGCACGATGATCATGAACAATGTGGTGGTCGGCGCCGAGCCTGGTCACCGGTCAGCCACGGCGGCGCAGGGTGGCCCAGATCCCGATGGTGGCACCGATCGCGACTAGGCCGAGGACGGCAAGCGCGACGATGTCGCGGACGAGCGCGACCGCAACGACGAACGCGGCGACGCCGATGGCGAGCACCGCTATCGCGTTGCGCCGCCTGCGGCGGCGTCGTAGCCGAGGCTCCGCGAGACGCCGCACGAACCCCGGATCGTCGGTGCGCAGCGAAGATTCGATCTCGGCGAGCCGCCGCCGCTCGCTATCGCTGAGGTCGCCATCGTCGAGCATGATCCGCCTCCTACGCCGGCGCGACTGCCCACCTGCGAGCGTACCCAGACGCGACCCCAGAGAGCCGGGCGAGAACACCGGCCGGCGGGACGGCGCGGTGTCACGATCGACTGGGCGGGTACCGTCAAGTCTGCACCGTATCTTCTGCGGCTGGCTCGCCCACCTCGGCCATACCGCTTACACCCACCGCACAGCCGGAGACGCCGCATCCACTTCACCAAGCGGTCCGGTTCACCTACCGTAAACCGCCACCGATGACGGCGCCCGCAAACGTCAAGGCTGCGGAAAGCGACGGGTACCAAGACACGAATCGACCGACCGAAGTCCCGCGGGCCTGGCGACCGCTGGCCCTACGCCGCGCGTCTCGGCTGCGGCAACGTCAGGGGTGAGGAAGGGAGGCCACCATGAGTGGACACGGCGGTGGACGGATCGTTGTCGGAGTCTCCCAATCGCTGAGCGGACTGGCGGCACTTCGGCACTTCGGTACGGTGTCGCGGAGGCAAGTTTGGGCGAACGGGGGCCGGCGTCCACGGGGGAAGACGCCGGCCTCGGTCCGATCAAAACCACGACAGCTGAGCCACCGCGACGGGCAGCGCGCCCCGTGACTGGCTATGGCAGGAACCTCATCACGGCTACGTCCGTCCGCCAGCCACAGGCGTCGCACGGCCAACGGGTGTGACGGTTCGTCACCACCGGCCCGCCCGTGTGATGCTCATCGCGGAGGGCGTCGGCGACTGGGCCGGACCTGATCAACACGGCCCGGCTGGGCGTCGATATCCTTCTGCCGCTATCAAGCGGAGCCTCCCATTCCTCCCCACGCCACCGACCGGACTCGTGGCGGGGCTTGGCCGGCCGCAACCTCAACTTCTTCATCGGCGACGCCGAGGAAGAACAGGAAGCCAACCGGCTCGCGGGCTGTCGGCTCCTGCCCCGCCCGCTGCTCGTCGACGAAGCCCGCACCGGCGCGAGGAGCACGGCACGCTCAATCTGCTGGCCGCCCACCCGATCTTCTAGACGGGACTGGTGGTGGAAAAATCCACCACATTCGCGGCCCTGGCGCTCCTGCTGGGCAATGGCGGTGGTGGCCGGGGTGCTGGCGGGCGGGCCGGCCGTCGAGCTGCGCGTGCATGTCGGCGGGCTGCTCGCCGCGGTGCTGGGCGAGACCCTGCTCGCGGTGCTGTTCGGCGCGCTGGCGGTCGACGCCGCCACCCGTAGCTGGGTGCTGGCTTTCGGGGCGGGCGCCGCCGTCGCGGCCGCCTGCCTGGCCGACGCCCCTCGCCTTGATGTCGGGCGCGCAGCGACCCCTGCGGCGTCTATCCCCGCTCTGCTGGGCCACCGGCAACACCCCGCTGATCCACGGCCCCGGACCTGGTCTGCTGGTTGTCGTCGCCGGCACCGTAGCCCTGCTGGCATTGGCCGCCGTGCTGCTTGCTCGCCGCGACCTGGCCAGCTGACCCACGAGGAGGCCAGCACGCGTATCGCACAGCAGCGGCTACTGCACGCGGTGCAGCGGCCCGACGCCTACGCCGCGCATGTGCTGGAATCGGCCGGTGCGTTGATCGTGCTGTCGGTATGGCCGGGCCGGCCGGAGCAACCGGCCGTGCTGTTCCTGTCTCGCGTTGCCCACTCAGCAGAACGTGCGCTACCTCGGCGGCGCAACCCACCCAGGTGGGGTGGACGAGGTGGTGGCCATACTGCCCAGGTCGGGTCGCCGCGACATCGCCGACGCAGCCACAAGGGCCGAAGGTCCCCACAGGATGCGTTTGCCTGCTTCGGCCGATGAGCGCGTGGCAATGAACTCGGAAACGTTGCCGACGCGGCGGTCGGGTAGGTGTCCGGGATGGTAGGCGGCTTCGCGACCGGTGGTCGTAGCTGGGTTATCCGTCACTGGCGAGCCCGGCGAAGGCGCGCAGCGCGACGGCGGTTTCGGTGCCGGTCATGGGCCTGCCGTGGCCACCGGCCAGCACGTTCGGCTTGAGGCACGCCAGCCAGTCGATTGAGTCCCTGGCCGCTCGCCGGTTCCAGGTCGTGTACCACGGCGGCCCAGACAGACCCGGCCGCTGCAGGAGCAGCCCGGTCAACGAGTTCATCTTCAGCGTGACGAGGGCGTCACCGGTGATCAGGACGCGGTCGTCGGGCCGGAAGTAGGACACGTGGCCCGGGGTATGCCCTGGCGTGGGGATGCACTCCCAGCCCGGCAGGCCCGGGACTCCGGCCTCCGGTTCGAATGCGCGCGACCTCGCCGAGGCTTGACCGGGCGAATACCGCCTCGCGCCGGCGCCGGCCGATGGCCCGCATCAGCGGCAGCACGATCCAGCGATCGAGCGGCATGGCAGACGCCACCATCGCGGCGAAGTCGCGGGTGGCGATCGGCAACTCGTCCGGGTGCAGGTAGACCGCGCAGCCCCACGTGCGCGCCAATCGCAGGGCCGAGCCTTCGTGGTCGGGATGGTCGTGGGTCAGCAGGATCGCGGCCGGACGCGAATCGGCGCCGAACAGCGACGCGGCGGCCCGCTTGATCCGCGACGCATCCGCGGCCCAGCCGGCATCGATCAGTACCCACGACGAGCCGGAGCAGACGAAGTAGACATTGGTCTGCGTGCGTCCCCACGACCCCAGGCAGAACACGTCCGGCGCGATCTCCCGCGCGACGTCGGCCGTACGCTCCCGAGGCGGGCGCCTCATGACGACCGCCCGAGCATCGGCACGGCGATCCGGGTGCCCGTGCCACCGCCACTGGCCCACGCGACGAGGAGCCTCAGCACCGCTCGCCTTGCCCCGGCGACACCCCGCCACGGAGCACGCGGACTCCTTTCGACCGCAGCGCGGCAGGTGTGGACGCGCGCCCGAGGTTCGGGGGCGAGCAGCAACGCGGATCCGCCGCCCATGCAGAAACCGATGACCCCGATCCGGCCGGTGCAACTGTCGTGCCGGGCCAGCCAGGTACGCGCGGCGTCGATGTCATCGAACGCTGGTCCCCGCCGGACGAGCGCATCCCGGAGGTGTCGTCGACGAGCGCAGACACCTGATGGTCCCTCCCCGCTGGAACAGGTCCGGCGCGAGCGTGACGAATCCAGCGCTCGCCAGCGAGTCCCCCTCGTGGCGTAGGTCCTCACTCATGTCGGGGCGTCGTGGATCACGACGCCGGGCCACGGCCCGGCCCCCGACGGCGTGGCCAGGTAGCTGGGCATCCCACCCCTCGGCGTCGGAATCGTCGCATCCGTCATCTCGCCCGTCCCTCGGCCGGTCCGCGTGTCGATTTGGTCAGCATGCTCCGGCGGCGGTGCCCGTCGCGAGCCTTCTCGATCCGCAGCAAGGTCGCTCGAGATGGAGCCCCGGGGATCAGCGGATGAGCTGCTCGGTTCGTTCGGTGAGTTCCGGTCGAGTGGTGGCGGCCGGGCGCCTGCCGATCCGTCTGATCATCACGGTTGCCGCCGGGACCAGCCACACGATCGAGGCCGGGTAGAGCAGGTAGCTTGCCCAGCCCTGGGGCGCCAGCGGACCGCTCGGGTCGACGACCGCGAAGGACAACAGCGCAGCGGCGGCCCCGGCGAGCACCGCGAGCCAGCCCAGCCAGACCGGGAAGACCCTGGTGCGCAACGACACCACGGCGACCGCGAAGAACATCACCGCCAGCGGGATGTTCGCCACGATGAGCATCACCCAGCCCAGGCATGCCGGCCGCCGACGGCAGCGTCAGGGTGATCTGCGGGGCCTGGCCGACCACGTTCAGGCCGTACCCGATCATCCCGGCGGCGAAGGCGAGCGTGGACAGCCGGCCGGTTGCGCCCTCCGCCTCGATCAGGAAGCTGCGCAGGCTGCCCAGGAACCACATGAACACGCCGGCGCTGATCACGAACAGCATGCTCTGCGCCAGGATCGCGCCCCGGTTGGCGGCGAGGAACGCCGGGAACCCGTCCGGGTCGCTGGTGCTGGGCCAGGGCCGTTCCAGGGCGACGGCTGCCGCACCGAACGCGAGCGCCACGAAGCCGCTCGCGGCGGCCCACCTCTGCCATCTCGTCTCGTTCATCACTCCTCCTGCCCTGCCGCCGCGCAGGGACGGCCGGTTCGCTCAACCCTCGGGTTGGCGGCACCGCCGAATTCACTCTTGGCTGGTCCGCTTGCCGGACCGGGACGGATGGCGCCGGCGCGCGGCGGCACCGGAGCGGGCACCGCCCGAGAACACGGTCGATACGCCGAGCATGAACCCGAAGTTGTACCAGTTGCCGTTGTTGTGCACGTCGTAGATGTTCACGCTGTGGTTGAACAACGAGACCAGGAACGTGACCGGACTGATCACCCCGTGCCACAGGCCCAGCCAGAACCCCGCGATGTGCGGCGCATCGACGGTCGCCACATTGTTCGGGCCGGCGGCGCAGGCCGCCAGAACCAGCGCCATCACCACGAGCACCACGACCTGCCTCGCTCTCGACGTCGTCACCCCCATCACCTCCGCATCCAGCGAAGGTGCGCTCGCGGGAAATGGGCAGACCCAAAGGTCCCCTGTCGACGGGACCACCTGCCGCCCGCGCGAGCGGCACGCGCGTTGCGTACGGCAGGCGGGGCCGCGGGTGTGCGCGGCAGGCCGGTGCTTCTTCCCCGACCTCGGCGATATCAGCGAATCCGAGGAGCCTGGAGCGGCGGATTGATCCTCGCAGCGCGCCGAGAGAAGCAGGCGCCGGAGGCCGTCGGCTGGCAGACCGCTGATTAGGATCGCCACCTCGTCGGTTGATTGTGACCCCGTGAAGGATGCCAGCTTACGGATCGGGGCGTTGGGCAGCACAGACTGGTGTCAGCGGCCGCAATTCGTCTCGCGGTGCGAGACGTTCCCACACTACCGGCCAGAAGCGTCGGTCTGGTCCAGGAAAGAATGCTCCCGGCGCCATGACACGTTGAGCCGCGACGCCAGGACGCCGCCATCGCTGCTGCGCCGGTTCGGCAACTACCGGTCAGGCCGCGCGGCAGTACTCGTGAATCAGCCCGCCAAGGACGTCCACCCGTTCGACGTGCCCGACAACGGGAAACGTGGTCACCGTCGCCATCGGTGCGGGCACCGGAACACCAAGATCGATACCGCGGTGCGGTCTGGCGGCGTTGTAGTGCTCCAGATAGGTGGTCAGGACGCGGTAGAGATGCTGACGGTTCCAGATCAACGTCCAGTCCAGACACTCGGCCCGGACGGTGCGCACCCACCGCTCGGCATACGCGTTGGCCCTCGGCGCCCGCGGCGGAATCTTGATCGTCTCGATACCCGTGGCGCCGAACACCACATCGAACGCCGAAGTGAACTTCGCGTCGCGGTCGCGAATCAGAAACCGGAACCGGTGAGCATGCTCATCGAGGTCCATCAACAGATTCCGGGCCGCCTAGGTCACCCACGCTCCGGTCGGATGGGCGGTGATCCCGGCCAGGTGCACCCGCCGCCGGTCGAGCTCGACCACGAACAGTACGTACAGCCGAGTCAGGCCAACGGTCTCCACGGTAAAGAAATCGCAGCCGAGCATCCCGCCAGCCTGGGCGCGAAGGAAAGCCGTCCAGCTCGGCCCGCTGCGACGGGGCGCTGGCCCGAGATGGTGGCGGCGCAGGATCCGGCGCACCGAGGTCGCCGACACGCGGATGCCCAGCTTGCGGCACTCCCCCACGATCCTCAGGTACCCCCACCGTGGGTTCTCCCGCGCCATCCGCACCACCAGGTCGACGACCTCCGGGTCCAACCCTGCTGGCCTCGCCCGGTGTGCGAGTAGGTCCAGCGGCGGGCCACCAACTCCCGATGCCAGCGCAACAGCGTCGCCGGCGTGACCAGAAAGACCGGCCACCGCTCCCGCGGCAACCACCTCGCCAACACGGCCAACACCATTCGATCCTGCGGGTTGTAGCGCGGCCGGGCGACCTGCCGTCGTAGCACCATCAGCTGGTGGCGCAGCACGGCTATCTCCACGTCCTTCGCGCCCGGGTTCGAACCCAGGCCGACCAGACTCAAGACGCGTCGGACGATCACGAAAGCCAGCGTGCGGACCACCATGACCGACAGCGTGCCAGACGCTGTATTCCCTGCTCACAGCGCTGACGCTGAGGTGGCACCCTTCACGCCTGCGCGTGAGCGGTGAACGCGTCCATCACCGTCGGCCAGGACAAACCATGATCACGGGCCGCCTGCGCCACCGTAGCGCCATGGTCAGCCACCGCGGCCCCCGCGTGCGCCCGCAGCCGGCGGGTCAGCCGGGCCCGACCAGGGACCACCGGCACCGACTCGGTGAACGACATCTTCGCACAGCCGGCGTTGCCGCACCGCCACCGCTTCTTGTGCCACAGCAGCCTGACCCCCGGCCCACCGTGCCACAGATCCCGCGGGGGGTCGTCACCCGCTGCTTTGGGCAGGCAGGACACCTGCTCACACGATGGACACCGCGCCGCGTAGGCGTCGCACGTACCCCCGATGAACCACCACAGCGCCGCCCTCGTCCACCTCGACCCGCTGCACCGCAAGCCCCTCCAACCCCAGCAACAACGTCGTATCGGTTGGTCAAGCCCGTAGTCCTCACGTGATCAATGCCTGCTTCGACAACAGACACGATCGCCCGGGGCTACGGGCCTATCCACAAAGGACGATCAACCGTTCGGGCAAACCTCGCACGCGAGCTACCGTGTGTGGGCAGCACGGCCTGCGGTGCATACGCCACACGGCGCCATCAAGCGCCAGAACCCCAGTCGTCCACACTGCGTCACCCCAGCCGAGCCCCGCAGATACCCCAAGCCCGGTTAACTTCGAAGAGCCGGGATTCGGTCCCCATCACGACGGGTGCCTCGCCGGCGAGGAGCCGGGCGAGCAGGCGGGGAAGCGCAGGGGCGGCTCGGCTCCGACGATTCTCGCCAGCGCTGGCAGCCACTCGCTGGTTGGAGCGGGCTCGTCGTCGACGATGTTGTAGATGCCGGGGCCGTTGTGGTCGAGCGCGAGCACGGTCGCGGCGGCGGCGTCCTCGAGGTGGATGAACGACCAGACGCCACCGCCGCCGCCGACGATCGGGAAACTTTCGGGTGCGCACAGCCTCGACGAGTCCGTCATCGGGGTCGCCGTACAAGTTGCCGTAGCGCAGCGCGATCCCGCCGGCGTCGGTGACCACCTGGTCCAGATACTCCATCGCAGCCTGGGTTGGGCGCATCGCCGGCACGGGGGTCGGGTCGAGCGGATCCTGCTCGGTCTTGACCGGTCCGCCCTGACGCGCGTACCGGTGGCCGGCGAAGCTCTGGGCGACGAAGCAGTCGACGCGGGCTGCTTGCGCGGCGGCGAGCAGCGCGTCGGTGCCCTGGGTACGCAGCCGGTTGGTCTGGGCGAAGCTGCGGTTGAAGTGCTTGAAGTCGTCCAGGCTGGCCAGCGCAGTTGCCTGGTGGACGATCGCGTCAGGTTTGGTCTCGACGATGGCCTTGCCCACCGCGGGCGCGTCGAGGAGGTCGAGCACGATCGGCTCCGCACCCAGCGCGCTAGACGGTCCGAGGCGAAGCCTCACTGGTACTCCGGCCGGGAATCGTTACGTAGACGATCGGCGATGAATGGGCGGTTTGGCCTGGCCGGCGCGCCTGCCGGAGCGGACTCGTCCGCCGCGTGATCATCGGTGACCTGTGGAGGCGGGATGGCGAGTACCTGCGCGATGACGTCGTTGACCAGGTCTGGGGGGATGGGCCGGTGGGCGATGAAGCGGCGGTAGAAGAACGGGCCGGTGAGCAGGTCGATGACCACGTCGAGGTCGAGGTCACCGGGCAGTTGGCCGCGCTCGCGGGCGCGGGCCAGCACGACGAGCAGCGGCTCGCGGCGGCGCCGGGTCAGGTCCGCGTGCAGGGCCGCCAGTGCCGGATCGCGTTCGGCGGCGTCGATGAAGGCGGCGAGCAGGCGCGGGAACGGGGTGTGCTCCAGCAGGGTGACCAGGGCGGTGAGGAGCTGGGCGACGTCGGCGTCCAGTCGGCCGGTGTCGGGCGTGGGGAACGGTTGGAACGTGGCGTCCATGGCGTCGATCATGAGCGCGCCGGCGGTGGGCCAGTGCCGGTACAGGGTCGCCTTGCTCGCGCCGGCGCGCCGGGCGACGGCCTCCATGGTGAAGCCGGGCAGGCCGTCGTCGTTAAGCACCTGGAGAGCGGCCTGCAGCACCCGCTGACGCGCGCCGGCCCCGCGTGAGATCGGCTCCCGGGGATCGGCCGGCTGGTCGGCGGCGGCGTGCCGGGTGGCCGTCGAGGCGGCGCGAGGGCGTGCCGCGGCGGGCGAGACCACGGGGGGCCGGCCACCTTCTTGGGGACTGCGGGCCATTGCCTCACCTCCATCGAGACGCTACCGTACTCTTAGAAAGAGAACGGACCCGTTTCGATAAGAGGTGGTCCGATGGCACGCGTGACACCGCTCTCCGAGCGCGGAGCCGGAGTGCGGGCACGGATGGCGTTCTGGTTCACCGGCCGCGCGCTGGGTCGACTCGCCGGACGGCCGGCGCATCCGGACCGGATGCTCGAGCCGCTTCGGGTCTACCCCCACCTTCCCGGCGTGCTGCGCGGCTACGCCAAGCTTGAGCAGGCCACCGCTGGCACGCGCCGCCTCGAACGGCGCCGCCAGGCGCTCGCCGAACTGAAGGCGGCCACGCTGACGCGGTGCGCGTACTGCGTCGACCTGGGTTCTGAGGTGGCGCGCCGCTGGGGGGTGACCGATGAGGAACTGCTGGCCTTGGCGCAGTACGAGACCAGTCCGGTGTTCAGCGAGGTGGACAAGCTCGTCCTGCGGTACGCCGAGGGCATGAGTCGCACCCCGGTGGACGTCTCCGCCGACCTGGTCGAGCGACTGCGGGAACACTTCGACGACGCCCAGATCGTCGAGCTGACCCACCTCGTCGCGCTGGAGAACCTGCGCGGGCGCTTCAACCTCGCCCTGGGCATCGAGGCCGCCGGGTTCAGCCAGGGCCGGGTCTGCGCCCTACCCACCCCGCAGCCGCTTCACCGGTCCGGCGACGCTCCGGCCGGCCTGGCGCAGGAGCGGCGGTCATGACCGCGGCGCCCACCACCACCCCCCGGCGTCATCGCCGGACTAGTGCCTACTGGCTGGTCACCGCGGTCGTGGTCGGTGAGTGCGCCGTCGGCGGCACGATGGACCTGTTCCGGATGCCACCGTTCTACCCGATCATGATTGACCTGGGGTATCCGAGTTACCTGGCCACGATCCTGGGAACCGCGAAGATCCTCGCCGCGGTGGTGCTGCTGGCACCCGGGCTGCCACGGCTGAAGGAATGGGCCTACGCCGGCATCCTGATCAACATGATCGGTGCGGCCGCCTCACACGTCGCCATGCACCAATCGATCACCAACCTCATCGCTCCCGCCATGTTCGCGGGGTTGGCGATCCTTTCCTGGGCGTTGCGTCCACCCACACGCCGGCTCTAGTACGGCAGTGACACTTCGCGATCTACATTCGGAGTTCGGCCGTGAGGCGGCGTCGGCGGTACGCGCGGCGGGCGGCGGTCTGGTGGCGTCGTCGCCAACCAAGGTCGGCGACACGGCCGATCGGCTGCGGCTGCCGTGGACAGCCCGCACCTACCGCGATCACTCGCGCCGAGAAATGAGAGGGGTGAGCGAGCCGACGTGAGCCTTGCGCTGCGGAACGTTCTCTTCAGCGTGGTCGTGCCCGGCGTCGGGGGCGTCCTTGTCCCCTGGTGGATACTCAGCAGCGGCGGCGGCGGCACGCCCGCCCCTGTGGCCTGGTACGCGGTCGTGGTTATCGCGGCCGGCGCTGTCCTGTACCTGGTGTGTGTCTCGGCTTTTGCGGTCGTGGGCAGGGGGACACCGGGCCTGTGGGACGCACCACGGCGCTTGGTCGCCGTTGGCCCGTACCGCTGGGTGCGCAACCCCATCTACCTCGCGGCCCTCCTCGTCGTCCTGGGCGAGGCGTGGCTGTTTCTATCGGTGCCGCTGCTGATGTACGCGGGCGTCATGGCGATCCTCTTCCACCTGTTCGTGATCGGCTACGAGGAACGGACACTCCGGCGGACCTTCAGCGAAAGCTACGAGCAGTACATACGGACGATCCCACGATGGATCCCACGGCCACCCACCCGATCGACGCGGCCCCGGCACACTCGCCGACCATGAAGGACACGCCCGCACACCCGTACGCGATCGATGGCGACGCCCTGATCCTGATACGACCCGACAACCACATCGGGCCTGACCGCAGGCAGCCGACGATAGTCACTCGCTGCTCGACTACCTCACCAGCCTCGGCCGCTGAGCGGCAGCCGTGTCAGTCCTTCTCTAGCCGGTCAACAGTTGTTGATGTTGGTCTGGGGCTAGTTTCCGTGCGTGCGATACGCGTACGAGCCGGGCCGATGGATCGTGTTTCGGCACGACCTGGAGTCACCAGCGTTGGCGGACCGAGTCGATCCGTTGTTGGCCGAGTTCGGCTGGGTGTTGGAGCGGCTGGCCGGGCTGGACCGGGCGCATGGGCAGCCGTTCCTGCTCGGCCCGGATGGGCGCCCGAACGAGCGGGTGAATGGCTTCTTCGCCTCGGGTCGGATGCGTGCAAGGTCACCACTCACCTGGAAGAAGTACGCGCACTCGCTCGGGCTGTGGCTGAACTTCCTACTGGCGCTGGGCAGGCGGTGGGATGAGGCCACGGAGGAGGACGCGGCGTACTTCAAGGAGTGGCGGCTGACGGAGGACGCCAACCCGCAACGCGTGGAGGGCTCGACGTTCGCCGGCGACCTGGCCGCGTTGCGGGCGTTCTATCGCTGGGCGGCGCGGACGTGGTCGGTGGTCGACCCTGTGGCCACCGACGACGGGTTCGACCTGCGGCCTCGGGGTGTGCGTGAGCAGGACGTCAAGTGGTTGGACCCGGCCGGCTACCGGCGGTGGCGGGATCTGGGCCTGCGGGGCCTGGACCGTGCAGGACGCCAGGACCCGGCGTGGCGGGGCGCAACGAACTGCGCGACGCGGCGTTCGCGGACGGGCTCTACGGCAGCGGGCTGCGGCTGATTATGTGAGCAACTTCAGTGTGTCTCAGATAGGCATCGACCGAGTGCCGGTGCTGTGATCTACGTGTTGCAGGCGACGGTGTCTCGTGTCTAACTTCTCGGCCAATGCATTTGATCTTTTTCTCCTCGGCGGGCTGGGAGGACTGGGACGTCGAGCACGGACCCCTGACACGCCATGCCATGCCAGTGTTGATCGACGACGATCTCCGTTTTGAGGACGAGCTCGGCCCGCGGGCAACCGTCGTCGCCAACCGGTGGCTGGGAGAGCTTCCCGTGAGCGGGGCGCCGTCAGCGAACACCTGGGAGGTCTACGCCCGTGTCCTGAAGGACTGGTTGGCGTTCCTCGGCGTGCACGGGCTGTCGGCGTTCGGAGCCCGTGAGCGGTTGCGAGCTGGTCTGAGCTTGTACGCCGAGTACCGGCTGGCGGGGCCGCTGGAGATACGGCTGGCGGAGTCGAGTTGGAACCTGCATGTCGGGACGTTGGCCCAATTTTATGAGTGGGCTGAAGACGAGGGCTATGCCCCGGCGGTGCCGTTCACCTACGCCGCTGCCAAAAGGCTCGTTGAGGATCGATTGGTGACGGTTCGGCGGAACCTGGCCAAGGTGCGGCAGCCGAGGGCACACACGACGATCAAGTACCTGGCTCCGGAGTTCGCCGAGTTGTTTGTTCACGCTCTGGAGGGTCTGCTCCCGGACGGCAGTCCCGACCCCCGATTCCGGGGGCTGAATCCGGGGCGGAACGCGGCGATGGCCGATACGACCTCGTCACCCGGTTCGACACGTTGCGGCGCTGGGTGAACAGTCCCGCCGGTGCGCGGCTAGGCCTCGAACCGATCCCGGAGGGCCGGGTCACCGGCAGGATGCTGCGTCGCACGTTGGCCCTGGAGTTGGCCCACCGCCCGAACGGGCTCTGGGCCGCAAAAGTCCACCTCAAACAGGTGGCTATCGCGACTACGGAAGGTTACAGCGCTCGACCAGGCGGGGCGCAGGCCCGGTTTCACGCGGAGATGGTCGCTGAGGAACGCGCGCACAACCTCCAGCTCACCGCAGCGGCCTATCGCGACTATCGCGATGGCCGGTTACCGGCGGGACCCGGCGCCAAGAGCCTCATCGCAGCATTCCAGCACGTTGACACCGAACTCGCGGCGCTGAAGGTCACGCAGCCCACGGTCATCGCCTCTGACCGGCACGTCGAGCTGCTCCTGAAGAAGCGGTCCGCGACGTTGCACGTCCAGCCGGCGAACTTCTGTTGGTTCACAGACCCGGGCAAGGCGCTCTGCCTGAAACTCGCCGGCACACCGACCGCGACCAGGCCATTGGCGGGTCTCGGCGACGCCGCCCGCTGTCCCCAGGCCACCTTCCACGCCGAGCACCGGAAGGTCTGGGCTGGCTGCGCGAAGACCACCGAAACCTTCCTCGGCAACCCGCGGATCCCCGTCGGGGAGAAGACGCGCCTCACCACCGAGCACGAACGCGCACAACGCGTCGTCGAAGCCATCGACGACGCCACCGCTCCGGCTGAAAGTGAGGGACGGTGACGATCAGCGCCGCACGGCGGCGGCAGAACGAGGACAGCATCCGCGCGGCAATCGACCGGCTGCTGCGTGGCCAGATCCCGGCCGGCGGAGGCTGCGACGTCAAGACCTTGGCCCAGGAAGCTGGGGTATCTCGTGCTGCGTTTTACCGCTCCTACGGTCACCTCAAGGAGGAGTTCGAGCGTCGTCTGGCGCACATGCGAGCCGAGGGGCATCTGCCAGACCTGAAGTCAGTGCGGATCGTCCGGCTCAAAGACGAGAACACCGCGCTGCGGCGGCGGCTGGCCGACCGCGAACGCGACGTCACCGAGCTGACCGCGTTGAAGACCACCGCGATTTCACGACTCGCCGCTCAACACGCCGAGATCACCCGCCTGCGCGCAGCCCTCGCCGCCCACGGCAACGTCCGTGCTCTGCCATCGCCGGCGCTCGCCCCGCCCGAGCACACATCCATCGCCGGAACTCTCTCCCGCGGCCACTGACCACCGACTGTCGGCACTGAGCCGGTGCGTCACCCTTCACGGCCGTGTGGGCGAACGACATGGCCACAGGAAATCCTTACCATCCAAGAGAAAGCACACCCGATGTTCGTCTATCGACTGTCCGAGCCGATTGACTCCTTCGACGGGCTCACCCCCCTCAACGACTGGCTCGCCGGCCAGCACCCCAGCCGCACCGCCTGGGCACTACAAGCCGTACTCGCCCTCGCCCTCGCCGACGCCACCGCCCTGCACTGGCGAGGCGACATGCGGCACCTGCCCATGGTCGGCGGCCTACCCACCACCGGCAGCACCACGCCCTACCTCGTGGTCAAACAGGACAACAACGGCGACACGTTCCTGATCACCCCCGCTGACAGCATGCGCTGGCTGGACGAGCAAGCCCTGGTCACGCAGGTACCCACCCGCGACATCGGAGCCTGGGCACCCGATGAGACCGACGACCCCGATGACACCCCTTTCTGATTAGGAGATCTTGCGGCGGTAAATGACCATGGCGAAGATGTACGCGACGATGAGGATGCCGACACACCAGGCAAGGGCAATCCAGGTGTCGGTGCCGACCGGCTGCTGGGTGAACAGGTCTCGGATCGCGTTGACGATGGAGGTCACGGGCTGGTGCTCGGCGAAGGCGCGTACCGGGCCGGGCATGGTGTCGGTGGGCACGAATGCCGAGCTGATGAACGGCAGGAAGATGAGCGGGTAGGAGAACGCGCTCGCGCCGTCCACGGACTTCGCGGACAGACCGGGGATCACGGCGATCCACGTCAACGCCAGGGTGAACAGGATCAGGATGCCGGCGACCGCGAGCCACGCCAGTACTCCCGCCCCTGAGCGGAAGCCCATGAGGAGGGCGACGAGAACGACGACCACGAGCGAGATCAGGTTGGCGACCAGCGAGGTCAGCACGTGCGCCCACAGCACGGACGACCGTGCTATCGGCATGGACTGGAATCGCTCGAAGATGCCGCTCTTCATATCCAGGAACAGCCGGAATGCGGTGTAGGAGATGCCCGAGGCGATCGTGATGAGCAGAATGCCGGGCAGCAGGTAGGTCACATACGTACCCGATCCGTGTTCGATCGCGCCGCCGAACACGTAGACGAACAGCAGCATGAAGGCGATCGGCATGATCGCGGTCGTGATGATGGTGTCCAGGCTGCGCGTGATGTGGCGCAGGGATCGTCCCAGCAGGACGGCGGTGTCGCCGAAGAAATGCTTGGTCATCGTTGTTCCCTACTCGTCCGTGCCGGCGCTGCGGTCATTGCCAGCGTCGCCGTCGTTGCCGTCGTCGCCGACGATGGCGAGGAAGACGTCCTCGAGGGTCGGCTGCTTCTCGACGTATTCGACCTTGGCGGGCGGGAGCAGCTGTTTGAGCTCGGTGAGGGTGCCGTTCACGATGATCCGACCCTTGTCGAGGATCGCGATCCGGTCGGCGAGTTGTTCGGCCTCGTCCAGATACTGCGTGGTGAGCAGCACCGTCGTGCCGTGCCCGGCGAGTTCCTTGACGGCCTGCCACACCTCGATGCGCCCCTGGGGGTCGAGCCCGGCCGTCGGCTCGTCCAGGAAGATCACCGGCGGGTTCCCGATGAGGCTCATCGCGATGTCCAGGCGCCGGCGCATGCCACCCGAATACGTCGACACCTTCCGCGCGGCCGCATCGGTCAGCGAGAAACGATCGAGCAGGTCACCCGCGATCGTGCCCGGGTCCTTGAGGTGCCGCAGCCGGGCGATCAGCACGAGGTTCTCCCGCCCGCTGAGGATTTCGTCGACGGCGGCGAACTGTCCGGTGAGGCTGATGGACTCCCGCACGTTCGCCGGTTGCGTGGCGACGTCGAAGCCGTTGACGTTGGCCGTCCCCGCGTCCGCCTTGAGTAGCGTGGACAGGATTCTCACGACCGTGGTCTTGCCCGCCCCGTTCGAGCCGAGCAGGGCGAAGATGCCACCCCGCTCCACGGCGAAGTCCACGCCACGCAGCACGCGCAGCTGCTTGTACGACTTCTGCAGACCCTGCACATGGATCGCCGGGACTTGCTGTACCACCATCAGACTGCCCTCCCTTCTTTTCCGGTGTCTTCTCCGGCGGCGCGTTCGATAGCGTTGGTCAGCCGTTCCCGCTCCCGGATGATCCACCGACCCTTCGGGTAGTTCCGGACGAACGTCTCGATGAACTCCACGGGGTCTTCCCCGACGATGTCGCGGATCGGGGTTCCGTTCGCCGCGCTCTGTTCGAACAGGTCGATGAGGTCCCCGTAAAGCGCGGTCCCGTCGCCCCCCGTCCCCCCGTAGTAGTTCAGGTACCGCTCCAGCGCATCGAGCGCCGTGCGATAGCTGGCGGGAAGTTGTCGCCCGCGCGCCTTGTACTCCCGCCATTGCCGTTTGGGGCCGATCACCTTTGCGATGAAGCCGCCCTTCTCTGTGTCAGACATGGTCATCTGCCTCCTTCGTGGAGCTGTTCGAGCCGTTCGGTGAGGAAGCTCCAAGTCCTCCAGAACTCTTCGAGGTATTCCTGTCCCTGAGCGTTGAGGGAATACACCTTGCGTGGCGGACCCTTTTCGGACGGGACCTGCTCCACGTCGACGAGGCGCTTCTGCTCGATCCTGACGAGCAGGGCGTAGACGGTGCCCTCGGCGATGTCGGAGAAGCCCTGACCCCGCAGCCACGCCGTGATCTCGTAGCCGTACGCGGGCCGCACGGACAGGATCGCCAGGACGATGCCCTCCAGCGTCCCCTTGAGCATCTCCGTCATCTGCTTGCCCACGGAGCACCCCCCGTACTACTCAGCAATACTGACTACCGGTATATAGTAACACTGACTAGTGGTGGCGCAAGCTCCACGTGGCGGCGGGAGGTGTCGGCTCTTGCCACCCGAAGGCCCGAACGGCGAACCGCTAGCTAAGTTGGCGCGGTCCACCAGCTCCACACCCGCCGCCGACAGGCGGCGGGACACACCTCGTCGAAACGCCGTTCCCCACCCACCCACGGCCACCAGCAGTGTGATGCCGAGCACATCGACGATGTCGTGGAAGCGAGACACTTCGGAAACGCAGATCACTGCCGCGCGCCGGCGCACGGACAGCCGATCAGCGACACCGACCAACCCGGACACAGCAGTTGCCTACATAAGGTTGACGGAGTGGGCGAGTGTGCTGCTGTTCGAGCTACCTGACGACGAAACGTCTCGGGGGTACGCGACCTGCCGGTTGGCCGATGCCTGCGCGAAGGGCGGGTACGGCCACCGGTACTGGTTGCCGCGGCCGGCAGTTCTTGGCGTGCTCGACTACGTCGAGGGTGGCCGGGCCAAGGCGGTGCGCCGGGCCCAGCGTGAGGGCGTCTACGAGCGGGTCAGGCGGCCGCGGCTGGTGTTGGCTCGGCGCGGTGACCGGATCACGATTGCCGAGCCAGACGGCCGGCAGACCGAACCGTCGATCAACGCGATCGGCCCGGAGGCACGGCGCCGGTTGTTCCGGGTGACCCGGGCCGGTTTGGAACCGTTGTCGGTCTGGCTCAACGAGGACGGCCTGCCGCGCGACCCGCACGGCTGGCATCACACGTTCGAGCAGGCCAACGACCGGATCGAGCGGTTGGGGTTCGCGTCGTTTCGGTGCACGCCGCACATGCTGCGGCACAGTTGCGCGCTGCGCTGGTACGCCGTGGGCCGGTTGGCCTACGAGCGCCGGTTCGGTCATCTGGACGCCGAGGAGCAGCGCGACTTCCGGGTCCAGTTCGGTAACACCTGGGACCTGGTGGCCACCATGCTCGGGCACCGTAGCCCGGAGACGACGAAGCGGCACTACCTGGAGCCGTTCCGGGCCCTGGACGTCGAGTTGCTGCTGCACCACGCCCAGCAGGCGGCTGTTGAGGGCTTCCTGGCCAGATACCTGGCCGATCATCCGCTGGTGGCGGGTGACCCGTTGCGGGAGGTCGGGTGAGCGGGCGCGGCGGTGGGCGGCCCGCCGCGATGCCGCCGGCCGGGTACCGCCCCCAGCCGCGGTTGATCCCCGGATCGGCGCGGGTCCGCTTCGTTGCTGAGGATTCCAGCGGGTCGACGACCGAGTTCGACTTCACGGCCCTGCCGCTGGCCCCGGCGTTGCAGACGGCGTTCGCCGAGTCGTTCGCCGCGCGGGTCGGGCCTGGCGGGTCGTTGCGCTCGTTGGGATCGGCGCAGCAGAACTTCGGCCTGCTGCGGCGCTTCGCCTCGTACCTGGCCAGTCTGGCCCGGCCGCCGGCGGACGTCGCTGACCTGAGCGCCGCCCACCTGCAGGGTTGGGCGCTGTCGCGCGGGAACGCGGCGCGGGAGCTGGCCGTGCTCAAGGCGAACCTGCGCAGGATCCCCGGCCTGAATGCTGAGTTCGTCGCGTGCCTGGCCGAGCGCAACCCGCCTCGGCGCAGCACTCCGCGGACCAGCTACAGCCGTGAGGAGTTCCAGAGGATCATCGCCGCCGCCCGCGGCGACGCGCGCCGCGCCGCCCGCCGGATCCGCGGGAGCGGTTGGTGCGCCGGTTCTTGGAGTTCACCAACGAGTACCCGTGGAACTGGGGACCGTCGCATGTGGACGAATGGACCCAGTCGCTGACCGGCGAACGACACCTTGCGCCGTCGAAGATCCGCGGCTACCAGACCGACCTGCGGCTGTTCAGTGAGTACCTCACCGACGGCCGCTACGGGTGGGCGGTGGAGTGCGAGAAGGCGTTCGGCAGCTTCCCGGTGGCGATCTGCCACGAGTGGAACACGATCGCGCATCTCAACGACTACGAAGGTGATCCGGAGGCCCGCCCGTTCACCCGGCAGGAGCTGCAGCGGTTCCTGGACTACGCCGACGAGCAGGTCGGCCGGGCTGTCGCCGCCAAGCGTAAGGGGGCTCTGGCCGCTTATCGCGACGCCACCTTGTTCAAGGTCGTCTACGCCTGGGGACTGCGGCGCGCCGAGACCTCCAAACTCGACGTGGCGGACTGGGGCCGCAACGCGGCGGTGCCGGAGTTCGGCCGGTACGGGATGCTGCACGTGCGCTACGGCAAGGCGGTGCGTGGGCAGCCGCCCCGGCGGCGCAACGTGCCCTCGGTGATGGGCTGGGCGGTGGAGGCGGTGGCTGACTACGTGGACAACATCCGGCCTCGGTTCGGCTACGAGGATCACCCGGCGTTGTGGCTGACCGAGCGCGGCGGGCGGGTCAAGCCGGCGGAGATCAACGCCAGGTTCGTCGCCTACCGCGACGCGCTCGGGCTGCCGCAGACCCTGACGCCGCATAGCCTTCGGCACTCGTGGGTGACGCACCTGACCGAGGACGGGGTGGACCGCCGGTTCATCCGTGAGGCCGTCGGGCACCGTTGTGACACTTCTACCGCGATCTACACGCACGTGTCCGGGGATTTCATGAACACCGCGCTGCGTAAGGCCATCGCGCCGGCCTTCGAGCGGCCGGGCCGGCATCGGAAGGAGCTGTAAGTGGTGCGCCGACTGGACTATCGGTGGAATCTGCGGCAGGTCATGGCCAGCCGGGAGATGTTCGCCACCACCGATCTGATCGAACCCTTGGCGCAGCGTGGGATCCGGCTGTCCTCCAGTCAGGTCTACCGGCTGGTGGTCGACCGGCCCGAGCGGCTGAGTCTGAAGATCCTCATGGCGCTTCTGGACATCCTGGACTGCAGGATGGACGAGCTGATCGAACCGGTCGCCGCGGCCAAACCAGCCGCGAGGAAGCGCACGGCTAGCGGCGAGGAGGCCGGGATCGGGGACCTGCGTCCCAAACGGGCCCGCATCACCGGCGCAAACGGATAACCCGTGTCGGCACGGTTGGCGCCGCAGGTGCTCGCTGACCCGGTAGGCGTGATCGTCGACCTTGTCGCAGAGTGTGACCCGATCCTGGACCGCGCTGCTGTCGCCGACGCGGTCGACGGCGTCGCGGGAGGGCGCGCCAAACGGCGGCGCCTGGCCCAAGCCTTGCTCGATCGGCCGGCGGTGCTGGTCGACGGACGCTCCCCGGCTCCCCGCGCCGTGGCAGATCTGCTCATCGCGCTGCACAAGGCCGGCGCGACAAGCATCTCGCCGCCGATCTGCGCGCAGTGCGGCAAGTCGCTGCGCACTTTTCAACGCCGCGGCCAGGACTGGTACTGCGCGGTATGCGGCCCGCGTCGGGAACCCTGCGCCGGCTGCGGGCAGACCAGGCCGGTGAACATCCGCGATCGCGACGGCCGACCCCGATGCGCCAAATGCCCACCCGACGACGGACGCGACCCGGTTGCCGCCGTGGTAGACGTGGTCATCGGAGTCGAGCCGACGCTGCCGGCCGACGCCGTCGCCGCGGCGGTGACCGCCCAGGCGCCACGGGCCGGGCAGCGCTACCAGCTGGCGTGGGTGCTGCAGGATCGGCCCGGCCTGCTCACCGGGGCCGGCGCCGAGACTTCGGCGCCGGCGGTGCTGCGACTGATCGACGCGCTTGTCGACCTCGGATCCCAGACGATCACCCGTCCGGCCTGTCCACGCTGCGGTCGGGTGATCCGCTTGCACCGGCCGATCGGTGGGCAATGGTTGTGTCGCAACTGCGTGGCCAAGTCCCGCGCCCAGCCCTGCGCACGGTGCGGCACCGTGCGGGAGGCCGCTACCCGCGACGAGCACGGCCGCCCGCTGTGTCCGCACTGCATGATCACCGATTCGGCCAACCTGGAGACCTGCGTCGGCTGTTCGCGTCGCCGCCAGGTCAGCGTCCGCACCCCGGACGGGCCGCTGTGTCCGGCCTGCCGTCCGGTCAAGACGGTCACCTGCTCGATCTGCGGCCGGTACGCCCCTGGGGTCATCTCCACCGCGACCGGGCAGCCCTGGTGCACTGCCTGCAAGCAGCGGTGGGCCCGCTGCACAGGCTGCGGCGAGGTCCGGCCCGTCCGCAGCGGCACCCTCGACGCCCCGTTGTGCGCCACCTGCACCCGAACCGACCCGGGATTCTGGCGCGCATGCCCCCGCTGCGGACAACCCGGCCGCATCCACACTGGACGGTGCGCCCGTTGCGCCCTGGTGCAACGACTGCGTGACCTGCTCGGCGACGAGCACGGACAGGTCCGTCCACAGCTGCTGGCCCTGCATCAAGCGTTGGCCACGACCGAGCGCCCCGCCACCGTGGCGGCGTGGCTGGACAAGAGCGCCGCCCCGGCGATTCTGCGCGACCTTCAGGCCGGCACCCGCCCGCTGACCCACGAAACGCTCGACGAACTGCCCACCAGCAAACCGGTGGAGCACCTGCGCAGCGTCCTGGTCGCGGTCGGAACCCTGCCGCACCGGGACGAGCACATGATGAGGCTGGAACGCTGGACCGCCCGCCTCATCGCGGACCGACCTGACTTCGACGAGCGCCAACTTCTGCACCGCTACGCCACCTGGCACGTGATCCGCCGACTGCGTCGCCGACTGGCCGGCGCCGGCACCACCCACGAACAAGCCGTGACCGCGCAACGCAACATCCGCGCCGCCAACGCCCTGCTCGACTGGCTGGCCACCCACGGCCGCACTCTTACCAGCGCCCGCCAAGGCGACCTGGAGGCATGGCTGGCCACCGCGCAGGCCACCCACCGGGTCGACGCCGGCAACTTCGTCCGGTGGGCGCGCAGGCAGAAGCTGACCCAGCTGGACTTCGCGGCGATCCGGTGGGGTGGACCTTCCGGGATCATCGACACCGAAACCCGATGGGAACAAGCACGCTGGCTGCTGCACGACGACACCGTCAAACCCGAAGACCGGGTCGCCGGCCTGCTGGTACTGCTCTACGCCCAATGGCCCGCCACGATCAGCCGCCTGACCATCGACCACATCCACACCAGCGACGAAGCGGTACGCATCCAGTTGGGTCACGAACCGGTCATGCTGCCCGAACCGCTTGCCGGTCTCGTCCGCCATGCCATGGCCACCCGGCACGGCCACGCCGTCATCGGCGACCAGAAGGCGCCGCCTTGGCTGTTCCCCGGCGGGCAACCCACACGCCCCATCAGCGCCTTCCGGATGGCCGAACGGTTGCGCCAACTCGGTATCCGCTCCGGGCAGTCCCGCTCCACCGCGCTGTTCCAGCTCGCCACCGACCTGCCCGCCGCAGTCCTGGCCAAGATGCTCGGCATCCACATCACCGTCGCCGTCGCCCGGCAACGCGCCAGTGCCGGCGACTGGATGGCCTACGCAGCCGAGGTCAGCCGCCGCACCACTCCAAAGAGATAGGCATTCGGACAGTTGGAATATCTGACTCCGCCAGAGGGCACCTACGACTCCGGGTTTCCCGACGAACACGCCTTCGAGGACTGGCTGCACCGCCTCGACCGGCTCACCGACGACCACCAGCGGCTCATCGCCGGCGAGCACGTCAGCGGCCCGGCCGCCGATACCTACCGGCACCGCATCCGCGCAGCCCACCACCAGTTCGCCGGTCGAGTTCTGACCAACATCAAGCACGCCCGCGACCTGGTCGCCAACCCGCTGCTACAGATCTATCCCGGTCGGGCGATGACCTGCGTGTTCGACCCAGCCAAGGCACTGTGTCAACTCCACACCAGCGACGGCGACGTGCGCCGCACTCCCGACCAGGACGATTGCCGACCCAACTGCCAGAACGTGGCCTACACCGACCGCAACATCGCCGACCTGCGCGCCCGCGCCGCCAAGCTCCAGGAGTTGACCGCCGACAACCAGCCTCCGTCACCACGCTGGCAGCGCGACCGAGCCGAACGCGACCGCCTCAGCAAGATCCTTCGAGACCACGACCGCCGGAAGTGACCTGACCGCATGGGCGCCGCCACCAACACCTGGCCCACCCGGGAGACCGATCCGCAGCGGGTCGCGATCCTCGCCGCCGCCCGCCTCCTCGCCGGCACACCACGGCGATCTACCGGCGTCGCCCGAGAGAACCAGGTTCTCCGCGGGCAACACGCTCCCAAGGTCACACCTCTCAAGCGGCGGATCCCATCGTGAAAGCCCTATTGCGTCACCGACCCGCGTACCACTTTGCCGAATTGAGTGCGCAGGGTCAGTCCCTGAGCCGGCGAGCCTGCTTCGCCTCGCGGGCAATCGCCCAGGCGTCCGCCACGGGACCCACGTGCCCGAGCTTGTCGGGGTTACTCACCGAGCGGATCGTCTGGATCCGCCCGCCGAGCACGTCGAGCGTCAACGCGCTGACCACGTTGCCGTCCCGATCGCGAAGGATCGCGCCCGGCTGGCCGTTCACCTCGCGCGGCTCCACTCTCGCGTCGATCCCGGCGAGCACCGGGGAGATCGAGGCGAGCACGCGGGCCACGTTGTCGGCACCGATCACGCTCCTGGCGAACGCAGGCGCCTTGCCTCCCCCATCCCCGACCATCTGGACGCCTTGCCTCCCCCATCCCCGACCATCTGGACGTCGGCAGCGAGCAACTCCCTCAGTCCGTCGACGTCGCCATCCCGGAGCGCATCGAAGAACCGCGCCGCCAGCTCCTCGCGTTCCCGGCGGTCCGCCTCGAACCGAGGCGCCCGACGTCCATGTGGCGTCGCGCCCGGACCGCGAGCTGGCGGCACGCCGCCTCGGACCTCCCCACCGCCGACGCGACCTCGGGGAAGCCGAACCCGAACACCTCCCGCAGCACGAAGACCGCCCGTTCGAGCGGGGTCAGCCGCTCGAGCAGCACCAGGGCGGCCATCGACACCGAGTCGGCCAGCTCCGCCGACCGCTCTGGGTCCTCATAGGGATCGGTCAGCAGCGGCTCAGGAAACCACTGCCCGACGTACGTCTCCCGCCGGACGCGGGCCGAGCGCAGCACGTCGATCGAGATCCGGGTGACCACGGCCGAGAGGAAGGCCTTGGTCGAGGTGGGTTGCGTCGGGGAGGCCTCGTAGCGCAGCCAGGTTTCCTGGACGGCGTCGTCGGCCTCGCTCACGCTGCCGAGGATCCGGTAGGCGATCGCGAACAGCAGCGGCCGCAGCTCCTCGAACTCCTCGGCCCGGGTCATGCGAGTTCTTCCTTGAAGCCTTGGCGCCACGACGGGTAGCGCAGCTGCCAGCCGAGCTCCCGCTTGGCCTTGGCGTTGGAGAAGCCGCGCCCCTTGTTGGTCATCATGTCCACCATCATCTCGCCGGCCAGCAGCCGGGCCAGCCACGCGGGGACCCGCCGCGGCGGCTTGGCCCCGGCGCACTCCGCGAGATAGGGCAGCCACTCGCTGACCGGTGCCGGCTGGTCATCGACGATGTTGAACACGCCCTTTGCCTGCTGCTCCACCGCCAGGACGGTAGCGCTCGCCGCGTCGTCTAGATGCACCCACGAGAAGTAGCCGGTGCCACCCCCGACGAGCGGGTACAGCCGCTTCCGCACGAGCTTGACCTGATCGTCGATGGCGCCCGGCCCGTAGAGCCCGCCGTAGCGCAGGACCGCGCCGCCTGCCTTGACGACCACGTCCTCGAGGTGGTTGATCGCCTTCGTTCCCTCCACCACATCCAACGGGTCCTCCTCGGTCTTGACCCATCCGCCCTCGCGGATTCCATTGAAGATGGCGGCGCTCTGCGCGACGAAGTTGGTTACGCCGGTCGCCTCGGCCGCAGCCAGCAGGTGGTCGGTCCCCTCGCTGCGGAGCCGGTTG
>WNFX01000754.1_pt1 | contig 34776 bp, 26 predicted proteins | sample 5400111 | NCBI WGS metagenome assembly WNFX01 (sample SAMN13153363, study PRJNA577476) | soil metagenome | isolation source: 40 cm soil or saprolite under grassland replicate 1 | place: USA:California | collected 2016-06-15 | reverse complement strand
CCCCATCGGTGGATTCGATGTCACGCAGGATATTCTGTCGTCAATCAAGAGTGGTACTATCACCGCGACCGTCGATCAGCAGCCATATATACAGGGCTACCAATCGATCACGCAGCTCGCGCTTTATCTGAAGTATGGGATTTCGCCGGCGAACCTCAACACCAGCACCGGCGCTTTGATCGATAAGAACAACGTTGATCAGGTGGTCAACCTGGTAGGTACCTACCGTTAGCTCCTCCTTCGCTGGTCTTGTGGTAGGCTGTCACCCAGAGAGGTACGCTACGGAGACAGCCTACTGTACCGGGAGCTGAGGGCGAGCCGCGGACATGCTGGCCGTTGACGATAGCGGCGCGCCCAGGCAAGGAGAAAGCGCTATGAAGCAAAACTGTTCCAACGCTTCTGCACCATGGCAGAGGGCAGAAAGGGATTGATATGAAACTTCAGCAACCAGCCACCGAAGCGGTGGTCACACCGGAACAACGCGCAAAGGCCGCGGGACGCCGCTATCGCCGTCAGCAGTCGGCCCTCGACATCCTCATTATCTTCCTGATCGTCCAGGTCATCAGCGTGATCTACGGACTCATCAGCCCCAACACCTTCGCCTATAACAGCTTCGGCAATATCCTGACGGCGCTGCAGTCGATCCCAACAACTGTTGGTATCCCGGCGCTGGGTGTTGGGATACTCATGATCGCCGGTGAGTTCGACCTCTCCGTCGGCTCGAATTTCATCTTCAGCAGCATCCTGACGGCGCAGCTCGCGACGAATGGGCTCAACGTCTGGCTTGCGGCACTCATTGGACTGGCGGTCGGCACCGGCATTGGCCTGCTCAACGGGGTGATCACACTCCGACTGAAGATCCCGTCCTTCATCACCACGCTTGGAACGATGCTCATCTGGCAGGCCGCCACGTACTTCGTGCATGGGACATCGTCCCAGACCTTCACTCCCAGCCCCGGATTCGCTGCGCTCACCGCCGGAACCCTGGGCGTGATCCCGGCTGCATTTTTGTGGTTCATTGCACTCGCGATCGCCTTCTGGGCGCTGCTGCAGCGGCATTGGCTCGGCAACCACATCTTCGCGGCCGGTGGAAACAAGCAGGCGGCAACTGCGACCGGGGTGCGGGTGGACAGGACGAAGCTCATTGCCTTCGGCCTGGCCGGAGCCTGTGCCGCGTTGGGCGGCATTCTGGCCGCCTCCCAGATCGGCAACATCGCGCCCACTAGTGGCGACACCTTGCCGCTGCAGGCCATCGCCGCCTGCGTCATCGGCGGACTGGCGCTTAACGGAGGCCGTGGCACGATCCTGGGCATCGTCCTGGGCGCCGCGCTCATCTACTGGATTACAGACTTCCTGCTGTTGGTCGGAGCGCCAGGCATCTATATCACGGCACCCGTTGGCATACTCATCATCGCCGCGGCTGCAATTTACGAAATACTGCGAGCCCGTCGCAGCTAATTCACCAACGAAAGGAGAAAGTACATGAGCATGGACAGAAGGGAAACAGCAGCCGCCGAACAACCACAGCAGCGTGGGGAATCCACAACGCCACTGCTGGAGCTGCGCAATGTCAACAAGCAATATGGTCTGAACCAGGTGCTCAATAACGTGTCCTTCTACGTGGGCCGAGCGGAGATACTGGCGCTCCTGGGCGACAACGGGGCCGGGAAGTCGACCACGGTCAAGACCATTTCAGGCGTCGTGCAGCCAGACTCCGGCACGCTTCTCTGGGATGGCAAGCCCGTGGAGCTCAGGGCGCACACGGATGCGGCCGAGCTGGGCATCGAGACGATCTACCAGGACTCGGCGCTCGTCGACTCCATGACGATCGCGCGTAACATCTTCATGGGGCGAGAGATGAGAGGATCCCTCGGTTTCATACGTCTCAAAGAGATGCGAGAAATTGCTTCCCATGTCTTGAGGACGATTGTGGCGATCGAGGGCATCGACAGCCCTGACAAGCTGGTGGGCAGTCTTTCCGGCGGCCAGAAGCAGGCGGTGGCCATCGCCCGTGCGGTGCATTTCAAGCGCACGCTGCTGATGCTCGATGAGCCGACCAGTGCACTGGCGGTGCGGGCCACCGAGGCCCTCTTCGAGTACTTGCGGTCGCTGCGTACGCAGGGTCTGTCGAGTGTGCTGGTCACGCATAACCTGTATGACGCGTACCGCATCTGCGATCGGTTTATCGTGATGGGGCGCGGACAGGTCGTCTTCCAGGCGACGCAAAAGGAGACCTCGGTCGAGGAACTGACCGAGCATGTCAGCCGTGGCTAAACCGTCCGTAGGGGCCTGCCTTGCGCGGGCCCTGGGAGCCGGCTCTTACAGAAACCTGAAACGGTTGTTTCTGAGAATGGCCTTTTTCAGAGGATGACGTTATGCGAGAAACAGCGAATCGACCACAACGAAAAATGCTGAACGCAGCCGGGACTTTGCCGCCACACTTGATATCGCTCCAGAGCGCCGCTATGGCTCCTGGCAGGAGATGGCCGAGCAGGAGGCGAAGCTGAAAGATGGTCTTGAGGTGGTCAGCATTATGACCCCCAACAATAGCCATTATGCCATTGCCAGAGCCTTTCTGGAATACGGCATCGATGTCATCTGCGATAAGCCCTTGACCACCGATGTGGAGCAGGCTCTTGAGTTGATGCGCCTGGTACGCCAGATGGGTCTGGTTTTTGGCGTGACCTACTGCTATAGCGGCTATCCGATGGTACGCCAGGCCCGCGAGATGGTGCGCAGCGGGAAGTTGGGCGCAATCAGGCTGGTGCAGGTCGAGCAGGCCTCCGGCTGGGCTTCCACCCTGCTGGAAGCGCAAGGACACAAGCAAGCGGTCTGGCGCACCACTCCCAGCATTGCCGGGAAATCCAGCGTGGTCGGCGACCTGGGAACGCATGCCCAGCACCTGGCCCGCTTTATCACCGGCCTGGAAATCAACGAAGTATCCGCCGAGTTGTCCAGTATTGTGCCAGGCCGCCTGGTTGATGACAACGCCCACATCATGCTGCGCTTCAATAATGGGGCGAAAGGGATGATGTGGGTCAGTATGGTCGCGGCAGGGCATCTGCACGGGCTGCGTATTCGGGTGTATGGCGAGAAAGGCAGCCTGGAGTGGGTGCAGGAGCAGCCCAATGAGCTTGTCCTGCACCCGGTTGATGGCCCCCATCAAATTCTCTCGCGTGGTTTCGATTGGCTATCTCCGGCGGCCCGGCGCGCCTCGCGCCTGTGGCCCGGTCACCCGGAGGGCTATTTAGAGGCCTTCGCCAATATTTATTCTGATATTGCCGATGCCGTTCTCGCCCGCCGGGATGGGGTCGAGGCCGACCCGCTGGCCTACCTGTTTCCCACGGTTGAGGATGGCGTGCAGGGTGTGAAGTTTGTCGACGCCGCCGTTGCGTCCCATCAGCAGGATGGTCGCTGGGTGAATGCGATCATCGACGTCCAGCAGCGGCGCGATTACTTCCTTTCAGCGAGATGAGCCGAAGGCTAGAAGCGGTAGCTTCGTTTCTCGCTGCATAAGGAGCTTATAAGCCCGCCTTGTATCGCAGAAACATAAAGAGGTGAACACCATGGTGAAATTTGCTCTGTTTGGTGCTGGTTTTATTGGCAGGGTCCATGCAAACAATATCGCCGCTCATCCACGGGCTACATTACAGTATGTGTATGATATCAATAGCGAGGCCGCGGAACAGTTGGCGTCCCGTTTCGGCGCAAAAATTGCTTTGAGCCCGGAGGAGATCTGGACGGCGGATGATGTGGACGCCGTCCTCATCGCCTCATCCACCAACACCCATGCCGATTTGTTGAGCGGAGCCGTCCGGGCCCACAAACCAGCCTATTGCGAAAAGCCGATTGATTTGAATATGGACCGGGTCAAAGCTGTGGTGCAGGAAGTATATCACGCGCATGTCCCCATCATGATCGGCTTCAGTCGTCGTTTTGACGCCAATCACCTGGGCGTCCGCGAAGCCATCCAGAATGGCACGATCGGCAAGGTGGAGATGATGGACCTCACCACACGCGCCCAGGAGCCGCCCCCCATCAGTTACGTCAAAGTGTCGGGGGGACAATTCCGCGACCAGACCATCCACCATTTTGATCTGGCCTGCTGGCTTGCCGATGAAGCCCCGGTTGAGGTGTACGCCACCGGCGCAGCTTTGATTGACCCGGCCATTGGTGAGGTGGGGGATGTCGACACTTCCATGGTCATCCTGAAAATGCCAGGTGGAGCGCTCTGTCACATCGACAGCAGCCGCCGCACCGCATATGGCTACGATGAACGCATCGAGGTCTTTGGCTCCAAAGGGATGGTGCAATCGCTACGCAAACCAGTACGCGAGGTGGCCCTGTACACTGGCACAAAGATGGTCTCCGATGGATTACATCCCGGTTGGTTTGAACGGTTCGAACCCAGCTTTGCCCTGGCGTTGGATGCCTTCATCTCCGCCCTTGAGGGCAAGGAGACCTCCTATCCATCGCTGATGGACGGCTTGCGTGCGCAGACGATTGCGGAAGCGGCGGTCGAATCGTTGCACACAAATCAACCGGTCAAGATTACCTATTGGCAGCCTGAGTAAGCTCCTTACGCTCCGTATTCAGCCGCAAACGAGACGATGTCTCTAGCTGACGCTCATGCGGCTGAGCGGAAGTATTCAGTCGATCATCCGACAGAGCGGAAGTAACAGCGGTTTCTCATGAGTGGAGGTATCACCATGACACGTACCATCGGTATTGGTGTGATTGGCCTGGGCTGGATGGGCGAAGTGCACAGCCGCTCGTATCGCGCCATTCCAGATCGTTTTCATGAGAGCGGAATTGTTCCCCGGCTTGTTGTCTGCGCCGATGCGGTGGAGGCACGTGCGCAGGCTGCCCAGCAACGCTTTGGCTTCGAGCGCTACACGACCGACTGGCGCGCGGTGATCGCCGATCCGGCAGTTGAGGTCGTCAGCGTGGCTGCGCCCAACGGGATGCACCTGGAAATCAACCGGGCGGCGGCCCAGGCCGGGAAACACATCCTGTGTGAGAAACCGGCCGGCAAGGACCCGCAGGAAACCATCCAGAGCGCCACCGCTGCCCGCGAGGCCGGGGTGTTGACCGCCGTCGGCTACAACTATCGCTGGGCGCCGCTCGTCCAGTATGCCCGGCAGCTCATCACCGAGGGAAAACTTGGACAGGTGACCCATTATCACGGTCGCTTTCTCAACGGCTACGCAGCTGACCCCAACGGCTTCCTCTCCTGGCGCTTTGAGCAGGAGCATGGCCTGGGCACCCTGAGCGACTTGATGTCGCACGTAATTGATATGGCCCATATGCTGGCCGGCCCCATCACGCGCGTCACCAGCGACAAAGAAATCTTTATCCGCCGGCGTCCCATTCCCCAACCGGGCAGCGGCACCCATTACGACGTCGGCAGCAGCGACGGCCCGATGGGAGATGTGACCAACGAGGATTACGTCAGCGCCCTGGTGCATTTTGCCAACGGCACGCGTGGCATGTTGGAATCGTGCCGGATCATCAACGGGGCTAAATGCGATATGTCCTTTGAAATTCACGGGACCAGAGGCGCCATCAAGTGGAACATGGAGAGCATGAATGAGCTCCAACTCCAATGGCGCAACGATGAAAATCCGGCGGAGGACGGCTATACTACCCTCTTGAGTGGGCCAGCTCATCCGTACCATGGCCACTTTAACCCGGCCTGGGGGCTGAACCTGGGCTACGACGACCTGAAAGTGATTGAAGTCTACAACTTCTTGCACTCCGTCGTCACCGGTCAGCAGGGAGAACCAGGCTTTGCCGAAGCCCTGGCCGTGGCCAACGTCCAGCAGGCGATTATCCGCTCGTGGGAAAGCGAACGCTGGGAGGCCGTTGAACATTAGAAAAGTGGAACCCGTAAGTAGGGACAAGGGGTGGCGGCGGGGCGAGGAGGGGGCCTTGCGCCTGTCCTCTCCCTAGCCTAATGAGGTCACAGTAGGGACAAGGGGTGGATGGGGGCCTGGGAGGGGGCCTTGCGCTTGTCCTCTCGCCAGTCCCAGAACTCATGAAGTCAGAGGGATTGGGGGCAAGCCCCATCCCTACTGTGAAGAGGTGTTATTGAGAATGTTGAAGCTCCGCTTTATGTACTATTATAAGGAGGAAACTATGCGACTTGGTTTCAATGGCGCGACTACGCAAACTGCCGACCTCGCGACCGATATAAATATCACCGGACAGGCCGGCTACGACGTGATCGAGCTGCGCGATGTCAAGCTCGACCAGTTTCTGGCCCAGGGCTCACTCGACGACGTGCGCCGGATGCTGCGCGGGGCTGGCGTGGCGGCGTGGACCATCAACGCGATCGATCGGGTCGGCGTGGATGGTGCAGCCGGCACGGCGCGTGCAGTCGCGCGCTGCCGTCAGTTGAGCCGCTACGCTCAGGCGATCGAGTGTCCGTGGGTGCTGGTCGTGCCCGGCCCGACCGAGGGCCGCACAGACGCGCAGGTCATGAGCGACACCATCGCTACGCTGCGCGAGATGGCTGACGCAACGGCAGAGTTTGGCGTCAGCGTCGCGTTCGAGTTCATGGGCTTTCCCTGGGCTGCCGTTCGCGACGTCGCGGGCGCCTGGGCGGTCGTCCAGGAAGCCAACCGGCCCAACCTCGGCATCATTGTGGACACCGCCCACTTCTACGCAGGTGGCTCAACGCTGGAGTCGATCAGGGAAGTCGATCCAGAGCGGCTCATCGTGTTGCATATCAACGATGTAGAGGATGTCGCAAAGCCCGACATCACCGACGGCCACCGACTCTATCCTGGTGAAGGCGTCATTCCCCTCCAGGACATCCTCGGCGCCGTTCGCGCGACCGGGTGGGATGGTGTGCTGTCAGTCGAGCTATTCCGTGAGGAGTACTGGCAACAGGACCCGCTGGCCGTGGCCCGCGAGGCAAAAGCCAAAACCCTCGCGGTGTGGGAGCGCGCGCTGCGCGGCGGGCGCTAGCGTCATGGCCGAGGTGCAGCCAATACGGGTATAGTGTAGAAGTGTCGTAGAGGACGGGCAAACTGTTGGAGCAGACAAGGAAGGAGGTTATCTTGATTAGAGTTGCTAATGCACCCTGTTCGTGGGGTGTCATCGAGAACGTGGCAGGCGAGCGCGAGGGATATGCCTGGGTGATCGATGAAATGCATGAGACCGGCTATCAGGGCACCGAACTGGGGGATTGGGGGTTCATGCCCACCAATCCCAATAAGCTGCGGCAGGAACTGGAGGCACGCGACCTCAAGCTGCTGGCGTCCTGGGTCACCGTCTATCTGCACGATCCGAGCCGCCTGGCCGAAAGCGAAGAGGCCGCAGTTCGCACCGCCCGGCTGCTGGCGGAAGTAGGCGGACCAGACGCCTTGATCGTGCTCGGCAATGATCCGTATACCGATCCCATGCGCACTAAATACGCCGGGCGCATCAAGCCGGAACAGGGCATGAGCGACACACAGTGGCAGAGCTTTGCTGCAGGGGCAAACCGGATCGCCCACGCTGTACAACGCGAGACCGGCCTGCGAATGGTGTTTCACCATCACATCGGCACCTGGGTAGAAACGCCGGAGGAAACGGCCAGATTCCTGAGTCTGACCGATCCAGGCGTGGTAGGCCTGTGCTTTGACACCGGACACTACCGTTTTGCCGGCGGCGATCCGGTCGAAGGGCTGCGCCGACACGCCGACCGCGTGTGGCATGTCCACTTCAAAGATCACGATCCGCAGGTCGCCGAACAATCCCGTCGCAACGAATGGGATGCCATCCAGTCCGTCGAACACGGCGTGTTCTGCGAACTGGGCCACGGGGATGTCGACTTCCCGGCGGTCATACAGGAGCTGAAAGACAGCGGGTACAATGGCTGGATCGTCGTGGAGCAGGATGTGCTGCCCGGCATGGGTACGCCCAAAGAAAGTGCGCAGCGAAACCGCGACTACCTTCGTTCGATCGGCTTATAAATTGCTGTACTGAAAGGAGGATACTGATGGCTGACATATCGATTGGTGTGATTGGCGCAGGCGGTATGGGCTCGCGCCATGCGGTAAATTTGCAGCGCCACGTGAAAGGCGCGCAGGTGGCGGCAATCTATGACCTTGACCAGGAGCGCGCTGGGCAGGTTGCCGAGGAATGTGGTTCTGCGAAGGCTTTCCAGGACCCGGTGCAACTGATCCAGGATGCTGGCGTTGATGCCGTGGTGATCGCGTCACCCGACCCCACCCACGCAGAGTTTGTGCATGCGTGTTTGCGATATCACAAGCCTGTGCTCTGCGAGAAACCTCTGGCGACCAAAGCCGACGAGGCGCTGAAGATTATCGAGGCGGAACAAGCTCTGGGGCGTCGCTTCATCTCCGTCGGCTTTATGCGCCGCTTTGATCCCCAGCATGTGGCTGTCCGTCAGATGGTTGCAGCGGGGGAAATTGGCCGTCCGATTCTGTTCAAGGGTGTGCATCGGAACCCGATGATTCCGCCCCATCTACCCGGCGAGACCGTTGTCACGAACTCGGCCATTCATGATATTGATTCGACCCGCTGGCTCCTGGGGCAGGAGGTTACCGAAGTGTATGTGCGAGGAGTGAGAACGCACACATCGTTCAGTGAGGAGACACGGGATATGCTGCTCATACAGATGGCGTTGAGCGGCGAGTGTTTAGCCACGGCGGAGGTGTCTGTCGCGGTTGAGTATGGGTACGAAGTGTCCGCCGAAATCGTCGGTGAACGGGGCACCGCTGTGACCATGCCACCTGGCCTTGCACTGATACGGTCCCGAGGAGCACAGTCCGTGACCGTTCCCAGAGATCACCTCACGCGCTTTCAGGAAGCCTATTTCCCAGAGTTGACGGAGTGGGTGCATTCGGTCCAGACCAGGCAAACGTTTACCGGGGCGACTGCCTGGGATGGCTATATATCGCTGCTGGTCAGCGATGCCTGTATTCAATCCTTACAGAGTGGCACACCGGTACCAGTGTCAACGCCGGCTAGACCGGGCTTCTATCAGGAATAGGAGGACTTCCTTGCAGTCAGATGAGTGCGGAGCACTAGAAGCGGCAGCTTCGTTTCTGACTGAATTAGGAGCTACAAGGAGGAGCATATGTCGACTGAAAAGCGAGTCAACATCGGGATGATTGGAGCAGGCTGGTGGCCGAACACGATGCATATGCCGGCATTAGCGGCCTGCGATCAGGCCAATGTCGTCGCTGTCTGTGACCTGATTCCAGAGCGAGCAGAGGCTCTCGCGCAGAAGTATCACATTCCCCATACGTTCACCGATTACAAGGAATTGCTCGCGAGTGGTTTATGCGAAGCGGTTGACGTAGTTACAACCAATAACGCGCATTACCCCATCACCATGGACGTGCTCAATCACGGGCTGCATGCCATTTGCGAAAAGCCACTCGCTCTCAACTACGCCCAGGCGTCCGAAATGGCTGCTACAGCCCAGAAAAAAGGCTTGATTACGTGCGTGCCTTTCACCTACCGCTACATGCCATCGACGCGCTATCTCAAACACCTCGTTGATGAGGGCTACCTGGGGCAGCCTTATCACCTGCATATGCGCTACTACGCCGGGTTCGCCCGCGATCCAGAGACGTACTTGTGGCGTTTTGATCGGAAGATCGCCGGCTCGGGCGCTCTGGCCGACATCGGGTCACACTTCCTCCACGTGGCCGAATGGTTTTATGGCGAAATCGAGGCCGTGTGCGCTCAGTTGAGCGCCCTGGTGAAACGCCCACCCGACCCACAAGGCCAATCATACGAACAGGCCGACGACACGGCCATGGTGATGCTGCGCTTCAAGAACGGGGCGCAGGGGCTGGTACATGCGTCGGCCATCGCCTACGAAAAGACCTACGAGGATAAGGGCTACGGCTTCGATCAGGTCCATGAATGGGATTTTCACGGCTCGAACGGCACGCTGCGCCAGGTCATCGACTGGGATTTCAGGCAGCGTATCACGGGGGACCGGCCAGGGGACGGACCGGAGCGTGAACTGCCCGTCCCTGATCGTTATTGGGGCGACGCCCGCCGTGAGCGCGTGATCGAAACCTGGGAGGACGTGTTTCGCAAACAGGGGTCGATGATCTGTGAGTTCGTGCATGCGGTGGCAAACGGACAACCGATGGTACCAAACTTTAGCGATGGGGCGCGGATGCAACAACTGCTGGATGCCGCCATCGAAAGCGCCGAGACGGGCTGCTGGGTCAAAACGGAACCGAAGTTTAGCTGACAGAACGCTCGCGCTGCCGCCAGCCTATAGGTGAGGAGAAGAACTTCATGAACATTCGTAAACTAGATCATGCATCATTCCTCGTGAAAGATGTTGAGCGTTCACGCCGCTTCTATGTTCAGGTACTGGGGCTGCATGAGCTTCCGCGTCCAAATAGCTCCGATGTTTCCGGCGCCTGGCTCACTAACGATGAGCACAGTTTTGAGGTTCACCTCATTGGCGAGACCGAAGAAGGTCGCATGGCTCAGATACATGGGCACTACCGACGCGATGAGATAGCGCAAGGCTACGGGACACATGCCGCCTTCGAGGTTGACGACCTGGAAGCAACAATACAGCACCTCCGCGCCCACAATGTGGAGATCGTGGGAGGTCCGCTTCCCCGAGGCGACGGTGTACAACGGGTATTTATCTGTGACCCTGATGGCTACATGATAGAACTCTTTGTGCGGGAAGCGAAATGAAGCTCTTGTACCGAGAGTATTGTACGTTACCGGGGCGATAGCCAATCGCCCCAAGAAGGAGGAACATATATGGGTGTACTTATCAAGCCACAAGCTGATCAAGCTGGCGGGATTCTGCGCCCGGTTGCCGTTACGCCAGAGACCGCCGGGTGGCAGTACGTCTCGTTCGCGGTGTATCACCTGACCAGAGGGCAGACGCTGCGTGGGGCAGCAGATGGCCGGGAGACCGCCCTGGTCGTATTGTCTGGCATAGGCAGGGCCGAACTCAATGGACAGCCGGTGGGGCAGGTCGGTGAGCGGCTCAGCGTTTTTGAAGACAGGGCTCCGTATGCGCTCTACCTGTCCGAGGACGCCAGCTATCAGGTAGAATGTACCTCGGATAACATGGAGGTCGCTGTAGCAAGCGCGCCCACGACGCACCAGCACCTGCCGGCCCGGGTGGTTCGTCCGGAAGAGGTCAGTGTCGAACTACGCGGTGAGGGCAATGCGCAGCGCCGCGTCCAGCACATCCTGGATACCGACCAGGCAGCGGAGCGCCTGATCATCGTCGAGGTCATCACGCCGGCGGGCAATTGGTCCTCGTTCCCTCCACACAAACACGATACCGAGAACCCGCCGTACGAAGCTTACCTTGAGGAGACGTATTATCATCGCGTCTCGCCGGACGATGGGTTCGCCTTCCAGCGTGTGTATAGCGAGGATTTCGATGAAACGGTCGCAGTACACGATGGAGATCTTGTCCTGGTCCCCAAGGGGTTTCATGTCGTCTCTGCGCCTCCCGGATTTGATCTCTACTATCTCAACATTATGGCCGGTCCTCATCGCGCATGGAACTACCAGGTCGATCCTGCATTTCACCGCCTGCTTTCAGCTTCGGGGAAAATCACCGGTTCGATCGTTTATCCATCCGCAAAGAGAGCCCAGTAAGCGGAAGAGGAGTCAGACATGGATGCAAGCAACAGGTCATACGACATCGTTGCGGTGGGAAGATCTTCGATTGACCTCTACTCCAACGACATAGGCGCGCCATTCGTGGAGATCACCAGCTTCGCCGCCTATGTCGGGGGCTGTCCGACCAATATCAGCGTGGGCACGCGGCGGCTGGGTCTGCGCTCGGCGTTATTGACTGCGATCGGCGATGACCAGGTGGGCAACTTCATCCTGCACTTTCTAGAGCGTGAAGGGGTTGAGACCGCTTTTATTCCACGCAAGCCGGGGAGACGTTCCAGCGCAGTCGTCCTGGGCATCGAGCCGCCGGACCGTTTCCCGCTGACCTACTACCGGGAGAACGCCGCCGATATGGCACTGAACATCGACGATGTGCTGGCAACGCCCATAGCCAATGCCCGCGTCCTGCTGATCTCCGGCATGGACTTTAGCAAGGAGCCGAGCCGCAGCGCAACGCTCTTCGCGGCGGAGGAGGCGCAACGGGCGGGAACGACGGTGGCGCTCGATATCGACTTCCGTCCCGACCAGTGGGACGACCCGCGCGCCTTCGGTGTGACGCTGCGCTCGGCCTTGCGCCTGGTCGATATCGTGATCGGCACTGAAGACGAGATCAACGCCGCCATGCTCACCAGCGCGGCCCAGATCAGCCTGACCCATTCCCAGGTCTCCGATGCGCGCGTCAGTGGCGACATTGATACCGCCATCGCAACATTGCTGAGCCTGGGTCCACGCGTGCTGGCACAGAAACGCGGCGGGGAAGGTTCGCGCATTCACGTGGTCTCAGAGGCTGGCGTCACCTCACAGATCGACGCCCCCGGCTTCCCGGTACAGGTGCACAACATCCTGGGAGCAGGGGACGCCTTTGCCTCCGGGCTACTCTGCGGCTTCGTCAAAGGATGGGACTGGTACAAGACTGCGCGTCTTGCCAATGCCTGTGGTGCGATCATGGTCACAAAACATGGCTGTGCCAACTTCATGGCCACCTACGATGAAGTAATGACATTCATTGAAAACCACGGCGGGTTCTAGTAGGGGCGCGATTTAATTGTAGGGGCGCGATTTATAAGCCCGCCTCTCTGCAACGGGAAGGAGGACGAATATGACCGAACGGGCAACGCAACGCCTGACGATGGCGCAGGCTCTTATTGCCTTTCTCAAAAACCAGTATGTGGAGCGTGATGGGAAAGAACAATCTTTTTTTGCTGGCTGCTTTGGCATTTTCGGTCACGGCAATATCGCCGGGATCGGCCAGGCATTGCAGCAGATGCCCGAGTTCCGCTATTACCAGGGACGCAACGAGCAGGCTATGGTGCATATCGCCGCGGCCTACGCGAAGACAAAGAACCGTTTGCAGACATTTGCCTGTACCTCATCGGTTGGCCCCGGCGCGACTAACATGGTGACGGGAGCTGCTCTAGCCACGATCAACCGTCTCCCCGTGTTGCTCTTGCCCGGAGACATCTTTGCGCGCCGCAACGTCGCCCCGGTCCTGCAGCAGTTGGAATCTGAACACACACAGGACATCTCCGTCAACAACAGCTTCAAGCCGGTCAGCCGCTATTGGGACCGAATCACGCGCCCCGAGCAACTGCTCACTGCCCTGCCCGAGGCCATGCGCGTACTGACCAGTCCAGCGGAGACCGGAGCCGTCACGCTGGGGCTTCCCGAGGACGTGCAGACGGAGGCATACGACTATCCCCAGACTCTTTTTAGCAAGCGCACCTGGCACGTGCCGCGCAACCGGGCGGACCGCCGGACGCTAGAACAGGCCGCATCCTGGCTCCGTGCCAGCGAGCGACCATTGATTATCGCCGGAGGCGGCGTGATCTACGCGGAGGCCACGGAGACATTGCAGCGCTTCGTAGAGCAGACGGGCATACCTGTAAGCGAGACGATGGCGGGCAAGGGCAGCCTGGGCTATGATCATCCACTCAACCTGGGCGCGATCGGGGCTACCGGCACCTTCGCGGCCAACCGTGTAGCAAAGGATGCCGATCTGATCATCGGCATCGGCACGCGCTACAGCGACTTCACCACATCCTCTAAGACGGCCTTTCAGAATCCCGGCGTGCGTTTCATCAACATCAACGTCGCCGCCTTCGACGCCGGTAAGCACCAGGCATTGCCCCTGATTGGTGATGCGCAGGTCACGCTGGAGGAACTGGGCGAGCTGGTAACAGGCTACAGCGTCGACGCGGGCTACCGGGCGCGGGCCGAGCAATTGCACAGCGAATGGGACAGGGAGGTAGAACGGATCTACAGTATACGCCACGCACCACTGCCAAGCCAGGGCGAGCTGATCGGCGCGGTAAACGAACTGAGCGAGCCCTCCGCGATCATGGTCTGCGCCGCCGGAAGTCTGCCCGGCGACCTGCACAAGGTCTGGCGCGCGCGTCATCCCAAGAACTACCACATGGAATACGGGTATAGCTGCATGGGCTATGAGATCGCCGGTGGCCTGGGCGTCAAGATGGCTGCGCCCGAGCGTGATGTGTATGTCATGGTTGGCGATGGCTCTTACCTGATGATGAACAGCGAGATCGTCACCTCGATTCAAGAGGGTTACAAGCTGAACATTGTCCTGCTGGACAACTCGGGCTTCAAGAGCATTGGCGCGCTCAGCCGTTCGCTGGGTCAGGACGGCTTCGGCACCCGCTACGTCTATCCGCAGCATGGTCAGTGGCCAACAGATGCGGCAGGAGACGATGTGCAGACGTTACCGGTTGACCTGGCGGCCAACGCGCGCAGCCTGGGCGCGCACGTCATTGAATGCAAAACGCACGCCGAGTTCGTAGCGGCCCTCGCAGCGGCAAAGGGCAGCGAGCGCACGACAGTGATCTACATCCAGAACGATCGCTACCAGGCCATATCCGGCTACGAAGGCTGGTGGGACGTACCACTCGCAGAAGTCAGCACAATGCCCTCCGTGCAGGAGGCACGCGCCGAATGGGTCGCCATGCGTGCCCAGGAACGGGACTTCCTGGAATGATTAATGCAACCGTAAATGCCATACATAAATTAATACCCATGCATGTAGGGGCGCGGTTCACAAGCCCGCCGCGCCCCCACAATAGAAGAGGAGACATACCATGATAGAGAAGGGACAACTACTCAACTATATCGGTGGAAAATGGCAGCGCTCGCGTGCCAGTGAGTATCTCGATGTGCATAACCCTGCCACCGCCGAAACACTCGTACGCGTACCGCTCACACCGGCAAGTGAGGTAGACGAAGCGATCCAGGCGGCCCAGGCGGCCTTCCCTGAGTGGCGACGCACACCACCGACCCAGCGCATCCAGTATCTCTTCAAGCTCAAGAGGTTATTGGATGAAAACTTCGACGAGATCGCACGCCTGACGGTCGATGAGTGCGGCAAAACAATGGACGAATCGCGCGGGGAGCTGCGACGCGGCGTTGAGAACGTCGAAGTCGCCTGCGGCATCCCATTGCTGATGCAGGGCTACAACTCCGAAGACATCGCACGTGGCATTGACGAGTTCATGCTGCGCCAACCGGTCGGGGTGGTGGCCGCGATCACCCCATTCAACTTTCCCGGCATGATCCCGCTCTGGTTCCTGCCCTACGCCATCGCCTGTGGCAACTGCTTCATCTTGAAGCCCTCGGAGAAGGTGCCGATGACGATGAGCCGCGTCTTTGATCTGATCGACCAGTTAGACCTGCCGCCGGGAGTGATCAGCCTGGTCAATGGCTCGAAGGAGGCCGTCGATACCCTGCTCGACCATCCGGCGGTGCGCGCCCTCTCCTTCGTCGGCTCATCTCCGGTCGCGAAGTACATTTATAGCCGGGCCGCGGCCAACGGCAAGCGCGCCCAATGCCAGGGTGGGGCCAAGAACCCGGTCGTGGTCTTGCCCGACGCCGATATGGAGATGACCACCCGTATCATCGCCGACTCTTCCTTTGGCTGCGCGGGACAGCGCTGCCTGGCGACCTCGGTGACGATCACAGTCGGTGAGGCGGGCCGCGAATTCAGAGATCGGATCGCCCACGTGGCGGAGTCGCGCAAGGTGGGCTATGGCGTCGATCCAGATGTCGAGATGGGACCGGTGATCACGGCGGAGAGCAAGCAGCGCATCGAGTCATTGATCGGCAAAGGCGCCAACGAAGGGGCCAGCGTCCTCGTTGACGGACGCAACCCATCGATCCCAGGCTACGAGCACGGCTACTTCGTACGCCCGACGGTCCTGGACAACGTCAGCCCGCGCAGTGAGCTCTCCGGGACCGAGATCTTCGGGCCGGTCCTCAGCTTGATGCACGCTCAGACGATTGATGAGGCGATTGACTTCGTGAACGCCACCTCCTACGGCAACATGGCCTGTTTGTTCACGACCAGTGGGACTGCAGCCCGCAAGTTCCGCTATGAGGCCCAGGCAGGCAACATCGGGATCAATATTGGCGTGGCCGCTCCGATAGCCTTCTTCCCCTTCTCTGGCTGGAAGGAAAGCTTCTTTGGCGATATGCATGCCCAGAGCCGTGACGCCATCGAATTCTACACGGAAAAGAAGGTCGTGATCGAGCGCTGGCCCAGAGAGTGGTCACGCAAGTTCTGAGGAGGCGCGCATGAAGGTCAAGATCACACGAGGCAAATTCAATGGACTCAACGCCTGCGCCGACAGTCATGGAGCCATCGCCGCCCTGGCAGTTGATCATCGCGGCAATCTCCTGGAGGCCATCGCCAGGGCGCGCGGTGAGCATGGGCAGGCGAACGCGGCGGACATGCGCGCATTCAAAACAGCGGTCACACGCATCCTCACGCCCTACAGCAGCGCCATCCTCCTGGACCCTGAGTATGGTCTTGAGGCCATCGCCAGTCGCGCCCCCGGCACCGGTGTGCTGCTGGCCTATGAGAAGTCCGGTTACGACTTCAGCACGAAGGGACGCCTGCCCGACTTGCTGCCAGAGTGGAGTGTTCGGCGCTTAGTAGAAGCCGGGGCGCAGGCGATCAAAATTCTGCTCTACTACAACCCGCTCGACGAGGCGCAGATCAACGCGATCAAACAGGCGTACATCGAACGCATAGGCGCTGAGTGCGAGGGGATGGATGTGCCCTTTTTCCTGGAGCCGCTGGTCTACGACGATGCAGTCGGCGATGAAAAGGGGCTGGCTTTTGCCAGAAAGAAGCCGGAATACGTCATACGAGCGATGCAGGAGTTTGCTCAGCCGCGCTATGGTGTGGATGTGCTCAAAGTCGAGATCCCTGTCAATCCCGCCTTCGTCGAGGGGACAAGCAGCTTCACCGGAGAGGGGAGGGCCTATACTCGTCAAGAGGCGCTGGAGCATTTCCGCACGCTGGCCACTGCGACGCCCAAACCATTCATTTACCTGAGCGCTGGCACGAGCGACGCGGTCTTCTGCGAGATGTTAGATCTGCATGCCGAGGCAGGCGTGAAATATGCAGGAGTACTATGCGGTCGCGCCACCTGGCAGGATGCGATTTCAATCTACGCGAATAAAGGGGTCGCAGCCCTCGAAGACTGGCTATCGCAGCAGGGAAGGCAAAACGTCCAGGCCCTCAACGCCGTGCTGGCGCGCGGTGCGACCGCGTGGTGGGATGTGTACGGCGGCAAGGACAATATAGAAGTCATCGAACCGAGCAACACAGCGCTTTGAGAGCGCAAAAAGAAGGATGTTATGAAAGCTATTGCTGTCTTTCCTAAGACGCGCGAGGTAAAGTTGATCGATCACGAGGAGCCGAAGATCACAAGGCCGACGCAGGTCAAGCTGCGCACGCTGGAGGTTGGCGTGTGTGGCACTGATAAGAAGATTACCTCCTTCCAGTTCGGCACTCCTCCCGCTGGCTATGACTACTTTGTGATTGGACATGAGATGCTCGGTGAGGTGGTCGAGGTGGGTTCGGAGGTGCGCGATCTCAAGCCGGGCGATCTGGCAGTGACGATAGTGCGGCATCCTTGTCTACATGACGAATGTCGCGCCTGTCGTGTAGGGCATCAGGGTTTCTGTTTCACAGGCGATTTCACCGAGCACGGCATTAAAGAGTCGCACGGCTTCATGGCCGAGTTTGTAGTCGATGAAGGACGCTATATGCACCTGGTGCCGCATGAACTGCGCGATGTAGGGGTGCTGGCAGAGCCGCTTACCGTTGCCGAGAAAGGCATAGCGCAGGTCTGGCAAATTCAGCAGCGCCTGCCGTGGATTGATCCCAACGCACCAGCTCACCTGCGCGGGAAGGGTCTTAAGGCGCTGGTGTTGGGTGCCGGTCCGGTTGGACTACTCGGGGCAATGCTGTTCATTACAACGGGTTTCGAGACGTATGTCTATTCACGTTCGAAGGCACCCAATCCCAAGGCAGAGCTGGTAGAGGCCATCGGCGGCAAATATATCTCCAGTGAGACAACACCGGTCGAGCAGCTTGCCAGGCAGATCGGCGCTATCGACCTCGGTTTTGAAGCTGCAGGAGCCTCCCGGCTGGCCCTCGATGTTATGCGCGTATTGGGTCCCAATGGCATCTTTGTCTTCGCCGGTGTGCCTGACCATCAAGCCGCCACAGAAGTCGATACCGATCTCTTGATCCTCGATCGTGTGCTGAAGAATCAGGTTATCCTGGGCACAGTGAACACTGACGACGCCGCCTTCGAGGCTGCTATTCGCGATCTCGGCGTCTTCAAGCAGCGCTGGCCGCAGGCGCTGCGTTCGCTGATTACGGGACGCTATCCTATTGAGCAAGCCCCACAGTTGTTGCTCGGCAATGTGAGGGGGATGAAGAACATTATTATATTGTAGGGAACATTTTTGTAGGAGCACTACGTATTCAGTAGGGATGGGGCTTGCCCCCATCCGGTTCCCCAGAACGCTGCTCCCGTGCCTGATCGTGCTCCCCGAGCCGGATGGGGGCAAGCCCCATCCCTACTAGTGGGGGCCTGAACGGTTGCAATAGACAAAAGGAGATGAACGTCTCATGCCTGAACAGTTGTTGAAGATAGGTTTGATCGGTGCTGGGCGCATTGGTCGCGTGCATGCCGAGCATCTTACCACGCATATCCCGTCAGTCGAGCTCGTCATGGTTGCTGACGTGTTTGAGGAGAACGCCAGGCAGTGTGCGAAGCGCTATGCTATACCTTTCGCCACACAGGATTACCACGCTATATTGGACCGTCCGGATATTGAGGCGGTGGTGATCTGCTCATCCACCGACACCCATGCCCGCATCATCGAGGAAGCAGCGCAGGCTGGGAAGCACATCTTCTGCGAGAAACCCATCGCACTCGATCTCCCGTCGATTGACCGGGCGCTGGATGCCGTGGCACGCGCTGGCATCAAACTGCAACTCGGCTTCAACCGCCGCTTTGACGCCAGTTATCGCCGGGTGCGCCAGGCGGTGGAACAGGGGGAGACTGGCCGCTTGCAGCAGATCCATATCATCAGCCGGGACCCTGCCCCGCCGCCGATTGAGTATATCCCCGGTTCAGGTGGCCTCTTCCTTGATATGACCATCCACGATTTTGACATGGCCCGTTTCCTGGCTGGTAGTGAAGTGGAGGAAATCTTCGCGATGGCAGGTGTGACGGTGGACCCGGCTATTGGGGAGGTGGGCGACGTGGACACGGCGACCATCCTGTTGCACTTTACCAATGGCGTGATCGGCACGATCGAGAACTGCCGACGCGCTGCCTACGGCTATGATCAACGCGTGGAAGTACTGGGTAGCGCCGGGGCGGTGCGGACCGAAAACAAGTATCCCAACACCGCCATTATCAGCGATAGCCATGGCATCCGGCGTGATCTGCCACTCCACTTCTACATCGAGCGCTATACCCAGAGTTATGTCACGGAGATAGAAGCCTTCGTGGACGCTGCGCTCCATGATAAACCCGTCCCGGTCACTGGATATGATGGGCGCATGGCACTGGTCCTGGGACTGGCCGCGAAAAAGTCCCTGGCCGAACACCGCCCGGTCCGTTTGAGCGAAAGCTGAGAGGAATCCAACTATAGAAAGGAAGAACAATGAGGCGACTCGTAACCCTTTGTACCTCACAGTGGATTGACCTACCATTGGAGGTTCTTGCCAAAAAAGCCAGTCAATGGGGCTTTGATGGTCTTGAATTGGCGTGCCAGGGTGACCACTTCGATGTGCGTCGGGCAATCACTGAACCAGAATATGTGCAAACGCGTTGGGATATTCTCAACAGGTACAACTTGAAGTGTTATGCCATCAGCTACCATCCCGTGGGACAGGCCGTTTGCGATCTCATTGACTCACGCCATAAGACGATTCTTCCCGCCTATATCTGGGGCGACGGTGAGCCGGAAGGAGTGCGCCAGCGTGCTGCAAAAGAACTTATGGATACTGCCCGCGCCGCTGCAGCATTGGGTGTGACCCAGGTCAATGGATTCACAGGATCAAGCATCTGGCACCTATTCTACCCCTTCCCGCCAGGCGACCCCACTGAAATCGAGCGTGGGTACGAGGATTTTGCCCGGCGCTGGAATCCCATTATCGATGTCTTTGAGCGGGAAGGCGTGAAGTATGGCCTGGAGGTACATCCTGCTGAAATCGCCTACGATTTTGTGACAACCCGCAAGACGCTCGATGCCATCGGCAATCGTCCTGGCTTTGGTATTAACTTTGATCCAAGCCATTTTATTCCTCAATTCCTCGATCCTGCTGTCTTTGTCGAAGAGTTCGCCGACCGTATCTACCACGTACATATTAAAGACTCGAAAAGAAACTTGAATGGACGCAGGAGCATCCTGGGGTCCCATCTCAATTTTGGAGAGGCCGAACGCGGATGGGATTTTGTTTCTCCAGGACATGGTGATGTCGATTTCCAGTCCCTGGTACGAGCTCTTAATCGCATTGGCTACGCGGGACCACTCTCGTGTGAGTGGGAGGATGCGGGCATGGACCGCGAATGGGGGGCTCAGGATGCCCTTGCTTTGGTACGGCGTATTGATTTCCCTCCGTCGACTTTGCGATGGTCAGGTAGACTGGAAAGCCAATAGTTTGCTTCTGGCCAGATGGCCAGAAGCATTCAGCAGTTCTGTTGGATTGTTCATTCTTACAGAACACTGCTGGATGCTTCCTCCGCTTAAAAAAATCAAGACGCCCGGCGCTGTGATGCCCGGCTGCGCAGGTGCTGGGGCACATTGAGAACCGCTACGCCCGGACGGAAGAGCAGCGCCGCCTTCAGGCGCAGAGCCACCTGGTTATGCAGCATGTATTCCCACCAGTGCGCCACCACAAATTCCGGCACGATCACCGTCAAGAAATCCTCGGGATGGCGCTGGTGCACCGCGTCGATATAGGCCAGGATCGGACGCAGCAGCGTACGGTACGGCGACTCGATGATGAGCAGATGCGTCTCCTCACCTGCCGCGATCTGCTTTTGCCACTGCTGCCAGCTCGTCCGTACCTGCTCGGCCTGCTCTTCGTCGGCCACTACGTGCATGGCGATGACGTGACCTGAGACGGAGCGCGCATACGCCAGGCTCGCGATCGCCGCGCGGTCCAGCCCCGCCATCGGCACAATGAAGCGATGACGCACCTCTTGTGGATGGATGGGGGCTACACTGGCGCGCTGCTGTAGCGGCACGTTGGCTACCACAATATCTGGTCGGAAGAGCAGCGTCGCCTTGAGTCCCAGAATCTTAGGACTCGTCAACACCCGTTTCAGCGAAGTCTCCACCTCTTCAGGAAGAATGACCGTCAACGTGTCCCCCGGATACTGCTGATGCAACGCATCGATCGTCTCAAGCAGGGGCAGCAGGGGCAGGCGATGGCCGGGATCGATAATCTGCAACAGGGTCCCCTCCTGCGCAGGAAGGCTCTTTAGCCACTCGGCCCACTCGGCCTGCAGCGCATCGGCCTTGTTCTTATTGATGGCGACATGCAGAGCGATGACCTGCGGCCCTATCGAGCGCGCATACGCCAGCGCCTGCTTTGATGCTTGATTCAGCGCCGCTACGGGGACGATGATGCGGTGATGGATGTCCTGCGGACGTAGTGGTATGGTCGTCGTGCGCTCCCGCTTCACATACCCATAGTGCCGGTGAATGCCCAGAAACAGCAGCACCAGCAAAGGGATCAGCAGCAGCACGATCCACGCCCCCTCCAGAAACTTCATTGAGGAGATCACCCCGGCCACCAGCAGCGTCGTGCAGGCGCCGATGCCGTTGATGACCATGCTACGCTTCCAACCCCGCTCCTGCCCGCGCAGGCGCCACCAGTGACGCACCATCCCCCCTTGTGAGAGGGTAAAGGAGATAAAGACCCCGACGGCGAACAGGTTGATCAGCGCATTTGTATCGCCATGGAAGATGATGAGCAGCGCCGCCGCCAGGACGGAGAGGAAGGTGATGCCCACCGAAAAGGCCAGCCGATCCCCACGCAGACCAAAGAGCCGAGGGAGGAACTCATCGCGCGCCAGTAGAGACGCCAGGCGCGGGAAATCCGAATAGCTTGTTTCGGCAGAGAGGGTGAGAATCCCCAGGGTAGCGATCTGGAAGACCGGAAACAGGAAGACGAGTGGGCCGCTGAAGACCTGGGTGGCGATCTGGGCGATCACCGTTGGATTGCCCGCCGGATTGGCCTCCACATGGTAACTGGTCGCCAGCAGGGTGATGCCCAGGAAGAGCGTGCCCAGGATCAGCGCCATCCATGTCAGGGTGATGGCGGCATTGCGCGTCTCGGGCTTCTCGAAGGCGGGCACCCCATTGGAGATGGCCTCCACCCCCGTCATCGCCGAACAGCCAGTGGCAAAGGATCTCAGAATCAGGAAGAGCGAGAGCGGTTCGATCGCCTGCACGGGTGCATAGTCGCCGATGACCGGCTGGTGATGCAGGACGAAGGCTTTGAAGAGGCCGACCACGATGAGTAGCAGGGCACTGACAATAAAGAAGTAGGTGGGCAGGGCGAAGATCGATCCTGACTCACGCACGCCGCGTAGATTGAGGATCATCATTAGCAGCACCAGCGCGACATCCAGCAGCACGACGAAGTGCCCCAGTCCGCTAAAGAGAGAGGCGATGTTCTGCACGCCAGCAGCCACACTGACGGATACGTTGAGCACATAGTCGATGAGCAGGGCCGCCGCCGCTACCAGCCCTGGCAGCGTGCCCAGATTCTCTTTGGCGACGATATAGGAGCCACCGCCGCTGGGATAGGCGGGAATGGTCTGGCGGTAGGATGTTGCGACGATGGCAAGCAGGACGACGATGACGACGCTGATGGGTAGGGTAAGTCCCAGATGCTCGGACCCGCCGGCCACGAGATTGATCAATATGGCCTCGGTGGCGTAGGCCACTGAGGAGATGGCGTCAGAGGAGAGAACGGCCAGGGCCTTGAACTTGCTAAGGCGTTCCCCTTCGGCCTGCAAGCTGGAGATCGGGACGCCGATCAAGATGCGTTTGAGCCGTGAGAGCGCGCGCCCCAGCGTTGTCTCCGGCGCGCCGGCGACTTCAGTGGCCTCCAATACGCCTTCCTGGATGCGATGAAAGGGCTGATGCCGTGGCAATGTTATACGCACGCGCATATTGCCCGGTATGCTGCCCTGGCGTTCCTCGACGGTTCCCAGCAGGATGGCATCAAAATCGTCCTGCTCGCTGACAGCCTTCTCGGAAACATGCTGATCGCGCGTTCCGTCATTGTCGTGTTTATCCATAGCCTCTGCTCCTTTGTAATGAGCTGAGCTTCTTCGCATGCTCAGGGCTATTCAACAGTAGGGATGGGGCTTGCCCCCATCCGCTTTCCCACGAACTCCGCTTCTTTGCCTGATCACGCTCCCTGAGCCGGATGGGGGCGAGCCCCATCCCTACTACGGGCCGCACCAATTGATTACGTATAGAGCGCGTCTTGTTAGTAGCCTTCCATCTTCGTCAGGCGCACCTTGCCCCAGAAGAGACGGTACGTAAGCACGAAGTAGACGATGGCGAGCAGCATGCCTATGCTCCACCAGACTAACCCGACCGTCTGACCATACTGGGACGATGAGGCATTCTGGACCGTCAGACTATAGACCGGGTTGACGGCAGGGAGCACATCAGGATACAGGCCAAAGGCTGCACTCGCCAGCATACCTATAATGAAGATCCCCGAAGAAAAAAAGGCGAACAGGTCTCGCTTCATGAAATTAAAGTAACCCATCCCGATCAACCCGAGCAGAGCAATGATCGGGAAGATGAATCCCCAGGGACGACCAAAGAAGTTCGCCCCCAGCAGCGGCTGTACCGAGAAGGTGATAGGCGTTGCCAGCACGGCGAGCACTATCGTCACAAGCCACGCGCCCCTGGCAATGCGCCGGGCGCGCGCGTTGAGCTCGCCCTCCGTCTTCACGGTAATGTAGTTGGCCCCATGAGCCGTCAGAACCGCGAGTGCCAATAGCCCTATCAGAATAGTATACCAGTCCAGAATACCGGGATTCGAGTTGTAAGGGTTGAAATCAGTCCACAGTGCTTCGAAGAAGTTGCCACTTGCATCCAGGGGAACACCACGGATCACGTTTGCCATCGCGGCCCCGTAGAAGATGGCGAGCAGGGTGCTGCCGAGAAAGAAGACTCCGTCCCAGAAGGAGGCCCACACAGGATTGTTGATGTGCGAGCGCAGTTCGATGGCGATCCCACGCAGCATTAAGAACCAGAGGACCATAATCAAGGGCAGGTAGAACCCACTGAAGCTGGCGGCATAGAGCACTGGAAAGGAGAAGAAGAGGGTGCCCCCGGCAGCAATAAGCCAGACCTCGTTTCCATCCCACACCGGGCCGATTGCCTGTAGTATCATGCGTCGTTCATCATTGGTTCTGGCCGCGAACAGGTGGATGACACCCACCCCCAGGTCAAAACCATCCAGCAGCACGTACATCGTGATCATAAATGCGACCAGGATAAACCACAGTGTTGGCAGTATTGGCATCTTTTTCCTCTACTTTCGTATCTCTTCAGTAGGGGTGGGGCTGGCCCCATCCTGGTCCCCGAACACTGCGTTGCGTGGCCTGATCGCGCTGCCCGAGCCGGATGGGGGCCAGCCCCATCCCTACTTTCGCCTGCGTTGTCGTATGAGCTCCATTCCAAATGCCAGGACAGTTCCTGCAATGACTCCGATCATCACTCCGGCTTTAGAAGGACCCTTTTCCTCCTGGGGTTTGTGCTTCTGCTGTTTCTTCAATGCGCGTTTATCTTGAGCAGATGGGTTGTGTTGTTGTTCGGGGCCATCTGGCAGCCACTCATCCGAAGAAGTTGTCGTATTCTCAACTGCTGGCTCGGGACCATGGAGTGCCTCTTGCACCACCATGAAGACGTAGAGCAGACCCAGCAGCGCGTACATGCCGGCGAATCCGATCAGCGTAAAGAGGACGTTGCCGGGCGAGAGCGTTGTCGATGATCCCCGAGCGGTCTGCAGCAGACCATAGACAATCCAGGGCTGGCGACCAAGCTCAGTCGTGAACCAGCCAGCAGTATTGGCAATGAAGGGAAAGGGAATCGACAGCAGCAGTATCCAGTGCATCCAGCGCCAGCGGAAGAGCCGACGCTCCCACAGGAATAAGAGCAGCGCGAGACCCATAATGGCGATGAAAAAGGTCCCCAGGCCGACCATGATATGGTAACTGTAGTAGAGGAGTTCAATCTCGTCAGGCCACTGACTGGTAGGAAAGGCGTCGAGTCCCTCCACTTCTGCTGTCCAGCGCCGGTACGTCAGGAAGCTGAGCACATAGGGGAAAACGATGGGATTATCAAGCTGCTGACGGGCCACATCGGGCTGACCGATAATCACAATACCCGCGCCCAGTTCAGTATGGAAGAGGCCCTCCATCGCCGCAAGCTTGATTGGTTGGTAGATCGAAACCTGCCGTCCCTCCAGATCTCCACTCGGGAAGAGCTGAATGGCGCTGGCGATGAGACCCACGATTACCCCTAAAGTGATAAACAGTCTCCCATAGTCGATATGCTGTTTCATGAGCAAATAGTACGCTCCGACTCCCGCCATCGCGAAGGAGCCGGTCACGACAGCTCCGCTCATGGTATGCATGTATTGGGCTAGAATCCAGGGATTGAAGAGCACTGCCCAGTAATTAGCGATATGCAGGCGACCATTCGCCGCCATGACATAGCCGACGGGGTGCTGCATCCACGCGTTCGAAGCTATGATGAAGCCGCCCGAGGCCCACGTGCCCAGCCATACCATGAAGGCCGAGAACCAGTGCATCCTTTGTCCGAAGGTCTGTTCGCCAAATAAAAAGATGCCCAGGAAGGCCGATTCGATAAAGAAGGCGAAAGCCCCTTCCATCGCCAGCGTTTGCGCGATGATATCGCCGGCAAAGATGGAGAAGCGCGCCCAGTTCGTGCCGAACTGGAACTCCATGGGAATACCTGTCACGACGCCCATCACGAAGGTAATAGCAAATATGCGCGCCCAGAAGCGTGCCCCTTTATTATAGCGCTCATCCTTACGAATAAGGTACAGCGTTTTGAGTATTAATATGAGCAGGGCCAGCCCCATGGTGAGTTGCGGAAAAAGATAGTGAAAGGCTATCGTGAAGGCGAATTGTAAACGCGATAAGATTGTTGAAGTATCCATATTTTGCCTGCTCCTTATGTCCTCCTGCTACTGAGAACGGGACAGCTCACAGAAGGGTCAGCATTGCATTCTGTACATCAAACATCTGCCGGTAGAGACCATCTTCCTCTACAAGTTGGGTATGGGTGCCACGCTGTCTGACACGGCCAGAATCGAGTACCAGGATCTCATCCATCTGCTCCATCGCAACCAGGCGATGGGTGATGGTGAGTGTCGTTCGGCCCCGCATGAGGGTCGCGAGCGCATCCAGCACTGCCTGCTCCGTCAGAGGGTCCAGGTTGGCTGTTGCCTCATCTAAAATGAGCAGTGGAGCATCCTTGAGCAACGCACGGGCAATTGCGAGACGCTGCCGTTCTCCACCGGAGAGTCGTAATCCCTGTTCACCCACCCATGTTTCAAGCCTCCTGGGGAGTTGAGCAACAAATTCGGTGAGTTGCGCCTGTTCCAGCACCTGCTCTATCTCGCTTTCGCTGGCATGTGCATTGGCCAGCAGCAGGTTACTGCGTATAGTGCCGTTAAAGAGATACGTGTCTTGTGCCACGACGCCAATGATGCTGCGCAGGTCGCTGAGCGTATAGCTTCGTATATCCTGACCGTCGAGGCGAATGCTGCCTTGCGTCGGGTCCCAGAAGCGCAGCGCCAGCCTGCTCAGCGTCGTTTTGCCCGAGCCGCTGGGACCCACGATCGCAACGCGGCGGTCGGGTCGCACGGTAAGGGTGATCCCCTGCAATACCTCGCCCTCCGTGGCGGAATAAGTGAAATGTACCTGGTCGAACTCCAGTATGTGCCCGCCAGTCTCCTGCCTGTCCGCTAGCGGCAGAGGAGCGGCGCATTCGCTTACCTGGGGAGTGGCGTCTATCACCTCGAATATGCGCTTGCCGGCTGCCAGTGAGCGACCGAGAGATTGAAATGCCTGCCCCAGTGGCTCGATGGCCTCGAAGCTCGCCAGGATCAGCAGGGCGAGCGCGGCCAGGTAGACGCCGTTAATGCTCTTTGTGACCACGAGTGGGATCGCCAGCACGAGGATGGTGCACAGCGCCAGGTTCATCAAGATGTCGTTGAGCGCCTGCTGTAATCCCGTGACGAACGCTAACCGGCGCTGGACCTGCGCCAGAGCACGATCGAGTCCTATGATCTTCTGTTGCTGATCGTCTGCTCGCCCGCAGGCCAGAATATCCTGCACCCCCTGCACGGTATCCACCACTTGCGCGTTCAGTGCCGCGCGCAGTGCTAGCTGGCGTTTCCCCATGCCGCGCGCAAGGGCGCTGACCAGGGGCGGAACGCCGAGACCGGCGGCGACAAGAAATGCCAGCGCGGTCCAGGCCAGTACAGGACTGAAGATGCTGAACAGGCCGAACGTCATGATGGCGATCATGATGGCGATGATGAAAGGTGACGCCACGCGCAAATAGACATCCTGCAATTCCTCAACGTCCGCGACCAGCCGCGTCAGTACATCGCCACTGCGGTACATGAGCAGGCCAGCAGGCGCCAGCGGCTCAAGACGACTATAGACCCAGATGCGTAACTGGGCCAGGAGACGAAAGGTGACATTGTGCGCCATCAGCCGCTCGCTGTAGCGCGCAACCGCCCGTGAGACACCCATAAAGCGTACTATATAGATTGGCAGCGTGAGTAGCACCAGCAGCGGAGCCAGCGCTGCCGCCGCGATCAGGTACGCGGCCATGCCCAGCAAGCCGATATTGCTTGCCACCGTAGCGCTCCCCAGAATGAGGGCGAGGGCTACCTGCCACCAGTAAGGGCGCAAAAGGGTAAGCAGGCGCACGAAGAGCCTCATACGCGCACCTCCCATCTCTGATCTTCTGATCCGCCGGCCTGAGCGGTAGCTACTTCCGCTCGGTCGCTTGAGCCGTAGGCTAGAGGCATAGCATCGTTAGCGACCGCATAAGGATCTAGACGCGAAGGCGGCGTTGGCTGGCGGGATTTAGAGCAAGCACCTATGAGCTGTGCGTATGCTCCATTGCGCTGCACCAGTTCGGCAGAGCAGCCAATCTCAACGAGTCGCCCACCCTCAAGGACGGCGACCTGTTCCGCGTGCGCGATGGTGTTCAGCCTGTGAGCAATTACCAGCACCGTCCGGTCCTGCACAAGGCGCTCCAATGCCTGCCGGATACGTGTCTCGCTCTCAGGGTCAAGGCTTGAGGTTGGCTCGTCAAGGACCAGCAGGGGAGCGTTCTTGAGAAATGCGCGCGCGATGGCGATGCGCTGGACCTGGCCGGCGCTCAAACGTGTCCCCCGCTCTCCGATCTCCGTGTCATAGCCCTGGGGCAGTCTTGTAATGAACTCTGCCGCTCCGGCGAGTTCAGCGGCCTGCGTCACCTCATCGTCACTCGCGCCGGGACGGGCCAGGCGGATATTCTCCTGCACGCTCCCATAGAAGAGATGCGGTCGCTGCGGGACCAGGGCGATATACTCCCGCCACGCCTCAACCGGCAGATTGGTGAGCGGGATGCCATTGGCGCTAATTCCTCCATCCTGGCTATCTATGAAGCGCAGCAACAGGTTCACAAGGGTGCTCTTGCCCGCGCCGCTGCGTCCCACCAGCGCAGTGCATGTGCGGGCCGGCAGGGTCAGATTGACATTTTGCAGGGCCGGACCAGCGTTTCCAGGATAGGTGTAGGTTACGTCGGTAAACGTAATGGTGAGTCCACCAGGGATCTCTACAGGCGCTGTCTCTACCTGCTTTGTGTGCAGGGGGGCAGGAGTTTCTAAAATCTCGACCATCCGCCCGGCAGCCGCTTTCCCCTCCATGCCCGCGTGACGATGGACGCCAAGTTCGCGCAGTGGCCGGTAGAACTCCGGTGCCAGGAGCAGCACGAGAAAGGCTTGCTCAAAGGCAATCCCCCCATTCAACAGGCGCACTCCCAGGACGACGGCAATCAAGCCAATAGCGATGGCCGTCATGAATTCAAGCACCGCGCCGGAGAGAAATGCGACGCGCAGCACACCCAGCGTTCTGTCACGATACACGTCACTTGCCTGCTCAATCCGTGCCTGCTGTACTCCACTGCGTCCATAGAGCTTCAACGTTGGCAACCCCTGCACGACATCCAGGAAGTGCGCGCTCATCCGTGAGAGCGCGACCCATTGGCGCTGGATGCGCCGCTCAGCATAACTGCCCACCAGGATCATCAGGAGCGGAATAACCGGGCCGGTGACTAGCAGCAGAACTCCGCTGGTCCAGTCAATGGGGATGATGTAAGCAGCAATGATGAGTGGGACCAGCAGGCTCAGGAACATCTGTGGTACATAGCGACTCACATAGGCATCGAGCCGCTCAATGCCTTCGTTGAGGGTTGCTACCAGTTCGCCAACGCGTTCGCCCCTGCTGTACGCCGGACCCAACCGGAGCAGGTGGGCAAATAAACGCTCGCGTATCTCAGACTTGACGCGAATCGCACCTCGTTGGGCGCTCACTTCGCGGCCCCAGACAAGGCCCGCGCGCATGATGATGATGCCAGGCAGAAGAACGAGCAGCAGGCTCACCTGGGCGAGGCCACGGTGGGCCAGGAATACCTGGCCCACGATCCTGCTCAAAAGGGTCATCTGAGCAATTGTCGCGACCGTCGCCAGCAGACCCAGGACGATCGTAACGGTCAGAGTACCCGGTATATATCTCATCAGCCAGAAGAGTTGTTTCTTCATCTGTTCACTTCTTCTCAGTCAGGTGAGCGAAGCTAGAGACGCATGTCTCGTTCCTGACTGAATAAGGATCTTACTTTTCTAACACATACGTACCCGGAGCTGGCGTAATCGGCGGATGTGCCTCGCTCCCCATAGATGGCGGCACAACCTCTTTCCCAGAACGCTCCCTGAGCCATGGCAGCCAGTCCGTCCACCAGCTACCCTTGTGGGATTTGGCTTGCTCAAACCACTGATCGGCGTTGGCCGCTGGTTTCTCATTGATCCAGTAACCTCTGCCCTTGTTGGGATGGTTAATGACCCCGGCAATATGGCCGCTGCCACCAAGGACAAAGCGCACCTTGCCGCCCACAAGTTGGGAGATCCGCCAGGCCGACTTCCAGGGAACGATATGATCCTGTTCGGCCCCGACAGCATAGATGTCCTGCTGAATCTTGCCCAGGTCGAGAGGAGTATCCTTCAAGATCACCTTGTTGGGCTTCATAAGATTGTTCTCTAAATACGTATTGCGCAGGTAGAACGAGTGCGCCACGCGTGCCATGCGCGTCCCATCGGCGTTCCAGTACAGCAAATCGAAGGCCGGCGGTTCCTTGCCCAGAAGATAGTTGTTTACCACGTTGCTCCAGATCAAATCGTTGGCACGCAACATACTGAATGTCGTTGCCATGGTACGACTATCCATGTAGCCACGCTCCATCATCTGCCCCTCAATATAGGCTACCTGCGGCTCATCAATAAACACCGACGTTTCGCCCACTTCGCTAAAATCCAGCAGCGACACGAAGAACGTCGCAGCACGCACCGTCTCATCATCTCTGGCTGCAAGATAGGCCAACATCATCGCCAGCAGCGTGCCACCGATGCAGTACCCGACCACATTCACCTGCTGCGTCCCTACAATCTCCTTGATCACATCCAGAGCAGACAACGGCCCGAGCGTCAGATAATCGTCGAAGCTTGTCTTCTCCATCGAGGCATCGGGATTCTTCCAACTGATCATAAACACGGTAAAGCCCGCGTCCACGAGAAACTTGACGAGGCTCCCTTGCGGCTGCATATCCAGAATGTAGTACTTATTAATCCAGGGTGGGATAAACAATAAAGGGGTCTCGTAGGTCTTCTCAGTCGTCGGTGCATACTGGATCAATTCGATCAGCGCATTCCGGTAGACGACCTGGCCGGGCGAGAGAGCAAGGTTACGCCCAGGAGCAAACGCGTCGGTATCGGTCATCTTGAGTTTTCCGGCCTCGAAGTCACGCAGGAGGTGTTCGGTGCCCTTCACCAGGTTTTGACCACCGCTTTGTAGAGTCTCATGGAGCACTTGTGGATTGGTGAAGGTAAAGTTGCTCGGGCTGATGGAATCCACAAACTGGCGCAGGTAGAACGTCATCTTACGCTGCTCGTGTTCATCCAGTCCCTTGATCTGCGCAGTTGACTTCAGGAGGGTAGTGGCCGCGAGCAAATAACTTTGTTTCAGCGCATCGAAGAGAGCATTCTGCTGCCAATCGGGCGCACTGAAGCGTTTATCACCCTTCTCTGGCTCTATAATCGGCTTGACATCCTGGCCCTGGCCCCAGAACTTCAATGCTGCGCTCGTCATCAACTGCGTATACTGCTGCATATACTCGTTGTAGCTGGCCCAGGTACGGTCCGGATTTTTTAGCGCGTCAAGCCAGACCTGCTGGAATGCACGTGTGATCTCGCCGGGATCAAGCGGCACTACTTTGCTGGTCGGGTTTGCCTCCCAGAGCTGATCAATGAAAGTAATCCAGGGATCTTTCCCACCGGCCTGTGTTTGTCCGGCTGTCGTTTGGGTGGCCGAATAGCCCTTCATCGTGCTTTCGAGCAACTTACTCCAGGCCTCAAAGGGATTCTGACCACTTGATAGTGTATCTGCCATAGAGATTGCTCCTGTCGAAGTTCAAAATAAAGGACACGGTATCAAAAACGACCGGGCTGGAGGAGTCAATGGTTTCCGCGGAAACGCGCTACACCCGGCTGCGGATGGGGACAAGCCCCATCCCTACTTTGGAAAAGCCCTGGCTTCCAGAGCAAGGTATTGACGGCTCTTATTTTATTATACCGCCAATACGCTAGATGGTTAGCGCTCGACGACCAGCGCCACGCCCTGACCGCCTCCGATACACAGAGTTGCCAGACCGTAGTGGGCTTTGCGCCGCTGCATCTCGTAGAGCAAGGTCACCAGCACGCGTGCGCCACTGGCCCCGATCGGGTGGCCCAGCGCAATCGCTCCACCGTTGACGTTGAGCCTGGAGCGATCGAAGCCCAGTTCCTTGCCCACCGCCACCGACTGCGCCGCAAATGCCTCATTGGCCTCCACCAGATCCATGTCTGAGACGCTGAGCCCCGCCTTCTCCAGCGCCTTGCGACTCGACGGGATCGGTCCCAGCCCCATCACGCGCGGATCCACCCCTGCCGAGGCGTAGCTGCGAATGGTTGCCATCGGCTTGAGACCCAGCTCCTCCGCCTTCCTCCGGCTCATTACCACCAATGCCGCTCCCCCATCGTTGAGCCCCGACGAGTTGCCCGCCGTCACCATCCCGTCCTTCTTGAAGGCCGGACGCAATTTCGCCAGCCCCTCCGCCGTCGTTTCCGCGCGTGGCTGTTGATCCTGCTCGAAGAGAGTAACGCCCTTCCTGCCCGGCACCTCCACCGGCACGATCTCGGCGCGGAAGGTCCCCTCCGCCATCGCACGGACCGCCCGCTGCTGGCTCTCCAGGGCGAAGGCGTCCAGTTCTTCGCGCGTCAGGTGGCAATCGGTGCAGATATTTTCGGCGGTTGTCCCCATATGGTACTGGTTAAAGGCGTCCCATAAGCCGTCCCGGATCATCGAATCGACCAGTTGCCCATCGCCCATCCGGTAGCCAAAGCGCGCCTTCTCCACCAGATAGGGCGCCCGGCTCATGTTCTCCATGCCACCGGCCACGACGATCTCTGCGTCTCCTAGCTTAACGGCTTGTGCCGCCAGCGCGACCGCGTTGAGGCCACTACCGCAGACCTTATTAATCGTCAGCGCCGGAACCTCCACCGGTAAACCTGCATTAACCGCCGCCTGACGCGCTGGATTCTGTCCTAGTCCAGCCTGGAGCACGTTGCCCATTGTTACTTCATCGACTTGATCAGGTTTGAGGTCGGCCCGCTCTAATGCCGCTCGAATACAAATTTCACCGAGCTTCACGGCCGGCACTTCGGCCAGGCCGCCGCCATAGGTACCGATCGCAGTACGTACCGCGCTCACAATAACCGCTTCTTGCAATTCAGCCATAGCTATTTGCTCCTTTCCTGAGTAGTGACCTCAAGGACGATTCGTTGTTGACGGGAAGATACGGTGGCGTGCCATCAGCCCAATGGGCTTTGACACAGCCGATAGGCTGGCTCCTACATATAAATGCCTCCATTGATGCTCAGGGCCTGGCCGGTGATATAGCCGCCATCCACAATCAGGTAGCGAACGGCGCGCGCGATCTCGTGCGGGGTCCCGACGCGACGCAGTGGGATACGCTGGAGAATGACCTCCTTCACCTTATCGGGAACATTTTCGTACATCTCGGTCCCGATGAAGCCGGGACAGATCGCATTGACCGTGACGTTCGAGCGGGCCAGTTCCAGGGCGGCGGTTTTGGTAAAGCCGATGATGCCGGCCTTGGCGGCGGAGTAGTTGGCCTGTCCGAAGTTGCCCGCCTGCCCGACAAACGAGCTGATATTGATGATGTTGCCGCTTTTTTGTTCCGTGAAATACGGCAGAGCAGCTTTGACCGTATAGAAGCAACTGCTCAAGTCGACCTGAATCACGGTATCCCAGTCCTGGAGACTCATCTTCTTCATGCCCCGGTCCAGCGTGATGCCCGCATTATTGACCAGCACATCGATGCGGCCCAGTTGCTTGATCGTCTCCTCGATGAGCCGTTGCGCCTGCGCCGCATCGGCGACATCGGCCTGAATTGCCACGGCCTGTGGTGATCCAAGCTCTTTGAGGGACTGGACCAGTTCCTCGGCAGGTCCCTTGCTGCGGGCATAGTTCACGACTACTTTTGCTCCACCGCGCGCCATTTCTTCCGCGATGGCACTGCCTATGCCTCTGCCGGCACCAGTGACGACGACCACTGCACCTTCCAAGGTTGTCATTGTTGCTCTCTCCTCTCGAGGCCTGGGCTCAGGAGCCCTTACTTCCTTTCAGACAGATGAGCCGCTGGCTAGCCGTGCATACGGCGTTTCTGTCTGCATCAGGAACCACTTGCGCATCTCTGCAGATGAAAAACGAATAGAGCTCTACATAGGATATTTTGTATTGTCGAAGGTAATGAGCCGCGCTCCACGGTTAAATGTAGTGAAGTACACCAGCCATTGGAACCCGACCACCAGGCGGTTGCGAAAGCCGATCAGGTACATGAGATGCAGGACCAGCCACAGGAACCATCCCACCAGGCCGGCGACGCGAAACTTACCGATCGAGACGATGCCATAGAAGCGCCCAATCACGGCCATGCTCCCTTTATCGACGTAGTGAAACGCATCGGGATGAGGCTTACCCGCGGCCCGATCAGCGATCAAGGACGCCACATACTGCCCTTGCTGGATCGCGACCTGGGCGACTCCTGGCAAGGGCTTACCATCTTGAGTGCAGGAGGCCGTATCCCCAATCACAAAAATGTTGGGATGTCCTGGAACGGCTACATCGCTGCCGACCTTGACGCGCCCTGCCCGGTCCGTTTCGGTCCCTAACCACTGACCGGCAGGGGAGGCCGCGACGCCCGCCGTCCAGATCACTGTCCTGGAGGCAATGCGTTCTCCTGCGATGACTACGCCTTCACTGTCGATCACTTCGACGGGAGAACTCGTTCTGATTTCGACGCCCAGGCTCCTCAGAGCGTTGTGCGCTTTGCGCGCGAGCCTCTCATCAAAAGGCA
>WNFX01000643.1_pt1 | contig 34789 bp, 32 predicted proteins | sample 5400111 | NCBI WGS metagenome assembly WNFX01 (sample SAMN13153363, study PRJNA577476) | soil metagenome | isolation source: 40 cm soil or saprolite under grassland replicate 1 | place: USA:California | collected 2016-06-15 | reverse complement strand
CCACGGCCTTGCTGACCGCGGCGGACTTTCTCTCCTCAGAGAGCTTTCGGTAACTGTTCAGGACCTGTTCCGTCTCCTTGTCTGATTGCAGAGCCTCGGCTTCGGCCTTGCTCTTCGCCTCGCGGAGTATCTCCTCCCTTCGTTGTTGAGCGCGGGCGACGGCTTCTTGCCTGATTCGTTCCGACTGTTCGCGTGTCTCGGAGATTATCTGTTGGGCTTTTGCTGATGCTTCGTCGACGATTCTGCGTGCTTGTGCTTCGGTCTCGACGATTTTTTTGACCGCGTCTATTCCGGACAAGCTCCGTGGGTTCTCCGAGAAATCCTATTGTTCGTTTCGGAGAAACCGGGAATGGGCCTATAAAACTGTGGGGTCAAACTCTCCGATCAATACGGTCAATATTGAAGGATGCGAGTTGATCTTGAGACTGGATGGTTGCGGTTGGGAAGCCTGCTTCATCAAGCTTATACGAACGACGGTCGGGTCCCTGTTTTTGCCGGGGGCCAAACTAGGCCGGGGTTGGCTTGTCCACCGAAGGCCGATCGGATAAGGCGACGGGCTGCAGACGCGGCTCGTAGCAACCCGTAGTAAACATCCAACAATGGATGGCTGAGGTGGGTTCAACTCCCACCCCCGGCTCCAAGAAAGAAGCCTGACGTGCCGTTACCCAAACGTGCGCATAGGGGTACCAGAACACCTCTAGCCCAAGCCGTCCGAGCTTTGCCCGGTCGACGCATTATGGGGTCCGTACGAACAGTAAAGTCATGGGTAGAGCTACCTACCAGGGTAGCCTCCGTCAGACAGAGAAAGGCGGTAGTCAGGAACTGGGTTGTTGGAAACCGCTTCCTGGTCGACGTGCCGGATACCCATTCGTTGTCGGAAGGTGAAAAGGAGAAGGTCTGGCAGAACGTGTACGATGCAAGTGAGAGAGGCGTATCTCGACTCCGAAAAGGAACGATCGACATCTACCAGTCCATCAATACCATGATCAATGCCATGCAAGACCGTGGCGCCGCAGCCTCCACCATTTTCGGTCACAAGTTCAAGTTAGTCAAACTGTTCCGCTACCTGAAACTACGAATTGACGAAGACGACCTCAAACAAGCAGTACGACCCATCGATTCTTCCAGAGTAACCGACGACAAACAACCCACACGCGAACAAATGAGGAATTGTATCTTGCACGGCACAACGAAACAGAAGGCAATGATCAGCTTCATGGTCTGTACCGGAGCACGGATCGGAGAGACAGTTCAAGTGAAACTATCGGATATTGAGTTCGACAAGAAACCAGTTATTGTCAGATTTCCCGCACGCAAAACCAAGACTGCCCGGAAACGATACTCATTTCTCAGCTCCGAATGCGTAGACCTACTCAGAGCATACACCGCAAATAGAGAACGAAAAAGTGAATGGCTGTTCGACGGCTGGATCCCCACAGAGAAACGCAACAATCAAGAAGACAAGCACCTAACAACCTCCTCAGCGTACCTGCAGATACGCAGCGTGTTTGAGCACCCAAGCGTCAACCTAATTCCACCAGGTGCAAGATCCAACAACCACAAAACTGGCCCTGACTTTGGAGCACACCAAAGTTATCATCCTCACGTATTCCGAGGAACCAACCTAACCATTACAAAATCCACTGGCTTTCCGGACAGCTACGCAGAATTTCTCGTCGGTCACTCAACTGGTTCGAAAGAGCATTACTATAACGAGGATGAGCTAGGAAAGCTCTGGTTGGAGAAATGTGAGCCAAACTTCTGTTTCCTCACAACCAAAAGCACTGAAGAGCTTCAGTCCAATGTGCTAGAACTCAAAGCGAAGATAGCGAAGGACACCTACAAGACCCTCATTGAGACCGGGGCACTCAAGCCAGAGACCCTAACCACTCCGGTACTGGAAGTGATTGCTAAGAAGCTTGGAATCAAGTTCGAAACGCTGATACTCGGAGGCACCATGATCGCAGAGCCCGGAACGTCCTATGAGTTCAAGTCAGGCGAATATCAGGAGCTGCTAAAACTACCCATCCAAGAACGCAGACGGAAGCTCCTAGAACTCCGACCAAGACCGACCCCGAAAGCAGGCGTTGAAATACGATTACGGCTATTCGACATGGTATCCAATGCTATCGGCTTAGAAACCGAGGTCCACAACAAATACTACGAAGCTATGAAAGTCCTGAGCGAAAACAATGCGCAGAGCTCATGGGAGAACCACACCGACTACTATCTCCGTGTGGAAGTTGGCTCTGATGCTTACATGCAAGCTCTGGCGGACGGCTTCAAAGTAATGGACGCAGACGGCAAGATGCGAATACTCCAAAAGTCAAAGTCTCTACCCACGCCTACAATCAACGACGAAAGCACCAAGAGCAGAGTGGCGAGCCAGCAATGACTCGCCGTCTGTTCTTCGATTCGATATCTGGATAAGACCCCGTTCCTTGGCGCTTCAGCTAGACTCAACAAGTGGCAAAGAATAACCAATACGGTGGACCTTCAGCCAGATGATATAGAGGATACAAAGGTAGCCATTGCGCGCTCGCTCGGAAAAACACTCTCTGACGTTTCGGCTAATCTAGAGTCACAGCCTCTAACTTGACTTGGCTCGGCAGTGTTCGTCTCTGGACAGGTATAAACTCAGCTGCTCGTGTTACGATTCTCAAATTTCGCGATTCCCGACCAATGAGTCCGGGCTTAATGGTCTAGGAGACCGCGTAGCCGGTGGTTTTGCAGAGCAAATAGAAAAACTTGCCGACCAAACTAGGACACATATACGACATGAAGCCTGGGACACTTGGCACGTCCCGCTCCTCCAAGAGATAGAGGACTTTGCGCTCCACGCATCTTAGAGTCAGGTCGATGTCGGCCATGGATCCGTTCTTGTTTAGTTCGAGCGCAACGTTCTCGACAAACTTCCTTTCTCCCGCATGCTCATCTAACAGCCTCTTTATCGCGGGCATGATAACGCTATGAACAGTAGACCTTTTGAGGTTGGATAAGCACGGCTTCACGTGGTGCATGATCCATGCCTCTTGCATCAGGTCGACAATGAAATTGCTCATGATTGTTCCGCTATGATTACTGCACCTGCGACAAGGATGCCCAGAACAAACCAGAAAGGTATTATGAACTCAGGCCTTCGGCTAATACCTATCAGCAGGCTCAACTCGGAAAGTATGCTGGGAAAGATCACCACCTCTATAGGAGACGGGGTAACGTCAACCAGAACACGGCCAAAGAATATTCCCATCACAAGAGCAGCAAGCGCAATTACAACATACTTCCATCTTCTAATTCTTTGACCCTTGTAGTAAGCATTGAGGAAGTGGTCTGTCATCGTTTTCTTTGACATGAGTAACACAACTACTCCGGAAACGAGCGGAGGAACTCATCATCGGTCGCAGTACCACGCGTCATCGTCTTGTCTTGAGCAATATCCTCATCATACGAAACTATCTTCCTAATAGTCAGATTCGGAATCTCTGACACAGGAATTTCTCCACTGGGTGCCGCAATGATATCGTCTATAGGGATGAGCCTGCTCGCAAGCCGGGTTGCCGCGGTAAGAACTCGTTCCTTGACAGTCAAGGGCTCGAATACCCTCTCTTTCATCATATCAGATACTCGTCCTTCCAATGGGCTGATGCCATAATGAGACCTCCCATGTTCATGCATGTATCTCAAGCGATCCAAGACCTGGACTGGATCTTGACTGGAGTTGTTGGCCAGAGTCCAAGGTATAGATTCAAGTGCCACAGTGAAGGCTTTCACCACGAATCGATCATTTTCAGTAAGCTTGGCAGACCACCGCCTCAACCTGTGAGCTAATTGTAGTTCTGCTGCTCCACCTCCCAAGACTACTTTGGGCCTCAGCATCAACTCGCTTGTAGCGAGAATTGCATTTCGTAGGGACTGTTCTACCCGGTCCAATTCTCGCGGCGAAGGTCCTCCTATTACGAGAGTAGCAGCTTTTGCGTTTCCACGACCCTCGATGAGCGTCCATCGGGAATCTTCGATAATGACTTCTTTTACAAACTTTGAATCTACAAGGTCGGCCCTGCTGAGATATCTCAAGTCTCTAACGACTCGACCTCCCGCGATTCTCGCAAGACCTTCTGCATCTCGCTTAGGAATCCCAGCAACTGCCATCACGCCGGACGTTGCGAGTAGACGTTGCAGGGCTTCGTCGACTTCTCCTGTGGTAATAACCACGCGGGCGCCAATCTTCAGCAGGTTTTGAACAAAGTCTCCAAGAGAGTTCTCCGGCAGTTCGCCAATCGACACGTCTGCGATTAGGATTCTTGCATTCTCAACCTTTCTCGGCATCCCTCGTTGCACGATTGGGCTTTCAATCAGATACCCGCGGATGAATTGGCTTGCGGATAGCGGAGCCCCGAGCCGCTTGATAATCTTGATGTTCTGAGCAAGCGTTGCATAAGTCCCCTTAGAATTCCTACGTGAAAGGCTCAACAATGCCGCAACGACTAGGTCGGCCAGCTCGCGTTCATCTGGCGAAAACATCTTCGAGGTTAGATAGGCCCTGGCGACGGCCTTGAATGCCTGAACATCTTCCAGACCTACCCGTGTGGATATCTTTCCGAGAATCTGCAATGCCTGTTGAGTCGTCTTTCCATAAACGTCCACGATTGACTGAACGCTATAGTTGCTGTCGACGAGCTTCTCAGCTTCGGCTAGGAGTTCTGCTCCTAGAATGACTATGGCTCCTGCGGCGTCCCCGCCGGGAATATTTTCCTCGGTGATCGCTTCAACTGCTAGCCTAGCGGCGGGGTGTACCGTGCCCAGATCCTTGAGTATTGTTGCCGCATCTTTAGTAATGGTAAATGGTAAATTGTCAACGGGTCCCACGAGCATCTTATCGAGCCCTTGTGGACCGTAGCTTGTTTTGATAACCTCAGCTACTATTCTCACTGCCGAGGCATTGGTTCCGAGCACGTCACGTGGACGGCCGCGCGAGGTTCCCTCTTTTAAGATGAGAATTGGCTGATGGGTGGTATCGGTGCGGGCTTCGTTAGAGTCCATGCTGGGAGCGCAACATGTGCGAACTCGACTAATGAACTTAGTGTGTCAGGTACTTCTATCAACCATCGAAAATGGGAAGAGAAGAACCTAATGACTCTTGATTCGTCAGAGGAATAGGGAGGGGAGAACCCCCACCCCGCCCTTGAAAATGGATTACTCGCACGTAGGAGACCCAAACTGAAGTGATGCACTCGGGACGTTCTCTTTTGTCTTCGGGTCCATTTGGCCACCGAGTCCAAACCCTGTGACACCTAGGTTTAGGTTCCTAGATGAGATCCGGAATCCATTTTCGTCACGTCCAAGCATGACATTGGGAACTTGAGTTTTCTTCAGCTATCTATATCAGAGTCGGACTAGCTAAACTACACAATGTGAGCCTCACAGTCGAATCCGCAATTCACAGGCGCACGTTAGCTCCGACTAAGCTCGAAAACACTGCCTCCATCTTCACAGTTTCCCGAGAAGACATTTTCGATTTCAAAAGATGTCCGAAAATAGTTGCGATCAAGACATATCGCACTACTAGGACGAAGAAACTCAAGCCAGAGGTGAACCAGGCAAAGGTTCCCATTGCCAATGCCGTGGGTCAGATTGGGGAGGCCGCGGTCCGACTGGCTTTTACAGGCATTGAAGAGCGCGACGAATCGTTTAGAGAAGATAGTCTTGTTCGTGGGAAGATTTCGGGGAAGAAAATTGCTCAGCTCATTTTGTCGCGATTGAATCTCATGGACAAAGGGATACAAATGGATCTTGAACTCTTGGCGGAGAAAACCCTTGAAGGGTTAAAGGAGATCAGAGCGGGTATTGACAGAGTTCTTGGACCCCTGACCATCATTGGACGAGGCGAATCGCGTTATGGAGCGTTGCCGACATGTGGATACCCAGACTACGTCGCGTTAACCTCCAACAAGAAACCTGTTCTGATTGAGGTGAAGAACGGGGTCAAAGTATGCTCAGGCAAGGACGAGTTCCAGGCCTCATTCTACAACTCCCTCGGGAAAACTGCGGGTGTAATCGTTCACGAATTGTCTCTCAGCGACGGAGGAATCAGGCCAAATGTTCAGGTTCATCTTGAAGAGGATGCCGAGACGCTCGTCTTGTACCCGAGACTCAACAAGTGGCGAAGAATAACAGATACCGTGGACATCAAATCAGATGACCTGGAAGAGATCTGGGCTGCGAAACAACTTGGCATATTGGGTAGGTGGCCAACGACGGATTGCCGTTCAGACTGTCCCCACACAAAATATGGAATCGTGCTGCCCGAACATAGCTTGGACAGGGTTGCTAAGCCCCTCCCACTAATCTTTGCTAAAGGCGCTGCTGATCTCGGAGTAGATTATGACTTCAATTTCATGCGCAGGTACATCTCTAAGACCGTCCCAAGCGCAATGAACGAGTTGTGGAATCTTGTTCACCAACTACGGTACTCCCCGAAGTCCAGTCTTGAGCTGTTCGAAACAATCATGGAGTACCGCCTCGGCGTTGGTCAAGAAGTCTCGACAAAGCTCTTGAGATGGTTCAGCCGGACAAGCCGAGGCGAACTCGGTTTGAGAACTTGGGTGGATCCTCGGAAGATCGAGAAGGAGATGTCCACTTACATGGAGCCTTGGCGGAAGCTCTTGCCGAAGAAGATCCTCGACACGATAGGTCCTACGGCTCAGTCGATTGGAACCCGCACTTACAGCATTCCGCAACATAGCAACCTGCTTATCGACAGGTCATGGAAGAAGTGGTAATTTCCCTTAGTTGTGGGTATCTTGACTCGTGAGAGTAAGGATTCCACAGTTACGCTTCCCGGGTTCGAAATCTATGCTCAACTCAAACCGATTCTGCCTTTCTGGCAGTGGGTACTTGCGGTTTTTATCGGAATAATCTTTTCGTCAGCATATTGGACAAGCCCTGAATTTGTACCTAGTCCTTGGCAGATTCTGATTTTTGTATTAGTTTTGCTAGGCCTGGTCATTGGTTTTGCATTATTCCTTCGAAGGAGATTCGTCCTCGTAGGAATGAAGCGACAAGGTAGTACTGTCTTGGTAGCAGGCAAAACCATCTCTGAGAATCTTAGTAATGCTTCCAAGATTGAAATGAAAAGTCCAGTCAGTATGTACGTGGAGAAGCCGGGTGGGCGGATGCAACTGAGAAAAATGTTGATACGGTTTTCAACGTCCGAAGAGGGCAAACGAGTAATGGAATGGTTGGCGCGGGTGCCTGAAAGCGCGAGCCGTCTTGATAGCGGTTTGAGTGAAACCGGTGAAGTCTGGGCCTTGGTCTATGCTGGCGAATATGTCAAAAGGTCTCGAATACAGTTTGAAGACAACGTGTGTTACGTTGTCGATCCAGGCAGGAATATTTTCGAGGTAAAGCCCAAGAGAATCGAACGAAAAGATGAAGTTACCTTGAATGCCTTTACCGGCTTCTGGAGTTTCGGGAACATTACCCTACGATTCGACTCAGTTACTGATGCAGACAAAATCGAGAATGTGTTGAGGAAGAATGTCTCATCTTCCGCCTGATGTTCCAAGACCTAGATGATCCTTATTCCCAATTTCTCCTTCCTGCGAATCCTGGAGTCATCTAAGAACCAGTAGTTGCCTACGTCTTTGAGCTTGGATGGAGGAACAACAACTTGCTGTCCTTCTTCTCGTACTAGATCCATCTCGAATGGAATTACCTTGGTAGCTTGCAATATGACTTCGGGTCTCGGCTTAGGCTCTCTAGTCCTGAGCCAGACATGGAATCCCCCGCTGGGAGTAAAGGTAACAAGTGTCCCTAGAGCGCGAAGGAGAGGAATGTTCTCTTTTCTCCAGCTCATTGCTTTCTCTCTAGTCCCGAGACCTTCATCTAGATCATAGTCGACGACAGAGAGGTTGCCGGAGACGGAGCCGCAGACGCATCCCCACATCTTTCCAAGATGGATAGCATCGACGAGCTCGTTTCGGCTCGGAACATATTTCTGCCATGTGTGATAGCCAGGTTTCTTGGGATTGTAGACATCAAGATCATGTGCTCCATACACCGGAATAATTCGCAGACCCTCCTTCAAGTAAAGGTCTAGCCATTGTTCCGGGGGCCAGGATTTCTTCTTGTCATGTGCTCGGAAGTCTGGGTTAGTGGGACCGAAGTCGTCGTCACGATCGGGGGGTGATTGGTTGTCGACACTCATTTCTCGATTCTTCCTTTCCAGAACTTTTCATAGGGAAGTCTGAGCAGTCTTCCAAATCCAGCCTTTGGAGACTCCTTCAGTTCTCTCAGCGCGACAGATGTGACGATCTGCAGGTCTCTATCCCGGTAATAGACGACGTATGTGTAGTCGCAGAAGCGCCATTTCCTCTCGGCCCCAACCTTGCAGGGATCTACGATGACTTCAGTCTCTGGATAGACCTTGGTGGACTTTACCTGGACGGTTGGTCCATTGGGGGCTACAATGTCCGGGCCACCGATGGGGTGTGGTTTTGAAAAGTCGATCTTGAAATTTTCAGGGACTGCCCCTGGATAGAGCTTGCTTACCGCTAATTCTGCACACGTACCCCGATAGTTTGCGGCCAGAAGTGTCTCGGGATTGGTTGAGCCTCTGTTCGGCTGGGCTCCAAGCCGAAGATCCTCCTCCATTATCTTCTTCGCGATTTCTCGACACTTGGCTCTCTCTTCCTCAGTCAGAACTATCCTGGGAGCCTTGTCTGCCATCATGGTTGCTCACCCTTGTCGGATTGGAGACGCCTCCTTACGGCCCGTTCAAGAGGCGTTTCGTCTTCCCCGTGAACCCGGGGTCTCGCATTCGCTGGATGACCGTAGTCCCTGAGCGATTGAGAAGCTGTGCCTTTGTTGACGCGATAATTTCTCACCAGCAGAGCGAGAACATGGCTGACAATGTGATCAGCCTCGACCCGTCTCTGGCGCCCCTGACTCCCAGAACTGCGAGAAGTTACGTAGCTCCTCATAGCCCGGTAAAAATCAGTCCGCGAGATTGATCCGGAGTTGAGTTTTCCTAGATACGATCTTTCAATGACGTCAAGGAACGATATTCCATGCTTCTGATAATAACGCTCGAACCTTGGATAACGCAGCCGTTCTCCCTTGATGCGTGCATGCTCAACCCCAAGCATCTGCAACATCTCAACGAGCTGTTTGTCATTGGCCCCGACCCAGTGACGGAACTCTGCATTCCATTCAATCTCTTGCAGTTCCGAGAAGATGTCCCGAATCCCTTTCGGATGACCTGACAATCCTCATTCCGCGGCCGATGGCTCGGCTCCGCTATGACCCGTGAACACCTTACCCGTATTGTTACCAGGACACAACGACCCTCGGAGATTCAAGACGGCTCAAAGTAGCGTCCCCGGCCAGGCAATGCTTCACCAAAGTCCAAGCCGCATCGTCCACCGAATAACCGCACACGACGCAAAGTCACCCTTTCCCCGAAAATGACACGCCTCTCCCTATTCACAATGAACGCGATACAATCCAAATCCTGACAATCGGTCGACCCCTCCCGTCCATAGACGACTGTATTGGAAAACGGGCGAAAAAGCCAGTAAAAGCCGATTATTGACCTCACATTCGAACTTTCCCGTCTATTAGAGGCTCAAAAACGCCGAAAACCCCGACCTCCACATCGAGAAAGTAACAGTCTCTCTATACACACACAGAATTGCGCATGCCCCCCGACACGCAATTCTGCCGCAGCCCACACACTTCTCGGGTTACATGGTGGTTTTCAACGGGTTGTGGAGGTTCTGTTCTGGAAGAATAGGGACTCACTAGTGTGGACTGAGTGCTCAGTTCTTTTGGACAGCGCAGGGCTATGAAGAGTATCAGGAAGTTGGTTGGTGTTGAGAAGGCCGTCGACTTTGTCAAGGCCTGTCTGTATTCTGCGTTCCTGAAGGACTCCGAGAGGCCTGTTTCCTTCCTTCTGGCGGCAGAGCCTGAGTCGGGGAAGACTGGGACTTTGAAACAGTTCTGCGATAGTCGTTCAGTCCACTATCTTACATCTGGTACTGCATATGGAATAGTGAGAGATCTGTTGCCGAAGATGAAGAACAAGGATGTGAGATATCTGCTGATGGGAGACCTCAACGTCCTCACCGGGATGTCTCAAAAGACGAAGAACCAACTGGTCAACTCGTTTCTCTCGCCTTTGATAGAGGAAGGCATACTCAATATTTCCTCGTATGCTGTGGGCGAGTCGAATCCAGTACCTGTTAAGTGTGGGTTTGGCGCCACACTGACTCCGGGAGTATTGACTGATGGGCGGACAAGGAAGTGGATAGAGTCCGGCTTCTTGTCCCGTCTCATGGTCATGTCATATAGTTACAGTTCCGCCCTCGTTGCACGGATTAAGGTGGGGCAGAGCAAAGGCTTCCAACTTGAAAAGCCGCCGGAACTGCCAGACAAAGACTATGACGTGGCTATGCCTTCGAGGTACGATACGACCATTGTCGACTGGTCTGACGACATGGGAGAGATCTTCAAAACCCGTGGTATACGAGCCCACAGAGACCTGAGACAGTTAGCCAAAGCCCTAGCCCTGATCAGAGTCCTTGAAAACGATCTTCCTAGACAGGGCATCGAGGTGAATCTCCAGGACATCGCCGACTTGGGAGAACTAGTGCACTACTTCAACCTGGACTACAATCTCATAGATAGAGAGATGAGTGTGAATGATGAATTCCTGGAACTGGAGATCCACAAGGAAGGCTCTGGTAGCGAATTGTCCTCCGGTTCTTAACCCGACTCATTACACCTGAGCGTCTGTCATAGTCAACTTGCTCTCCGAGCGCTGAGCGCTTAGTGTTCGGCGCGTTCGTATTCCGAAAGTAGAGAGTTTCAAGTCCGACGGTAGGCTATCGGAACTCTTCGGCTCAGGGAGTGAGTCACTATCGCGAGCGTCACGGTTCGCTGACTTGACCGTACCGTTTCAGATTGGTTTTGACATATTCGAAGACCAATCGAGAATCTTCCCGCTCTTCACGGGTTCGAGCCGAACAGTATCCATGTATCCGACAGTCCGGGTTAGCTCTGAAGTGTGCGACCGCAACGCAACTTCGCGAACAAAACTTCGCTTCCTCTTTGAACCACGGTTTCAGCGGTCGAGTACAAACACTACAGCGTCGAACTTGACCGCCCAAAGCTACCTGTTTCTTCCCGAAACCGCGTCTTAAAGTGCGCGCTTGAAGAGGAGATTGCCCCATTCGAGAGCATGACTAATCCACATTACTCATTACTACTACCACACTCGAATTACATACACACACAAGCAAACAAGAGGTGAAGAAATGGGAGAAAATGTATGCTGGAGACACTTGCCGGATGCTTTGACGAAATGGCTCAAGATTTCTCTGGAGCTAAGGGTTCAGTACAAAGACACGATCTGGATGGATAACGATCAAGGAATCCACAAGGGGGCAGAACTTGTAGCGGTCTACGACAAGATGAAGATAGCAAAACCGACCTCTGCCAGTGTGGAACAGATAGAACTGGTCATATCCAAGGAGTATTGTCCTCGAATCCTTCTGCAACCGGGCATAGGTTCTTGCGAATACTGTGAGACGGCAATGGAAAGAGCCGACTGGTGGGTTAGCTTGACCACGATTCCCGAACGAAGACTGAGGAAGACAACGCAGACCGATGTTTACGGAATCCCCGGAATCCAGAAGAGAAGGAAGTCTTCGATCCGCGAGACGTCTGGCATCAAGTGTATCCCTAATCTTTTTCTGATAGGCACGTCTCGCAAGAGCGTGCCCAGTCTTTCCATCGGAAATTGGGGCCAGCCCTGTCAATCACACTATTGGATCGTCGGGAACAGAATAATTTGGGCGAGCAAGTGGAGACCCTCACAAATAGCCGCCCAAACCGCGCCAAGGATCGTCGTGCAAAAGCTCGATACTACGGTGCGCTTGCACCGGGCAATCGTAGAAGTTCCTCCAGCGTGACCTTGGGTCACTCGCCGCTTGAAATATCGGGAATGCGGAGTGAGACTAGGTAGCCTAAGTGCCGAGTCGTGCCAAATATTTCTGCCAGTTCTTGGCTTCCTCGATTCTCCGCCAGGCCTCTTCCATCTCGTTGGTAGAGAACTGAGGCTTGCGTTTCCGAAGAAACTCGATGATCTTCGACTTGGTGTTGTATTCTTCCTCAGGGCCATGCTTCACTAGATAGATTAGTGAAACGACAAGTTCCAGGGTGTCCACGGAGTACAGGTCGTCGGCGAGAAAGTTACGCATCTGATTAACCATATCCAGCTCGTTCCTAGTCAGCTCTCGCCGGGTCTTGACGTCGTCTTCTGAGGGATTAAAGAGGGTGCGGGTAAGTTCTGGACTGTAGGGCCCGTGAAGATACCAAGTGTAACCAAACTTGAGATCTGCGCCGAACTGCTTGAGCAGGTACACTATCTTCTGTGTTCGTTTTCGACCCGTGAAGGAGTCCATCTCCTTGCCGAGCCCGAGCGCCTGCAGGAAGGCCATGGCGTCGGAGAACTTGCTCATCGGAGCTTCTCTTTGATCTTGCACATGGTAGTGAGGATTTCCTCGACCGACTCAATACCGCGTTGGGTGATGATGAAGGCAGTCCTCGTGCGGGGTCCTACTTCTTCACGTTTAGATTGCAATAGCTTTCCCCCTGTAAGCGCCTTCAGGTGTGTCGCTAGTGCACCGTCAGTCATGTTCAAGTCTCGCTTCAACTGGGGAAACTCAGCCCCTCCTGCATGGTACAGCTCTAGCATGATCGCCATCCTGTGAGGGTTGAACAGGACCAGGGGTTGCCTGAGGAGATCCTTGATGAGCATCTCGGGTTCCCGGCTGAACTCTTCGACTTCCGACAATTCGTCTCCACCGATCCCACACGGGCGTCGTTATTTAAGCAAAGTCTGTATTGAAAGTCTATTCGCTTCAAACCATTGAGTCTTCTACTTTCAAACTGAAAGTAAATGGGGCACACACTTTTATAACGCTCTTATGCGAAGCCTCTCGGTCATCAGTCGATCGTGTGAAGGAGCATAGAGAAAGTGACGGCCGAAACAACCCATGACCGGAAAGTCAGGAAGATTGCAGCCGCCTACGAAGGCATGGGCTACCGTGTAAGAGCCGACATTTACGGTTATTCGGCTCCGCGGTCGATAAGAGGAAGGATCCCCGATGTGGTCGCCATTCGGGGCAAAACCACCAAAATCGTGGAGGTGGAGACAGAACGAGCTTTTGCAAGGGACAGGGACCAGAGGGGAGTCTTCAGAGACTATGCTTCGACCAGGCCTAGAACCCGGTTCAGGTGGACGGTGGCGAAAGAGTGAATGCTATCAGCGCGATAATTGTCTTGGCACTGCTCGCCATCGTGGTGTGGGGCCTTGTGGTCCTGTTGAGCAGCGCTATCGTGCAGCTAGTCCTACTGATTCTTGCGGTCGGCGTCTTAATGACGATATTCGAGAAGCGAAAAGGGTCTTAGAGCCGTGACAGTTCCACAGGCAAGACCGCTTTCCGAACCCCCACCTGCTGGGGCCGTGGGTGAGGAGCATGTTTTCCTTGTTGGTCGTCCTCCCATGGACGAGTACCTGGCCTTTATGTCGACTGAGCCAGTCGACTCTCAGGGCGTCGACCTGGGCTCGATTGCGAACGAGTGGCGATCTTCTAACGACCGCGTGAGAGAACTTCAACTCTCGGAGGCGACATGGGCCGATAATCCCCCAGTGAAACAAGTTCCCAAGGAACTTGATGAACTCGCAATGGCGGTTCTCACTGATCCCTTCTTCAAGAAATCGTTCTCCATAGTACCAGCGGACATTGGAATGGTGGAACTCGATCGGCTGGTGGTATTCCAAAAGATCATTAATCTCGAATACGTACGACAGCTGAAAGCCAGACTCGGAAATAGTCCGAGCCAGGAGGACGTTTTCCGGACCTGCCTGCCAGTCGACCATCCGACACTGCCTCCTATGATACGGCGGATAGCGTACAACGGCTTCGTCTTCATGTCAGAATCTAACGATCTGAGGTTCCACGAGCCCGTGCTGCTTCGCCCCGACCAAATCCCTGGCTATCAGGCAACTGGCCCCGTGGCGGGTATCGTCGGGCTGGTCGTGGGCTATGGTTCTAACTACCTCAATGTGATCTCGGCAGAAGGCCGGCTGATACTAAGCAACGGGAGTCACCGCGCTTACGCCTTGAGGGACCTCGGCGTGACCCATGTTCCATGTGTGATCCAGCGGGTCAGCAGACGAGACGAGCTGAAAGTAATAGGGACACAGCCCCTTCAGCAAGCCACGGATCTCTACCTCAAGGAGCCGCGGCCGCCAGTCTTGAAAGACTATTTCGACCAGAAGATGCGAAAAATCATCAGTCTGCCCCCGAAGGCCAGACAAGTGAGAATATCCTTTGGAGTCGAACAGAATGACATGCCATGGGCATAAAGCAGATCGTTTTGCCGAGCGCAAAGGCAGGTGTGTTCTCTGAAAGGCAGACTGCCTATTTGGCCCATCGCAATCATAGCTGTGTTTTTCGTAGGGTTCTCTGTTCTTCCCCAACTCTATCCAGCTGTTCAAGGCCCCCAGTCAGACCTAGCGGTCAAACTAGCTGACCAGATCAAAACCTTGCCAACCATCGACGACCAGACATGCCAAGGTGCATCCGCGCTAGTCGCGAATACTGTTACGATAGTGCAGGACATGGACGGTGTCATTGGCACTGGATTCGGTGCCATCCAATATGATGCCTCGAATTGCGATTTTGTCGTCAAATTCCTTCCGGTACTAGGCTCCTATAATTCACTGATACGAGACTCTAGATCTTTGGATGCGAACAATACGACATCTGTGAAGGTTTTCTACGAAGATGCCTTTCTCCTTTCATCGGATTTCGTAATCATCAATGACAAGGTAGCGTATAATCTCGCATTCAAGTCAACAGGTGAGATGAATGATGCGCTGAAGTTGGCCAAACTGAGATCGGTATGTGGTGATGAATGCTACCGCGTGGTTTTGAGCGGAATTCACTGGACGCTGAGAGTATACATGGATCAATATATCTGCCAATTCGAGAACTGGGCATCACAATACGTACAATTTCCGTCTAGATACTGCTAGTAGCTCTGTTGATCACAGCCGCAAAACAGCCGTTACCAGTTGAAGAAGAGTGAGACCTAAGGGTCGTGCTGAATTACTTGGGGTCATCCTATGAGCTGGCCTGGGCCCTTCAAGAGGATCAGAATTCTTGACGACTTCATCGTAGTATTCGGGGGTAGACCTGGCTTTGACACGAAAATTATCCTGAAACCTCTCAGAGAAGATTATCATTACACTGTGAGCATGAGGCATGGCTCGGACTGGTTTTCTCAGCCCAGAATTCCAATCGACTTTCACAAAACCTACGAGGGAACAAAGAAGGAGTACGAACCGATTGGTAGGGGAAATTTCGACCTCAAAATGCTGACCAATCACCTAACGCAGAACGCCACGGTTGACTTGCAAGAAGTTGACCTGAGGGCTCCTAAGTGGCGGAACCGTCGCGTCCTCACCTTTGATGAACGATTACTCAATCTCATAAACGCAAAAGAGCTAAAAATCACAGCAGATTTCGCTGAAAACTTCTCAACTGTTCCCGTGTCTAAATTGGGAGATTCTGAATTTGGCTTAGGGATGATGACTGGCAAAGTAGTTCCTGGAATGCTTGTCAAAGCAGCCAATCGCGCGTTTGCGCTAGGCTTACCTGGCTTCAAAGGGTTCGAAGAGAGGCTAGAAGAAGCCATGGAATTCGAAGATCTCATCGACGAGGAAGAAGAGGATGATGACGGGGATGACCTAAATGACAACGGTGAATTCGACGAGGGCAAATAGGAGGACTCGGTCCCACGCGAAGGTCCCGAAGTCCGATTAGCGTAAACTACTCGTACCTCTGCTGTCGATTAATCCACATTACTCGTTCGCTAGAATTCGTCTAAGCGGTCGCTCTTGTTTGCTGGGATTCGAAGAACTCTTCCCATAATCACCCTCTGGGTTTGGGATTTTTATCGCGCCAATGCGCGCACGTTTCGTAGGTTATGCGAAACATTGTGCCCGGCTCCGAACGGGATCTTTGGTGGAACTGGGCGATAGCTGAACTGGATAGCACTCGGTTTGGGGAGGCCTTTCGCTACTGGATCCCCGTAGAGTTGCAGACCAAGGTCCACGCGAATCGAAGAGAGGCGTTGACCCAGAGCGATTGGGATCGATTGAAAGCTGCGGTGCTCAACATCAGGTTCCCAATTCTGCTAGACCTACTACAGCTTGGTATCGTCTGGTACAGAGGAGAGTTGGATCCTTCCGACCTCCCCGATGTTCGGATCATGAATTACGAGCCGCATGTGAGACTCGCGCCTTCGCGGACTCTTTCCGCTTTCAGCGCAGCACTCGACGCTGGTCGAAGCCCGCCCGGCGAGGGTGGGTTTGGCGAGAATTACAGAATTGTTCGCAATATGTTTAGTCCTGACAGCACACACGGGCGGCCAATTCTGGTCGCGGAGGCAGCGTCCGGCCCATTCATTCTGCTCGAAGGCTACACGAGGCTGACCATAATGACTTCCCTGTGGAGCGCCGGAAAATTTGACTCTCAAATTCCCATTCTGCTGGGAGTATGCCCTCGTCTGAAGGAATGGCGTCAATACGGTTTGTTGAACGGTGAGCTAGTTCGTACCCCGAACGGTCTCTTCTGAAAGGCTTTTCCTTAACGGGACTATCGCAAACCCTGAAAACTCGAAGCGATACGTTTTGACGTCGTTACCTTTGTGGACGCCTCGTCGGCATTACTCCGAATATTCTAAGTGCAGCTTCACCCTGCGGGGTGATGAAGACTTCGCTTCGTCGTCCGCTGGCTTCGACGCGGACGTACTTCCATTCTGACTCCATTGGGTCCAATATCGCACGGAGTTGGCTGTGCTTAGCGGCCTCAGTTAGCTCCGATTTAGTCTCGTCTCTGATTCCTATTATGCCCGCACTTTCAAGCTGATCAATTATCCGCGCCTTCCTCATTCGCCCATTACTTTGTTTGAGGAGATTGAGAATCAGCGTGTATTCTGGCTTTGGTTTGTTTATGCCGTAGACAGGCAACTCGTCAGGCTCTTGAACGTGCTCTGTCTGGCGGATCTCGGGCTCCTTTGTCTTTGAATATGATACCGGCGCGTAATACGGTGTTGCGTTCCACAGCATACAGGACAGCATTCCAGCAATTGCGGTGATCTTGGTTCCGGTCGAGACGTTTACGTAGACGTGGTTGCCCTTTTCTTTGAGGATAATCTCCCTGAACTTTTCGATGCACTCGTACAGATCCCAGATGTTGAGAAAGACTTCCTCGATCTTGATGTGCTTGTAATCCTCGGCGAGCTTCTTCTTTACCTGAGCGAAGTACTTGCTTGCTGAATCATCGCGCTGGAAAGACACCAAGTAGACCTTGTCTGCCTGCATCTTGACAAGAGGCTCCGTAACTCGAAGAATGTGGAAACCAACGGGCGCGATGTGAACTCTGAGGTTTGCTGACATAGCTAATTTTCTCCGATTTTCTAACCTTATGAACCTTGTTTGCGTTATTAACCAGAACGCAGTTAAGTATCGCGGAGCCTAATGGATTACTGGTGATACCTTGAGTTCGGAAGATAAGAAGCATGACTCGGACGTTGTCCACGTCAACAAGAAGCGGTTCGAGGTCAGCGAAGAGAAACTAACGGGGACGCAGATACTTCAGCTTGCCGGGTACGATCCTAACCAGTACGACCTGTTCCTAGTGCACGGCCAAAAGGACGAATTGATAGCTCCAAACCAGCCGGTAGAAATCGAGAACGGCCTTCAATTCAACGCAATTCTGAAGAACGTGCCTTACGGAGGCTGGGATGATACCTGAAGAGCTTCTTGCAGATCTAAAGGTCCTTCAAGAGCGAGGACATGTCTGCGAGATAACAGAAGACGGGCAGAGGATTTTCATCGTTTTCAAGGGCTACTTCCTACCAGAAGGGGTCTACAATACTCCGAAGACTGACCTCTTGATTTTCACTACTCCTCACTACCCTAATGCGGGCTTCGATATGTTTTGGGTCTGCCCGGACCTGAAGCTCCAAAATGGCGGGGTACCGAAGAGCGCTGACTCTGTTGAGAGTTACTTAGGGAAGAACTGGCGAAGGTTCAGTTACCATCCCTATAATGCGAAGCCTTGGAATCCTTCCGAAGATAGTGTAGTCAGCTTCGTTACTTACATCGAGCAGCGACTGAGGAGGGGAGACTGAATGTCGACTTTGATTTTTCCAAAGCGGCTCTACGAGGACCTCAAGTCGTTCCTCTTCAGCAATGCCCCGGATGAGAACGGATGCTTTCTACTGGCAAACTCGTACAAGAAGAGGGGAGATAACACAGTTCTACTAATCAACGACATAATCAAACCAGAGTCGAACTCTTGGAACCGCGAGGGCGAGCATTGGCTGGAGCCAAGTTCATCTTTTACGAATCACGCCGTCGTAATGGCGGACTCAACAAACTCCAGCTTACTATTCGTCCACACGCACCCCGGCATGTTTCACCCTCCACACTTTAGCTCGATAGACGAGAAATCCAACAAGAGGCTTTTTCGGAATCTGTCTGAGATTCTGCCTAACCGGCCTCTCGGTAGTCTGGTCTTTAGCCAAAAGGGAGTCTACGGAGTGATATTTGACGAGAAGAAGACGCGAAGGATTTCAACCTTCGGAGTCGTAGGCCACACCATTTCTGAGGTATCGGGGGCCGGGAGAAAACCAGTGGACGATTCGTTCGATCGCCAGGTCAGACTCATAGGAAAAGACGGTCATGCCCGCCTGCGAGAAATGCGCGCGACAATAGTCGGTGTCGGAGGAACGGGCTCATCCGTCGCCGTTCAGCTTGTAAGAATCGGGGTGGGAAAGCTGACCCTTGTAGACAAAGACGTTATCGACGCGACAAACCTGCCCAGAGTCTACGGCTCAGCCAGGAAAGATATCGGGAAGCCCAAAGTCGAGGCGCTAAAGAAACACATAAGGGGTTTTTCGAAGACCAAAGTCGAGGCAGTCCATGCAGACATCACAAAAGCTGACGTTGCCTCTATCCTAAAGGAGTCGGACGTAATCTTTGGATGCACCGACAATCTAACAAGCAGAGCGGTGCTGAACGACATTTCTGTTCAATACTTCATTCCGCTCATTGATGTGGGCTGCAGGGTCCAGCTGAAAGACGACGGCTCAATAGACCAAGCCATTTGCAAAGTGCAAGTTGTGACCCCTGACGATGGATGCCTGTGGTGCACCGGCACGCTGGACGGCAAAATCATTTTGCAAGAATCCCTATCTGAAGAAGACAAGAGAAAACTTTCAGACGAAGGCTACTATCAAGACGTCGGGAAACAGCCGAGCGTAATTTCCCTAACTACCATGGCCGCAAGTATTGCGGTCAACAAACTACTGAGCCTTCTCGGGGTCTTTGGAAATGACTATAGTTCGAGAACTCAGATAGAATTACAAAATGGCTTCATGCTCGATGACACCGCACCAATCAAAGAAAATTGTGTATGTCAGAAACGCAGAGGAATGGCAGACAAGCGGAATGTCGTCGACGAAATTTCGGGATCTTCAACTGTGGACTTGTCTCTCCGCGCCTTAGAAGGCTCTTCAGGGTAAGAGGAACGATTTGTGGGTTCGAGACGAGCTGGGAATTTTCGCGAATTTGCTGGACACTCCAGGTCTACGAACTCAGCTCTTGAACAAGTCCAAGACGCCCTTCGTGAGAAGAAATCAGCACGTATCATCGTGTCTACAGCAGTCGATGTCCTGGCGGTAACCAACCCTGCGATTGGCACCCTCGTGGGCGCTTACAAAGCTTCGAAGATAATCTACAATGTTGCCTCCGCGGCTGACAAAGCGTATCAGAAGAGTGGGGACCCGAATGACGCAATCAAGGCAGCCGCAGGCGAAGTCGTAAAGACCGCAATTGGAGAGACGCGTGGACAAGTAATTGGAAATCTGGTCGATGTTGGATGGTCAGCCATGAAGGGCGCGGCTGGTCTAGCAACGACTGACTTGCAGGATAGAATATTGACCAGTGCAGCCAAGAACACGCTCGATGAGGTACTACCCAAATGAGCACCCCGAGGTTGGAACAGATAATGATCAGGAATTATTCGAATGTTTTCAGACAGATGCTCCTGTCCGCGTTCAAGAGCGATCCAGAGCTTACAACCCAGTTCTCCTCAGAACCTGTGGAAAGACAGCGAGAGATTGAGGAGGAGGTCACTAGGCGGTCGGAAGAGATGGCCCGATTTCTCGTCAATAACATTAGGCAGAAGGGATACTTGTCCGAGGATCCGACTGACGACAAACTTGAGGCTTTGATCAAGGAAACGTTGCAACACTTTGGTGTAAAGCAATGACACGGATATCTGTCACTAGGGAGTTCAATATCAAAATGGACTCAGACTTCTACATCAGAAAACATCTGAACGCGACACCGAACGAGGCAAGAGTTTCTCTGGACTTGGGGAATCTGTCGAGATATACGACGGCCATAGATGAGGACCTCGGATATATTGCAGCGGGTATGTTTGCGTGCGAGGGCGTTCTTAGAGCTGAGAAAGCAAAGCTTGACGAATCCATTTCATTTCTCGTAGAGCAATCTGATCGACTGAAGAACGATACTGTCCAAAGTTTGCTCAGTCAATTGATCGCGTTTACTTTGAGATCTTCCCCCGATGTGAAAATACTAGGAGTAAAGCGCGGAGCAAGATTCTCGCCGAAGGCCCTTCAAAATGACAACCGTACTCCCTGTCTTTTCTCCGGCGGAATCGACAGTCTATCTGGAATTCTGAGCGTCAACAGAAAGATCGGTCCTGCGTTCGGGGTCTTCGTTTCTCATGATAGGATGCACGGGATAGTGGACCGCCTCAGTGAGCGGTATTTGAAGAACAGAGGCATTTATGTTCATGACATTGTAATCCAGCGTGGTCATTCCGGAATACAGCAGCTCAGAGGTTTCGTATACTTGGTTCTTGGAGCGATCGTCGCGAGGATTCACCATTCAGACAAATTGGTGATAACTGAAACGGGGCAAACTATGTTCTTGCCGCAGATAACAGCGCTAGACGAAATTACGCTCACAACGCATCCAACACTGCTCGCAATAACGAAATCCCTCTTGCACGAAGGATATGGGGGCAATTTCAGTTTCTATGAGCCATTCGCAAACTTGACCAAGGCCGAAGTCATCTCACTCTGTGAGGCCAAGGAAGCGATACCTGACACTAATTCCTGCATTACGACGAGATTCGCCAACCAGCCCTATTCGCACTGCGGTACCTGCTACGGTTGCTTGGTCCGAAGAGTATCCTGCGTAGTGGCAGGCACGAAGGACGCTCTCTATGCAAAGGACGTTCTTGTGAAAGATGTGGGTGACTCGGTAATGGGAGGCTGGAGGGGAGCCGCGATAAGTCCTTCAAACCTTCGAGAGGTTCAGGCACTATTACGATTCGCTCGCGATATCATCGAGGACAAAATTGATGATGTGTCACGATTCAAGATCGAATCTTTCTCAAAGCACGAACTGTTCAGGCGGTTCGCCATGGATGTGTTGTCATCTTTGTATCTTCTTTATGGCAAGACAAACACAGGTCAGAACTCGTGGATTAGCCAATTTTATGCCGGGTGCAAGAAGGACAAAGTACTAACTCCTGAATCCGCGGATAACCGGATTGCTGAAGTTCGCGACCAGAAGTTTCAACCGGACTTTGAATTTCGCCTGTAGTTTCGACCTCATGCCGCACCCCATTTCGGCGGTCAAGTTATTTCCATCTGAAAGAAGACTGACCTCATTGATTCAAGGTTAGGAGATCAAGCTTGACAACAGGCACATACGTCGCTCCCAAGTTACGGCGACGTCGCACGAAAGAACTGATGATTAAGGCACGAAGCAATCTTAGAAAGTACCAGACAATTTTTTCGATAACCCATGGACTCCTTGGTCTAGGCAAATTCTCTCACAGAAATAACGCGAACGTGCTGTTCTGGCTCGCTAGTAACAACAACCAAGCCAAACTTTCAGAGATTGAACGGAGTTTGCGCAGGCTTGGAGTTGCAAAACTCCCCGGCAAACTTCGAGATCAACTCGCCTTCCGACTAACGAATCCACGCGAGGAGGCGTGTATCTCAGCCATCTCTGAGATTCACACCGCTTACAGTCTATCGAGAAGATTTGGAAAAACCCGCGTCAGACTCTATCCTACAAATCCGAAGAAAGGTCCAGATGCCGAAGCAATTGTCCACCTTCGACCTGTCTATTTCGAAGCAACCACAATCGGATCGGGCATGACCGATCGGAAACTTAGGATGATTTGTGAAGGAATCTCGAAGAAAATACATGGCAGAATCGCTGGACGTTGGTACGTTAGAGCGAACATTTCGAGCGAGAGGCTTCGGAGAACCAAGAAAGGACGCTTCCTAGTCCAACCATCAATCGATATGGTACTGTCGTCTTTTGACCGGTTGAACCTATCCTGGTTCATTGGTAAGAAAGGGCATTTCGAAAGGCTGACGATTGCGGGACAAGCCATTATGCGTCAAACTATTTCCCCGGTAGTCCGGCGTCTAGCAAATCGTGGACAGGATAGATTCTTTCAAACGTCGGCTTTCAAGAAATACATTGCCCAAGTGGCCGAGGAAGTAGCGAAAGATAGTCCCATAGTTTATTTGAACGGCACCAGGTTTCCATACCGAATCGTCGAAACGGCTTGCGAGATGAGTTATCCCTCAAAGGCCTCTGAAGGAGAACAATCGGGGTGTCTTGATAGAATTGAGAAAAGAATAGTCGCTAAAATCCGATCTGGTCAGCTGTTACCTGGACAACCGAACGTTTTGGTTGTAAACGCTAGCAACTGGACCCTAGGCTACGATCTCGCTCAGTCTGAATGGCAGATGAAATTCGCTCCTCTCAAAAAGAGGCTTAGATTGATACTCTCGTGTTGGAGGCCGCCTGATCTCTCCGCCATCATGATGTACGAAAATGACATCCGGGCGGCTCGGATAGTTGGCAACCGCTTCGTGGGTCCGGCATCTCGGCTTACGAAGCACGAAGAGAAGCTCCTAGCAAGGAGAGTAATTGCTCGGTCCAGAAGCGAAAGAGAAGCCACACGGCTCAGAAAGCGGATCATCCCCTCGAAGATCGAAGCAATGAAGCGATCAGTTTCGGCCGGGTATGAGAGTTTCTCAAGGTTATCGAAGCTGGTAAAGATAGTGTCCGCCCCAAGTGACACAAATCAAAATCTAAAACAGATTGGAATTAGGTTAGGCCTCGATAAAGACCAGTTCAGAGATCCTGCCGCCGCGTTAGATTTCTCGGATTTCGGGAGAGTCATTGCAGAACGAGAGGCAAATTATCTGATCAACTCGATCATACGTTCAGCAGACGATGGTGGTGTATGGACTGTTTCATCATGGAAGATGTTATCCGATATTATTGAGAAATTTAACTCAACAACTACCATAGCTACTGCACTATTTGTTCCGATACGAGTCTATTCACAATTCTTCGAATGGCCAAGAGAGCGCCGTAGACACTTGACATTTGAGGGAACGAAACCGACCTTCATCACTACAAAGGGCACGCGTATACCCGTCTACATTCTTAGTGGCCACCTACCAAACGACTTTTTCATTATCTATAGCAAGAGCCAAGGTGAGTGGGCGGTCAAGCTGGGAAACATGTCTGACAGACTCTCAATTAGCGTGGTCACAAAGGATAAGATAGAATTGACGGCTTATACAGAATCGGAATACAGAGTCAGCGACTCAAAGGCAGCATTACGATTCTCTATCCAAAAGGATACACCGGGCGGCTCACAATTTGCGAAGTGAGGCCACCCTTTTTGAGTACGTCTCAGCGATGTAAGCGGGTCGCTCAAGCATGATTGCCGAAACAAGTGAGGTTCGCGAGGGGGATGTTCTGGAAGGAGACCTGTGGCCGGAACCTGTCATTATCGTCGCCGTGAAACAGATCGGAAACCTAGTCCAGATTGAGTCACGAGGTGTCGGCACTCGCCGTGCGTATTCTGACCTGCTGCCTCGCCAAGAGCTGGACCAAAGAGTCCATGTTACCAGACCATCGGGCGCTAGATTCTCAGGGGACCCGAGGAAATTCAGACTTGGAATAGAAGCTCTAAGAATACGGCTAGCCTACGAATTCGATCCTCACTTTGCCGTATCAGTTTCGCAGATAGACGCTTTGCCTCACCAACTTGAAGCAGTCTATCACTACATGCTTCCACGCGCAAGGATCCGGTTCTTGCTGGCCGACGACCCCGGTGCAGGGAAGACAATCATGGCAGGACTCCTTCTCAAGGAGCTGAAGCTGAGAGGACTAGCCGAACGCGTTCTGATAGTGGTGCCTGCAAACCTGACGGATCAATGGCGTCGCGAAATGAAGGACAGGTTTGGCGAGGTTTTCCAAGTCGTCAGAAGAACTACCATAGACGACCTCTACGGGCGGAACGTTTGGGCCGAGAACCCGCAGTGCATTACCTCAATTGATTTCGCCAAACGCGAAGAGGTCCTACCAACTCTACAGGAACCCCGTTGGGACCTCGTAATTGTCGATGAAGCTCACAAGATGGCGGCCTATGTGTATGGCGAGGACGTCAAGAGAACCGGCAGATACAGGCTGGGTGACCTCTTATCAGAGAGAGGCGATCACCTTGTTCTGCTGACCGCAACGCCTCACAAAGGGGACCCGGAGAACTTTCGTCTTTTGATGCGACTTCTGGACAAGGAGATGTTTGACAGCGCTCAGGGATTCAACCTAGCGCTAAACAACAAACAGATGCCGCTTTTCATAAGACGCATCAAGGAAGAAATGGTGGATTTCAGCGGCCATCGGCTTTTCCTCGATAGATTCGTAACAACGACAACCTATCGCTTGTCTCCTGCAGAGAGAGAACTGTACGAAGCGGTAACGGATTACGTGGAAGAACAGTCAGAAAGAGCCGCTGAGAAGGGTGAACGCGGGAGACTGCTGGGTTTCACACTTGCACTCTTTCAGAGACGACTAGCGTCTAGTTCGAGAGCCATCAGACGCTCTTTGGAGCGCCGTTACAAACGACTCAGTACCCTTCAGGACCACATGGAAGAACTCCGGCAACAGGGAGTTGAGATGCCTGAGGATTTCGAGGACCTTCCTGAAGAAGAGCGACTGGAAATCGAGTCACGGTTTGAAAAGTTCACCGTTGCCGAGAGTAGGGAAGAGCTCCAATGGGAGTGCCGTCAGCTAGAAGGGCTCATCGAGATCGCGAAACGGGTTGAAAGAGCCGAGGAAGAAACAAAGATCTCAAGACTAAAAGAGTTACTTACCGACCAAAAGATTTTCGGAACGCTGACCAAGCTTCTGATCTTCACCGAACATAAGGACACATTGGACTATCTCGTTGAGAAGCTAACGAAGTGGGGTTTCAAAGTCACGCAAATCCACGGTCAGATGAAACTGGGTGACCCCGAAACGCCGGGCACCCGTTTACAAGCTGAGAAGGATTTCCGTGATGCAGAGGGAGCCCAGATTATGGTGGCGACTGAAGCAGCTGGAGAGGGAATCAACCTCCACTATCGTTGTTGGACCATGGTCAATTACGACTTGCCGTGGAACCCGAACCGTTTGGAGCAGAGAATGGGGCGCATCCACAGGTACGGGCAACAGCGAGATGTCATCATCTTCAACCTCGTCGCAGAGGACACTCGTGAAGGAGACGTGATGAGAAGACTCCTTGACAAGATTACAGAGATCCGGCGGGTCTTGGGAACAGACAGGGTCTACGATGTCATCTCTGACGTAATCCCCGGTGCTAGACTCGACCAACTCTTTAGAGATGCATTGTCGAAGCAAAAGACCTGGGAGGACTTGTTGGACTATGTTGACAAGAACTTCTCTGTTGAAAAGGTTAGGTCCGCATTAGAAGAGGCCACAAAGCTAGGCCTGGCAACTCAACATATCGATCTTGCCAGTCTTCAAGCAGAGGAGGTTCGAGCGAAAGAACAGCGACTGATGCCCGAATATGTGGAAAAATTCTTCAGAGAGGCCTTTGAAACTCTAGGCGGCCGAATAGAAAAACGGCAGGACGGCCTGCTAAGAATAGAAAGGGTCCCATACGACCTCAGACAAATTTCTCCCGAATTCAAAAGAAGGTTCGGACCCATAGACAAAGAGTACAAGAAGCTCACCTTCCAAAAAGATCAGTCAAAACGCTACCCAGACGCAGAGCTCTTCGGACCCGGCCACCCACTCTTCGAATCTGTGGTCGATCGAATAATCACTCTCTATAGCAATGATGTAAGAAGTGGTGCAGCATTCTTCGACCCTGACAGAAAGGAAGAATCCGTCGTAGCCTTCTTTAGAGTGCCCGTTCGAGACGGGAGAGGACGAACAGCTGGAGATCGTCTCGTGGCACTGGAGGTTCCCAAAGGAGAACCGCCTAAGAGAACTAACCCCTCTATCCTGATAGACTGCAAACCTGCACAATCCTGGGAGCCCGACTCTGAGAGTCCAGGCCTTGGCAGTGAGACTCCAGTTCTCGAATGGGGCTACAAAGAAGTGTTTCGTCCCTACCTAGAAGAGCTTCAAGTCAGAAGAACCCGGGATCTCTCGCTTGCAAGACGGCACGTGGAGATATCACTGAACTCGCTCATAGCAGAGTCTCAACGAAAGATCATGAAGTATAAGAAACAACAAGAGCGAGGCCAGGACATGGCAATCGCGATAACAGCGGAAGAGAACAGGAAACGTGAACTTGAAGAACGACTTCAAAGACGACTCAAAGAGATAGGACTGGAAAAGAACCTCAGCTTGTCGAGACCTGAGCTTATCGGCACCGCGCTCTTGCTTCCCATGCCACACGGACCAGCAATGGCAGGAATCGCTAGAGACGACGAAGTGGAGGCTGCTGCAATGAGGTTCGTCATCAAATTCGAACAAGACGAAGGTCGAAAACCGATTGATATTTCGAAAGAAAACCAGGGGTTTGACGTAAGGTCCGAAGGGAAGGAAGACCTCCGCTATATCGAAGTCAAAGGAAGATCCACTCAAGGGAGTGTTTGGCTAACACCAAACGAGTGGCAGATGGCCCATCGATTCGCAAACAATTACTGGCTATACGTGGTCTTCCACGCCAAGGACTCTCCGGAATTGAAACGGGTCCAAGACCCAGTCAAGAATCTCCCGATAGTCGAGGAAAAGGAAACAGTCCGATACATCGTACCCCTCGATTCAATTCAGAAAGCGGCCGGGAGAGGCGGCTAATTATAGTCAAGGACTCAAATGCTCTAGACCTTGACGAACTCGTTCAGCATGATCTAAAGGAAGTGGGCCTCAAGCCCATAATGGATCTAGTTGCGCATCATTCCTGGTGGATTTCTCCAAGGCTCTACACTGAGATACAGGTTGTATATCCCATGACCCGAAGAAAAAGGGGAACCAATGAAAACCGACGCGACGTTATCGAAGGAATTACCCTCTGGAACAACGAGCCCGCAAATTATGCATTTTGGTTGGCTTTCGGAGAGAGTAGACAACGAGTAAAGAACTTCTACATTTGCCATATTTACGAAGGTAGCGTTTGGAACCCTGACCATTTCACGAACTTAGCGAACCTTGTCGCCTTGCCAAAGTGTCTCGAATCACTTAGCGAGTGGACCCCTGTCCGCGAACTTCTCAAATATCATTCCTTTAGAAGCTACGGTTACCGGGGGCCAAACGGAATTGATCCACATAAGCCGAACTACTACCCCTCGATGTGGGCTCACCAACTCAACTTACCTCACGATCAGTTTGATCTTGTTTTGACTAAGCTGAGGGAGCAGCAGAAGAGACGCCCTCAATTCAGAAATGCAGAGGGGAGACCTAGTGCAGGAAATTAGCGTTAACGACCGAAGACTTATCGAAGAAGCATTCCCGATTAGAGAAATATCGACCCAGAGCGTTCGAGAAAAAAACGTTCGTCATGGCCACATTAGCACTCTCCACATTTGGTGGGCGCGAAGACCTTTGGTAGCCTGTAGAGCTGCACTCCTAGGTTCGTTACTTCGAGACCCAGGTGACGAGGGCGGCCGAAAGAAACTTACGGATTTTCTCGTTAGATTTTGCACATGGGAAGCCTCTAACGATCCGAAACTTGTAGAGGAAGCCCGTCGACTCGTTCTAGCAAGCAATAACGGCCAGCCGCCCAAAGTCCTAGATTGTTTCGCTGGTGGTGGTGCAATTCCCCTGGAAGCTCTTCGGATAGGTTGTGAAGCTCAAGCCCTTGAATTGAATCCAGTAGCTGTCGTGATAGAGTTCTGCTCCCTAGTTTACCCACAAATGTACAGTATGCCGATTGATACCGGAGCTAATCAGAGCAATCTCCATGGCGAGCGAAGGGGAGTCATCGAGAACCAGTTGGCCTATGATGTGCAGCGGTGGGGTGACTGGGTGCTCAAAGAGACGCACGAAGGAATTGGAAAGTTCTACCCCTCAGACAGAGAAGGGGCGGTGCCAGCGGCCTACATGTGGGCAAGAACGGTGAAGTGCTCAAACCCAACCTGCAACGCCGAAGTCCCGCTCTTGCGTCAACTATGGCTGGCGAGAAAGGCCAAGAAGAAAATTGCACTCAAGCTCATTCCTGATCCAAAGAACAAACGTGTAGATGTTCGTATAGTTGATTCCACAGGAATCGACTTCGACCCTGAAGTTGGTACTATGCGACAAGGTAGCGCGGAGTGCCCTTGTTGCAAGACTGCCCTCACAAGAGAGTATCTGAAGAGAGAAAGCACCTCTGGAGAGATGGGCGAGAGGATCATCGCCGTGGTCTTATCCTCCCCTCGGAAAGGCAAGACTTTCAGACTTGCAAACTCGGATGACGAGCGAATCTTCCGAACTGCGAAGGGGGCACTGGCAAACTTAGTGCGAGATTCATCATCCCGGTTGCAATTGGTTCCAAATGAGCCAATATCGAGAGATTGGCCAAGAACGATCTTACTTCCGCTTTACGGAATTGCGAATTGGGGACAGATGTTCAATCCTCGTCAGGCTTTAGCAATAGTGAGTTTCGCCAGGAATCTACAACGAGCCCACGAAGCAATTCTTACACAGACCGGAAACCAGGAATACTCCAAAGCGGTGTCTACCTACCTTGCACTTGTCTTAGATAGAATGATCGATTTCTCAAACAGTTGCTGTCGTTGGCACCCTCAGTGGGAGTTTGTTGTGAACACCTTTGCTCGTCAGGCAATTCCGATGACGTGGGATTACGCGGAACTTGTTCCATTCTCGCCAATCTTGTCTGGGACTTGGAATGGGATGTTGAGCCAAATCGTCGAAACCTTGGTTGCCATGGGAAAGGTACCTGCTGCCAAGGCGCATGTGAGACAAGGAACGGCTACTCGCTTACCATACGAAAATGAAACTTTCGATGCTGTGATTACGGATCCACCATACTACAGCGCAGTTCCTTATGCAGACTTGAGCGATTTCTTTTACGTGTGGCTCAAGCGAACTGTAGGTTTTCTCTACCCAGAACTGTTCTCCACGTTGTTGACCCCAAAGGCGGCAGAGATCGTCGAGCAAATGCCACACTCTTCACTGAAGAACCGCAAGGACAAGGCTTTCTTCACACAAGAGATGACGAAGGCTTTGCAGGAGATAAACAGGGTACTCAAACCTGAAGGCGTTTGCACCATCGCCTTCGCTCACAAGACCACCACAGCATGGGAAACGCTGATAGCTGCATTGATCACTGCTGGCTTCACAGTGTCTTCATCTTGGCCGTTGCATACCGAAATGAAGGAGCGAATGAGAGCGCAGAAAAGCGCAGCTTTGGCCTCCAGTGTGTGGTTAGTTTGTCGCAAACGTCACCCTGGCGCAGGCGTTGGCTCTTGGAAGAGCGTCCAAGCTGAACTTGATCTTCGGGTGAAGGAAAGGCTGGACCACTTTATGGACCGAGACATCAAGGGTGCCGATGCTTTGCTTTCTGCGATAGGCCCTGCGCTAGAGGTGTTTGGAAAATACGAGAAAGTTGAGAAGGTCACGGGAGACCCTGTTACTGTAAATGAGTTCTTGGACAAAGTCCGTGAGGTAGTGGCACATCACGCCCTTGCCGCAGTGCTCTCCGAGCAAGAACTTGGTAGGATAGACCCAGACACGGCCTTCTACGTGCTTTGGAAGTGGACCTTTGAACCGAGCCTTCGGAAAACTAGCCATGATGCCAGTGAAACTGGTTCCAAAGCCCCGGAAGGCGATCCCCCACAAACGAGAGACAGGATTCCAAACGGTAATGACGTTCTAGTTGCCTATGACGATGCTCTGAAGCTAGCCCGGTCGGTAGGAGCCGAACCTGATGCCCTTCTCGGAGCAAAAGGACTCCTAGAACAGGAGTCTGCGAATGTTCACTTGCTGGGGCCGGAGGACCGCAAGGACATGCATGGATTGGGCGAAACTGCCCGAGATGGAACTCCTCCAGCAACTATTGATATGATCCATAGAGCTGTAAATCTTTGGAGTTCTCAAGATTATCCTAAGCTGGATGAGTTTCTCAAGAGTTCCGGAGCGGCGAGTAACGATGCCTTTTGGAGAGTAACACAAGCGCTGTCCAATTTACTCCCCATGCAGTCGCATGAGAAGCAGATGCTAGATGGCCTGCTGGCCCGCTATGGGGGAGAATCTCAAATCTCACCTCATAAGGTGAAGACGCTAGATGAATATGCAGAGAAGGACCTAGATGACTGACAGAAGGCGAGTCGCTCCTTGGCGCGAGGTCGCACGCCCCCACAACGATATCATAGAGGGGCGTTATGACCCATCAGTCTTCGCCGTCAACATATACTCAGTGTACACCCGAAGGGCGCCTCCTGACTATCAGGCCCCCGACCGATTCTTCGCGAGAACCTTTCTCACTCGCGGACTCAAAGACCTGTTAACCTCAGTTATGAGGAGACTGAGCGGGCAGTCAAATGCTGAGGCCGTTTCAGATCTCGTCACCTCGTTTGGCGGTGGCAAGACTCATGCTCTTCTCTGCCTCTTGCATCTTGCCACAGGCGGGCCTCTGGCCACGAAATGGACTGGCATCAAAGAGCTTCTCGCGGAATCGGGGCTTAGCGAGATTCCGAAGGCGCGAGTCGTCGTGCTCTCGGGAGAGGACTTAGATCCAACTCAGGGAGAAAAAGGCGCGAGGGGTGAGCCTACAAGGTTAACGATGTGGGGCGAGTTCGCATGGCAACTTGGAGGGGCAAAGGGCTATGAACTCGTTAGGGAGAACGACGAAAAGCGCACTCCTCCATCGGCAGAGATTATCACAAAAGTTCTCTCGCTAAGTGATGCCAATCTAATCCTGATCGACGAGGCCCTGAGATATGTCAGTAGAGCGCGCGGGATACGGGTCCATGAGACAAGCCTGGCTTCACAAACTCAGAACTTCTTTCTCGCTCTTACGGAAGCTGTTTCGAGAACACCCAAAAGTTCGCTTGTCGTGACACTGCCGACAAGTCTACTGGAAATGACGAGAGAGGACGAGGAAGACTTCAAGCGACTAAAGAAGATTTTCCAACGGGTTGAGAAAACACGACGGCTCGCAGAAGGAGATGAGATTTACGAGATAGTTCGTCGACGATTGTTCCAAAACGCTGGAGACCCAGAAGAACAGAGGCGGAGTGCCAACGCGTACTTTGATTACTATCGCCAGCACAAGGACTCTTTTCCCGAGTACGCCACTGCTTCCGGTTACTTGCAAAAAATGCAACGAGCGTATCCATTTCACCCAGAATTCCTTGACGTACTCAACGAAAGATGGTCTTCAATACCTCAATTCCAGCGAACACGGGCGGTTCTAAGAATGCTTGCCATTCTCATAGGTGAACTTTTCAAGCACGACTCGTCACCTATGATCCAGATTTCCTCTACGCGACTATCCAAGGACTTTCGATCTGAAGTTTTGGAACAACTTGATGCAAGACAATTTGACGCGGTCATAGAATCAGACATTGCAGGCACTGGGGCAAGGGCAGCAAAGATAGATCAAGAAGGGAACCAGACCTACCAGCGCGAACATGTCGCGGAGGGCGTCGCCACCGCGATTTTCTTCTACTCGTTTGGAGGGACAGCAACACAGCCCGCGGCGACAGTCCCTGCCTTGGGGCTCGCAGTCTTAAGACCAGGGCTAGAGCCCGCTTTCATCCCGGATGCCATTCAACTCCTTCGGAAGCCCATTACAGGGCTGTTTTATCTCGAATCCGAGGGAGATCGCTACCGATTCACTGTAACGCCCAACCTAAACATGATTCTTGCGGAGCGGGAGGCTTCAGTCAATCAGGACGAGATAGACAAGATCCTCTTCGACGCGATACAGAAACAGATCGGGAGCAGATTCCGCCCGATCATGTTCCCTGATGAACCTAGAGATGTGCAGGAACAAGCGCAGCCTTCACTTGTCGTTCTTCTGCCAGATGAAACTCTGGGTCGTCAGACCCGTACTTCAACCGAGGCGAAGATACTAGAAATTACCAAGGGGGGTGCAACTTTCCGCAAGCATCGGAATTGCCTCATCTTCTCTGTTCCCGAAGAAGGACACAGGATGAGGGAGTCTTCGAGGACCCTTATAGCATTGAGAGATGTCGAGAGACTGTACTCTCGAACCAACAAACTTTCCGACAATCAAAAGTCTCAGCTTGAAGTGATGCTGAAAGATGCTGCGAGAGGTCTCGCACAATCCATCTGGAGAGCATACCGTTTCGTTGTAACACCTGGGCCGGAGGACAAACTCGAATCGTTTGACATGGGCGTTCAGATCCAGCGTGACGATAGAAAAATCTCTGACTCGATTTGGGATGCTCTTGTCGACAGAGAGAGGCTTGCGCCGAAGATTGGCCCTGGTCGTTTGACGAGCAAAGACCTTGGCGTGTGGCCGGAGGACAAGAATGCGATGTCTACGAAAGATGCTCGGGAGGCATTCTTCACTTTCACATATCTACCAATGATACCCTCGGTGCAGGCACTGAAGGACACCATTATTCAAGGCGTAGCGACGGGAAGTTTTGGTTTCGCGAGAGGATCTCTCGAAGAGAATGGGCTTCATTCAGTGAAAATAGGAACGACTCTTGACGCGGACTCGATCGAATTTTCGGAGGATGAGTTCCTCCTCAGGTCCGATTTTGCCTATCGATTGATAGGCGCGTTACCCAAGAAGCCGGATGAACCAATTCGACGAGGAGGGGCGGGCGGCTCAGGAGGAGAGCCAGGGACTGTGCCCCGCCCCGCTGGCACCGAGGTCTATGGGTCGGTTGATGTTTCTGTTGAAAACCTTGATTGGAAAAAATGGGCGGAGTTCCATGAGGCCGTCATACAGCCGCTCGTAAACGCTGGCGCCAGTGTCACGGTCAAAGTAGAGGTTAAGGGAAGCTCCGAAGAGGGCATCTCACCTAACACGGTTGACCTTTCCATCAAAGAGGGATTGACTCAATACGGGATACCCGCGAAGGTTGAACCAAAGAAAAGAAAGGATTAGAGCTGGCACCGGCCGATTAATCGGACTTCCAAACATCTCACTAACGGGCAAGTGCAAGCCCTCTCGGTTTTTCGGGACAATTCGTTTGTTAGCCCCAGAAGTTCACAAACCGCTCGGTTTGACCGGTTACTAGATTAGCATTTTCTGAACGTTTTAGACTAACCAGATCCGACCTTAGAAGTAACGGATCAGCCTTATCCCTCGGAATGTCTGAGTCCAGATGAAAGATTCTTTGACTGCGAATATCGGGAAGGGGAATCCGACTCGCCTAATCACTGAAACAGATTTTCTGGGGTTTGTCAAGGATCTATTCAACATCGTAAAGGAGGAGTCGCACAAGCGAATGGCAGATGCTCAAGAAATGGCGCGAAGGACAAAGGATCAAGAGAACTTGCAATGGTATTTCAAAGGTTACAAAGATGGCGTCAATGTGTTTCTAGAGGAGTTCTGGGATCGGATCCAGAGAGATGACGGTTGGAAGGCACCACCTAGTCAATCGGTTTCACGTGACAGGAACGCTTATCTTTCTAAATCACGTATAGTAGGTTAGAAAGACCGTGAGCCAGGAAACCCTGGCACATCAGGTATCTTTTGAAGAGCCACCCCCGGCTCCAACGCGAGCGATCGGGTTTGCTTGTGCGTCCCGCCTTAAGACTCTGATTGTAGTTCTTGCTTGGTTCTGTTAGCCTTCTCGGTAAGGATATCTATTGCAGTTTCTAGGCGCTTACATTTCTCCTTCTCAGAGAAGAGTGCAGCAAGTAGTTCGTTGATCTTGTTGAGGGCATAGTCCATGCTCCTGTTGATCTGACCAAGTGGTACATAGTCGAGGCGGCGAGGCATCGTAGAGAACAACTGTCGCTGTGCGGCGTTTATCTCGCTCATCTTGGCAGAATCGGTTGCGCCCAACCAAGTCACGTCACGCGCGGCCTTCAGGCTCTCATACAGCTGGTTCTGCAGGTCAATGTACGCGTCCCAGTAGACGAGCCACGACTCGTTGAACTCAACGAAAGTCTGCTGGATTCTCTTGCTCTTATCCGGGTCCGAGACAACTGACAATAGTGACTGAAGAGCACTGCTGGATGGTAAAATGGGTTACGGGACGAAGTGTTTGCAGAGGCCCTGTCGAATGCCGACGACTGTTTATGAGTAGCGATACAGGCCCGCTTGTCTGGTAGTTTTGGCAGAATTCGTCTGCGATAGGTGCGGGGGTCAGTTCGACTACAGCGAGCTCAACACGCAAGACAAACTGG
>WNFX01000639.1_pt1 | contig 34847 bp, 38 predicted proteins | sample 5400111 | NCBI WGS metagenome assembly WNFX01 (sample SAMN13153363, study PRJNA577476) | soil metagenome | isolation source: 40 cm soil or saprolite under grassland replicate 1 | place: USA:California | collected 2016-06-15 | reverse complement strand
CAAAAATCTCAATGATTGTGAAGTCGCAGCGCAAGCCCAAGTTCAAAGTGCAGCAGCATAATCGCTGCCAGGTCTGTGGACGGCCTCGCGCCTATATTCGCAAATTCGGCCTCTGCCGCATCTGCTTCCGCGAACGTGCGTTACGCGGTGAGCTGCCCGGTGTGACGAAGTCGAGCTGGTAATCGGAGGATGTTGTTACATGAACATGACTGATCCTATCGCGGATATGCTGACACGTATTCGCAATGCGGTTGCAGCGCGACATAATCGCGTGTCAATACCGGCCTCTAAGATGAAGCTGGCGATTGCCCGTGTGCTGAGGGAAGAGGGTTACATCAAGGATATCGAAATCCTGAAGGACAATCCGCAAGGCACAATTCGTATAACGTTGCGCTATGTAGATAAGCGACCGGTGTTGACGCAATTAAAGCGCGTCAGCAAGCCGGGGTTACGTGTCTATACAAAACGAGCTACCATCCCTCGGGTCCGAGGAGGACAGGGTGTAGCCATTCTATCAACACCCCAGGGTCTAATGACTGGCCAACGTGCCTATCGAGAAGGCCTGGGTGGTGAAGTCATTTGCTACGTCTGGTAGGCAGGAGGATATAAGATGTCTCGAATTGGACGTGCTCCAATCCCTGTGCCGCCAAAGGTGCAGGTGACCTGGACTGATGAGAATCTGGTGACGGTCAAGGGTCCTAAAGGGGAGTTGTCATATCAAGTCGATCCTACATTGACGCTTAAGTTAGAGGATGGGATACTTACAGTCACTCGTCCATCAGACAGTAAAGAACATAGAGCGAAGCATGGCCTGTATCGTTCGCTCGTCAACAATATGGTTGAGGGAGTGACGAAAGGGTATACAAAGCAATTAGAAATTCATGGTGTGGGCTACCGCGCCGCCAAAGTAGGTGACAACCTGGTGATTCAGGTAGGGTATTCCCATCCTATTGAGGTACAACCTCCCCAAGGTATAGCCTTTAGTGTTGATGGTATTGACCCGGCTACCAAGGCCACCAGGCTGAGTGTGAGCGGAATCGACAAGCAGCAGGTGGGAGAGTTTGCGGCAAGGATTCGTCAGATTCGCAAACCTGAGCCCTATAAAGGCAAAGGTATACGTTATGCAGGTGAAGCGATTCGCCGCAAGGCCGGCAAAGCTGGGAAAGTCGGTGGTAAGAAGAAATGATAAAACGATTTAATGCAAATCAGGCGCGGCTTAAGCGGCATCGGCGCATGAGAAGTCGCCTGGAAGGCTCACACGACCGACCACGTCTGAACATCTACCGTAGTGGGATGCATATCTATGCGCAAATAATTGATGATACGACTGGTCAGACGTTGGCTGCTGCTTCGTCATTGGACGAGGCTCTGCGCAACTTTACGCTGGAGAAGATAGCTACTCCCGCCGTAGAATCGAAAGAGGAGGCGCTTCTCGAAGAAGTTCCCGTGGAGATAGCTGCTGAGGTCGCTCCAGCTAAGGGAAAAGGCGTCAGAACGGAAAAGGCTCCTGCAAAGGGCGCTCAGCCTCAAAAGGGAACTTCCGGGAAGGGAGGCAAACCTTTTTCGCAAGTCAAAACCCAACTTCCCAGTGCGGTGAAAGGTGTGAAAAAGACTCCCGTTGAAGCGTTGGCTGCTATTGCTGACAATCGCAAAGTGGCGATTGCTCGTGAGGTGGGTAAACTGGTCGCCCAACGCGCCAGGGAAAAAGGTGTCAGTCGTGTCGTCTTTGATCGAGGTGGCTATGCCTATCATGGGCGTGTGGCTGCGCTAGCGGAAGGCGCTCGTGAAACAGGCCTGAGTTTTTAGGCTGCGAGGAGATAAGATGCCGAGGATAGATGCTTCAAAACTAAACCTGGAAGAGACAGTGGTGCAAGTGAGCCGTGTCTCCAAGGTGGTCAAAGGTGGGAGGCGCTTTAGCATTCGAGCGATTGTCGTTGTGGGAGACCGCAACGGTCATGTTGGTTTTGGCCTGGGTAAGGCTGCCGAGTATACTGAAGCCATTCGCAAGGGTGTGGAAGACGCTAAAAAGAACCTGATTACGGTACCTCTAGCTGGAACGACCATACCTTTTATGGTAAAGACTCGCTTTGGTGCTTCAGAGGTCATGCTGAAGCCGGCAGCTCCTGGTACCGGTGTGATTGCTGGTGGGGCGGTGCGTGCGGTAATGGAGTCGGTTGGCATACGTGATATCTTGACGAAGTCGCTTGGGAGCACCAACGCTGCGAATACCGTTCAAGCTTGCCTGAAAGGTCTGCGCGAGTTGCGCTCTGCCGAAGAAGAAGCTGCATTACGTGGTAAAACAGTTGCCGAAGTAGTTGGTAAGAGGCAGGCCGAGCGCCTTGCTGTTGCCGCTGCCAGTGCGGCTGAACAGGCGGCGCAAGCGCGCGCTGCGCGTGAAGAGGAAGCGCGAGAGCGAGAGAGCAGGCCTCCTACAAGCGGTCGTAGGGGTGGGGGGTCTGGCGAGCGTGGTGAGCGTCGTGGCGGTGGCGAGCGTCGTAGATAGACGACGAGACGATTGGAGATAAAAAATGGCAAAACTGCGTGTTAAATGGGTCAAAAGCGCAATTGGCTATTCAAAAGACCAGAAGGCAACCATTCGTGCGTTGGGGTTGCGTAAACTCCAGCAAACGGTTGAGCATGAAGATAATCCCGCCATGCGTGGGATGATTCGGAAGGTGAACCACCTGGTAAAGGTAGAGGAAATAGTCTCATGAAACTTTCTGATTTGCGGCCAGCTCCTGGTTCGCACAAGCCCAAGAGGCGAGTTGGTCGTGGACACGGCTCCGGTCGTGGCAAGACCGCTGGCCGTGGTACAAAAGGCCAGAAGGCTCGCACTGGTGGCACAATACATCGAGCATTTAGTGGCGGTCAGACGCGCCTATCGAAGCGCCTGCCTTTTATGCGTGGTCTTGGCAACAGCAATATTGCTTTCCGTCATGACTACACTATTGTAAATGTGACTGATCTTGAACTCTTTGAAGCTGGTACACAGGTTACGCCGGATGCCCTGGTGACAATGGGCTTAATGACAAAGGCTGAGGGCAATGGTTTAGTGAAGATCCTGGGGAATGGCGAAGTGAACCGTGCGCTGACCGTACGCGCACATAAGTTTTCTACTAGCGCTCGAGCCAAGATTGAAGCCGCGGGCGGCACTGTTGAGATCATCCCGACAAAAGTGTACGAAAAGACGAAGAGACGTAAAGACGAAGGTAAGAAGACACCAGCGCAACGGAACACCAGGGTTTAGCTGCTCGTTCTACCAATAGAGTGTACCTGCGTTGATTTGTGAAAGGAGACTCCCATGTGGGAACGACTGCGCAGTATCTGGACAGTTCCGGATCTACGCAAAAAGATTCTCTTCACCCTGGCGATGTTACTGGTCTTTCGCGTCCTCGCCCATATCACTGTGCCTTTGACGCATACTGAACAGCTAGCCCTATCTAATCTCTTCAATTCGAATAACACTCAGAACCTGGGGCAACTGCTCGGCCTGCTGGATGTCTTTTCTGGAGGGTCATTACAACAGTTCTCTATAGTTGCGTTGGGAGTCTATCCATATATTACCGCAACAATTGTGATGCAGCTCTTGCAGCCAATTATCCCGGCCTTAGAGAACATGATGCGTGAGGGCGAAGCTGGACGTTTGCGCTTCAGTCAGATCACACGTATCGTCACTGTCCCGCTGGCATTTTTACAGGCTATTGGCAATACTGCGATCTTTGTGCGCTTCGGCGTGTTGACGAACTTCAGCCTCTTCGATCCGAAGTATGCCTTGGAGTCCTGGGCTATCGTGCTCTCCCTGGTGGCGGGTACGATGATCCTGGTATGGATTGGCGAACTGATCACTGAGAATGGCATCGGAAATGGTATCTCTATCATCATCTTTGGTGGTATTGTGAGTCGTTTACCCCAATTTGTACAACAGGGGTATACCTCTAGCGCGACCGGTAGTATTGTCAGCATCGCGGTCTTCTTGCTTATCGCATTGTTGACGATCCTGGGCATCGTCTATGTCTATCAGGGGCAGAGGCGTGTACCGATCGAGTATCCGACAAAGCGTATGGTGGGGCGCGGCATGCTGGTGGGAACTGCGCAAAGGACCTATATTCCGATGCAGGTCAACAGTGCAGGCATGATTCCGCTCATTTTCGCTCAGTCTATGCTGATTTTCCCGGCGGTACTGGCCCAATACCTGGCGGCAAGTAGCACTAATTGGTTAGCGAGTACGGCGAATTGGATTGGAACCTATATTGCTAATACGTCAACGTGGTACTATTGGGCTATCTACTTTCTATTAGTGGTTGCGTTCACGTACTTCTATGCGTATGTAGTATGGCAACAGCAGAACATTCCAGAAACCTTGCAGAAGCAAGGCGCGCATATTCCTGGTTATCGTCCGGGTGAGGCAACGCGCAAACATTTGAACGATATCCTCAATCGTGTAACGCTAGGAGGTGCGTTGTTTCTGGGAACAGTAGCGGTCTTGCCATATTTTGCTCGTGTAGGCGGAAACCAGTTACTCAGCAGTGCGGCACTCTTGATTGTGGTGGGTGTTGTGCTGGATACAGTCAGGCAGATCGAGGCCCAGATGGTCATGCGTAACTATTCGGGCTTCCTCACGTAAAGGGTTAACACCGGAGGGTAAGCGTGTATATTATCCTGATCGGAGCACAGGGATCGGGCAAGGGGACTCAAGCCATAATGCTTTCGCAGGCGCTCGGTGTTCCTCATGTTGCCAGTGGCGACCTCTTTCGTAAAGCGTTTGAAGAGAAGACTGAGTTAGGACTTCAAGTTAATGCATTCCTGGATCGCGGGGAACTGGTGCCAGATGAACTGACTGTTGCAATGGTGCTGGGTCGTCTTGAAGAGCCTGATTGCGCGCATGGAGTATTGTTAGATGGCTTCCCGCGCACAGTTGCGCAAGCGCAGGCTCTGCATAGCGGATTACAGAGAGCCGGAAAGCAGATTGATGTGGCGATCTATCTAAAAGTTCCTCGAGGGGAATTGCTCAAGAGGCTTTCAGGACGCTACATCTGTAGAGCGAACCAGCACGTTTATAACATTAACACTCATCCACCAAAGGTAGCAGGGGTGTGTGACCTGGATGGAAGTGAGTTGTACCAACGCTCTGATGATGTTGGAGAAGCGGTACAGAAGCGGTTGGATATCTTTTTCAACGAAACCATCAAGTTGCTTGATTATTATGGTAGTCAACGCAAGTTGGAAGAGGTAGACGGAAACCGGAGTATCGACGAGGTGCAGCAATTGCTCCTGGATACGATACGAAACCGGAGAGCTTCATAGGGATGCGCTGAAGGAAGCATATATAGTAGCGATCTTTATCAAGTCAAAAGACGCACGAGAGAAATGGCAGAAATATCTCTCGACTTTTATAAATATTTGTGCTATAATTCGTAGTTGGCTGCAGCAGTGTCAACTGCTGCCATTTTATCATGGAATCATTACTCCTGAAGTCGTCGTTAGAGAAAGGATGCTATGGCAAAGAAGGATGAAATTGAAGTAGAGGGTAAAGTAATTGAGGCCCTCCCCAATGCCATGTTTAAGGTTGAAATAGATGAACAACACCAGGTTCTCGCTGTTCTCTCGGGGCGTATACGCATGAATTTCGTGCGCATTGTGCCGGGCGATAAAGTGAAGGTTGTGTTGTCGCCTTATGACCTGACACGTGGTCGCATAACATGGCGCGTGAGATCGTGAGGTGGTGTACCCCTCTCTTTCACTCTTCCATTTCTTCTGATGAGCATCTTTTTTGGCGAAAACAAGCAGGGCAACGTAGTGTAGATGGACAGAACAGAACGATTGTCAATGTGGATAAACTACCTATCTACTCTACTTATTCCATTTCTTACATAAAGAACGAGGAGGGCAAATCATGAAAGTACGTGCCTCGGTAAAACCGCGTTGTGAAAGCTGTAAGGTGATCCGGCGCAATCGAGTCGTAATGATTATCTGTAGTAAAGACCCCAAGCATAAGCAGAGGCAGGGCTAAAAGGGATTTCGGGTTTCAAGCGCAGACTAAACTTGGGACTCGAAGCTCGAAACTGGAGGAAAAGATGGCTAGAATCGCCGGCGTTGACATTCCACGCGACAAACGTGTGGAGATTTCGCTGACGTATATCTACGGGATCGGCTTGACAACGAGCCGTAAGATCCTGGAGCGAACACGAATTGACCCGGATACACGGGTGAAAAATCTGACAGAAGAAGAGGTCAATCGTCTTCGCGAAGTAATCGACCGCGAATATAAAGTTGAGGGCGACCTGCGCCGCGAAGTGGATATGAACATTAAGCGGCTGATTGAAATAGGCTGCTATCGTGGTATGCGCCATCGCCGCAATCTGCCAGTGCGGGGTCAGCGTACGCGCACCAATGCGCGTACGCGTCGCGGTCCAAAAAGAACTGTGGCAGGTAAGAAAAGAGCAACAGCTAAAAAGTAACGCCGGGGAGGTATTGCAAAAGTATGGCGGCAGACAAAAAGAAATCAACAGGCAGGCCCAGGCGGCGTGAACGCAAGTCCATTCCGCGTGGTCAAGCACATATCCAGGCAACTTTTAATAATACAATTGTTACTTTGACAGACCCTAATGGCAATGTCATCTCCTGGGGAAGCGCTGGAGGACAGGGCTTCAAAGGCTCACGCAAGAGTACCCCGTATGCTGCACAAGTCACTGCTGAATCGGCAGCGCGCAAGGCAATGGAGCATGGTCTGCGACAGATCGAAGTGTACGTCAAAGGCCCTGGTTCTGGCCGCGAGGCGGCAATTCGCTCATTACAAGCTACTGGACTAAATATCACTTCGATCACAGATGTAACACCTATTCCGCACAATGGCTGCCGACCGCCGAAGCGGCGTCGCGTATAACCCGTGAAGTGCGTGTGAGGAGGAGTCAACTACATGGCCCGTTATACAGGCCCTGTCTGCAAATTGTGCAGGCGTGAAGGGGTAAAACTTTTTCTAAAGGGCGACAAGTGCATGACTAAATGTACACTTGAGCGTCGCAACACCCGGCCAGGACAACATGGTACGGGTCGGCCACGCAAAGCTTCTGGCTATGCGTTGCAATTACGTGAGAAACAGAAGGTACGGCGCACTTATGGTTTATTAGAGCGTCAGTTCCGCAAGACCTTTGATACGGCAGCCCGCCGTCCAGGTAGGACCGGCGAAAATCTGCTCCAGATCCTGGAGATGCGCCTGGATAACCTGGTGTACCGGCTCGGGTTCGCCGACTCGCGAGCCCAGGCTCGCCAGCTTGTTTGTCATGGTCATTTTGCTGTTAATGGTCGTAAAACTGATATTCCTTCATTTATTGCTAAACCAAATGATGTGATTAGTGTACGCGAGCGAAGCAAAGGGCTTGAGTACTTTAAGACTCGCGCATTGCTGTTGGCGCAGAAGGGTGTACCTGCATGGCTACGCCTGGACACCGATGAGATGACGGGTCGTGTCATGTCGCTACCCTCGCGAACAGAACTTGAACTGCCCTTTGAAGAACAGATGGTGGTTGAATATTACCAACGGTAATACATCGACCAGCGGAAAGGCAGGTTTGACCTTGGAAGAAATTACTCTGCCTCGCATTAAAAATACAAAAACTCAGGGAAACTATGCGAGCTATGATATTGAGCCTTTAGAGGCAGGATATGGTATGACCCTGGGCAATGCACTGCGGCGCGTATTACTCTCTTCACTACCTGGCGCAGCAGTGACGTCTATTCGTATTGATGGGGTGCAGCACGAATTTCAGGATATTCCTCATGTGATGGAGGATGTTACGGATATTGTACTAAACGTCAAGAAATTGCGCCTACGCTCCTTTTCGGACCATCCAGTATCGATGCGTCTGGAGGTGAGTGGGGAGCGTGTGGTAAGAGCCTCGGATATTATGGCGCCGAGTACTGTAGAGATTGTCAATCCTGATCTCTATATTGCCACACTTGATAACGAGGATGCTCGCCTCGAGATGGAACTGGTCGTTGAGACGGGAAGGGGCTATGTACCTGCCGATTCAAAAGAAGATCAGCCCATTGGGGTGATTCCTGTAGATGCCATATACACGCCAGTACAAAAGGTGAATTACACTGTTGAGCATACGCGTGTAGGACAAATGACAAACTACGATAAAATTGTTCTTGATATCTGGACCGATGGTACAATCTTGCCGGATGAGGCTTTGCGCCAGAGTGCCGATCTCCTGGTTCGCCACCTTACCCAGCTCGTTAACTATCGGGCTACATTGGCTGAGCCGGAGAAGCCACCTTTAAGCAGTATCCCAATACCGCAGAAGGTGTATGATACTCCGATAGAGGAACTTGATCTCTCAGTACGTGCCTATAACTGCCTTAAGCGTAGCAATATTACAAAGGTGGGGCAGGTGCTATCGATGAATGAAGAAGACCTGCTTGGTGTGCGAAACTTTGGTGAAAAGAGCTTGCAAGAGCTGCGTGAGCGATTGCTCCTACGCAATTTCCTGCCGAATCCGCGTACCAGCGCTGTTGGGGCCGACCTGGACGGCGATCACGAAATGGAGGAATGAGTTGAGGCACCGAGTTGCCGGTAATCGGATGAGCATGCCAGAACCACGCCGACGCTCTGCGCGGCGGAACTTGATGGCTGGACTTATCCGTTATGATCGTATAAAAACCACAGAGGCACGTGCCCGCGCTATTCGTGGTGAAACTGAAAAACTGCTTTCCATAGCAATCAAAGGATACGTTGCTGCCAGGGAACACCTGGCTTCGGTTGTATCGGATGAAGAGAAGGCTGCGCAGATCCTGGCCTTTGCTCGCCGGGGTCGCTTCTCGCTCGATAAGCAGGTCTACTCGAATGAAGACCGCGCTGATCAAGGTAAGCCACCATTGACAGATAAAGGGCGTAAATTCCTGGAGAGAAAGCTCAAGGATCGTCGTGAGGAATTGCTCCGCATCGTTTCGAACGAAGATGAGGCTGAGGAAGCGTTGCAGGCTGCATACCAGGCAATGGTGATAGAATTGCATGCGCGCCGCCGAATCTTGAAGTCGCTCCCGGATGAACTGGTCGTCAAGAAAATTTTTGATGAGCTGGCGCCACGTTATATTGATCGCAAGGGTGGCTATACTCGTATCACGAAACTTGGCAGACGTTTGGGCGATGCTGCCGAGATGGCGCAAATTGCCCTGGTGTAGAGGGCTTTGTGGGAGGGTGTCAAAACCCTCTCTGTAAGCTCTGCTGAGGGCCTGCAAAATCATGAAGCTTGTGTGTGGAATAGAGTATGATGGCACCGACTTTCACGGCTTTCAGCGTCAAGCGAGTGAGCATGGGCCGACGATACAGGGGACTCTAGAAGAGGCGATTACGCGTATCTCGGGTGAGATGTCCGTTGTATACGGTGCTGGACGTACAGATGCTGGAGTGCATGCAAGTGGACAGGTAATCCACTTTCGCACAAACACAAAACTGGCGCCTCAGGTGTGGATGCGAGCTATAAATGCTGTCTTACCTGCATCGGTGGCGGTCAGGTGGACAAAGGAAGTCTCAGATGACTTTCATGCTCGTTACAGTGCGAGGAGTCGCTCCTATCGTTATACAATCTGGAACGATGCCGCGCCATCGCCGTTGCAAGCAAGGTATAGCTACCATCGTTCGCAACCGCTAGCAGTGGACTTAATGGATGAGGCGTGCCAGCACTTGTTGGGGCGCAAAGATTTTGGAGCCTTTGGACGCAGTCCTGATGAGACGAATCCATTGAAACCGGGACCGCATTCCTGTATTCGTACGATACTCGAGGCGTATTGCAGGCGTCAAGATGCACTTATCTATTGTGATTTTACCGCGGACGCCTTTCTTACGGGGATGGTTCGCAGGATAGTTGGAACACTGTTGCTCGTAGGGCAGAGACGGCTGAGTCTCGATGAATTTGTCGCTATTGTGCAACGCGCTAATAAGACGCACCCCGGTTCAGCGGCTCCATCGCATGGGCTATGCCTGGTACGGGTTACATATTCTGAAGATTTTTAATAAGCAAAAGAGGGCAGAACGAACAATGATGAAGACGTATAGCGCCAGGGCTTCCGACCTGAAACCACAATGGTATGTTATCGATGCTGAGGGTCAGGTACTAGGTCGCCTGGCTTCACAAATCGCACAGATTTTGCGTGGTAAGCATAAGCCCACATTCACACCGCACCTGCAAAGTGGTGATTTTGTCGTGGTAATAAATGCTGACAAGATTGCTGTAACAGGCAGGCGCTTGGATCAAAAGGTGTATTATCGCCATAGCCAGTATCCAGGCGGACTGAAGAAGACAACACTGCGGCAGACGCTAGAGGGAAAGTATCCTGAACGCGCTTTACAACATGCTGTAAAAGGCATGGTGATGCATAACAGGTTGGGTGCGGAGATAATGTCCCACCTCAAGATCTATGCTGGCCCGACACATCCGCACCAGGCGCAGAAGCCAATCCCCTGGACAGGTCCAGAGGCGTTGTTGAAACAGCAGCCAGCAGAAGCTGCTCAAGCAGAAGAATAAAAGAAGAGGAGTACCTACCTTGGCCGATACCATCAAAGGTGAGTATTATTATGGCATGGGACGGCGCAAGACGGCTGTAGCCCGCGTGCGCCTCTACCCGAATGGTGATGGCAGTGTCACTATTAACGGCAAAAGTAGCCGCCTATATTTTGGGCAGCGCGACGCTGTTACATCTACAATGACTGCCCCACTGCGCTTGCTCGATCTGGACAATGAGTATACTATGACGGTGCGTGTCTTGGGTGGCGGCGTCACTGGGCAGGCAGGCGCTATTCGTCACGCTGTGGCTCGTGCCCTCGTGCGCGTGAATCCCGAATGGAAGCCCACTTTACGTAAAGCCGGTTTCCTGACACGCGACCCGCGTATGAAGGAACGCAAGAAGCCTGGTTTGAAGCGTGCCCGCAAGGCGCCACAATACACAAAGCGTTAAAAGGGTCTTCCGATATATGACAAAACAAAGAGATGCGCAAAATCGCGCATCTCTTTGTTTTGTCGAAGCATATTAACAAACTCTAATCCAATACTTCCGAGGCTGTGCCTGTTGGTTGAGCTTCTTGAGGCGCTGCTGTGTAGACAGGCGTACACCATTGCGCCCGGTACTCTGGAATACGACCACGCACTACATCGAAGTAGAGCTGCTGCAATGCTTTGCTGATGGGACCAACTGTTCCATCGCCGATAGGCCGGTGGTCCACTTTGATCACTGGTGCGATTTGTGCGCCTGTGCCGCAAAGCAATATTTCGTCTGCGACGTAAAGTTCAGTTCGGTCAATTTGTCGTTCGCGAGTGATTCTCCCGAACTCGCGCCGGGCCAGTTCTATAACAGTGTCGCGGGTAATACCCAGGAGGATGTTCTCGGTAGGCGCTGGGGTGACGAATTCGCCATTCATCAACAGGAAAATGTTTTCGGCGCTGCCTTCGGAAACATGACCCTCGTGCGTGAGCATGATAGCTTCGTCGAAGCCATTTTGCATGGCTTCGCTTTTAGCGAAGGCCGAGTTGACGTATGCTCCGGTAATCTTTGCTCGTGCTGGAATCGCATTGTCATCAACGCGCCGCCACGATGAAACGCAACAATGTAGTCCACTAATATCTATGTAGTTGCCAAAGGGTTCTGATGTGATGATGAGATGATCTTCGAGGTTATGCAGTCGCACACCGATAATCTGATCGCCTTTATAGGCCATTGGTCGCAAGTAGACATCTTGCCTCTGACCGTTGCGCTTAATCAATTCGATGCTTATATCGACAAGTTGTTCTGCTGTATAGGGAAGTGAGATTTGAAGTATCTTGCAAGAGCGCAGCAATCTTTCGTAGTGTTCTCGAATGCGGAACATGTAGAGCTGTTGATCTTCCTTGTTCCAATAACCTCGAATACCCTCAAAGCACCCGGTTCCATAGGAGAAACCGTGTGTGCGTATAGGAATTACACCTTGCTCGGCGGGTATGAATTCGCCGTTCATGAAAATTTCTTTCGCGTTCATTTTTCCTCACCTAGATTATTTTCTTTCCAAGGGCAGACATTACCAGTTCAACCGCAAGCAGCGCGGTTGCGTTTTCTCGATCGAGTATTGGGTTCACTTCAACAACATCCATCGCAATCAGGCGACCAGAATCAGCAATCAATTCCATAGCCAGGTGGGCTTCACGATAGCTTAAGCCACCACGTACTGGAGTACCTACGCCGGGCGCATGTTCTGGGTCGAGCGCATCCATATCGAGGCTCAGGTGAATACCATCACTGGCCATTCCTGCAATGGCAATCGCCTGACCTATAACATCAGAGATGCCACGCTGATCTATATCAGACATAGTAAAGACGTGAACATGATGGGTGCGTAAAAGTTCGCGCTCACCGCGGTCAAGATCACGTGCTCCGACAATGACAATTCTGCGTGGGTCAAGCTTAGGCATCCATCCGCCAATATCTGTCAGACGACTGTTGCCCTGGCCAGCAAGCGCTGCCAGGATCATGCCATGGATGTTCCCTGAGGGAGTTGTCTCCTCAGTGTTGAAATCGGCATGCGCATCAATCCAGAGCAGACCTATATCTTTATGTATGCGGGTAATGCCGGTGATGGATCCGAGAGCGATACTGTGGTCGCCTCCGAGAATGAGGGGGAACTCGTTTGCTTTGAGTGCTGCGGTAACAGTATCAGCCAGCTCTTCGGCTACCTTTACGATTGGTTCGAGGTATTTCAAGCGGGAATTGTCGATAGGTTGGCTTTCAGGTTGGGGTACAACGATATTTCCTATATCATGAACCTCGTAACCGAGGCGACGTAACTGGTCATTTAGACCCGCATAGCGGATGGCGCTGGCTCCAATATCAACGCCTCGCCGATCCGCCCCTAAATCCATCGGGACGCCAATCACACGAATATGCATTGTTTTTCCTCCTGTTCGCCGTTGAACAGAATCCTTCTCACATTATTATAGACGTTCTTTCACCTGTTTGTCCATCTTTTGTGAAAGTCAATTCTGTAATCTTGATGAGGCCAACTGTGATAAGTTGAGGCAATCAAGCGTAATCAAGCACAGAAGTAGATTTTTCGCTTGAACTGTTGTGTATGGTGTATTACAATACCTCTAAGGTGTACCCCCTTATTGCAAATACCTCTGTTTAGCTTTCTTCAGAAAGTGAGGCAATTAGTGCATTATCAATCATATTCCAGACTGTCGAGGCGTTTTCCAACTGCTTTCCTGCTCCTGAGCGCATTGCTGATTATCCTGGCAGCATGTGGTGGAGGTAGCACGACTACTCCCACAACAAATGGAACGCCTGCCCTGGCATCTAAGCAGGTGTTGACCTTTCCTAATGTTGGCACCACGGATATTGGCGTTCTTGATCCAGCACTGGGGCCAGATGCCAATTCTGCTATAGCAGTGGGCATGATCTATACTGGCTTAGTGAAATTTGATAAGAACTTAAATGTTTTGCCAGACCAGGCAACCTGGACTATTTCCCCGGATAACAAAGTTTACACCTTCACACTGAAATCAGGGATTGCATTCTCTGATGGAATGCCTGTTACAGCGCAGACCTACGTATATGCCTTGACTCGAGCCTTGCTTCCAGCGGTAAAATCGCCGATAGCCACATTTTTCTTGGGTCTCATCGTTGGTTCAGATGAAGTCAACAGCGATAAAACGAAGATTCTGGCTGGTGTAAAGGCAGTCAATGATACCACCTTGCAGATTACCTTGAAGCAACCTGCTGCTTATTTCCTGCAAATAATGGCAAACTCCATCTCCTTCCCGCTGAATCAGAAGGTTATCGAACAATATGGTCAGACCGACTGGGTGAACCATGCGGCCGGTAACGGCATAGGCACAGGCCCGTTCATGGTAAAAGAATGGGACCATAACGTGAAGATGGTACTGGTCCCCAATCCGAAATGGTATGGCGCGAAGACAAAGTTGACAGAAGTTGATATGCTTTTCGTCAATAATCTTACAACAGCATTTAAGGCCTACCAGGCTGGGCAGTACAACTTTGTTTGGAATATTGGGGCGCAAGACCTGGCTACTGCGAAAAGTATGCCCGGCTATACCAGTCAATCATTACTGCAGACTGATCTGCTTTTCTTCAACAATAAAATGGCGCCTTTTGATAAAGCTGCAGTGCGTCAAGCCTTTGCCTATGCAATTGATAAACAAACATTGGCGACCGCAATCTTTAAAGGTTCAGCGGTTCCTGCTCCGACGATTATTCCACCAGGAATGCCCGGCTATCAACCAAATTATCAAGGGTTGCCATTCGACAAGAGCAAGGCACTGGCTGCACTGCAATCTGCCTATCCTGATGTAAGCAAGGTGCCGCTCATCACGTTCTCTTATCCAAATTCACAGGTGAGCCAGGATGAGGCGGCTGCACTGCAACAAATGTGGCAATCGGCGTTAGGTATTCAGGTGAAGTTGTTGTCGGTGGAACTGAATGCCTATAATACCGAGACTGCCAATCACCAGGTGCAATTTGGTTTTACTCAGTGGAGCGCGGACTTCCCCGATCCCTATGATTGGCTGACGTTGAATCTGACCTCAACGGCTTCTAATAACAGTGGTGAGTGGAACAATCCACAGTTCGATCAAACAGTTATACAGGCCGAGCAAGCAACGGGCAACGCTCGTATCCAGCTCTATAACCAGGCTGAGCAGGTTGCCATTACTGATGTAGGCTGGTTACCTCTCGATCACCAGGCCATGTCAGCGATTATTCCATCCTGGGTACATGGCGTCAGTCTGAATAACACAGGGTTGTACTTCGGTGATTGGTCAGATGTGTTCCTGGTGCAACATTAAGCTACATTTATGGCCTTGTGAATAGGCCGGGAGGTATTTTTTCTATGGCTATTGATATCATCAATCCCTACGATATGGCGATCGCGCAGTTTGATGAGGCGGCTGATCGTCTGGGGCTTTCGCAAGCCATGCGAGCTATTTTGCGCAAACCCAAACGCGAGTTGATTGTAAATTTTCCGGTGCGTATGGACAATGGAGATGTGGAGATGTTTACAGGATACCGGGTACAGCACAATATCAATCGCGGGCCTGCTAAAGGGGGTATACGCTTTAGCCCGGAGGTCTCCCTCGATGAGGTGCGCGCTTTGGCAATGTGGATGACGTGGAAGTGTGCGGTTGTGAGCATCCCATTCGGTGGAGCAAAAGGTGGGGTCATCTGCAATCCGCACAAGCTATCACGCAGCGAACTCGAGCGCCTGACCCGGCGCTATGCCACCGAAATTTCTATTTTGATTGGTCCCGATAGCGATATTCCCGCCCCGGATATGAATACGAATCCGCAGATTATGGCCTGGATGATGGACACGTTTTCAATGCACAAAGGCTTTTCTATCCCTGCAGTGATTACCGGCAAACCACTCGCTATTGGGGGGAGCGAGGGCCGATTGGAGGCGACTGCGCGAGGAGTGCAGTTCGTAACAATCGAGGCGATGCGTGACCTTGGGATGCAACCAGAAGATTGTTCTGTGGTTGTCCAGGGATTTGGGAATGTGGGCAGCATCTCGGCCCGCCTGCTGCATGAATTAGGCTGTAGGGTTGTTGGCGTGAGCGATATCAGTGGTGGTGTGTATAATGCTCAAGGCATCGATATACACCGCGCGCTGCGGCATTCCAAGGAACATGGTACCTTGCGGGGTTTGCCGGATTCCGAAGCGGTTACCAATGCCGAACTGCTTGAACTTCCATGCAACATATTAGTACCGGCCGCTTTGGAGAATCAGTTGACCTCCAAAAATGCTTCCCGGATAAAGGCTCGTTTAATTATCGAGGCAGCGAATGGTCCCACTACCCCAGAGGCTGACCATATACTTAATGATCGCGGCATTATGATTGTGCCTGATATCCTGGCGAATGCTGGAGGTGTAACGGTCAGTTACTTTGAGTGGGTGCAAGACTTGCAGCGCTTCTTCTGGGCAGAACATGAGATTAATGACCGGCTCGAATCGATTATGACCCGCGCTTATCGAGCGTCACGCGCGAAGGCTGATGAGCAGGATACGAATCTGCGCATGGGGGCGTATCTGTTGGCCGTGGCGCGGGTAGCTGAGGCGACCGAGATACGAGGCGTGTATCCATAGAAAAATTCATCCAACCACTTCCATATGCAACACTTTCAGCCAGATATCTGGCCTGCTTTCTGCATCAGGCGGGTTCCAGGCGGATTCCAGGGAGAAGATCACGTTTACGAGTGAACCTTCATTGAAGGAGTTCAACTGTGCGCCGCCGCGCAAGTAGGTACCGTTGAATTGAATATTGTTGGCTCTGAGGCGCACGCGCAGGTGGCGTCCTTCAGAGCCACTGATCCAGCGACGAATGATGCGCAGACCATCCATTCTGAAGGTGGGTTCGGGGTTACCCGCTCCAAAAGGGCTGAGCAGGTTTATTTTGTTATAGATATCATACGTGAGCACTTCCGGCCTCTGAATGAACATGTCAACTGTACGTGTGTTTGAAGGGGCTGTGGCTTCTTGCTCTGCGACGATGCCAATGAGATCGGGTGTTTCGATGTCGTCGGTTGAGGCTTCTATCGATAGTTTGGTGTTTTTGTACCAGTCTAGTAAGTGCTTGCGCAGTTCCTCAATGTTGGCATTGGCAATGGTGAAACCAGCGGCCTGAGCGTGACCACCATGGCGTTCGAACAGATCAGCGCGGTTACGCAGCGCTTCGATGATATTGAATCCTCCGTAGCTGCGCGCAGAACCACGGCTAGACTCTGTGTCCTGGCTCAGTACGAAAACCGGGCGTTTGATTTCTTCGGATAGCTTGCCGGCTACCAGGCCGATGATACCCTCAGGCCAGGTATCTTTATCGCCGTAGACCAGTACTACCTGATCGTTAGATAGACCTTGTGCCTGCTCTCGCACCAGCTTCATCAGCTCCTCCGTTTGATGCTGGCGCGACTGGTTCAGCTCCTCCAATTCCTGGGCAAAAACGTGGGCTTCTTCCTCGTCATCGGTAGTCAGAAGATGAAAGGCGATCCCTGCGTGCTCCATGCGCCCGGCGGCATTGATGCGCGGACCCAGTACATAGGAAATGTCGCGTTCCCTTAGCTTTCCAGGTTGCAGATTAGCGATCTGGAGAAGCGCTCGCAGGCCTGGATTGTGTGTGTGGTTCAGTTGTTGCAAGCCCAGGCGCACAAGTGTGTGGTTTTCCCCCAGCAGTTGCGCTATGTCCCCGATGGTGCCTATTGCCACGAGGTCCAGTAGTTCCTGCGCTGCTTGTTCTTGATTGTACACGCGTAAGAGCGCCTGCGCGAGCTTAAAGGCGATGCCTACCCCACAAAGGTAGCGTTCGCTATAGGCACTGTCTGGTCTCCATGGATTAATCATGGCGTAGGCCTGGGGGAGTTGCTCTGGTGGCTGGTGATGGTCGGTGATGATGATGTCTATGCCAAGCGTTTTTGCATATGCAACATCTTCGATGTCGGAACTGCCGCAGTCAGTAGTGATGATCAACGACGTGCCTCTGGCTTTGATCTTATCAATTGCTTCTTTGCTTAGCCCACGCGTGTCGTAAATACGATGAGGGATGAAATAATCAAGTAGGGCTTCTGGATGCTTGAGCGCTCGTAGCACACGAGTCATCAGGGCTGCGGAGGTGACACCGTCGGCGTCAAAGTCGCCGAAGACAGTGATATGTTCATGGGTGGTAAGCGCGCGTTGAATACGTTCAAGTGCATTGTCCATGCTGATCAATGTGAGGGGATCAAGTAACTGGTCGTAGCGCGCATCAAGAAATCTATGCATGGCTTCAGGCGCTATAATGCCTCGGTTGTAGAGCAACTGGGCGTAAAGATATTCAATGCCTGCTTGTTGATACTCTGAGTATTGTGCTCTTGTCATTGGGTCATATACGGCCCAGGATCCAGAAGACGATGATTCCACTACTTTATCCTTATTAGTCTGGTAACAGCCGTAAAAAGACTTCATTGCCAAGCAAGCGACCTCGTTTGCTCAGCCGAAGCCAGCCCTGTTCTTGCTCTAGCAGTCCGGCTTCTTCCACGATGCGCAGGCGTTCACCGGCGAAATGAGTAAATGGTTCGGCAAATCGCTCTTCAAATGTTGGTAAATGCAGGCCCTGAGCGGTTCGAAGCGCCAGAAAAGCAGTTTCGGACATTGCTTGTACCCGATCAACCGTTTCGCTCTCCGCCTCCGGTCGCTGCCGCTTTTTAAGCAGGTTAATATAGGTCTGCGGGGCAAGAACATTGGAGAAACGCCTGCCATCAAAGGAAGAATGCGCTCCGGCTCCCATGCCAAGATAAGGGAGATTTTGCCAGTACGTCAGGTTGTGACGACTCTGGTGCCCTGGCAATGCCCAATTGGAGATTTCGTAGTTCTCGTAGCCTGCTGCTTGCAGGCGTTCGTCAGCGTACTCATACATATCGGCACAAAGGTCTTCGTCCCCAGGAACGATGCGTCCTTCGTTCGTCCAGGTATGAAACAGTGTGCCTTCTTCAATAATCAGAGAGTAGAGTGAAAAATGTTCGGGATGTAGGGCCAATGCCTGGTCAATTGTTGCCTGCCAGTGGTCCATCGTCTGTCCAGGCAGCCCGAACATGAAATCAAGGTTGATGGATGTAAACCCTGCTGCGCGTGCATTGCTCACTGCTTGTACAATCTCTTGAGGTGTGTGAATACGGCCTAAGGTGTTGAGTAGTTCTACATCAAAGCTTTGAGAACCTATGCTGAGGCGATTGATGCCAGCGGTCCGCAGTCCCACAAGTTGTTCGAATCTGAGTGTGCCAGGATTGGCTTCCAGCGTAATTTCGGCTTGGTGGTCAACAGCAAAGGCTATGCGGCATGCAGCGAGCAGACGTGTAATCTGTTCAACTGTAAGCAGACTGGGTGTGCCGCCTCCAAAAAAGATGGTACGTGAACGGCGTGGCGTGCCATCTGCAAGTTGGGCAAGTTGCCCGGCCAATTCTATCTCAGTGATCAGCGCCTGCACGTATGGTTCCCGCAAAGGGAGAATTCCGGCATAAGTGTTGAAATCACAATAATAACAGCGAGTATGGCAGAAAGGAATATGCAGGTAGAGAGAGACTGTCTGTAGAAGCTCTTGAATTGAAGATGTATTTATTGGATGCGTAGAAGGTGCGCTAATAACCATGCATAGTCCTGCGATGTTCTGGTATTCTTTAATTGTGTATGGAGGGTAACAATAACATGAATCGTATTTCAATAGGCATCAAGTTGACGTCCCTTGTAGGGCTCCAGCAAGGGGATACCATCTGCTTGTGTATCGTAGGGGCGGGGTTTACCCCGCCCTCGTTCTTATCCCCACCTCGGTGCCTTGCCTTTCCCCAAGGGTCCTACTGCACCTCAATGCCTTGATCGGCCTTAACTTGAAGACTATTAGGTACCGCAAATCGTGCCTCTGCCTTCTGACTGCTTGTCAGGGTGTTGTTGGTAAACCACTGCCCGGAACACTTGAACCACTACTTGGTGCGCCAGCCGGAAGCAATGACGTTGGAGGCAGGTTCGTTGGATCGAGCAATTTGGTTTGATCCACCGGTGTAATCGAGGTAGTAGGCAGGGCCTTCTGTTGCAGAAGCCAGTTTGATAGTGCGTTAAACTTGAGCGTTGGCAACATAGACGCGTCTATAGAGCGCGAAGGGTCGATGCCAAGGACTTGTACGATATGGTAAGACCCATTTTCCTTCAACACAGGACTAAGTTCGAAAATGTAGCGAGAAGGTGAGAAGAGCCAGTTCTCCACTACTGCCGCGTTCTGATTCATTGCATATTGACCACGAGCTAACCAACCCAGGCTTCCACCACTGCTGGCAGTGCTTGCGTCCTTCGATTGCTTACTGGCAATCTTGCCAAAATCGCCTCCATTTTTGAGTTGCTGCAGTATCTTGTTTGCATTAGCTTCGGTATCCGTGGTTATAGCGCGCGCCAACACCTGATATGCAGGTGAATGAACCTGGGTTTCCAGGTAGTTTTGCATCTTATCACGCCGTGCCTTCACGGTCAACATTGCAATTGCATCGTCATTTGAAATGTTCATTTGACTGAGGAAATTGCTATAACTGGTAGACGTTGGAAGAGATGCTTTCAGGTCATTCAGGGCCTTGTTAACATCAGCGGCGGTTGGGTTGACCTGGTTTTGAATTGCAGGACTTTGTGTAGTAAGCCACTCGCGGATGAGTTCGTCATCTTGCAGCCACGTCACGCTATCATTTGCAACCTGCGATTGAGTGAAAGATTGCTTTTCCAGAGGTATGGTATTCTTGTTTAGAGCGCTAATTTGCTGAGTGAGGTTCTCGTGCTGTGTCTGAGCACCTGTCAATTGCTTTTGTGCCGCTTTAAGCTGATTTTCGAGATCGGTACGTTGTTGACTCGGTCCGGCCGGCAATGCTTTGATCTTCTTATTTAGATCGTCAACCTGTTTGGTGAGGTCATTGATTGTCTTGAGTTGCGCAGCATCTTGCTTTTCCAGGTCTTTGCCTTGCGCCGCAAGACCATTAGGGCCATAAAGCTTATTAAGTTCAAGTTGAGTTTTTACCGCTACCATTTTGCGGAATTGGGACTGTGGTATCTGATGCCCATTGACGCTGGTAATAGGCTGGCCTGGAATGATGATATTGATTGTAATCCAGAAACCGACGATAGTTCCAACGATAAGCAAACCAAAGAGACCTGCGATAGTCCAGGTAGCACGTCGCTGTATCTTAACCTTTTCAGCATGTGAAAGATGTTTGCCCCACCCAAATATGAGTGGAGTACCATCACGCCTGGCTTCTATGTGCGCTGTTTGCTTATTGTATCTCTTCGATTTACTTGATCGCTGATTCCCAGGCCGTCTCACAGGCCGTTCAGTCTGACTTTTCATGTTTCTTCCCTCCTGCCCAGGAGTACTGGCTGACGTTCACAAAACGCGCAAACACAGCAAAGACCAGACGTGAGCTACTTGCTCTTCAGGAAGAAGCATCACATTATCTTCGCTGTGTAGTGCATAAGAGTCAAGCTCTACATGCCGCGTATGTGCTCTGCGGTGTAGGGCAGCATCGCCATCAATCGTGCCTGCTTGATAGCTACACTGAGACGGCGCTGATGTTTAGCACAAGTCCCCGTCTTCCGGCGGGGTTCGATTTTGCCGCGATCAGAAATGTAACGTTTCATGAAACGGTTGGCATCTTTATAATCAATTTCACGCACATGATCGTGACAAAACTGGCATATTTTACGGCGAGATGTACGCTCGCCACGCCCGCCTAGTCGCTCGCGACGCGGGCCTGATTCGGATCGTCTTTGCACGGACTATTCTCCTCTATCTCCCTAGAAAGGTATTTCCTCTGGATCTTTAGGATATGTCGTCCGGGTAGTCGGGAAGAAAGGGATCGCTGTTGTCACCTGCGCTTACTGCTGAATAGGCCTCTGAGCCGCTAGATGCAGACTTAGGTGTGAGCATCTCCATTTCGTTGGCAACAACTTCTACTATTGAGCGCTCTAAGCCGTTTTTGTCGGTATACTTGCGTTGCGTAACGCGACCTTCAATATAGACTTTAGAGCCTTTGTGCAGGTAGCGCTCGCATCTTTCTGCAAGTTGGCGCCAGGCGACGATATTAAACCACTCGGTCTCTTCTCTTTTCTCTCCGCTATTAGTTGTATAGTTTCGACTTACAGCAAGAGAGAAGCGGGTAAAGGGAGTGCCATCTGATGTGACTTGTAATTCGGGATCTCTTCCCAGGTTCCCGATCAGCATGATTTTGTTTAGCATGGTCTGTCAATATCCTTTCAGCGTTGTGTACGCTTAGACAACTTCTCCATTGAGACCGAAGGACGAACTACCCGGACGAATCCTCACTGCGTTTCAATGGTTTCTTCTTCAATAGCAGGTGGGACATACTCAATCTCTTCAGGAGAGAGCACAACAGGCTCTTCTTCGCTGGCGATGAGTATTCCCTCTTCAGGTTCTGCAGCAGGCGCTTGCGATTCTACTTCTACCTCTGGCTCTGAACCAGGAACTACAGAAGCTTGAGCTGCCGTTGCTGCTGCACGAGCCTCGCGGGCCTCTCGCTCCTCGCGTTCCTTCTGCGCTGCTTTGGGATCACGCCTCTTAACTAAGTGGCGCATAACCTCCTCAGAAACCTTGAGGGTGCGATCCAGTTCAAGCACGGTCTCTGGGGTCAGAATCATATCAATAAACACGTAATAGCCGTCACGATGATGTTGAATGGGGTATGCCAGGCGGCGGCGCCCCCACTGGTTTACTTTGACGACCTGACCGTCATAGTTTTTGACGATCTGCCCAATGCGCTCCACAATAGCGCGTGTCTGTTCTTCACTGACTTCGGGGTTGAGAATGAAGCCGAGTTCATAATCACGCCTCACGAAGCCACCTCCTTCCTCTGGGTATGCATCTGGTCAGGTATCCCTCGTATGCTAACGGGGGGCTAGTTTCTGCCAGAGCAGGTGGAGCATCGATGATAGATCGACGCATAAAACGATTGCCGCAAACCGTTCTAAGCCGAGCTGCGGCGTTGCCTTTGTATTACATATGCTCGCACTCCTATCAGGAGATGCCTGATGCACCCGGCAACCTGGTCAGGTGCCTGGGATGGAAGCACCTCGCTATTATAGCATTGTTCCCTACATCTGACAATAGAAGAATTTGTAAAGTGCCCGGGCCTGACTCTCACCGGCACATTCTTTTTATACACTGAGAAAGTGGAAAAGCGGAAATCAAGTTGCGGCACGTTTTTTGTAACGGAGGGTGGTGTTGTTTCGTCGAATTTATTGGCAGCGTACGATGTCTGACTCATATTATATTCAGCAACTGGCTTTTCTTGATGATTGGTAAAGACATGCAACAGCATCCCAGGGACCGGAGTTCACGTTCGGTGCGCGGACGTAGAACTCAACCGGCGCTTCCAGGAGTGACGCTTCCGACAGCTTCCATGGTTGTACAATCACAACGTAATACCACGTCGCCACGACCCTCCATGATGAAGAAGCGATCTCAATATGCAAAGCGAGCGGCGTTAAAGCTGCTTGGTCTGGGGCTTCTTCTTGTGCTACTCTACCTGGCGATGTATCCTATACTGGCAGGCGCTGTAGCAGCTAATGGGCTGGCTAAACGGGCTCCATATGGAATGTTTCCCTGGCTGTCACACCTCTTCTGGACTTCATGGGCTTCCTTCCTCGCCCAGGGTTTGAATCATCTTCCGGTGCTTAATTTGAGCGGTGGAGCTTCGTCAACAATCATTGGGAATGCGTATGCTGACCTGTTGCTGGCGGTCTTCATTCTGGCTTTCGTTGTTCTTCTGCTTGCTGTCCGTATAGGTGGCAAGATAGCGCGGGAGCGGCTCTCATCTAAAGATCGATCTCTGCTTTTCTGGACGGTATTCATCATGATAGCCATTTTTGGGGCTATCTTCTTTTTTGCTCCCGGTGTGTTGTCACAAGATATGTTTCTCTACGGTATCTATGGACGTATGGTAACGGTGTATCACGTCAATCCATATGTAATAAGTCCAGTAGTCTACTCAACTGACTTTTTACACACACTCGTCTTTAACAAAGGACTGGGAGTTGCTCACTTTGGACCTCTCTGGATTGACATGACGTTGCCGGTAGTGGCCGTTGCGCGTGAGAGTGTCGCTAACATCATAGTTGGATTTCGCCTGGTTGGCCTGGTAGCGTATCTGGCAAACACAATATTAATCTGGGCAATCCTCGCTAAGCTCAAGCCGGAGCTGCGCATTTCCGGCACGCTCTTGTTTGCATGGAATCCGCTGGTGCTCCTGGTAGGTGTTAGTGAGATGCATTATGAGATGGTAGTGATTCTCTTGCTATTGCTGGGTGCTCTCTTCTACCAGCGCCGCTCCTTCATGATAGCCTGGATTTGCGTGCTGCTAGCGACGCTTTTCACTATATTCTGCTTTCTACTCCTCCCTTTCTTCTTGAAGTTGTTGTGGAAGGAAACCCGTGTAATGTATAGCGGACAGCGTTTCTTGTGGTGGTTAGCCCTAACGGGCCTTTCCGGTGTTATTGTGGTTCTGGCTTTCACTCCTTACTGGCCAGGATGGGGCTTGTCGGGTTTTGTATCGAATGTGCAACAGACTTTTCTACAAGATAGCGCTATGAATTCGCTGGATGCTGCTATACTCCATCTTCCTACCGGGTTTCCGCCGTTTTTATCCTGGATAGCAGTTCCCCAGCGCTGGAACATTCTGGCTGCAGTTACTGTTGGAAGTCTCCTGGTGTTTGGTCTGTGGCTTGCTGACACCCTGGAACTGGCTTTGTTATTTAGCAGTTGGATATTCCTGGCGTTAGCTGTGCTTTTGCCGGTACACTGGCCGTGGTTGATGCTCTTGCCGCTGGCGCTGGCGATTGTAAGCGTGAGCCGCCGTACTATTCTACTCGCCATGTTGCTTACGATGGGCGCTGTTTTGGAGTACTACTTCTTGCTCTGGCCAAAGATATGGCCTGACCTGGCGCTGGTGACAATAGGTTTACCTTTACTTGTATGGGGATGGGCGCTGTTCTTTATTGCGACCTGGCATATGACTCGACCAGAAGATACAGGTCAGCCATTGCCCAGGTCCATGTCGATAAAGGGTTTCAGTTTTTCGCGCCCATCGTTGCCTTCACGTCCGGGTCGACGGAAGCCGTTATGATAAGGTTTCCAGAGGCTTGTGAATTATTCATAAACCGGGCGACCGCGAGGGTCGCCCCTACATTTCCCGACCCAATGTTCCCACATGAAATGTAGGGGCGACCCTCGCGGTCGCCCGGTTCTTTCATTTCAACCGGGCAACTTCTGCACGATTATGTTCCGTGATACTCGTTGCTACGCCCCTTGCACTATTCAACATGCGCGGGTTGTTCTGAGGAACTGCGTTCACACCGCGTGCAGGAGTGACAGTACGCGCCGGAGCGTGTTTGCGCTTGCCTTTCGAGAAGAACACCCTGCGGCAGAGGAGCGAGCCTACCAGGACAATGCTAACAAGGTAGATACCCAGCGCCCATGGGGTCTGCGTATCACTGCCTGTACCGATACCGTGAATAGTCGCGAGGGCAAAAATGCCCAGTGTCAGTACATGCAGGCTCCGCCACAACTTGTAGCCGATATGCGGGCGCAGCCAGGTACTGATGCCGATGGCAATGCCCAGGTACAACGCCACAATACCGAGGGCCATCCATTCTGGACGATAATGGCTCGCTAACGGAATGAGTATCTCATTCCAACTAAACTTGGTGAATGGATCAACCCAGGTGGCCAAAACATGCACTACGAGAAAGATCGTACTGAGTAGTGTCAGAAAGTTGTGTAGTTCGCTATTGAGTAAACGTGGCCAGCGGCTGGGCGATTGGATTTGTGTCGATAGCGCCAGGCCCACAACCACTGCCAGGGTGAGTAAAATGTATGCGGTGAATCCGCCCGCTCGTGCAATGTCCCAGGTGACGCTTTGCCAGATGGTGTTCATTTGCTTATTTCCTCCATTAGATGTATCGGCCACGGCTCTACAGTTTCCCACGTGCCAGCCTCGTGGATGAGCAGTCCTGCTATACGGTGCCTGTGCAGAAAATCTGCCCCAGGCCCTGAACCAAGAATGAATGCGACTTTTGCAGCAACCTCTGCCTGTTCACAACGGTCTGCCACTACAGTGACCGACCAGAGATCGCTTTGGGCTGGCAGACCCGTACGCGGGTCGAGTATGTGGTGTCGCAGTGTGTTGCCTTGCCACCAGTGACGATGTGCAATGCCAGAAGTGGCGATGGCCCCGTGATGCAGTGGAATTGTCCAGAACTGCTTCTGTCCTGGCACGGCAACCATCCACTGCTCCCCATCTGGAGGGAGTCCCAGTACAGAGAGGTCTCCTCCAGCGTTCACCAGTGCCTGGCTCACGCCGTTCTGACTCAAACTCTCCAGGGCAGCATCGACCGCCATGCCTTTCGCGATCCCGCCGAAATCGAGCTTGATGCTGGGAGGAAGGGTCACATGCCTGCGTATCGGGTCTACCTTAATGCCACGCCATCGTCCTCCTGGTTCCCCAGGGATAATAGGATCGAAACGGACAGCCGGTAGGTCATCAAAAGTACGGTCATATCCTAGCTGTACCAACTGATCCAGCAAGGCGGGATCATATACTCCTTCAGTGGCTCGGGCTGCCGTCAAAGCAGTTGCCAGCACGTCATAGAGCAGGTCACTGACTGCAACGGGCGTTCCTGCTTGCTGATTGAGCTGGGAAAGTTCGCTCTCCGGTAAAAAACGGCTCAGGGTCTGTTCCCACTCGGAAAAGAGATCGCGAACGATCTGCATTCCCATCTCTACCTGGCTTTCAGGCAGCAGCATAGAAATGGTCGTCCCCATTGCCCGGAACTCCTCGCGGCGCATGCCAGGAGGAGTGGTATAATCAGGAGGTGCTGGTTCCGCTGACGGGTGTTGACGAAGAACTGCTTGTTGAAGAGCTGCTTGTTCCACTGGTATTTCCTCCTTGCTGTTTTAAGAAATTATTGCTACTTTGAGATGATGAACTTGATGTCGAGCTTGTATTAGATGACCCTGACGAAGATTGAGTAGACTGACTGGTAGTGGTACCGACCTGGTGCAAAGCAACCAGCCCACCCAATGTGCCAAAACCCACGATCGAGGCAACTGCAAGCCATCGTTTGAATATGTTGGCCAGCGCCAGCGCTCGCGCTTTAGGCATCTTCTCCGGTACTCTGGGTTTTTGACCCACACTGTGCTTAGGTAGCTCCTGATTCTGTGGTCGTGGGAGCTGTTGTTGACCTGTATATGCAGTAACCCTCCCACCTTCATTGACCTGGTTCTGTTGAGGTGTCCATGGTAAGGTTCTATCGTATTCATATGGATGTGTATTCATTTTCGACTCCAATCTATTGAGAACTATGGCATCGAAGAGCACTATATACCCCGATTCTCTATGGGCAGAAGCCCCTCATTCAGCCGGATATCTTCATATCTTGTCTTAAGCATACAGTAGATCCATTGGCATTCTATTGGAATCATATGAGAAACTTCTCATTTCAAGACGATGACCCTTTTTTATTCGTAACCATTCAGCAGGGTACCAGGGCGCCTGCAGGCGCCCTGGTACCCTGCTGAATGGTGTTACTCTTCCTATTGCTGCAAAATCTGCTGTACAACTGTTTGGACGAGGTTCGATGGGATCGCAAAACTGAGACCGTTGGCGGCTGTATTTGACTCGGTGTTGACTGCGGTTAATGTTGGGATACCGACGAGTTCCCCCTGCAAAGTGATCAAAGCCCCGCCGCTATTGCCAGGATTCACCGCAGCATCGGTCTGGATAGCGTTGGAGATTGTGGTTCCGGTTGATTCCGTCACACTCCGGTTGAGGGCACTGACTATACCCTTGGTGGCTGTTTCAGTAATCCCTAGCGGGTTGCCAATTGCCAGCACCTCTTGTCCTACGACGAGCTTGGAAGAGTCGCCAAACTTGGCGACCGTCATATTGGCGAACGGTTGGATGCGCACTACGGCTAGGTCGTCGGCGGTATTCGTGCCTACCAGTAGTGCCTGTTCCGTGCTTCCATTGTACAGAACGGCCACAATGCTCTCTTCACCGTTGACGATATGGTAATTGGTTACGATGTCTCCTTTCGTGTCAATAATCACTCCTGAGCCAATCTGCTGCCCTTGCGCGGTCATCACCTTAAGTTCGACGACGGCTGGCTCTACCTTTGCAATCGCCGCCTCTTGCTGAGTTTCTATCGTTGTGCCACTGGATGACGTAGTGGATGCTGTGGCTACTGTCTTCGAGGTAGTAGCTGTTCTATCTGTGCCGTTGCCTGCAAAATCCAATCCGGCAAACAGTCCTACACCAAAGATGAGGGTGAGCACAAGTATGAGGAGCAGAATCGCTCCCCCGCGGCCTGGCCGGTTCGGTGGTGGCGGCGAGGTCTTCGGTCCTGGTGGATACGAGGGCAACGGGGATGTATCTTGCTCTGTGGGAGCGTGCGTGACTGCGGGATCATCTAAGATTGCGACTAACTCAGAGGGTCCCTGTTGATATGGGGGTGTGTATGGTCCGTAGACTTCATTCTCTTCTGGTAGCATGGCTATTGTCCTTTGCTTTCAGTTCAAACACACTGTTTTTCACAATGCTCGTTGATGTTTGATGCGCAAGGATTCACTTCTTGCTCTGGTTCTAATAGTAAGAGAAGTTCATGTGAAGCGTATTAGAGGGAGATGTGAAAGTTCTCATGTATTTTCTTCGAATGTTCGTCAGAGGTCGTGATGTGTGGTTCTTTCCCTCAATGGAGAAGAGTGGATCCAGAATCTGGACCCTCGCGAATCCAGGGTATCCCTGGACTCGTCAGGGTCCAAGCGCCACAGTCAACAGCCATTGATCGAAGTGATCTGATCGTTGGTGTACTGCGGCTCACTATCAACCAATGTCAATACTGGTAGCGGTGATGCTCCCATCACTATTGTGCGTACCCATAACGTGAATCCGGGCGCCAACAGTGACGGCGCTTGCCGTTACAGTCTTACCAGCCTGTCTGAAACTGGTACTCGCTGTCGTGTGGATCGTGACTGAACTGCCACTCGACGATTTAGCCACGATCGTATTGCCATTCACGCTCGATACAGTCAGCGTCTCGCACTGGCCACGTGTCCCCTGCGTTCCCGGTCCGGCAGCTTGCGGCTGAGCGCTATTCGCATTTCCCTGCGCGAAAGTCAGCGACTGGGAACTACTGGTGCCTCCAGACACAAGAGCTGCGGCCTGGGTGGTACTGGTCGTCGAGCCCAGGAGCGTACCTACCCCTAGAGCGAGCATGAAAGCAAAGGCCAGGGCCCCAATCAGGAGCCATCTGCGCCCACGCCAGCGCGGAGCAGGTGGTTGATCCAGTTGGACCGGGACCATCTCTTCATGATCTTCCATTCGTATACCTCCTTTCCTTTAGAGTGAGGGTGAGGCGGTTTGTCCACCGTACCCTCAGTATAGGCTGGTACGATGTGATATCCATTGGAATAGAATGTGATTTCTCATATCCCATTCCAATAATATCCCGGTTATCCCGGCCTTCACGACGCTGACGTGATTTCGTACAATTGCTCAGCGCCGCCAAAGCCGCTTGAAGCGCTACTCGTCGAACTGGATTGCCACTGGCTTGACGAGATTACCGTACCGTGCTGCTTAATCCAGGTGATCAGTGTGCTCTGACCCCCGCCAGTGCCACCACCGCCGGAGCCGTTGAGCAAGAAGAACCGTACCGTCCCGCTCTTGACCAGCGCAGCAAGCTGAGTCGTCGTTAAGATTGGATCGCTGCCGGAGAAGCCGCCCATTGCCATGACAGGTTGATTGGTCTCCAGGATAATGGAATCCGCCTCGTTCGAACTGGCTACGGCAACCAGGTATTTCGCACTGCCCTTGTGCGCTTCCAGGTAGCTGATCAGCGCGCTATCGACGGTGCTCCTTAATCCCTGGCCACCGCTGAATTGCGCACTAGCGCCGGCAACCGGCAGGCTTGCTGTCTCGTCTGCCAGCACGGGAATCGCCGACCACACTGCCGAAGTCAGCATCAGCGCCAGAAGAGCGATACTGAGCACCGGTACCAGGACGCGCGCATTCAACCGGAGACGTGGAATCAGGCGTGCCGCGAACAGGATTACTGCCGCAAGGGCGCAGGGAATGGCGATCAACGGAATGAGCCACATCCCCCACGATGGGTCGCTCATGATAATGTGAATCTGCTCAAGGGCTGTCAGCATTAGCGCCAGCGGCAGCAGCCAGCCGTGCCAACCTGAACGCCGGTAGTCCTTCCACATCACGACGACACCGATACCGAAGAGAGCGCAAATGGCCGGGGCGAACGTGGACAGGTAGTACTGGTGGAAGAAGGTCGCAACGCTGAAGAAGACGGCCATCGTCAGCAGCCAGGTGCCCCACAAGATCAGCGATTGCTGTTGCCGGTCCTCCCGGAAGCGCGGGCGTCGTTGCCAGGCTAGCGCGAGTATTCCCAGGAGTGCCATCGGTAAAAGCCATACGATTTGCCCACCCAATGGCTCGTTGAAGAGTCTCAGCAGACCAGGATTGCCAGTATTAAACATACCTGTGCTACTGCCACTACCGCCGCCATTGCCACTCCCCAAACCCTGCTGTGGCTGACCAGGAGCGCCTGGCTGCGGGAAATCTCCAGTGAATGTACCGCTACTTGAACTGGGTGGTTGGAATTGCCGGGTTGTGTTTCCGCTCGTACTGCCTCCAGTATTGCTCCCACCAAAGCCGAATTGTCCCAGCAGGCGCTGGATGCCATTGTAGCCAAGCGCCAGGCTGATCTCTGAATTGTTCTGACTTGAACCGACGTAAGGTCGACTAGCCGCTGGAGTCAGGTCTACTGCGACTGCCCAGGAGAGTGAAATGGTCAGCATAAGAAGTGATGCCAGAGCCAGGTGGCCGATACGCACCCAGATACGCCTGGGAGCGGCCAGCAAGTACAGCAGACCGTATGCGGGAACGACCAGGTAAGCCTCCAACATTTTGATATTGAAGCCAAGTCCGACGAAGACTGCGCAGAGCAGCAGCCAGCGCAATTTGCCCGATTCCGCAGCCCGCAGTACTGCCCAGGCCCCCAGCAACATGACGAGTACCAGCGTGCTATCGATGGTGTTATTGCGATTGGTCAACACGCTGATTGGACTAATCGCCAGGGCTAACGCGGCCAGCAAACCGGCCACTACTCCAAAATGGCGACGTACCAGGTAATAGAGCAGCAATACCGACAGTATCCCGGCCAGTGCCTGTGGCAAGAAAATGCTAAACGGCGTAAAGCCGAAGATTTTAGCGCTGGCAGCTTGTAACCAGAAGCCCAGAGGCGGCTTGTCAATGCTTACAAAACCACCTGGATCAAAGGAAACAAAGAAGAAGTTATGCCAACTGTCGAGCATGCTCCTGATCGCAGCGGCATAATAAAGGTTGCCGAAGCCGTTCTGTCCCAGTTGGTAAAAGTTCATGAAGATTGAGATGAGCATGACACCGGCCAGCCCCAGTCTCCGCCAGAGCGGCGACCAGCCGTTTTTGCTCTGCACCTCCAGTTGTTCTGGCCGGTTTTCGATCGTAGTTACGGTTGTATCTATCATAACAATACTTGTCCTTTCTGAAATGGATGATTAGATGCGATTTTGCCCGAATATAAGAGTTTGCTGTACATGAACGTTCTCCTCTCGTTGCCACTTGCGGGCAAAGATGAATAGCTCACGGAAGGCGCGCACAATGACGCTCAGATTGGCTCCCGTTGCGCGCCCTCGCTGGCGCGGCAAGTGATGAACGTCGACTTCCCGGTAGGTGTAGCCGGCACGTTTCAGTTTGTAGAGCAACTCGGCATTGATCATCGCGCCCCGTGTTTCGAGCGGGTGTTGATGCAGGAAATCGGTGTGTAGAAGTTTGAAAGCACAATCGATATCACGCACCTGTATGCCCAGGACATTCCTTATGAGGAGCTTCCAGCCCCAGGCGTTGAGTTTGCGCACCCATGTATCCTGGCGATCTCTGCGATAGCCGATCACCGCGTCGTATTCATCAATGAAGATCAGCAGCCGGGCCAGGTCTCTAATGTCAAATTGCCCGTCGGAATCCATAAAAAACGTCAACTCTTTTGTTGCGGCAGCGAAGCCATCTGCCAGCGCAGAGCCATAGCCTTGATTGCGTTCATGTGTGACTACCCTGACGCGCGGCTCGGTCTCCATAATGGTAGAAATGATTGCTCCAGTGCTATCAGTGCTGCCATCATTCACCACAATGACCTCGAAATCCTTCACCCACGCTTCCAGCACATTCAAGACCTGCTCAAGCGTAGCACCGATGACAACATCCTCGTTATAAGCGGGGAGAACAATCGAGAGGCTGCGCTGGAGCCGATGAATCGGCTGTGGGCACGATAAATCGGCCCCTACACTGTCCTTACGCTCGTTCGTCAAAGGTTGCTCGTGTTCACCGGTGATTTCTCTTCTCGCTCCTGGTACTGCTGCTCGAAGTTCATCACGGGCATTACTGTACGCTGGCACTTGTGAAGGCAACAGGGCTTGCTTTGTCGGCGTCTTGCTTACGAAGACCCACAAACGCATCCCCAGGTAGTTGATGAGCGCGGTACCGGCGATGGCAATCACCTTTGAGGCATTGGCCCACACCGTTGTGTTGACCAGAAAAGGATGGAGGGCATTGCTGGCAAGCCAGAGAATGATGGTGCTCCACCCGATACCGCACAGCGTGGTCATGACAAAGCGCACTACTTCCCCTCGGGTCGTCTTCTGCCTGGATCCAAAGGTCCAATACTTATTCAAGAGAAAACTGTTCACCGCACCCAGGCTGAAAGCCAGCGCGCTGTAAGAAAGAAGCGAGAGTGTGTTGGTGGTAGGAAAGAGCCACAACAGGCCATTCAAAATCAGCAGGTCCACGAGGGTATTCAATCCACCGACCAGGCTAAACCGCAGCAACTGCCTGAGCAAGTGAAAGCGGTCGCGGAATCGATGAGAACTGGCATCTTGTTCATTATAGAGCGGTAAGGTAGACGTGGGAACTTTAGCTGTTTCTACAGCATATGTTTCAAATGAGTCTATCATAAAAACCCTTTCAAAGTCGCATGCGGCTTCCATGAAGCCATCTGATGGAGCAATGGAACTTCCATTGCTGTCTTTCTACTTTTCCGGCAGAGGGTGATCCCCAAATGATCACCTTACATTGATCAGGGTAGCAGGGGATGATGAAAAGCATATTGGAGGAAGATGAGGAATTTCTCATTATATTGCGCCATGTTATGCTTTGCACTGCTCAAGCGCAAAAAGAGAAACATTTGCCACTTTGAAGATATAGAATTGCGCATACCATGATCGCCATATGAGAATTTTCACATCTCTTTCCAATACAACTTCAATGAAACACAGCTATCCTTATGTACAGGAGAGCATCCTCTCCGATTGAAGAAAAACGATGAATCAGTGAATACACAATTACACAATCTGAACAGCAAGGAAAAACTATGCATATACTTATAGTGGAAGATGAAAAGCGCCTGGCCTATCTGCTGCGCCGTGTCCTGCTGGAAGAGCGGCACACGGTAGATCTGGCCCATGACGGACACGCAGGGCTTGACCTTGCCCTGAGCGATACCTATGATGTGGTGATCCTTGATCTGATGTTGCCTGGTATTGATGGACTGGAGGTGTGCCGCCAGATGCGTGCCGAACATATCATGACACCTGTGCTTATGCTCACCGCACGTGGAGCGGTAGAGGATCGTGTGACGGGTCTCAATGTGGGTGCTGACGACTACCTCACCAAGCCTTTCGCCATGGAGGAACTTCTGGCACGTGTAAATGCCCTGCTGCGCCGCCGTGAGCGTCGTTTTGATGAGACCCTCCAGCTCTGCGTAGGAGACCTGACGCTCGATTTAGTGAGGCATGAAGCGCGCCGTGACGGCCGCATCATCGACCTGACAGCCAAGGAGTTTGCTCTCCTCGAATACTTAATGCGCCATCCCGGGCGAGTGCTCACGCGTACGCAAATTGTTGACGCGGTCTGGCGCTACGACCTGGACGCGCTCTCGAATGTTGTGGATATTTACATCCACTACCTGCGCGACAAAATTGACCAGGGTTTCGCGTATCCATTAATTAAGACAGTACGCGGTGTGGGCTACAAGATCGAGGCTTCCAATCATCCTGCCTGAGCACGCAGTGCAGTTAGAGGAATGAGTTTCAAGACGTAGCACAGTAAGAAGGAACAATGACATGAACTGGAGAAGTTACGCCTGGTCAATAGTGCAACGTGGCACAGGTCGTCACTCACAAGAGGCCGGGGCAGCCATGTTTCAGGGCTTGCGCATTCGCCTGACGCTCTGGTACTGTGGTGTGCTGGGCGTGGCCCTGATACTGTTTGGCGTAGCGCTTTACTTTGGAACCCAGTACTTCCTCCTTACACCTATCGAGTCGGATGCTGCCATGCATGCTCAGGTGCATCAGAATGAATGGTTCACAGACTCTGCTGGCCGCGCCTGCCCGTCACTTGGCCAACAAGGTCAATTTGGCTCGCCCCCCGGTCAGGGTTTCCAGATGCCCGAGCAGGTCGCATGCTTTGACCTGAACGGCAATTTGCTGCCAGGCCAAAATACCACAGGTTTCCCGTCCGCGTTTCTAACGAATACGCTGGTGAAGACAGCCTTGCAAACAGGCCAGCCTGCTCATGATATCGTCGATGCAGGTGGCACGACCGGGCAGATCTATCGCTATGCACTGGTAGTACCCAACCAGGCAGGGAATGGAAATGCCGGCGTGGTGCTGATTGGCCAGTCTGTTCAGGCACAGGAATCCGCACTCTCGCTGCTGCTCACGCTTCTACTGAGCATCGGGGGGGTTGCATTGCTCGGAGCGGGACTTGGTGGCCTCTTCCTGTCGAACCGCGCACTGGCTCCAGCCCGGCTGGCCTGGGCCAATCAGCAACGCTTCATTGCCGATGCCTCGCACGAACTTCGCACGCCCTTGACACTGCTGCGTGCAGATGCCGAGGTCCTGTTGCGAGATCGTAAGCGCCTGGTGGCAGAGGATGCGGCGCTGTTGGAGGATATTGTTATCGAAGCAAACCGTATGGCGCGCCTCTCGAACAACCTGCTGACGCTTGCCCGCCTGGACAACCGGTCCTCTCACCAGGAGTATGAGGTGGTGAGCCTTGCTGAACTGACCAGGCAGGCTGCTCGGCGGATGCAAGCCCTCGCCGAGCAGCGTGGTATTGCTATCCAGGTGGAGGACATCAACGATCCCTATGTGATTGGGCATCCAATGTTGCTGGAAGAGGCTGTGTTGGTGCTG
>WNFX01001232.1_pt1 | contig 34854 bp, 31 predicted proteins | sample 5400111 | NCBI WGS metagenome assembly WNFX01 (sample SAMN13153363, study PRJNA577476) | soil metagenome | isolation source: 40 cm soil or saprolite under grassland replicate 1 | place: USA:California | collected 2016-06-15 | reverse complement strand
GCCTGGGCGTGGGCGCACGCTTCGTCCAGCACGTCGATCGCCTTGTCCGGGCGGGCGCGCTCGGGGACGAAGCGGTCGGTGAGCACGATCGCGGCCTTGAGGGCGTCGTCGGTGATCGCAACGGCGTGGTGCCGCTCGAGGCGCGGCCGCCGCGCCACCAGCACCTCCCACGTCTGGATGGCGTCCAGCTCCTCGACGACGACCGGCTGGAACCGCCGTTCGAGCGCCGGGTCGCCCCGGATCCATTTGTCGTACTCACCGCCGGTCGTCGCGCCGATAATGCGGATGTCGCCGCGCACCAGCGCGGGCTTCAGCATGTTGGCCGCGTCCATCGCGGCCCCGAGGGCCGTGCCTTGGCCGATGAGGTTGTGCAACTCGTCCACGAACAGGATCAGGTCGGGGTCGGCCGAGAGCTCGCGCACCAGCTTGCGGATCCGCTCCTCGTACTGGCCGCGGAACGCCGTCCCCGCGAGCAGCGCCACGTGATCCAGGGCGACGAGCCGCGCGTCCTTCAACGCGGGCGGGACGTCGCCGCCCGCGATGCGCTGCGCCAACCCCTCGACGATAGCGGTCTTTCCGACGCCTGCCTTGCCGATCAACGCCGGGTTGTTCTTGCTGTGCCGCAGCAGGATGTCCACCACGCGGGCGATCTCCGCGTCCCGGCAGCGGACCGGCTCCAAGTCGCCACGTCGCGCCTGCACGGTGAGGTCGACGCCGACGCGGTCGAGTACCGCCCCCGAGTCGAACAGCCCTTCGAACGGATCGCCCATCCGGTCACCCCGCCCGCAGGAACCGCAGGTACCAGTCGATGATGGCGTCGCGGAATACGAACACGACGGCCGCCCCCATGGCGAGGAATACCCCGAACGGGACGTGGCGCTTCTTGCCCCGGAGCAGGAGCGGGACGTACACCAGGCTGCCGAACACCGACGCCGCGAACACGGTCAGGAGCACGCCCTTCCAGCCGACGAACGCGCCCACCATCGCCATCATCTTGATATCGCCGCCCCCCATCGCCTCTTCCCCGAAGACCCACCGCCCGGCGACGCCGACCGCGTACAGTAGCGCGAAGCCCGTCGCCGCGCCGAGCACTGCTTCCTTGAACCCCGGCACGCCCGCCGCGAGGGAGGCGCCGAGACCGATGATGAGACCGGCCCAGTTGTATTCGTCGGGGATCAGGTAATGGCGAGCGTCGGTCACGGCGATGCCGAGCAGGATCGTCCCCAGGAGCGCGGCGGCGAGGAAGTGAACGGTCGGTCCGTAGGCCACCATCGCGGCGATCCACAGGACCCCGACGACGGCCTCGATGATCGGGTATTGCAGCGAGATGGGGTGTCCGCAGCGGCGACACCGACCGCGCAGCAGCAGCCACGAGACCACGGGGATGTTGTCCCGCCACGCGATCGGCTGCCGGCAGCTCGGACAAGTAGAGGGGGGGCGGAAGAGGGAGCGCTGCCGCTTGTCTTCCTTCGCCAGGCGCAGGATGCAGACGTTCAGGAAGCTCCCGAAGCAGAGCCCGAGGAGAGCGGCTCCGACGAGCAGGATCGGATCAACGACCACGCGTCACCTCGAAGAGGAGAATGCCCGCCGCGACCGCGACGTTCAGCGACTCGGCGCCCTGGGCGAGGGGGATCGCCACACGCTTCGCGGCCACCGCGTTGAACTGCGGCCGGATACCTGCGCCCTCGTTGCCGACGATCACCGCGATCGGCCCTTCTGACTTCCCCTGTCCGCCTTCCCCCCACGCCCGCGGCAGGGGCACGCCGTCGGCGGCCGCGGCCCACAAGGTCACGCCGTGCCGGCGCGCCCACGCGATGAAGGCGGTATCGTCGAGCGGCACGACCGGATGGCGGAAGGTCGCGCCCATCGCGGCGCGCAGCGCCTTGGGGTTGAGCGTGTCGGCGGTGCCGCGCAGGACGACGGTGCCCGCCGCGCCCAGGGCGTGCGCGGTGCGGATGAGCGTGCCCACGTTCCCCGGGTCCTGCACGCCGTCGATGACGAGAGCCGTGCTGCGCACTCCGCCGAGCGGGATGTCGTCGGCTGCCCAGGTGCGAGGTTCGACCACCGCGACGATGCCCTGCGGCGCATCCGTGTCGGCGACCTCGGCGAGGGCGCGCGCCGAGCCCTCTTCCACGGGCACGGCGTGCCGCTCCAGCTCCACCACCAGCTCGCGGCCGCGCGTCGTGCGGGCCAGGTCCGGGGCGACCAGGGCGCCACGGAAGGTCAGGCCCGCCGCGAGCGCTTCCTCCACGAGACGCACCCCCTCGATCAGGGCGAGCCCGCGACGGCCGCGCGCCTTGCGCCGTTGAAGATCGCGGATCGTGGACTGCAGATTACTAGCAATGGGTGTCCTCACGCGTTCGGGCCCGCCTCCGAGTCATCAATATGCGAAGAAGCGGCGCCGGAGTCTGCCCCTCCAGTGCAGCGGACACGGGCGACTGACGGGGCCCGTGTGAAGATCGCCCTCACCATCGCCGGTTCCGATTCGGGCGGCGGGGCCGGCGTCCAGGCCGATCTGAAAACGTTCCACCAGTTCGGCGTGTTCGGCACGAGCGTGATCACCGCCGTCACCGCCCAGAACACTGTGGGCGTCCGGGCATGGCAGCCGCTGCCGGCCGCGCTCGTGACTCAACAGATCGACGCTCTGGCCGACGACCTTCCCGCGGCGGCCGTGAAAAGCGGCATGCTCGGCTCGGCAGAGCTGGTCGAAACCGTGGCGGCGGGGATCGCCGGCCGGCGGCTGCCGAATTACGTGCTCGATCCTGTCATGATTGCGACGTCGGGCGACCGGTTGCTGAATGTGGACGCCGAGCGGCTGATCGCGCGGCGTCTCGTGCCGCTCGCGCGGCTCGTCACGCCCAACCTGGCCGAGGCCGCGATTCTCGTAGGCACCGACGTGCGGAACCCAGCTGACATGGAGCGTGCCGGCCGCGCGCTCGTGCAGCTCGGCGCCAACGCCGCCCTGATGAAGGGCGGCCATCTCGCAGGAGACGAGATCGTCGACGTGCTCGTGAGCGACGGCACGGTGCGACGCTTCACCCGCGCGCGGCTCGACACGACCTCGACCCACGGCACCGGCTGCACCCTCTCGGCGGCGATCACCGCGGGGCTGGCCCACGGCCGGCCGCTCGAGCGCGCCGTCGAGGATGCGCTCGACTTCGTGCAGCGCGCGATGGCCGCCGCCCCGGGGCTGGGCAAGGGACACGGACCGCTGAACCATTTCGTGCCCGCGCCGCCGCGACCGCCGACGGATGGGTGGTAGGGGCACGGCATTGCGGAAGGGCGCGGGCGCGCGTTGACGCCCCGCCCCTTCCTCACCGCCCGCTGGTCGAACCTGGTCCTCCTCACCTTCGAAGCTCCCGAGGACCTGGTGCGGGCGCAGCTCGCTCCCGGTGTCGAACCCGACCGCTGGAACGGCAAGACGCACGCGAGTCTGGTAGCGCTCGAGATGCACGACGTGCTGGTGCGCGGCTGGCGCATCCCCGGCTTCGCCGCTCACCCCCAGGTGAACTTCCGGGTCTACGCCAGGCACGGAGCGCAACCCGCCGTGGCATTCGTGCGCGAGCTCGTCCCGAGCCGCATCATCGCGGCGGTCGGGCGACTCCGCTACGGGGAGCCGTTCCAGGCCGCCCGGATCTCAGCACGCCTCGTCGAGGGCACGGACAGCGTCACCGCGGAATACCGCTTCGGGCTCGATGCGCCACGCGATCGCATCGTCGTCACGGGGTCGCGCGACCGCGCGGTTCCGGCCGCGGCAACCTTCGAGTACTACCTCACACAGCGCACGTACGGCGTGCGCACCGACCGGCATGGGCGGCCGCGAGCGTTCCGCGTGGAGCACGTACCCTGGGCCGTCAGGAGAGTCGTGAACGTGGATTATGCCGTGGACTTCGCGGCGCTGTACGGGCCTGAGTGGGAAGTCTTGAACCACAGCACACCCGTTTCCACCATCTTCGCGGTTGGATCAGACGTCTCGGTGTATCCGCCCGAGGTGGAAAGACGCTGAGGTAGGCGCCATCTCAGCGTCTACCTTGGCGTCGACACGTCTAGAGCGCCGTTATGGATTCCACCAGTACGTGACTTTCACCAGGAAGATGTTGTCAGCCTTGGCGTGCAGCAGCCGGTCCATCGACTGGCGGAACTGGAAGTCCCCGATGTTCTCGTCGTCCGAGCGGCTCTGCGTCCACACGAAGAAGATCGTCGAGCCCGGCAGGTACTCCCAGCGCAGCACGGCGTTCCCGCGCAGCGAGACGAAGTTGAAGTTCGGATCGCCGAACGTGAGCGAGTCGGTCGCGTTGCCCGTGATCGGGTGCACCACGTAGCTCCGGTCGGGTGCGCGCGTGATCGTGCCCGCATCCCGCCCGTACACGGTGAAGTCGAACGTGCGGGGACGCGCCACCTCCTTGAAGTCGCCGTACCGGCCCGCGGAGATCAGCGGCTGGGCGTAGACCTGGAGCGACAGCGCCGGGCTGTAGGTCCAGTTCAAACGGATTCCGGCCGAGAGCTCGGTCTGGTGCAGCGTCCCGAAGACGTAGCGGTTCCCGAACGTCGTCGTCGCCGCCGGGTCCGCGAACGTGCCGACATACTGTACCGGCGTCAGTTCGCGGAACAGATTCGGGCCGACGCTCAAGAGGACGTTGGATGCTGGCCGGAAATCGACACTGGGCGAGAGGTACCAGTTCCGGTCGCTCTCCGCTTGGTAGGTCCCGGACTGGAAGTTGATCACCCACGCCTTGCGACTGTCGGATTGCCAACCGAGGTCCACCTGGTAGCCGGGGGGATTCAAGGTCAGCGGGCCGCCGCGGGTGCGTCGGTTGTTCACGGTCCAGGGGTTGTAAGCCAGGTCCCAGTTTAACTGATGGTAGTTGAGCAGCTGCAGGGTCCCGAATTGGAAGGCACCTGACCAGTTGATGTTGCCGTCCCAATCGTAGTTCCGGAATAGGGCTCCGCCCAGCTCCGCGTACCGGAACACTTTGCCCGGCTTCGTCCAGTCGTAGCCCGCGCCGACGTGCAGGTTGACCACTCCGGTGCGCCACAGGAAGCCGAGGTCGTGCACGTCGAACCGTGGGGCGATGACCCCGATCGCCGAATTCGAGAACCAGTTGCCCTTCTGCTTGTTCAGGTAGACCCGGGCCGCCCAGCCGGTGAGCGACGTTGCGGTCGAGTCCACACGCACATGCCCGGCGTCCGGCTGCTGGAAGTAGTGCCGTGGGTTCTCCTGCACCGCGGTGATGCGGGCGGCGCTCCCGTCGATGCGTGACGCGCCGACCCACCCGGTGACCACCCACCGTTTGTCGTGATCGAGGAACGTCCACCCGTCGGCACCCCACACCAACGAGCGCGAGTTGACGTCCGCGCGCAGCGTGGGGTCCTGGAACCCGCGCGCGGCCACCGTGCTCATGACGCCCAGCCCCTGACGGCCGTCGGGGAATTCCTTCTGCACTCGGAACACTCCGTAATAGGTGAGCGGTTCGACTTCCTTCTTGAACAGCGTCCCGGCCGTGTCGAGCTGGGCCGTCTCCCGGCCCGTCACCGCCGAGAGCGCACCGACGTTCCAGCTCCCCGCCGCTTTCCCGGTCATCTTCAAGGCACCGAGGATGTGCGCCCCCACCGGCATGTCGCTGAAGTCTGCAGTCGGCACGCTTCCCTGAGGGGCGCGGCCGACGCGGCGACTGTAGAAGAACCGCGGCTCGGCCCAGTTGAACCCCCAGTAGTTGCGCGCCCCGCCCCGCCCGAAGTTGAAGATCGACGCGCCCTCGATGAAGAACGGCCGCTTCTCCTGGAAAAACGTCTCGGCGTCGCTCAGGTTCACCACCGCCGGATCCACCTCCACCTGGCCGAAGTCGGGGTTCACCGTGGCGTTGAGGGTGAGGTTGGGCCCTAGCCCGATGCGGGCGTCGGCGCCAATGCCGGGCGTCAGCTTGGACCCGTCGTTGAACGGATTGCCCGGAGTCCGTGACGAGAGCTCCGCCTTGCCGGTCGTGTAGGGCAAGACCTCGAGCCGCGGCGGCGGGGTGACCTGCTCGATCCCCACCAAATCCACGAATCGCGACACGAAGCCGCTGCCGTTCTTGGGCGTGTAGACGAGATAATCCCGCTCGTTCTTGCGCGCGATGTCGCGCCGGAAGTTGATCCCCCACACGTACTGCGGCTTTTGGATGAAGCGCAGCTGAGAGTACGGGATGCGCAGCTCGGCCGTCCAGCCGAGCGAATCGCGGCTGACCTTCCCCTCCCACACCCCGTCCCACGAGTTGTCGTCCCATTCATCGTTGTACAGCGTACCGTCGGAGAGCGTCCCCGCCGCGTTGATGGCGAAGTAGTAGCCGCTGCGGCGGTCGTGGTAGGGGTCGATGTAGACGGTGAAGGCGTCCGCGTTGGTCTGCGCGTCGCGCCGCCCCAGTCGGGCAACGATCGAGTCGGGATGCGCGTCGTACATCCGGGCGCCGATGTAAAGCGCCGCGTCGTCGTAGGCGACGTACACCACGGAGCTCTCGGTCGGGGCCGCCCCTTCATTTGGATCGCGCTGCCGGAAGTCCGTCACGCGCTCGGCCCCCTCCCACATCGCGTCGTGCAGCACGCCGTCGACCACGATCGGCCGGACCAGTCGCGTGGCGCGCACCCGCTGTGGGGCCATGGCGGGTGAGTCGGCCGCGACGGCGGACGTGAGAACCGGTGGCCGAGCGGGCAGCGCGGCGGGCGTCGGCAAGGGGGCGGCGGCGCAGCTCGCCAGCCAGAGGATAGCCAGAGACATGGGCACCTCGAGACGGAGGTCGGTGCGACATCCCCGGCGACGGCGTCCGAGGCGGGCTGATCACTGCGAACTATGACAGCGCTCGGGACGAAAGGGTTGCAACGAAGGTGTCAGAATACGGTCAGTGGCCGGTGCAGCGGGAAGCGGTCGGGGGAGAGTTCTAAAGCCTGGCGATGACGCCTCTTATCAGGGTCGCAAGCTGGCCGGCGACCTGCGTCCCGGCCGCCAGCACCTCCGCGTGGGACAGCGGGGCGGCAGACAGCCCGGCCGCCACGTTCGTGATGCTCGAGAAACCGAGACAGCGGATCCCCCGCGCCCGGGCCACGATCACCTCCGGCACGGTCGACATCCCGACCGCGTCGGCGCCGAGGCGCTGCAGCATGCGGATTTCCGCGGGGGTTTCGTACGACGGGCCCAGCAGCGCGGCATACACACCCTCCTCGAGCACGATCTTCTCCTGGCGCGCCACCTCGCGGGCCAGTGCGCGCAGAGCAGGATCGTAGGGGTCGCTCATGTCCGGAAAGCGCTGCTCACCCTCCTCGACCGGGCCCTCCAGCGGATTCCGGAACATGAGATTGATGTGGTCCGCAATGAGCATCAGCGTGGGCGGCCGAAACGTTGGGCGGATCCCCCCGGCGGCGTTGGTGACGATCAGGGTGCCGACGCCCAGCCGCGCGAAGAGCCGGACTGGCAGCGCGGCGACGGCGGGCGCGTGGCCCTCATAGAGATGAAAGCGGCCGCTCTGAACGAGCACCGGGACCCCGTCGAGCGTCCCCGCGACGAGCTCTCCCTTGTGGCCCGGCGCGCCGGGCTTCTGAAAGCCGGGGATCTCCGCGTAGGGAATGCGCGTCGCGCTGCGAACCTCGTCCGCCGCATCCCCCAACCCCGAGCCGAGCACGATCGCGACGCGCGGCTTGAGCGAGCCGATCTTTTGGGCCAGGGCGCTCGCCGCCTCGCCGACGGCCACGTTTCCCGTCTCACGTTTCACGGGTCTCGTCAAATCAGCATCCCTGCGATCGACGCGCTCATGAAGGCCGCCAAGTTCCCTGCGACCATGGCGCGCAGGCCCAAGCGGGAGAGATCGGCGCGGCGGTGCGGCGCAAGGCCGCCGATACCGCCGATCTGGATCGCGATCGACGAGAAATTCGCGAAGCCGAGCAGGCAGTACGTCGTCATGACCGCCGCTTTGGGGCTCATCACGAGTCCCGTGCCGAGTTGCTTCGCGAAGTCCGCATACGCCACGAACTCGTTGAGGACGGTCTTTTCGCCGATGAACGCCCCGACCGTGCCGGCATCGGCGAGCGGGACGCCCATCAGCGTGGCGAGCGGGGTGAGGGCCTTACCCAGGATCCACTGCATCGTGATCTCGGGATGGCCGAAGAGGCCCCCCGCCCACGACACGCCGAAGTTGAGCAAGGCCACCAAAGCGACGAACGCCATGAGCATCGCGGCCACGTTGATCGCGAGCTGCACGCCAGTCGCGGCCCCGGAGGCGGCGGCGTCGATCACGTTGGCCTCCTGCTTCTCCACGACCACATGCAGCGTATCGCGGGTCTCGGGAGTGCCGCTCTCCGGGAGGAGCATCTTCGAGAGGATCAGGCCCGCCGGCGCGTTCATCACGCTCGCCGTAAGCAAGTGTCCGGCGATGTCGGGGAAGTAGCCCTTGAGCATGCCCACGTAGGCGGCCATTACGCCCCCCGCCACCGTGGCGAAGCCGCCGACCATGACGGTGTTGAGCTCCGAGTTGGTCATCCGGCCGACGAACGGCTTGATCAGGAGCGGAGCCTCGGTCTGGCCGAGGAAAATGTTGCCGGCGGCCGACAGCGTCTCCGCCCCCGACGTCTTCAGCGACTTCTGCATGACCCAGGCGATGCCCTTCACGATCCACTGCATGATGTTCAGGTAGTAGAGCACGGTCATGAGGGACGAGAAGAAGATGATCGTGGGCAGCACGTTGAACGCGAAGTAGGCGCCGGTCTGCGCGACGCCCGAGGCGCCGCCGCCGAGCGGCACCTCGTTCTGCACGAGGTTGCCGAACACGAAGCGCGCGCCCTGCTCCTGGAACGACAGCAGTCGCACGACCAGGTCGTTCGCTCCCGTGAACATCGCCCGGCCGACGCCGGTCTTGAGCACGATGACTCCGAAGACGAACTGGAGCAGGACGCCGGCCGCCACCATGCGCCATTTGATCCGCCGGCGATCGTACGAGATGACGTAGGCGATGGCGAGCATCGTCGCGATCCCCACGAGGCCCACCAGGCGCTCGAGCACCGGGGTGTCGAGCCCGCCGCGCGCTTGCGCCAGCCGCTCCGCCGCCGTCTGCACCACCCACAGTCCCGTCATTGCATCGCCTCCAGTTCGCTCTGAACCCGCGAGACCAACGCGACCTTCTCGTACTCCGGAAGAAACGCGCTCGCGCACGCGTTCAGCGTCACGCGCGCGAGCTCCTGCCGACCGAGCCCCAACACGCTATGGGCGAGGAAATACTCGTCGGTCAGCGAGATACCATCGACCAACCGCCCGTCGGTGTTGAGCGTGACGACGACCCCCCGGTCGAGGTACCGCTTGAAGGGGTGCTCTGCGATCGCGGCTACCGTGTGCGTGTGCACGTTGCTGGTGAGACACATCTCGAGCGGGATGCCGCGCTCCGCGACGTAATCGAGCAGGGCGGGATCCTCACCCAGCCGGGTGCCGTGGCCGATACGCTGCGCGCCGCACTGGTGCAGCGCCTCATGAATCGAGTGCGGCCCGTCCCCTTCCCCAGCATGGCAGGTGCAGGCCATCCCGTGCGCCGCGGCGTACTCGAACGCCGGCGCATGCTCCCGCGCGGGATGTCCCCGCTCGGGGCCCGCGAGATCGAGCGCCACCACGCCCGCGCTCCGGTACTGCGCCGCCGCGCGCGCCAGCTCGAGTGACTCCGCCGGCGGCCGCGTGCGGATCGCACACACAATCAGACCGACCTTGGTGCCAGTCTCGGCCTCGGCCCGCCGGATGCCGGCGAGCGGCGCCTCGATCGCCTCGGTCAAGGTGAGCGCCGGACGGTGCAACAGCGGCGAGTAGCGCACCTCGACGTAACGCACGCCGTCTGCCGCGGCGTCGATCACGAACTCGTAGGCGATGCGCTCGAGCGCCGGCGCGGTCTGCATGACCGAGAGGGTGATCTCGTACTTGGTGAGGTACTCCTCGAGGCTCTTGGCGTGCTTCACGTGGAGCGCCTCGGCGAGCCCCTCAGGCGTGTCTGCCGGCAGGCGGACGCCCTGGGCGCGCGCCAGCTCGAGCATCGTCTCGGGACGCAAGCACCCGTCCAGGTGTACGTGCAGCTCCGCCTTGGGCCACCGGCGCAGCACGTCCTTGGCTAGCCGCGGCGGCCCGCGGCGCGCGGTCACCACGACCCGGAAGATCGCGCCGCCTTCGCCGATCGGGTCCCGGGCGTCCACCGGGCGCCCCACGCCGTCGGTCGCGTACGCCGCGCCGCTCGCCAGCAGGCCCGCGAGCTCGCGGTCGAAGGCCTCCACCGCATCAGCCACCGTCGCTCCCCGCGCCACGGTCACGGGATGCTCGTTGACGAACACGCGCAGCGTCATCGACCGGCTCGGTGGATGCGCTCGTCCCCCGGCGCCTCGACCGGCGGCCGCAGCACGGCGAGATACCGGATCAGCGCGTCCAGGTCGACCAGTCCCGCGTCTTCTGCTGGCAGCCCCGGGAACATCGCGTAGCCGCTCCCGCCCGCGGCGAGGAAGTCGCTCATCGCGACGCTATAAGTGCGCCCGCCGTCGATCCCGCGCCCGTTCGCGAGCCGCACCTTCGCCACGCGGTGCCCGACCGGCTCGCGCGGGTCGTACCAGACCTCCAGCCCCGAGACGTGCGCGTCGGCGCGGTCGCCGGCCACGACGTGCTCGAGCGCTTGCTTCAACACCTCGCCCCGGGCGAACAGCCGCACCAACCGGTTCTGGAACGGCTGCACCGCATACAGATCGCCGTACGTCACGGTGCCCGCCGGCAGATCGGCGCGGATGCCGCCGTTGTTCACGATCGCCACGTCGGCGTTCGCGACGTTGCGCTGCGCATCGGCGATCAGTCGTCCGAGCCCGTACTCCTCGCCGACCCGGCGCAGCTCGATCTTGATGCGGGCCACGGAGCGACTCGTGACGGCCGCGATGGCCCGCTGGTAATCACGCAGCGTATCGGCGAGCGCGGCATCGGGCCGAACCTGGTCGGCGTAGGGTGTCTCGATGTGCGCGCGGACCTCGCGCCCCGTCCCGTGCACGCGCACGAAATCCACCACCGCGATGCCCGCGCCGCTCGAGCGCGCCTGAACGATCGGGATGCCGTTCACCACCGTGTTCACGAGCGAGTGCGTGTGCCCGCTCACGATGAGGTCCACGGACCCCGAGTCGAGCCCGCGCGCGATGTCCAGGATTTCGCCGTGGCAGGCCGGGGCCGGAACCGGTTCCGACGCGGGAGCGCCGTCGCAGAACGCCCCCTCGTGCGCCACGACGATCACGAAGTCGGCCGCGGCCCGCGCGCGCGGCAGCACGCGGCGGACGGCGGCCGCGCCGTCGCCGAACGCGAGCCCCCGCACGTTCCGCGGGGCCGTGTTCGTCGGCGTGGCCCGCAGCGCGAGGCCGATCGCGGCGACCTTCAGGCCCCCGCGCTCGATCAGGGTCCAGGGCGTGGCCCAGTCGGGCCCGGCTGCGCCAGTCGAGTCGGTGATGTTGGCGGCGAGAAAGCGGTATTTCGCCCCCGCCATCCGGGCCCGCAGCGTGTCCACCGACCAGTCGAACTCGTGGTTCCCGATGGCGGCGACGTCGATGCCGAACGCATTCATGGCCGCGATGGCCGGGAGGCCGAAGCTGAAGTTCGAGAGCAGCGTCCCCTGCATTTCGTCGCCGCCATCCACGCGGACGGTGGTGCAGCCGCACGTGCGCGCGAGCGAGTCGAGCCACGGCTTCAGCGCCGCCGCTCCGCCCACCGGCTTCCCATTCGACCACGGCCAGGTGCGCGCCTCGAGCGCGCCGTGGAAGTCGTTGATCGCCAGCACCCGAAGCACGGTGCTGTCGCGCTCGCTCACCGCCGCGGGCACGCGCGCGCGCACGTCCGTCGGGGCGACGCCGACGACGCGGGCGGTATCGGAAGCGGGGGACGGGACTGGGACAACCGGATTCTGCGCCGCGAGGAGCAGCGCCAGGAGCACGTGCATAGTGCGCTGTAAATTGCGGAGGCCAGACCGAATACGCTACCTTCCGCCACGCGATGCTCGCCGCCCTGCTGCTCGCCGCGCGGCTCACGCTGCCGCTCGACTCGACCGTCCTGCTCATCCGGGTGCTGGACGTGAGCGACGCGCGGGTCGGCGGCGATGCCATTCTCATCACCGACGCGAGCGCCGGTCGCGCCCGTCACGTGTTGATCGACGCCGGCGAGCACGGCGCGACGATCGTGGCGCGGCTCATGAGCCTCAACGTGGACACACTCGCCGCGGTGATTCTCTCCCATCCTCACGCGGACCATTACGGTGGACTCGGCGCGGTGGTGAGTCGCTTCCCGGTGCGGGCATTCCTGTACGGCGGCACGCCGCGCACCGCGCTCACCTACCGCGCCTTGCTGCGCGCCATCGACAGCCTCCGCATCCCTGTGGTCACGGCCGACACGGGGGTCCGGCGGGTAACGCTCGTCACGGGCGACGACTCGGTCGAATTGCGCCTCCTGGCGCCTCCGCCCACGTGCGGTGCGCTGCCGGGCGACGCGGGCGGCGACGCCGTGAACAACTGCTCGGTCGGCGTGCAACTCACGCGTGGCGGCTTCGTGATGCTGTTCCCCGGCGACGCCGAGCAGGCGGAGCTGGGCTGGTGGATGATGACGCAGCCCTCCCTGCTCCGCGCCGACGTGCTCAAGGCCGGCCATCACGGGTCGAGCAACGCTACGACCGCCGAGCTGCTCGACGCGGTGCAACCGCGCGCCGTGATCATCAGTGCGAACGGGCGGCAGCATCCGTTTGCGTCGGTGCTCGCCCTCTTGGCGGCGCGCGGCATCCCGACGTATTGCACCGCGGACAACGGCACCGTGACGGTGCGGGTGCCGCCCCATGGCACCTGGACGGTCACGACCGAACGCGAGGGGAAATGTCACGCCCGGGTGGTGCGGAATTGACGCACGCCCCAGGCTTCAGCCTGGGATTAATCAACGGAGGTACAGGCGATGCCCGAATCGCATCGTTTCATCGTCGATCGTCACGAAGGCGACCTCGCCGTCGTGGAAGTCGACGGCGGGTCGACGCTCGATGTCCCCCGCTGGCTGCTGCCGCACGCAGGGCGGCCGGACGACGTGCTGCTCGTGAGCGTCGAGCAGGGGACGGATCGCACCGTGGTGACCATCGTGCGCGACGTCGCCGCGACGGAGCGCGCCCGAGCCGCCGCGCGGCAGGCCGTGGACGACCTCAAGCGCCGTGACCCCGGCGGAGACGTGATCTTGTGACGCCCGAGCCGGCCCAGCGCATTCTGGTAGTGGACGACGAGGCGGACATCACCGCGCTGGTCGCCTATCACCTCGCCAAGGCCGGCTACCGCGTGACGACCGCGGCGAACGGCCGGGACGCGCTCGCGGCGGCCCGTGAAGAGCGCCCCGATCTCGTGGTGCTCGACCTCATGCTCCCGGGTGTCTCCGGCTACGATGTCCTCGCCGAGCTGCGCCGCCGGGAGGAGACCCGGGACATCGGCGTCATCCTCTTGACCGCCCGCAAGGACGAGCCGGACCGGATCAAGGGCTTGTCGCTCGGCGCCGACGACTACCTCCCGAAGCCGTTCTCCCCGCAGGAGCTCGTGCTGCGGGTGAGCGCGGTGCTGCGGCGCCTCGCGGCCCCGGCGGTCGCGACCGGCGGGGTCATGACCGCCGGCCCGCTGGTGCTCGACCGGACGGCGCACCGCGTGACGGTCGCCGGCGCCGAGGTCGAGCTCACCGCCACCGAGTTCAAGCTGCTGCGCACGCTGCTCGAACGCGAAGGCCGGGTGCAGACGCGCGCGCAACTGCTGGAGACGGTCTGGCAGGCGCAGCCCGACATCCGGACGCGCACCGTGGACATGCACGTTCAGCGTCTGCGGCAGAAGCTCGGCAAGGCCGGCGAGTGTATCGAGACCGTGCGCGGTGCCGGGTACCGCTTCCGGCGTCTCGAGCATCGCAGGGGGGGCCGCAGGCGCGCGTGAAGCTCGCCACGCGGCTCTTCCTCACGACGAGCCTGCTCGTCGCCGTCACGGTCGGCGGCTTGATCGGCGCCGCCGATCGGCTGCTGCGACGCCACCTCGAGGAAGAGATCGCTCACGGGCTCGAGCGGGAAGCGCAGCTCGTCGCAATGCTGCTGCCGGCGGACTCATTGCGCTGGCCCGACGCTGCCCGCGCCCTGGGCGAGCGGATCGGTCACCGCGTGACGCTGATCGACCCCACCGGGAAGGTCCGGGGTGATACGGAATTCGACCGCGCCTCGCTGCCGCAACTGGAGAACCACCTCATGCGCCCCGAGGTCCAGCAGGCGATCGCGGGCGGCGTCGGGCGGGGAGAGCGCCTGAGCGCGTCGACCAACGAGCGGCGGCTGTACGTCGCCGTGCCCGGCGGCCTGCCCGGCCTCGCCGTCGTGCGAGTGTCCACGACCCTCGCTGACGTGGACGCGCAGGTGGGCCGGGTGCAAGGGGCGGTGGCGTTGGCGGGGCTCGCCGCGCTCCTGGCCGCGGCCGTGCTCGCCTGGCTCCTGTCCCGCGAGGTGGCGCGGCCGCTGCTCCAACTGGCCGACGCCGCGCGGGCCATCGCCGCCGGACAGACGCCCGCGCTGCCGCAGTCACGCGTGCCCGAGGTGGCGCAGCACATCCTCGCGCTGCGCGCCATGCACCAGGAGCTCGACCGGCGGTTCGCGGAGCTGCGGCGCGAGCGTGAGGAAATGGGCACGCTCATCGAGACGATGGCGGACGGGGTGCTCGCCGCGGACGCGCGGGGTGGGATCGTCACCCTCAACACGGCGGCGCGACGCCTGCTCGGCTACGGTGCTGCCGAGACGCTCCCGCCCCTGGCTGAGCTGTTCCACGATAAGCCGGCGCGGGACCTGGTGGACTGGATCCTGTCGGGGCACGAGGCGGAGCCGGTAGACCTCGCGCTCGAGAACCGGGCGCTGCTCATCGCCGGCCGGGCGCTGCCCAACGGCGGCGCGCTGCTGGTGATCCGGGACGTCACCGAGTTGCGGCGGCTTGAGACGGTCCGTCGCGACTTCGTCGCCAACGTATCTCACGAGCTCAAGACGCCGCTCACCTCTATCGCCGGCTACGCCGAGACGCTCGCCGCGGAAGTGGGCGCGGGGACCCAGGCCGAGCAGTTCGCGCAAACCATCCTGAGCAACGCGCGCCGCATGCAGCGCCTGGTCGACGATCTCCTGGACCTGTCGCGCATCGAGTCGGGCGGCTGGCAGCCCGTCTCCGAGCCCACCGACGTCGCGGCGGTGGCGTGCGAGGCGTGGGCGCCGCTCGCGGATCGGGCCCGGGACCGCAAAATTGCCTTTACCGTTGACGTCACGCCGCCCGGGGCCACGCTCGACGCCGACCCCCACGCCCTCCGGCAGATTCTTACGAACCTCCTCGACAATGCACTGCGCTACACGCCAGCGGGGGGGGAAGGCCGCATCGTCGTCGCCGCCCGACCCACGACAGGCGGCACGCTCCTGATCGTGTCCGACAACGGGTCGGGGATCACGGGCCAGCACCTGGCGCGGGTGTTCGAGCGGTTCTATCGGGCGGACCCCGCCCGCTCGCGCGATCAGGGAGGCACCGGCCTCGGCCTCGCTATCGTCAAGCATCTCGTGGAGGCGCACGGCGGGAGGGTAGAGGCCCAGAGCGCGGTAGGCAGGGGGACGACGATCCGGATGGTGTTCCCGCCCCCGGGAGCCATGCCGTAATTCCCTGCTCCACGGGTACTTACTCCCCCCGCGCAGTGTTACCGATCTGTAACACCGCCGTCGCCTGTGCTTGACCCGCCAGCCACATCCTCCCTCTGTGCGAATCGGCATCGCGACAGACACATACCTCCCCCAGGTGAACGGGGTGACGACGGTGGTCCGGCGCATCGTCACGCTGCTCCGCGCGCGCGGCCACGAGGCGGCGGTCGTAGCCCCCCGCTATCCCGAGTTCTATACGCCTGATGACGAGCGGGAGCTGCGTATCCTGTCGATTCCGTTCCCGCTGTACCCCGCCGTCCGGCTGTCTCTCCCGAACACCCGGCCGGTCGCCCACTTCTTCGACGCATTCCGACCGGACGTGATCCACGTCCATACCGAAGGTCCACTGGGGCTCGCGGGCCGCCGCTACGCGCTGCAGCGCGGTGTGCCACTGGTCACCTCGTTCCACACGAACTTCCCCCAGTACAGCCGCCACTACGGCGTCGGCCTGCTCGAGCCTGCGGTGTGGCGTTGGCTCGCGTGGTTCCACCGCCCCGCCCAGCAGACGCTGACGCCGGGGGCGGCCGCTCGAACGGAGCTGGAGCGACGCGGCGTCGCGCAGGTCGCCGTGTGGGGGCGCGGGGTGGACACGCAGCTGTTCCATCCGCGTCGCCGTAACGACGGCTGGCGCCGCTGGCTCGCAGGGGGCGACGACACCGTGATCGTACTCCATGTCGGCCGGCTCGCACCGGAGAAGAACCTCGACGTGCTGATGGAGGCGTGGCACGACGCCCGCCAGGTGGTGGGGCAACGGGCGACTTTCGTGATCGCGGGCGAGGGTCCGATGGCGCGTCGCATCGCGGCGCGGCTGCCGTTCGTGCGGCTCCTGGGATTCCTGCCCGTTCAGCACCTCGCGACGCTCTACGCGAGCGCTGACCTGTGCGTCTTCACGTCCCGCTCCGAGACGTGCGGTCTCGTGGCACTCGAGGCCATGTCCTCCGGCGTGCCCGTCATCGCCGCCGATGCCGGGGGCTTCCGGGAGAGCGTGGTGCCGAACGAGACCGGAGCGTTGCTCCCCCCGGACGATCCGGCCGGCTTCGTCGAGGCGATCGCCGAGCTCGTGGGGGACCCGCGCCGGCGCTTCGTATTCGCCGCCGCGGCCCGGGAGCGGGCGCTGGCATACGATGTGGCGAACGAGGACGCCGAGCTGCTGGCGCGCTACGCCGCACTCGTTGACGCGACCGAGAGGGAGCCGACGCCATGCGCCGCGTAGTGCTCGTCCCGGCCGATGGACTCCGTCCCGACGCCATCACGCCGGGCATCATGCCCTCGCTCGATGCGCTGGGCAGCGCCTTCACGATCGCCCTGCATGCGCGCACGGTGCGGCCCAGCACGACCGTCGCCGCGCTGGCGTCGCTCGCGGTTGTCGACGCGCGCAGGCGACGGGTATTGTTGAACATGCCGAACGTGTTGTTTCTCTGCGTCGCGAACTCGGCGCGGAGCCAGATGGCCGAGGGATTGGCTCGCGCCATGGCGCCCGCGGGGTTCCAGTTCCACAGCGCCGGATCCGAGCCCGGAACCCTGCACCCGCTCGCGGTGGCGGCGCTGGCGGAGGAGGGGATCGACACGTCCCACCACCGGGCCAAGGGGCTGTCCGACGTTCCCCTCCCCGAAATGGATGTGATCGTGACGCTGTGCGCGGAGGAGGTGTGTCCCATCGTCCCGGGCGCCGTGCGACGGCTGCACTGGGCGCTGCCCGACCCGGCGCGAGCCACCGGCCCCGAGGCGGAGCGGCTCGCCGCGTTCCGCGCGACCCGCGACCGGCTGAAGCAGCTGCTCCCGCAGCTGTGGTGAGCTCACTTCACACAGCCGGGTTCCTCTACGGCTCGGCGACGCGGCCGTCACCGAACCGTGAGCTGGGCGTCCTGCTGCTCACGGCGCGCCAGCGGGAGTCGGATCGCATCAAGGGCCTGGCCCTCGGAGCGGACGACTGCCTCGCGAAGCCGTTCTCACCGCCGGAGCTGGTGTTGCGGGCGCGCGCCATCCTGCGCCGGCTGGGCGCGCCGGCGCGCGCGCGGGGCGGTCGGGTGTCCGCCGGCCCGGTCGTGCTCGACAACACCGCGCACCGCGTCCGGGTGGACGGCGTCGACGTCGACCTGACCGCGACCGAGTTCAAGCTGCTCCGGGCGCTCCTCGAGCGGGAAGGCCGAGTGCAAACCCGCGCGGAGCTACTGGAAACCGTATGGAGCGCCCCGCCCGACACCCACACGCGAACCGTCGACATGCACATACAGCGGCTGCGGCACAAGCTGGGGAAGACCGGCGGGTGCATCGAGACCGTCCGGGGTACGGGTTACCGGTTCCGGCGGCCGCGGCGCGGCCGGGGGCCGCGCTCCTGACGACGTCTCAGTGGCTTGCCATCGGCGCTAAACGACCGTGAGGCGCGACACGTCGAACGACGGCTTGGGGAACTGGAGGTCGAGTCGCTCCAGGGTATGCACGAGGATCCGAGACACGGCGAGGTTACGAAACCACTTCTTGTTCGCCGGAATGACGAACCACGGGGCCACGTCCGTGCTGCACCGGCCCAGCACGTCCTCGTACGCGGCGGCGTAGTCGTCCCAGTATTTCCGGTCCTCGAAATCCTCGGGCGCGAGCTTCCACTGCTTCGTAGGATCTTTGAGCCGCTCCTCAAACCGTCGCTTCTGCTCCTCCTTGCTGATGTGCAGGAAGAACTTGACGACGGTCACGCCGTTCTCCGCGAGCAGCGCCTCGAACCGGTTGATCTGATCGTACCGTCGCGACCATACGTCTCGGGGCACGAGCTGTCGCACCCGTGCCACGAGCACGTCCTCGTAATGCGACCGGTTGAAGATCGCGATATCCCCCCTGGCGGGCACCGCCCGGTGCACTCGCCACAAGAAGTCATGCGCCGCCTCCTCAGCCGAGGGACGCTTGAACGCCGTCACGTGACAACCCTGCGGGTTGAAGCCGCTCATCACGTGCCGGATCGTGCCGTCCTTGCCTGCGGCGTCCATGCCCTGTAGCACGACCAGGAGGGCGTGATGCTGGTCCGCGTACATCGCGTACTGCAGCTCGTCGAGCCGGGCGATCCCCTGCGCGAGCGCGTCCTCCGTCGCCGCACCCTTTGCATGGCCGAGCGTGTCGTCCGGGTCCCACTTGGCCAGGTGGACGCGCCGGCCCGGTGGCACGATCAGTTGCTCCCACAGTTTCATGCGTGGCCTCTGTGACAGGGACGGGGAGCGAAGCTACACCGCGCATCTCTCCGTGCAACAACCGCTTGCATCGAGACACGGCCGTTGCACATCCGTTACACAACGGAGATAAGCTTGAACGCGGCCGGCGCATTGACGCGAGCCGCCGGCGGCACCATTTCTCTCACCCCAGAACGATCGGCCGCATGGCAACCGCCACAACTCAGACGAGCGCGCCCGCAGCGGCGGGCGGATCGGGCCCCACTCGGGGACCAGCCGCGACGCCGACCCTGCCTCGCCTCGCTGCGGTCGATATCGGCACCAACTCGATGCGGCTCGTCGTCGCCGAAGTGCAACCCGACGGTTCCTACCGGGTGCTCGACCAAGATCGCGAGATGACGCGGCTCGGTCGGGGCCTGTATGACAGCGGGCGGATCGGCGACGGTCCGATGGAACAGTCGCTCCAGACGCTGGGTCGGATGAAGGCCATCGCCGAGGGTTTCGGCGTCGGCGAGCTGCGCGCCATCGCCACCAGCGCGGTGCGCGAGGCCGCGAACGGCCGGGATTTCGTGCGTGAGGCGTGGCGCCGCTGTCGCGTCCGCATCGAGGTCGTGCCTCCCGAAGAGGAAGCCCGGCTCGCCTTCCGGAGTGTGTCCCGCCATTACGATCTGAGCGACCGCTTGACCGCGATCGTCGACATCGGCGGGGGCAGCGCGGAGGTCATCCTGGCGGCGGGTGGGGTGATCGACCAGGTCGTTTCGCTGCCGCTCGGCGCGGTGCGGTTGAGCGAGCGCTACTGCAAGTCGGACCCGCTCCGGCCAAAGCACTGGAAGGCGCTGCGGCGCGGGATCGACGACACCATCAAGGAGATGATGGGGAAGCCGCCGTTCGCGGCCGAAGTAATGATCGGCAGCGGTGGCACGTTCACGAACCTCGCGGAGATGGCGCAGCTGGAGCGGGACGGCAAGGTCGCCCAGGCGCGTGACCACGCGATCAGCCGCGCCGAGGTCGTGCGCCTGCTGGACCGGCTGCGCGAAACGCCGCTCGAGGCGCGACGCCAGATCCCCGGCCTCAACCCACAACGGGCCGACATCATCGTCGCTGGGGTCGCCGCCGTGGCCCGCCTGATGCGGCGGCTCGGCACGCAACGCGTGCTGGTGAACGACCGCGGCATTCGCGACGGCGTGCTGCTCTCGATGATCGACGACCTGTTCGGGACGACGCCCCCGACGCGCGCCCCGGTAGCGGACCGTATGGAGGTGGTGCGGCGGTTCGCCCGCAAGTGCCATTCGAACGAGCGGCACTGCGAGCACGTGGCCACGCTCGCCGCGTCCATCTTCGACGCGCTGAGCGACGCGTATGCCCTCCCGTCCGGGGGCCGCGACATCCTCCGGGCCGCCGCGCTGCTGCACGACATCGGCTACCTGATCAACCACGAGGAGCATCACAAGCACGCGTATCACTTGATCATGCACGGCGACCTGCGCGGCTTTTCCTCCCGCGAGATCGAGCTGATCGCGAATGTCGCCCGCTATCACCGGCGCGCGGCCCCGAAGAAGGCGCACGCAAACTTCGCCCGCCTGGACCGCGGCGAGCGCCGCCTGGTGCGGCGCCTGAGCGGTGTGCTCCGCGTCGCCGATGGACTCGACCGCGCGCACGGGCAGGCCATCCAGGGCGTCCGCTGCCGCGTCGGCGACGGCTGGGTCCGCATGCTGGTGCGCGCCACCCGCGACCCCGCGATCGAGCTGGAGGACGCCACGCGCAAGGCGGGCCTGTTCGAGCGGGCGTTCCGCGCCGGCCTCACCCTGTCCTGGTCGCGGCCGAGGAAATAGTCGTGTCCGAGCGCGCCCTGCCGGCCTACCCGCCGGATCACTACTTCAACCGCGAGCTCTCCTGGCTCGAGTTCAACGGCCGCGTGCTGGAGGAGGCGGCCGACCGCTCGAACCCGTTGCTCGAGCGGCTCAAGTTCCTAGCGATCTTCAGCTCCAATCTGGACGAGTTCTTCGAGATCCGGGTAGCGGGGCTGCAGCAGCAGGTGTACGCGGGCGTCGCGCCGCAGGACTACGGAGCGGACGGGCTGGCGCCCGCCGAGCAGCTCGCCGCCATCGACCGCCGGGTGCACGAGCTCGTCGCCGCGCAGTACCGCATTCTCGGGACCGACGTGCTCTCCGGCCTCGCCGCCGGCGGCATCGAGCGCGTGCGGTTCGACGAGCTGACCCACACCGAGCGACGGCACGTGAACGCGCTGTTCCGCGCCAGCATCTATCCCGTGCTCACGCCGCTCGCGATCGACCCCGGACACCCGTTCCCCCATGTGCACAACAAGAGCCTCAACATCGGGCTCGTGGTGGACCGCAAGAGCGGGAGCCAGCCGCGCCGGCATTTCGCCGTGGTGCAGGTGCCCGCGGTGCTCGACCGCGTGGTCGTCGTGTCGACCCACGGGGAAGGCCGCGTGCGCTTCATCTTGCTCGAGGACATCATCGCGCGGCACCTGCGCGAGCTGTTCGGGGGCCTGCGCGTCGTGAGTCACACGGTGTTTCGCGTGACGCGGAACACCGACCTCACGATCGAAGAGGACGACGCCGAGGACCTGCTGGAGACGATCGAGGAAAGCCTGCGGCAGCGCATGCGCAGCGATCCGGTGCGGCTCGAGATTTCGGCCGACGCGGACGAGACCTTGAGCGGCATGTTGGTGCAGGCGCACGACCTCGAGCCGCGCGACGTCTATCGCCTGGACGGCCCGATCGACCTGACCGCCCTGATGACCCTGCACCGGCTGGACGATTTCGCCGCGCTCCACGACGAGCCCCTCGTGCCCAAGGTCTCGCCCCCGTTCGCCCAGGGACACGACGTTTTCGACGTGATCCGGGCGCACGACGTGCTCGTCCACCTGCCGTACGAGTCTTTCGGGCCTGTGGTCGACTTCATCGAGCGGGCGGCCGACGACCCCCAGGTGCTGGCGATCAAGCAGACGTTGTACCGCACGAGCGGGGCGAGCCCGATCATCTCCGCGCTGGCGCGGGCGGCCCAGAACGGCAAGCAGGTGACCGCCCTGGTGGAGCTCAAGGCCCGGATGGACGAGCAGAACAACATCACCTGGGCGCGGACCCTCGAGCAGGCGGGCGTCCACGTGGTGTACGGCATTGTCGGGCTGAAGACCCATTGCAAGGCGGCGCTGGTGGTGCGCCGCGAAGCCGACGGCATCCGGCGCTACGTGCACCTCTCCACCGGGAACTACAACCCCACGACGGCGCGCATCTATACGGACCTCGGCCTGTTCACCGCCCACCCGGACGTCGGCGAAGACGTCAGCGCGTTGTTCGACCTGCTCACCGGCTACGCCGACGGGTACGAGTGGCGCAAGCTGCTGGTCGCGCCCCTCGGACTGCGCGAGCAGATCATCGCGCTGATCGAGCGCGAGCAGCAGAACGTGCAGCAGGGCCGGCCGGCGCGGATCATCGTGAAGATGAACGCGCTGGTGGAGCCGTCGGTGATCGACGCGTTGTACCGGGCGTCCCAGGCGGGCGTCCCGATCGACCTCGTCATCCGCGGCATTTGCTGCCTGCGCCCCGGGCTGCCCGGTGTCTCCGAGACCATCCGCGTGACGAGCATCGTCGACCGGTTCCTCGAGCACAGCCGCATCTTCTACTTCGAGAACGGCGGCGATCCGCAGGTGCTGCTCGCGAGCGCGGACTGGATGCCGCGAAACTTCTGGCGCCGCATCGAGACGATGTTCCCGATCGAGGATCCCGTGCTGCAATTCCGCGTGGTCGGCGAGATCCTGCAGCTCGTGCTCGCGGACAACCTGAAGGCCAGGGAGCTGCTCCCCGACGGCACCTACCGCCGGCGCCCCCGCGCCGAGGCTGACGGGGCCGTGCGCTGCCAGACCGCGCTGCAGCACGTTGCGCGCGAGGCGGCCCGGGAAGGGGCTGAGCCGCACCCGCCCTTCATCCCGATCGTGCGGCGGCCGCGCATCCCGCTCGGCGAGCCCGCCGGCGGAGCCGAGCGCGTCCGCAAGCCCGCCTGAGGGTCGCCGCGCCGTGCGCCTGCTCGTCGTCCGTCACGCGATCGCCGAAGACCGGGAGGCGTACGCGCGCTCCCACCGCGACGACGCGGGCCGTCCGCTGACTTCCGAGGGACGCCGCAAGATGGAGGGCGTGGCCCTCGGCCTGCGTCAGCTCGTGCCGGCGATCGACCTGCTCGCGGCGAGCCCGTTCCGCAGGGCGCTCGACACGGCGGAGATCATCGCGCAGGCATACGATGGGCAGCAAGTGGAGCGCGTGTCGGAGCTCGCGCCGGGCGCCGGCGTGGATCGGTTTCTGAGCTGGCTCAAGGGGCTCGGCCCCCGCCCCACGGTTGCGGTGGTGGGCCATGAGCCGGACCTGAGCCGGATCGTCTGCACCCTGCTCGCGAACGCCAATGGGCCCTTCCTCGAGCTCCGCAAAGGTGCGGCCTGCCTGCTCGAGTTCTCCGGCGCGATCGGCAAAGGGGCGGCGACGCTCGACTGGTTCCTCGGCCCCAAGCACCTGCGCCGTCTCGCCGCCGGTGACTAAACGCCCCGGCGGCCTGCTCGCCCGCCCTGCGCCCGCCGCCGCGGCGCTGGTCGGCCTCACGCTGTTGGACGAAGCCCGGGCGGCGTGCGGCCGGCTGGACGCCCCGGATGACGCCGAGGCGCTGCACGATTTCCGCGTCGCGGCGCGGCGGCTGCGTACCCTGCTGCGCAGCTTCAGGCGGGAGCTCGGGCGTGCGGTGGCGAAGAAATTGCAGCGCCGGCTGCGCGACGTCACACGCGCCACCAACGCCGGGCGCGACGCGGAAGTCCAACTCGCCTGGGTGCGGAGTCACCGCCCCGAGCTGGGCCGGCGCTCGGGGCCCGGCCTGCCGTGGCTCCTCACCCGGCTCCAGGACCGGCAGAACCGGGCCTACGCGGACATCCGCCAGGAGATCACGCCGGAGTTTCGCCAGATCGAGCGCCGCGTGCGGCGCGGGCTCAACGCGACGCTACTCGATGCGAGCCAGGCTGAACCGTCATTCGCGGCGGCCACCAGCCGGCTGATCCGCGAGCACGTGGCGGCGCTCGACCAGGAGCTCGAGAGCGCCCGCTCCACCCGTGATCCAGACGCCGTCCACGCCGCGCGCATCGCCGTGAAGCGGCTGCGCTACCTGCTCGAGCCCATCGCTGCCGAGCGCCCACGGGCGGGCGTGCTCGTCGAGCCCCTCAAGCAGCTCCAGAACGTGCTCGGCGAGCTGCACGACCTCCAGGTCCTGCTGGGCGAGCTCGGAGTGGCGGTCGCCGAGGCCGCCGCCGAGCGAGCCCGTCGCCTGCACGCGGCGGCGCTCGCCGGCGCCCCGGCGCGCGGGCCCGGCACGCGGACGGGACCGCGGCCTGCGAGCGCCGGGTTGCTCGCCCTGGCTCGGTTCGCAGGCCGATTCCAGGACGAGCTGCTGCGGCGCCTCGACGCGGAGTGGACGGGGGAGCCGCTGGCGACGCTCACGGAGGATTTGCGCGCCTTCGCCGACGACCTCGTCGCGGTCGTCGTGCCTCCCCCGCGCCTGCCGCCGCCCCGCCGCGCGCGCGCCCGCACGCGGCACAGCGCGGCGGAGCCTCAGCAACGCCACTGAGCGCGTCGCACGCACACTCGCAGCCGCCGTTACCGAGCCGTTACATTCGACCGACCGGCCCGTGACGCGTCGGCGTTCGTTTCATCGTCGTTGCATTGAGACCACAGCGCAGCTTTCAACTCAACCCCCCAAGGAGGGGAAACAGCCCATGACGTTCTCCTATCGTCGGGCGCTCGGGGTGACCGTCGCCGCCGTCGCGACGAGCACCGCCGCACTCGCGGCGCAGGCACCGCAAGCTGCACCACCGGCACCCCAGGTGACCGTGGGCGGCGTCGTGTATGGACAGTTCCTCTACCAGCTGAAGGACAGCCTGGGAGCGGGCCACCAGAACCAGTTCTCCATCCAGCGCGCCTATATCAACGTGATCGGCAGGTTCTCAGGGGGCGTCCAGACGCGCGTCACAGCGGACCTCCAGCCGACGGGCACAGGGAACCAGATGCTCCGACTCAAGTACGCGTTCGTCGCGTGGACGCCGACCGGCAGCGCCCTCACGTACAAGTTGGGCCTGCTGCACACGCCCTTGCTCGACTGGGAAGAGGCGCTGTGGGACTACCGCATGCAGGGATCGATGGCGCTCGACCGCAACGGCTACGCCACGGCCGCGGACTTCGGCGCCGGCATTGACGGAAAATGGAAGGACGATCTGGTGAACGGCCAGCTCACGGTGGTGAACGGTGAAGGTTATAGCGGCGGCACCGGGGACAAGCGCAAGGACGTTCAAGCACGCGTCTCCGTCCGACTGCTCGACACCGACGATAACAGCCGGGTGGGCGGTCTCCGGATCACCGGCTACGCAGGCCTCGGCAAGTACACCGGTGGCGGCGACCGCAACCGCTTCCTCGGCATGCTGTCGTACCGGACCAAGGAGTTCACGCTCGCGGGCGAGTTCGCGTCGACGAAGGACACCGTCCCCGCCGCAGCCGCCAACGTGACCGGCCGAGTCATGAGCGGCTTTGGCGTCTACCATATCCCGAAGAGCAGCGCCGCGCTGATCGCCCGCGTGGATGTCCTCGACCCGAACACGAGTGTGAGCGGTGACCGCCAGACCCGGGTCATCGGTGGCCTCTCGTATCAGGTCTCGCCCAACCTGCGCGTGCTCGCCGACGTCGACAACCTGTCGTACCAAGGTACTCCGACGCCGCTGCAGGACGCTGTGCGGTCGCGGGGGCTCTTCCAGATGCAGTTCACGTTCTAAGCAAGGGGATACCGACCCATGAAGCACACGAAGCTTGCTCTGCTCGCCTGCGCCGCCCTGTCGCTCGCCGCTCCCACGGCCGCCCAGGTGAAGCTGAACGGCGCCGGGGCGACGTTTCCCAATATCATCTATCAGGACTGGATGCTGAGGTACAACAAGGCCCACCCCGACGTTCAGTTGAACTATCAGTCCATCGGGTCGGGCGGCGGCATCCGCCAGTTCTCCGACGGCACCGTCGACTTCGGCGCGACCGATGCGCCGATGAAAGATTCGGCCATCACCGCGATCAACGGCAACGTGCTCCACATCCCGACCGTGCTCGGCGGCGACGTGCCGACGTACAACCTGCCCGAGGTCAAGGAAACGCTCCGCTTCACGTCCGACGTGCTGGCCGACATTTTCCTCGGCAAGATCACGAAGTGGAGCGATGCGCGCCTGGCTGCCGTGAATCCCGGCGTGAAGCTGCCGGACCAGGATGTCGTCGTGGTGCATCGAGTGGGAGCAGAAGGTGGGCCGCGGCACAGCGGTGAACTGGCCGGTCGGGCTCGGGGGGAAGGGCAACGAGGGCGTGACCGCCACTGTCAAGCAGACCCCCGGCGCGATCGGATACGTCGAGCTCGGCTACGCCATGATCAACAAGCTCCCGGCGGGCAGCGTCCGCAATAAGGCCGGCAAGTTCATCGCCCCCACGCTCGAGAGCATCACCGCGGCGGCCGCGGGCGCGATGAGCGCCATGGGTCCCGGGACCGATTTCCGGGTGTCGATCACCAACCCGGACGGCGACAAGGCGTATCCCATCGCCAGCTTTACCTGGTTCCTGCTCCACAAGCAGTACGACGACGCCGCGAAGGCCGGCGCGCTCGTCAGGTTCGTGTGGTGGGCGGAGACCGAAGGCCAAGCCAAAGCTGAGCCGCTCGGCTACGCCCCCCTGCCCCAGCAGCTGCGGCCCTGGATCGAGGCCCGGCTCAAGACGATTACCGCCGGCGGCAAGTCGGTCTGGACCACGGCAGCCCGGTAACCCTCCTTCCGGCTGCCGTCTTTACCCCCCGCACGGCGGAATGCGCCTGCGGGGGGTTTTTTGATCCATGCCCGGCTGTTACAGATCCGTGACAGACGTCGCATACGTTTCCCGCGGCATGACGACGCTCCCGATCGATCCCCTCGCGACCCCCGGCGCCGTCGAAGCGCCGAGCCCGCGCCCGGGGTGGCGGACGCTGCGCGGGGCGAATGTCGGCGACCGGTTGTATCGCGGCGCGCTCACCGCGCTCGCCCTCGTCTTGCCGTTGCTGCTGTTCACGCTGCTCGCCGAGCTCGTGGTCAGCGCCTGGCCCGCGATCAAGCAGTTCGGGCTGCCCTTCGTGTGGAGCTCGGTGTGGGATCCGGTAGCGGGGGTGTTCGGCGCCGCGCCGATGATCTTCGGCACGCTGGCATCGTCGCTGCTCGCGCTCTGCCTTGCCGTCCCGCTCGCGCTCGGCGTCGCGATCTACATCAGCGAGTTCGCGCCCAAGTGGATCCGGCAGCCGATCGCGTTTCTCGTCGAGCTCCTGGCCGCGATTCCGAGCGTGGTCTACGGTCTGTGGGGCGTCTTTGTACTGATCCCGTTCCTGCGCACCTGGGTGGTTCCCCCGCTCCGGGCGACGCTGGGGTGGACGCCCCTGTTCAGCGGCGTGTTCTACGGCAGCTCGCTGCTCGCGGGCGCGATCATTCTCGCGATCATGATCGTGCCCTACATCGCCGCCGTGGCGCGCGAGGTGCTGCTCGCCGTGCCGGCGAGCCAGCGCGAGGCCGCGCTCGGCATGGGCGCCACCCGCTGGGAGGCGGTCTGGACCGCGGTAGTACCGTACGGGCGGGCGGGGCTGATCGGCGCCGTCATCCTCGGGCTCGGCCGCGCCCTCGGCGAGACGATGGCGGTGACGATGGTGATCGGGAATCGCCACGACATCGGCCTGTCCGTGCTGCAACCCGCCTACACGATGGCCGCCGCGCTCGCCAACGAATTCAGCGAGGCCACGACGGACATTTACCTCTCGGCGCTGTTCGAGGTCGGGCTCATCCTGTTCGTCGTCACGGTGGTCGTCAACGCGCTCGCTCGCGTCCTGATCTGGAGCGTCGCGCGCGGGACGGCGGTCGGGAGCCGCGCGCTGTGACCGCGCGCGGCCTGCGGCGCCACCTCACGAGCGGCCTTATGACGGGCCTGGTAGCTCTGCTCTCGTTCCTCGCTGTCGTCTCGCTCCTGTTGATCCTAGGCGATCTGATCGCGAAAGGCGCCTCCTCGCTCGACTGGAATTTCTTCACACAAAACCCCGTCCCCGCTGGGCAGTCGGGGGGGGGCGTCGCCAACGCGATCGTGGGCACACTGATCATCGTCGGGCTCGCGGCTCTGATCGGCCTCCCCGTGGGCATCGGGACCGGGCTGTACCTCGCCGAGTACGGCTCCGGCCGGCTAGCGTGGGTGGTCCGCTTCGTCGCGGACGTCATGAACGGCACGCCTTCGATCGTGATCGGGATCTTCGCCTGGACGTGGCTGGTGCGACCCTGGCACTTCTCGGCCCTCGCCGGCGGAGTGTCGCTCGCCATCCTGATGGTCCCGATGATCGCCCGCACCACGGAAGAGATGGTCCGACTCGTGCCGCACTCGCTGCGCGAGGCGGCCCTCGCCCTCGGTTACCCGCGCTGGCGCACGTCGCTCCGTATCGTGGCGCGCACCGCCCTGGCCGGCATCGTCACCGGCTGCCTCGTCGGCGTCGCGCGCATCGCGGGCGAGACCGCGCCGCTGCTGTTCACCGCGCTCGGCAACCTGAACTTCAGCACCAGCATCCTGCAGCCGATGCAGACGCTGTCGCTCCAGATCTTCACCTATGCGACCGGGCCGTTCGACGAGTGGCATCGGCTCGCCTGGGCGGCAGCGCTCGTGCTCATGGGACTCGTGCTCCTGCTCGGCGTCGCGGCCCGCTGGGCCATTCGCCAACGTCATGGCACCGCCCGCTGACGCCCGGCTGCGGCTCGAGACCCTGCGCCTCACCGCCCTGTATGGGCGCCGTGCGGTCGTGAAGGATGTCTCCATCCTCTTCCCCGCGCACACGGTGAGCGCCGTGATCGGCCCCTCCGGGTGCGGCAAGAGCACGTTCCTGCGCTGCCTGAACCGCATGCACGAGCTGTCCGAAGGCGGCTGGGTTACGGGTCGCGTCCTGCTCGACGGGGCCGACATCTACGACGACGGCCTCGATCCCGTGCAGCTGCGCCGCCGGATCGGGATGGTGTTTCAGCGCCCCACGCCGTTTCCCACCATGTCGATCTACGACAACGTCGCCGCGGGGCTACGGGTGAACGGGCACCGGAGCCGGCGGGAGCTCGATGCGGTGGTCGAGCGGGCGCTGCGCCAGGCGGCGCTGTGGGACGAAACGAAGGATCGCCTGCGCCACAGCGCCCTGGCGCTGTCCGGGGGCCAGCAGCAGCGCCTCTGCATCGCCCGGGCGCTCGCGCCCCAGCCGGAAGTGTTGCTGCTCGACGAGCCCACGGCGTCGCTCGATCCTGCCGGCACGCAGCACATCGAAGAGCTGTGCCACGAGCTCAAGCGCCTCTACACCATCGTGATCGTCACCCACAACATGCAGCAGGCGGCCCGCGTGTCGGACTACACCGCGTTCTTCTACCTCGGCGATCTCATCGAGGTCGGGCGCACCGAGGTGCTGTTCACCAGACCGGCGCAAGAACGGACCGAAGCCTACATCACCGGGAGGTTCGGATGACCGTGGCCGTCTCGCCCTTGCAAGAGGAGCGCCCCCAGGCGCCGCGTACCGCCACTCGGCCGACCCCGTTCGCCACGCCGATTCTGGATGTGCGCACGTACAGCTTCTGGTATGGCGACGCCCAGGCGCTGTTCGATCTAACGTTCACCATCCCGCGCCAGGCCGTGACGGCGCTGATCGGACCGTCGGGTTGCGGCAAGAGCACCTTCCTGCGCTCGATCAACCGGCTGAACGAGCTGATCCCCCGCACCCGTCACACGGGGGACATCCTGCTCGAAGGCGTCTCCGTGTTCTCTCGGGGGACCGATCCGGTGGCGCTACGCCAGCTCGTCGGCATGGTGTTCCAGCAGCCCAACCCGTTCCCCAAGTCCATCTTCGACAACGTGGCCTACGGGCCCCGGATCAATGCCCTCTGCGCCGAGCGTGACATCACGGACCGCGTCGAGCGCGCGCTGCGCCAAGCGGCGTTGTGGGACGAGGTCAAGGACCGCCTGGAGGCGCCCGGGACGAGCCTGTCCGGCGGGCAGCAGCAGCGGCTCTGCATCGCCCGCGCGCTCGCGAACGAGCCCGAAGTGCTGCTCATGGACGAGCCGTGCTCGGCGCTCGATCCGGCCGCGACGCAGCGCATCGAAGAGCTCATGGTCGAGCTCAAGCGATCCTACAGCATCGTGATCGTGACCCACAACATGCAGCAGGCGTCCCGGGTCTCCGACTTCACGGGATTCTTCTACCTCGGTCGCCTGGCCGAATTCGGCGATACCAAACAGGTCTTCACCAGGCCGTCGGACGAGCGAACCGAGGCCTACATCACCGGGAGGTTCGGATGAACGGGACGCCCGACCAGGGTGGGCTGACCCCGGGGCCGCGGCCCGGAGTTCACCGCCATTTCCACGACGAGCTCTCGGGGCTCAAGTCGAAGCTCCTCACCATGTCGGCCGACGCCCAGGTCGCGCTCGGAACGGCCTTGGACGCCGTGCTCAAGCGGGACGGTGCCCTTGCGGCCCAGGTGATCGCGGGCGACGGCATCCTCGACACTCTCGAGATGGAGATCGAGGAAACCGTGGTGGACCTGCTCGCCACGCAACAGCCCATGGCCCGGGACCTGCGGCTCCTGCTCGCTGCGATGAAGATCGCGAACGACCTCGAGCGCGTGGGCGATCATGCGGTCAACATCGCGCAGTGCGCCGAACGTCTGCTCGCGGCGCGTCTGGTCGCCCCGGAGCCGGAGCTCGTCGAGATGGCGCGGCAGGCCCGCGGAATGCTCTCAGGCGCCCTGGACGCATTCGTCCGGGGGGACCCGGCGCTGGGCCGGGACATCTGCCGCCGCGACGACTCGGTCGACGCGCTGAACCGCTCGGTGTTCCGCATCCTCCTCACTCACATGATGGAGGATCCGCACATCATCGGCGCGGCCCTGGAGTTGGTCCTCGTGAGCCGCAACCTCGAGCGCGTGGCGGACCTCGCCACCAACATCGCCGAAGACGTGGTCTTCGTCGTGGAGGGAAAAACCATCAAACATCACGCGGAAGGATAGCCGCCCCAGCCCCGGCCCTCGCGGCGGCGGTCGAGGTATTCCCGGTTCGCGAACAGGTGGATCGCCAGCATGCCGGCGACGAACCCGCCCACGTGAGCCCAGACGGCCACGCCTCCTTCGACGCGCGACAGCGAGCCCACCGCGCCCATCAGGAGCTGGAGCAGGAACCAATAGCCCAGCATCACGTACGCCGGCAGCGCGACGGTCGTCACGAAAAACCCCAGGGTCACGAGCGTGTGCACCCGTACGCGCGGGTACAACAAGACGTAGGCGCCCATCACGCCGCTGATTGCGCCCGAGGCGCCGACCATCGGCACCACCGAGTTCGGGCCCGCCAGCACCTGCGCCGCCGCGGCCGCCACCCCACACAGCAGGTAGAACACGACGAATCGGGCATGCCCCATCGAATCCTCGATGTTGTTCCCGAACACCCACAGGAACCACATGTTGCCGAGCAGGTGGAACCAGCCGCCGTGCATGAACATCGAGGTGAGCACCGTCCACCAATGCGGATCGGCGGTGAGCACGCAGCGCAGGTCGGGGCCGAGCGGCACCGACGTGCCGGCCGGAGCGGAGCGCAGCACCTCCGCGGGGATGAGGCCAAGCTGGCAAACGGAGCGCGCCAGGGCCTCACCGCCACCAGCCCCCTGGACGAACAGCCAGGTCACCACGTTGAGGGCGATGATAGCCACTGTAATGACCGGCGCGAGCTCGGCGGGGTTCTCATCTTTGTAGGGAAACACGGCCGTAAAGATAGCCTTTCGCCTGCCTTTTTGGCATCTTTCGAAGGCACGCGGTTTGCGACTGCGACGAGCGACTGTGTGTAGGCATCACCCTCATGCTAAGGAGTGCTCGTCATGGCTGAGAAAATCATCGGGATCGACCTCGGGACCACCAACTCGGTGGTGGCGGTGATGGAGGGCGGCGATCCTGTCGTCATCCCCAACGCCGAAGGCGGGCGCCTCACGCCGTCCGTGGTCGGGTTCACGAAGGATGGCGAGCGACTCGTCGGCCAGGTAGCGAAGCGCCAGGCCGTGACCAACCCGCAGAATACCGTGTTCTCGATCAAGCGCTTCATGGGGCGGCGGATGAGCGAAGTGGTGGAGGAGACGAAGCGGGTGCCGTACAAGGTCGTGGAGGGGTCGAACGGTCTCGCCTCGGTCGAGATCCAGGGCAAGCGCTACACGCCCCCCGAGATCTCGGCCATGATCCTCCAGAAGATGAAGCAGACGGCGGAGGACTACCTCGGGTACAAGGTCGAAAAGGCGGTGATCACGGTCCCCGCCTATTTCAACGATTCGCAGCGCCAAGCCACCAAGGATGCCGGCAAGATCGCCGGGCTCGACGTCGTGCGCATCATCAACGAGCCGACGGCGTCGGCGCTGGCGTACGGCCTCGACAAGAAGAAGGAAGAGAAGGTCGCGGTCTACGACCTGGGCGGCGGCACGTACGACATCTCGGTCCTCGAGCTCGCCGAGGGCGTGTTCGAGGTGAAGTCGACCAACGGCGACACCCATCTGGGCGGCGACGACTTCGACTCGCGCATCATCGAGTGGCTGGTGGCCGAGTTCAAGCGCGATCAGGGGATCGACCTGTCCAAGGACCCGATGGCGTTGCAGCGGCTCAAGGAAGCCGCCGAGAAGGCGAAGATGGAGCTGTCGACCGTGATGCAGACGGAGATCAACCTGCCCTTCATCACGGCGGATCAGTCGGGGCCCAAGCACCTGAACATCACACTCACGCGGGCGAAGCTCGAGCAGCTCGTCGACGACCTCGTGAAGCGGACCATTCCGCCGATGGAGCAGGCGCTCAAGGACGCCGGGCTCAAGCCCTCGGACATCGACGAAGTGATTCTGGTCGGCGGCCAGACCCGGATGCCGAAGGTCCAGGAGATCGTAAAGGGCTTCTTCGGCAAGGAGCCGCACAAAGGCGTGAACCCCGACGAGGTGGTAGCGATCGGGGCGGCGATCCAGGGCGGCGTGCTCGCGGGCGAAGTGAAGGACGTGCTCCTGCTCGACGTAACACCGTTGTCCTTGGGTATTGAAACCCTGGGGGGGGTCACGACCGTTCTCATCCCGCGGAACACGACGATCCCGACCAAGAAGTCGGAGATCTTCTCGACCGCCGAAGACAACCAGACGACGGTCGAGATCCATGTGCTGCAGGGCGAGCGCCAGATGGCGCTCGACAACCGCACGATCGGCAAGTTTCAGCTGACCGGGATTCCGCCGGCCCCGCGGGGCGTGCCGCAGATCGAGGTCACGTTCGATATCGATGCGAACGGCATCTTGCACGTCTCCGCCAAGGACAAGGCCACGGGCAAGGAGCAGAAGATCCGGATCGAGGCCTCCTCCGGACTGGGTGACAAAGACATCGACAAGATGGTCAAGGATGCGGAGGCCCACGCGGCCGAGGACAAGCGGCGGCGCGAGGAGATCGAGCGGCGTAACCGCCTCGACACGATGGTGTACGAGGTGGAGAAGAACTCGAAAGAGTGGGTCGAGAAGCTCGACGCCTCGCTTAAGTCCCGGCTCGACAAGGCGGTCGAGGGGGCGAAACAGGCCCTCCGCTCAGGGAGCGCAGACGAGATCTCCCGGGCGTTGGATGAGCTGCAGCAGGCGTACTCCGCTGCCGGCGCGTCGCTCTATGCCGCGCAGCGCGGCGCCGGCAGCCCTGGCGCGGAGCCGCCGCCCGGAACTGGTCCGGCGGAGCCCGCGGCCGAGAAGAAGGACAACGTCGTCGACGCCGACTACGAGATCGTGGATGACGACAAGAAGAAATAAACGACGGTACACCCTTTTACAGAAACGAGATTGAACGATGGCGGTACGTACGCGGGACTGGCTCAAGTTCGGGGCCCTGGTGGCCCTCGCATTCGTGTTCGGGTTGGCGTTCGCGTCCACGCTCGGTGTGCCGAAGCAGGGGGGCGCGCCGGAATTCGTGCCTGCGGCCCAGGCGGCGGGAACGCAGTTCCAGATCCCCGCCGCCAAGCCCGCCAGCGATATCGGCAATGCGTTCGTCGCGGTGGCGGAGCATGTCAAGCCCGCGGTCGTGTTCGTCAAGTCGCAGCACGTGGAGCGCGGCGAGAGCCAGCGGCTGCCGCCCGGATTCGAGGACGTCTTCCCGCAGATGCGGCGCCGCCCGCAGGTCGAGCAGGGGTCGGGCTCGGGGTTCATCGTCTCGCCCGACGGCTACATCCTCACCAACAACCACGTCGTCGCCGGGGCCGATCGGGTGACGGTGAAGCTGTACGACAAGCGGGAGTTCACCGCCAAGGTCGTGGGTACGGACCCCAACACCGACGTGGCCGTGATCCGGATCGACGCCCGCAACCTCCCGACGGTCGGCTTCGGTAACTCCGACTCGACCCGGGTGGGGGAGTGGGCGCTCGCGGTCGGGAACCCGCTGGGCGAGGCCTTCGCCTTCACCGTGACCGCCGGCATCATCAGTGCGAAGGGGCGATTGCTCATCGGACTACCGCGCCCGAGCTACGGCATCCAGGACTTCATCCAGACCGACGCGGCCATCAACCCCGGCAACTCGGGCGGCCCACTCGTGAACATCCAGGGCCAAGTGATCGGCATCAACTCGGCCATTGCGAGCGAGACCGGCTACTACGCGGGCTATGGCTTCGCGATCCCGATCAACCTCGCCCGCACCGTGATGGAGCAGCTCGTGAAGACGGGCCACGTCGAGCGCGCCGTCATGGGGATCCGGATCAACGACGCGGGGCAGGAAGACGCCGAGGCCGTCGGCCTGAAGCAGATCCGTGGCGTGCTGGTGGAGAGCTTCAGCCCCGGGCCGTCGCCCGCGAAAGACGCGGGCCTGCAGCCGGGCGACGTGATCGTGGCGCTCGACGGGCAGCCGATCGACAACACGCCCC